>Ga0207148_1024_pt1 | contig 41420 bp, 33 predicted proteins | sample Alteio_BWMinHeat_34_FD_153558 | JGI IMG/M metagenome (GOLD analysis project Ga0207148, IMG submission 153558) | Enriched cells from forest soil in Barre Woods Harvard Forest LTER site, Petersham, Massachusetts, United States -... | ecosystem: Environmental > Terrestrial > Soil > Temperate forest >... | reverse complement strand
GCAATTGGAGGAAGCTATCAGCAGGACAACATTATCTTGTCGGCCAACGTCCCGTTTTACGACTTCCTGAGCCTCGGCGCACATATCGGAGCTGTCCGCTATCAGGCGATGGTGGCATCCCTGTTAGGGGAAGCGCGATTCAGCGAGGGCTATGATACAGTATCTCACACGTATTTCGGAGCTGGTGCGAAGATTGACTCAAAGTACCTGGCACTTCACGATCTTACGTTTACGATCAACAACAATATTGAACTTGGTTTCACGGATATCATGGTCTACTCACGGAGGTTTGAGCTCGCCTACTGGAATCCATTTTCGTTCTTGAAGTCGGTTGAGCACAGCCTGAACGATCGCGACAATGTAATTCTGTGCACACACGCACGATGGAAAATAGTAGATGGGCTCGAAGTCCGAGGCCAGGGAGTCCTGGACGATGTGGATGCAAACAAGATTGGCACAGGCTATTGGTCAAACAAGTTCGCGTGGCAGTTTGGAGGAATGTGGACGAACCCGTTTGGTTTGAGTGATCTTGATCTGATGGCGGAATGGACCCGAATCGAACCTTATACGTTTAGCCATTTCAATCAGCAGAATACGTTTTCGACGAGCTCGACGTTGCTGAGTAACCACATTGGGCCGAATTCGATCAGCTATTGGTTAAGTGCACGCTGGGCTCCTTCGGAGAAGTGGACGATCCAGTTAGAGTCACAGCTTATTCAGCGAGGCGAAAATCTCTACGACTCTACTGGTGCGCTTATTGAAAACCATGGAGCTGACTTCGAATATTCCATCGGCATCATGGGCAATGAAAAGGTACCAACGTATATTCTTCAGGGAAGACGTGTAGATATTACGACTTTGACTGCTATCCTGCAGTACGAACCATGGAGAGGGCTTTTCGTTTTTGCGCGAGCAAGCGACAAGATCGTGAATTACCAACTAGCTAACCCCAATCCGATCGAGCATCCGGAAACGCTTGTCGCCATCGGGGCCAAAGCACTGTTTTAAGCATACGGACGATGATCGTCCTGAACGATACTCTAAAAGGATGAACGTGATCGAAGAACAGCCTGAGATCGGAATAAGAAAGCAAGTCATAAGCACAGGCACTACACAACACATGAGTGGGGTGCGTCGCACCTGGGTGGAGAATCTCGCTACCCTGCTCGCGCACAAAACACTAATTATCGCGGTCGCACTTATTGTTACCTCGATTACGGCTGTCTATGCCTTCATGATGCCAAACTGGTTTAAGGCCAATGCTGTCGTGCTTCCGGCGCGCAAGTCGGGTGGGTTGCTGGATAATTTGAGTGGCGGGATCAGCAGCACGATCAAAGATCTTGGAATTGCGAAATTGGGTGGTGCATCTTCCTCCGATGGCTTTTATAGCCCACTCGCATTACTAGACTCTCGCGAATTACATGAACGCATCATCACCCAGTTCGGCCTCCAAAAAGTCTATAACGTACCGACGATGGAGGCAGCACTCCAGGAATTCAACGCTCATGTGAGCGGCGATCTTACCGAGCAGGGTGATATCATGATCGGCTTTGAAGACACTAGTGCCGTTCGGGCTGCCTCGATAGCCAATGCACTTGTCGACGGGATCAATGATATCAATTCTCGTCTTGCAACGGAAGAAGCAAAGGAGAATTTCGTGTTTGTTGAGCAGCGGTATCAAAAGAATGTCGTCGACCTGGATTCCTCGGAACGTGCTCTTGGTGCATTCCAGACCAAATACGGAGTGTACTCGCTGCCAGATCAAGCCAAAGCTGAACTTGCCAGTATCGCCGCTGTCGAGCAACAAAAATCAGCGGCAGAGATACAACTTCACACAGTGGAACAGGTCTATGGCCCGCAATCAACCGAAGCGCAATTGCTTCGAACAACCATCAGTGAGTTCGCTGGAAAACTTGGTGAGATGAATTCCGGTATTGATTCCAAAGCACCAAGCTTATTTGTTCCGACCAAACTGCTGCCCGATGTTGCGCTTCTTTATCTTCGCTTGATGCGGGAAGTTGAGATCCAGTCAAAACTCAAGGCGTTCATCCTTCCCTCGTACGAGCAGGCGAAGCTGGATCAAACGAAGCGAACGCTTGCGTTTGTAACGCTTGATCACGCTGTTCCCCCAGTAAGCAAGTCTCGCCCTCATCGATCGATACTCGTCCTCGTCGCCCTGATCAGTAGTATAATCATCATCGCTTTTCTGATCTTGATCGCTACAAATGTGCGTCGTTCGATCTGGCGATATCGCGCAGACCGACGGTTGATCGATAGTACGCGGTAGTCTCAGTGATTAGGTCGTTTATCAGAAGAATGTCAGGCCCATCGGTTGCAGGTGTTGGAGCTTTGTCCGGCGCTACGTCAAGGAAGTATACGCTCTTGCTTGGCTGGCAGGTCGGCATTTTGATCTGTGCACTCCTCGCAGTCTGGTCCGGCTACAAGGCAACGAACCTGATTTGGGTGGCAGCAGCGGGAGTTGCAGCGATCTGGATTTCGACCCGCCTTGCGCTCGATGAGTATCTATCGCTGCTGGCGTATATCGCGATGAATGTCATCATTATTCTCCAGCCGGATCGTAAGGGTCCTTCAGTGATCGATATCGCAGCAGGGCTTGCTATGGTGGGCATGATTGGCTGGTGGGTGTTCCGCACACGTTTGCTGGCGTGGCAGGCTTTCTCCGTCTCATGGGAGCATCTGCTGCTTGTTCTCTTTTTCCTCTGGTCTGTCTTCATCGGTGTGGGAGGAATGTTATTCTCGGACAATACCCCTAACGACTGGTTCCGAGAGGGATTGATCCAACTGCCGACTATATTGATTCCGTATTTGTGTGTGCGGGCGATTCAACCGAATACCAAGCGGGTGCACAACTTTTATCTGTTCCTGATCTGTATCTGGATTATCGTGGGAATTACGAATATTGTTGCGTTCCGACTCAGCGTGATGAAGGCTGTCTATTTTTACCAAACTGGCCGCATGATGCTGGATCCTTCCTCCGCCGCGTTGCTCTTTTTTGCAACGATGTCATTTGCTGCGATCGAACCAAAGCGATCGCGACTGAAATGGTACGTTCTGCCTGCCTCACTTGCCTCAATTGGTATTCTGCTCTCTGGTTTTCGAACGATTTGGCTGACGTGTCTGGCAATGATGGTTGTCATGGTGTTTTTGTGCCAGCCTGAGGAGCGAAAACAATTGTGGGCCTTCCTTAGACGGTTCACGGCCACAAGTCTTTTTCTGGGTATCATCGCATTTTTCAAGTTTAGGTTGATGCACTTAATTGTGCTAGGTTTTATCGGAAGATTCACCTCTTCAACACAAGTCGCCACGGACCCCTCGCTCATAAATCGCTATGTCGAATGGAGGACGATTCTAGGGTTCATAAAGGCCTCACCCTTCGTTGGATATGGCTTCGGAGGGCGCTTCTGGGACTTCGATTGGCTGAGGGGAATCTCATACTTTACAGGATACACACATAACACAATCCTCTACCTTCTCTTCAAGTCTGGTCTGATTGGATTGGCATTGATGCTCTTGGCTTATGGAGGATTCTTGGTCCGAGGATGGAAGATTGCACGTTCCAAGGGCACAGATAAGTTCACTAGGGCGGTCATTCGCGTTGCAATTTGTTACCTCTTCTCCGTCATCCCTTCAGGTATGACCCTAAATGCATTTGGAAGTCGTGAAGGAGTGATGTGGATGGCACTGTGCTGGGGTGCTATCCTTATTTGTGATCCGAATATCCAAACGCTCGCACCTCAGAGCAGTAAATCTGTGACAATGGACTCCGAGCATATGAGTACTTCTTCAACTTCATGACCAAGATCTCGATCATCATCCCAACTTTTAACCGCAAGGATATCCTGCGAGAGCTCCTGATCGCTCTCGCTGCAGATAGCGAATCGCAAGCTGCTGCGGAGATTGAAGTGATCGTCGCCAATGACCAGTCGAGCGATGGGACCGGTACGATGCTGCTCGAAGAATTTCCCTGGGTACGTGCAGTCCTTGGACCTGGGAAAAATGCTGAACTAGCCAAGCGTGCAGCTATCGAAGTCTCAAGTGGAGATTATCTGGTCAATCTGGATGACGACTCGATCCCTCGCCCTGGATGGATTGCCCGTGTACTTCCAGCCATTTTGGGAGGCGAGATGATTATCCAGTCCAAGATCATTTTTGTCGATCAGGGTCAGGAAGATATCAAGAACGAGGCGGTGCCGTATTGGCGCGTGGGGTGGCGCTGGGATGGCGTGCCGGTTGCAGTTCTAAATGGAGGATATCGCCCACAGTATATTCCGATCTGCCATGAGTTTGGAGTGTTTGTCGCGCGCGAGGTTCTCGCGAAAGCTCCTCTCGACGATCCGAACTTGCTTTTCGATCATCAGGGAGAAGCCGCCTCGTTCTTTCTCAGAATCCACTCGATGGGCTATCGCGTCTATTTTGAGCCTGCCGCAGTTATTGATCATTTGGGTGCTGACCGTGGCGGATGCAAGGAACGCGATCAGAAACAAGCGCCAAAGAAAAACTGCACGCCGTATGCGATCGGGATGGTGAGAAACTTCATGGTGTTGACTCGGATGCGGAAGCCTGCTCTTGTTCCGCTTCTCATTCCGTACTATGTAGCAGGAGGTATTTATCTATCGTTCAAGCAGCGTAAGGGGTGTTATAAGTATTTCATCCAGGGCATCCGCGAAGGTTTGGCTCATCGATTCATCCCGATGATCCCATATCAGAATCTTGCGGCTTGAAAATTCTCCAGATCTCGGCCCGTCTTCCGTGGCCGCTCACCGATGGCGGCGCGATTGGCATCTTTCACCTTGCACGTGCCGCTCATGAAGAGGGGCACGATGTCACGTTCCTCAGTTTTCCACTCGACGACGCGGCGTTAACGCTTGAAGGGATTAACGAGATGTCGAGGTTTTGCGACGTTCGGTTAGTCTCGCGACCGCTTCCATCACGACTATCGACGCTCCTTCGAACGCTCTTTCGCGGAGCATATCCGATCGAGAGAAGGATGATGCCGGAAATGTTCGAACTCATCACACAGACGATCGCCGAAAAGCAATTCGATGTCGTACATCTCGATCACTCACATGTCGGCAAGTATGGACGCTGGATCAAAGCGCGATACAAGCTGCCTATCGTTTTGCGCCAGCATAACTTTGAGACGGTTATCTATGAACGTTTCGCATCGACGGAGAAGAATATTTTCAAACGAGCACTTGGGAAAATGCACGGCCGGCGACTTCGAATAGAAGAACGAGCTATCCTGAATGATGTCGATGCTATAGCGGCCATCACTGAGCAGGATGCCGCGCTTATGAAGGAAGTGGCTCCTAAAGCAAACTACTTTGTGATCCCTGCTGGTGTCGATAGCACATACTTCCAGCCTGCGCGGCAGGAGGAGGTTGCTCCTCGCACTATCCTGTGGGTTGGAGGCATCGACTGGGACCCAAATCGGGATGCTCTCGATTATTTTTTGCGAATGATCTTCCCGATCATCATGAAACTAGAGCCAACCACGCGGCTTGAAGTGCTTGGGTCCGGAACTCGGGCCTTCGAGAAATTGACGACAGCCTTTGGAGTCGCGGTCAGACTGCACGGCAAAGTACCCGATATTCGGAAGTATCTGGCCGCCGCCGGGGTTCTTGTTGTGCCACTGCGCGTTGGGGGTGGAATGCGGGTGAAGCTATTGGAGTTTTTCGCAGCAGGCAAAGCTGTTGTCTCAACTTCCATTGGTGCCGAGGGAAATTTGGCTCGGAATGGAGTTGAGATCGAACTCCGGGATGATCCTCGGGAATTTGCTTTGGCAGTAGTTGAACTCATGCGAAATCCAGAAAAGGCGCAAGCATTAGGAATCTCTGCGAGAGCGCTTGCAGAGAAAGAGTATGGCTGGTCAGGGGTCGCCCGGCGTTTCACTGCTGTTTACGAAAGTGTGGTGAAGCAGGACGCAGGGAAGCAGGCCGCTATACATCATTGATCGAAGCACGGATCAAGTGTCGTGAGTCGGAGAAAAGAATTACTTGCATTGCTTATTGCCGATTTCGTCGCGCTCAACGCGACGTGGTTTGCGTATTACTGGCTGCGAGTGCAAAGTGGGTGGTTCTTCCTCGCGCCGAACAGCGAGATCGGCTCGACGTACGCGGCAGGAGCGTCGTTCATGATCTACCTCTTTTGGATGGTCGTCTTCGCATTCTTCGGTCTGTATCGCTCATGGTACGTGCGCGCTCCGTTCGATGAGGTCATCACGCTCCTTAAGACACTTACGATTGGTACCATCTTCCTTGCGATCGTTATTTTTTGGGATCCGATGAGCGGCGAAAGCATGCCAACGCACAACGACCCGCGCGTGCTTGCATTGATTTACTGGCTCATGTTGATGCTCCTGGTCATCGGTGTGCGTTCGCTCATTCGACTTGGGCAGAGAAAGCTTCTCGAACGAGGAGTAGGACGGCGGGCGTCTCTGATCATTGGTCCGCCAGATCGAGCTCGGGATCTAGCACAGCGGATCGCCCACTATCCAAGACTTGGGTATGAAGTAGTTGGCTATGTACTTCCTGCGAATGCTCACTATGAAGCACAGCCATCTGCAAGCTTCATTGTAGAGCACCGGAACGGAAAGGTGACCACGAAAGAGGTGCCAATTCTTGGGACAACACAAGAGCTCGAACGCGTGATCGACGAGGGAAACATCAAAGAGGTACTTATTGCGCTTGGATCAAACGAGCACGAAGCCTTGCTGGATGTGATGGTTCGTGCGTCCAAATCGAATGCAGGTCTCAAGATCGAGCCGGGGTTGTACGATATTGTATCCGGCCAAGCTCGCACACGCGAAATCTATGGATTTCCACTCATCGACATCAACCCTGTCCTATTGCGACCGTGGGAAGAAGCTGCAAAACGATCGCTGGATCTGTTCGTAAGCGCTGTCGTGCTATTCCTCGGACTCCCGCTCTGGTTACTTACTGCATTGATCGTGAAGTTATCATCACGTGGTCCCGCATTCTATTCGCAGGATCGTGTTGGCAGAGAGGGCAAGCAGTATCGGATTTACAAGTTTCGATCGATGCGGATCAACGCTGAACTCGCCGGACCGCAGTGGGCATCCAAGAACGATCCACGCGTCACCGGCTTTGGAAGATTTTTACGCAAATCTCATCTCGATGAGGTACCTCAATTCTGGAATGTGCTCATCGGTGATATGTCCCTCGTTGGCCCGAGACCAGAGCGTGAGTTCTTTGTGAAGAAACTCATCGAAGAGATTCCGTACTACAATCGGAGGCATAAGGTGCGCCCCGGCATCACCGGGCTCTATCAAGCGATGATCGACAAATACGACGAGAACATTGACGATGTCAGGATGCGCGTGAAATATGATTTGATGTATATCGAATCGATGTCATTTCGTCTCGATGTAAAGATACTCTTTCGCACTGTCTACATGATGTTGAAGGCGCGGGGCCAGGCATAAACAAGTCCAAGAAAATTCAAACGAACAACAGGGTGATAGAAGAACAACAGAAGCGCAAGTTGCAAATGGTAGACGTGACGGGACAATACCGTCGTTACCAAAGAGAGATCGATGAATCCATACTTGAAGTAGTGCGAAGCGGAGCCTACATCAATGGTCCGGCGGTTAAGAACTTTGAACGTTCGGTCGAAGCGTATTTGGGAGTCAAACATGCGATCGGATGTGCTTCAGGCACGGATGCGTTGCAGATCGCCCTCATGGCATTAGGAGTTGGACCCGGCGACGAGGTAATCACCACCACATTCACTTTTGTCGCGACCACTGAGACGATCGCACTCCTGGGCGCAACACCTGTCTACGTCGATATCGATCCGAAAACATTCAATCTTGATGTCACACAAATTCAAGAGAAGATCACTCCACGAACACGAGCGATCATTCCGGTACATCTATTCGGTCAGCCCTGCGACATTACGGCAGTTATGGAGATCGCAAATCAAAATGGTCTGAGTGTGATCGAAGATGCGGCGCAGGCTCTTGGAGCGACCTGGGACGGGCACAAAGTCTGCGGGTTCGGAGCTATCTCCGCGATTTCATACTACCCATCTAAAAACCTCGGCGCATTCGGCGACGCAGGGATGATGGTCACGAATGACGATGTGCTCGCAGAACGCATTCGCTCTATCGCTAACCATGGTGCGAACAAGACCTATCATCATGATCGTCTTGGGGTAAACTCGCGGCTTGATTCGATCCAGGCAGCGATTCTTGGTGTAAAACTGAAGTATCTTGACGAATGGAATGCGACACGCGCACGTGCCGCGTCGCTGTACTCGAAATTGTTTGCCGCTCACGCAAATAAAATTCAAACACCGTTCGTCGATCCACGGGCTGAGTCGATCTGGCATCAGTATTCGCTGCTTATCCATGGCGATCGGGATACGCTAGCCGCGAAACTTAAGACCGCAGGAGTGCCTCATAATATATACTATCCCATTCCACTTCATCTTCAGCCTGCTTATGCAGCGTATGGGACTCGACAAGGTGACTTTCCCGTTGCTGAGCATACAGCCAAACACATTCTTGCGCTGCCAATGCATTCGGAATTGACAGATGAGGATGTCGAATACATTGCAGACCGTGTAATCGAGGCCATAAGTAGTTAATACTCACATATTGCTTTCAATATACCTCTAACGTTCAGTACAGTATCCGTCGATGCCAACAGCATTACTTATCATACCAACGTTCAACGAGAAGGACAACATTTCCCGGATCATCGATGCTGTGCTTCTGCAGCAGGCGAATTGTCCGGATGTCGAACTGAATATTCTCGTGGTTGATGATAATTCACCAGACGGGACAGCCGATGCTGTCAGGTCACTCCAGGATACTGCGAAGATCGGGCCACATAAACTGCGGCTTATCAGTCGCATGGGTAAGATGGGGCTTGGAACCGCCTATGTAGCTGGCTTCCGTTATGGTCTCGAGAACGGTTACGATTACATTTTCGAGATGGACGCCGACTTTTCGCATGATCCAAACGAGATCCCGGTCTTCCTTAAGGAGATCCAGAATTATGATCTCGTGCTCGGTTCACGTTATGTTTCTGGAGCCAATGTCGCGAATTGGCCGCTCCGCAGGTTGCTGTTATCCTACTACGCGAATCTCTACGCGCGCGTGATCACTGGAATTAGCGTTAAAGATGCAACGGGAGGCTTCAAGTGTTTTCGTCGCAAAGTCTTGGAGACCATCGACCTCGATGATATACGCTCGAATGGATATGCCTTCCAGATCGAGATGAATTTTCGAGCATGGCGCAAGAAGTTTACGATCAAAGAAATACCGATCGTCTTTGTCGATCGTCATGCCGGCACGAGCAAGATGAGTAAATCGATCGTTCGCGAAGCGGTCGGGATGGTCTGGAAACTGAAGTTGCGCGCGATAGCTGGCGAGCTTTGAACCATGGATATTTCCATCGTCATTGTTAACTATAACGTCAAAGAATTTCTCCGAAGCGCCATTGTAAGCGTGGAGCGGGCGCTTGCGCATGGTGGACTCACTGGCGAGATCCTCGTCGCTGATAACAATTCCAGCGATGGCAGTGTCGAGTTTATTCGCGAAAACTTCCCAAGTGTCAAACTCTGGGCGCTTCCTGAGAACATTGGCTTTGGACGAGCAAACAATGTTGCGATGCGCGAAGCCAGTGGCGACTACATCCTCATCCTTAATCCAGATACGATCCTCGGCGAGGATACACTTGAGGTGATGCTGCGATTCATGCGCGAGCATCCAGATGCTGGACTGGCCGGTTGCAAACTCCTGAATGGTGACGGCTCATTCCAACTTTCCTGCCGCCGCGGCTTCCCCACGCCATGGGCAAGCTTCACTAAACTGTTCGGCTTCTCCAGGTTCTTCCCAAATTCAAAGCTCTTCGCCAGATACAACCTCACCTATCTGCCGGTTGATGCAACATATGAGGTAGATGCTCTTGGCGGAGCATTCATGTTCATGTCACGAGCCGCATATGAAGCCACAACAGGGTTCGACGAGCAGTACTTTATGTACGGTGAAGATCTTGACTTGTGCTATCAGGTGAAGAAGCTAGGTTTTAAGGTCTATTATGTCCATGAGACCGCGACGATCCATTTCAAGGGAGAATCGACAAGGCGCAGCGCGCTCAATGAGGTAAAGGTCTTTTATGAGGCGATGCATATTTTCGTCAAGAAGAATTATCGCGCTTCTTTCATATTTAACCTCCTGCTCCGCGTTGGCATCATGCTTCGCAGCACGTTTGCACTTGTCAAGAAACATCGAGGTGCAGCGCTTCTTGTACTACTTGATCTTGTGACAGTCGGTATCAGCGTACTCATCACATCCAGGCTTGTACTGACAAACTGGTTTGGACTTCCTCGCAGCGACTATCCTTTTGCCATAATCGTCCCGGCTCTGGTTGTAGTATCGGTACTCATGGCGCTAAATACGTATGCGATCGAAAATCGGCGGAGTCTTCGAGTGATCGCTGTTGCGATGCCCGCGGCGCTTATTCTACTTTCCTCGCTCACCTATTTTTTCAAGGAGTACGCCTCAAGCCGCTCGTTGGTGCTTTCGATCGCCGGGATGACGCTCGTGCTATTAATGCTGCAACGTAATGTGCTTCGTGTGATCGATCGTATTCGATTCGGGGGAGCAAACAGTGCGCGGCCTGCGATGAAGCGTACGGTTGTGATCGGAGTGACGCAGGAAGCGATTCGCATTGGTGAATTGCTTAAGCGAACGCAATTCATGAAGCACTATCAATTGATAGGATTTATCGATCGCACACTTTCCAAAATGGGTGACACCGTACTCGAACAATCGCCGGTGCTCGGGGATATCTCGATGCTTCCAAAGATCGTGCGCGATCAAAAAGTCGCGGAGGTCATCTTCGCAAACGATGCACTCTCATACTCCGAAATGCTTGAGACAATGCAACGCGTCTCGGAAGAGAACCCTTCTCGCAACGTCAACTTCAACGTCGTACCGACTGCGAGCGATGTGCTACTGGCGAAAAGAAAGATCGAATCCTTGCAGCCTGAACGAGGAGGCGAAGGTATTGCGCTTCTTCCAGTCCACTACAACATTCAGCGCTTGAGTCACCGGCTACCCAAACGAGCGCTTGATCTGCTTGCTCTTCCTTTTCTTTATGTCTGGTCGCTACTATGGCGGTTGTTCAGCCGAACCGACGCGCCACAGCAACTCACTCAAAATTGCCGCAGGATCCTACGCGGTGATCTCTCGCTGGTTGGAATTGAGTCGCGGACTTCGAGCAGCCGATCGCTTACAAAAACGGGATTGACCAGCCTCGCACGGATCACCCTGAACCCTCTAGCCTCGGCCAGAACTGAGGATATTGAACAACTCGATCGCTACTATGCTGAGAATCACACGATTGGGATGGACCTTGAGATCATCCTGCGGAGCGTTGTCCGGTAAGATTTGGCGGTGGCGAACAAAGAATGCTTGAGCGTGTTTACCTTTGTGCTTCGTTCTGACACCTTCTTTCAATATATGAAAACGCTTTTTCGATCGTTCTTTCTCATTGTGCTCTCGTCTTCGTTTCTCGTTCTCCTGGAGTCTTCCTCCCTGGCGCAACGGACATTGGCTGTTGTTGGGGAAGGTAACGCAACACACGCACCGGAGACAATGACGCTTTCGGTGAATGTAACGACGCAGGATGTTACGGCGGCAACAGTGTTTGCAAAGCACAACGTCGGTATCGAGCGGTTAAAGCAGGCATTGATTGATGCGGGGATCTCATCCAGCGACATTATTGAGGGTATGCTAACAATGAATCCGACGTACGATTATTCAACACCCGGACAGCCTCCGCATCTCGTCGGTTATCACCTGATGACTCCGTTGGAAATTCGTGTGAACGATATGCGGGCACTTCCGAGACTTCTGGATGTCGCGACGCAGGCCGGCGCGAGTAACGTGTCGATCGGTTCGTTTGGTGTAAAAAAGAAAGATGCACTTCGCGAAGCTGCGACAAAGGATGCACTACAGGATGCCAGAGAACGCGCCGAACAATTAGCGAAGCAGATTGGGGCACAACTTGGAGAGATTGTTTCTGTGAGCGATATGGAAGCCGAAGCGCCGGGCCGAATGGAGATGGGCCGCGAAGGTCCGATGAACAGCCATGACTTGCACCAGAAAGTCGAACTAAAGGTTGTGTACGCGCTGAAATAATTTTGAGTCTTTTCTCTCTCACGATTGAGGCACCACCATGGCGAAGACGATTCTTGAATTTGAAAAACCGATCGCCGATCTTGAAGCAAAGATCGAGGAAATGCGAGGTCTCACAGAACTTGATCTCATGGGCGAGATTCAAGCGCTTGAAGAGCAAGTCGAAACATTGCGCCGAGAGATCTATCACAATCTCACACGCTGGCAGCGTGTCCAGCTTGCACGTCATCCCGACAGGCCATACTCACTAGACTACATCAATTCGTGTGCTCCCGACTTCATCGAACTTCACGGCGATCGCACGTTTAGAGATGACCCAGCGATTGTTGGCGGATTTGGAACGATGGATACGATCGGCAGCGTAATGTGGATCGGTCACCAGAAGGGGCGTGATACCAAGCAGAATGTGTTTCGCAATTTCGGAATGCCGAATCCCGAAGGCTACCGCAAGGCGCTGCGTCTCATGAAACTTGCCGAAAAGTTTGAAAAACCCGTCGTGACACTTCTCGATACGCAAGGCGCATATCCTGGCATCGAAGCAGAAGAACGGGGACAGGCTGAGGCGATTGCTCGCAATCTGTTCGAAATGGCTCGGCTGAGTGTACCAATCGTCGTTGTGGTCATTGGAGAAGGAGCGTCGGGTGGAGCGCTTGGCATTGGCGTTGGCGATCGCATCCTGATGCTGGAGAATGCATGGTACTCCGTTATTTCACCGGAGTCGTGCTCTTCGATCCTCTGGCGCAATTGGAGCTTCAAGGAGCAGGCGGCAGAAGCCTTGAAGCTTACCGCGCTCGATCTGCTGGAGCAGCAATTGATCGATCGAATTATTCCGGAGCCGGAAGGTGGCGCACATGCCAACCCAGCAATGATGTGCGAAACAATGAAGAGCGTGCTCATCGAGGAGCTTCTGGGCCTGAAAAAGCTTCCCCAATCGAATGGAGCAGCGCTAAAACGTCGGACCGAAAAATTTGGTCGGATGGGGGTATGGCAGGAGTGGGACGACTCTTTCCTATTGGCCGAAGTAGAAGAATCGGACGCACAAGTTTCGACGAGCGCCTAAGCCCCACGCATGTACTATCTTCTGGGCGCGCTTTTAGTATTGGTCCTTTTTGCTTTCTCGCGCGCTGGCAGTGCTCGCGCAACACCGAATGTCACAGGAGGTCTCGCAGTACATCTTCAGGATGAACTACTCGTTCTCGAGCGAATTGCGATTGCCGCTGCACGGGAATCGAATGGAAGAGTGCTCGATCATTCTGATGAAAGTGTGAAGATCGTTGAAGACTTGATCTTGCTGGATACAAAAATTGAGTCGCTCTCACAAGAAGATAAGACTCAGCAAATTCTCACACTAGGTAGTTATGTCGGAGAGGTTCTCGTAAAGAATCTTGAAGGTCAATGGAGGATGGAGGAGATGAGTCATCCCCTGCCTTTCATTGTATTTCCAAATGGGATTCGTGCTTCTCCGTTCGATCTTGTAAGCTCTCAATTTTCTTCACCGGAGCGAATCCTTGAAACGGGTTATGCAAACTTGATCGAGGTAGTTAGCGAGCTCCCTGCCCCCATTAACGGCGGCGGCTTTCAGTCGAGTGATATGCAAGCCCATCTTGAAACCCCAGACGGGAGGTCGGATGGAGAATAAGTTCGTCTCGTACAAATGCCAGCTCCGCGTTCGTTATGCCGATACGGACGCGATGGGCATCGTGTACTATAGCAAATATCTTGAATACTTCGAAGTCGCACGGACGGAGTTTCTTCGTGCGTGCGGGCTACCTTACGCGGCATTGGAGGAGCTAGGGTTCTTTCTTCCCGTGATGGAGGCTTCCGCGAAGTATTTTCGAGGCGCGAAATACGACGAGATGCTGACGATTGAAGTGCAAATGCCGGCCGAGCCGAGTGCACGGCTTTCGATCGACTACAAGGTACTCAATGAGATAGGCGAAATGCTCGTTGAAGGAAAAACCACTCTCGCATTCGTTGACAGGAAAACAAACAAGCCTACTCGGCCTCCAATACAATACCGCGAAGCATTGAGACGATTCACCACAACGCAGAACGAACAGGAGTGAAAACAAGACTTAGCGATCTCGAACGTCAACGGATTCGTATTGCGCTCGTCGAGGATTCTGGCAAAGGTGATCCGACTACCGAAGCAATCGTGCCGAAAGATGCGAACGGTCGAGCGATATTTCTCATCAAGCAGGATGGCGTGCTTGCCGGGATTGATTATGCACGTCAAACTTTCGAGATCTATGAAGCGCAGACGAATGCGGAATCTCCAATTTTCGAATATCGTGAAATGATCGAAGATGGCTCAGTAGTCACCAAGGGAGAAGTTGCTGCCGAAATTCGCGGCAATCTTAGAACGCTGCTGACCGCAGAACGCGTGGCACTTAACCTGCTGCAGCGGATGTCCGGTATTGCAACACTCACTCGTGAGTTTGTCAATGCCGTCGCCGGCACCGGAGCGATCATTCTGGATACTCGCAAGACGGCACCGCTGCTGCGTCCATTCGACCGATATGCCGTTCGAGCAGGCGGAGGGACCAACCACCGGTACGGTCTGAGTGACATGGTGCTTGTCAAGGATAATCATATCGCGGCTGCGGGAGGTAGTATTCCGATCGTCATCGCCCGTTTGGAGGAATATTTTAGGGACGAAAGTCATCAAAGAGTCCCAGTCGAAGTCGAAGTGACATCGATAAAGCAACTTGAGGAATTGCATCTGGTTGGCAAAGGCACAGTGCAGCGAGTGCTCTTTGATAATTTTGAGGTCGAAGACTTGCGTACGGCTGTGATTCTCAACGCAGGCCTGTTCGAAACCGAAGCTTCCGGTGGAGTAACATTGAAGACGGTCCGCAGCATTGCCGAGACCGGCGTGAATTTTATCTCAGTTGGCGCGCTCACACATTCGGTGAAGGCGCTTGATATTTCGCTTGAGATAGAAAACGTCTGACGTGAAACGGCAAGCGATTTGGTGCGCGTCTCTTTTCGGCGTCATCGTATTTACGATTGGCGCTCTGTCTGGTCAACTTTGCGCCCAACCGATTGTCCGAGCGCCCTGGTATGAATCGCATGTTGATTCAACGTCTATCTCCATCGCATTCGCCACAACTTCGGCAACAACGGCTTCAATCAGCTACGGGCCAAGCCCAGCCTATGGTACAATCCAACAGGCCGGCAGCGGGACAACTCACTCGGTGGTGATCCCCAACTTAATGCCTGCGTCTCAATATTACGCCGCAATCATCGCGGGCACCGACACCGTCCGATTCGTGACTTCCACGGCATCGGACTATCGCTCTTCAGGCAGGATCGAAGCGTACTTTAATCGAAGCGTCGATACAACGCTTAACATCATGCCAAAAGCAAATGGCAATGCCGACTATCGCGCACTGCTTCGTGATAAGATAGCTGGTGCCCAGGAATCCATTGATCTTGCTCTCTATAGTTTTAGCGGTGCGACAGCAGATAGCGTTGTGAAGTGGCTAACGGCCGCTCATCGACGTGGCATTGCAATCCGCGTCATCGCTGATAGTGCTTCGGTCCATAGCTCTTCTCAGTTTCATTCACTCACGGCAAATGCAGCAATTCCAGCGATCATCAATAGCTTCGGTGGTAATGCGAAAGTCGCGAGTAATATCCATCACAACAAGTTCATCGTTTTTGATGGTCGAGGCGATGACGCTGCAAATGCATGGGTCCTTACAGGAAGCTGGAATCTGACTGACCAGCAGACGACAACAGATTACCAGAACGCAGTCTATCTCCAGGACCTTGCCCTTGCGCGAGCCTTCGAAACAGAATTCGATCAGGAATGGGGGAGCACCGGGGACTTGCCTGACGCTCGCTTCGCAAGATTCTCGACAAACAAGCGCGATATCACCCCGCGAACATTTTCAATCGGCGGAAGCATTGTGCATCTCTGCTTCTCACCAAATCGAGGCGCATTCTCTGGAATCAACGATCTGCTTCAGCAGGCCAAACGTCAGATATTATTCTCGCTCCTTGTCTGTACACGTCAGGATCTGGCCGCAACGATGATCGCTCAACACCAGAAGGGCATCGACATTCATGGTGTGGTCAACAATACCGACAAATCGGAACAGACCCCCGCGCTTCGCGCGGCGGGAATTGATGCGCTCGATTATGTTGGGCCCACAAGCATTCTGCTCCATGACAAATACGCGATCATTGACGCCGGCACCGGACTAGGCGCGGTAATAACGGGATCGTACAATTGGTCGCTCAGCGCGGAGCAGCTAAACAACGAGAATTGTCTCATCATCGAAAACGATGCTCTTGCGAAGCTTTACTACCAGGATTGGCTTGCACGTTATCATGAAAACAACGGAAATCAGTCTGTTACCTTACCCCTGTCAAGCGTATTGCTGTCGCAATCGGTTGTACTCAGTGGTTCTGTTTTCCCAAATCCCGCGATGAGAGCAATTCATGTGCGTTGGGTTCAGGAGCGTCCTTCGTCGGATCGGGTAGTCATCTACGATCCGGCTGGTCGCGAGGTCAGCACGTCGCAGATTTATCGTACCGCGGGTGAATCAACGTTTTCAACGCCGTTGCTTCGATCTGCTGGCGTCTACTCCATTGTCATCGAACATGATGGCAGGAGGGATCTTCACAAGGTTGTGGTCATTAAATAGCAAGAATCAATTGAGCTCGATACTCATCATCGAAGACGAAGCAAAAGTAGCGCGGTTCATCCAGCGCGGTTTGACCGCGGAAGGATTTCAAGCCGATATTGCTTCCACCGGCGATGACGGTCTTCGTATGGCGCGAATGCATAATTATGATGTGCTCACGATCGATCTCCTGCTTCCGGGGATCGATGGAGTCTCGCTCATTCATAAGCTTCGTGACGAAGGGCTCGTTAGCAGTATGCTGATCTTAAGTGCGCGCGATAGTCTGAAAGATAAGTTACTTGGTTTCGAGGCCGGCGCGGACGATTATCTTCCCAAGCCTTTTCAGTTCGAAGAACTCGTTGCGCGCATTCGCGCATTGCTGCGGCGCCGTGAGACGCTTCGCAAAGATCTGAAACTCATTTACCGTGATCTGGTGATGGAGGCCACTTCGCATTCCGTAACGCGTGCCGGGAAACGAATCGAGTTAACACAACGAGAGTATGCGTTGCTGGAATTGCTCATGCGAAATCCCGAAGCAGTTGTAACGCGAGCTCGCATCGGTGAGGAAGTGTGGAACGAGCAGTTCGAACGTGAGACGAATGTTGTGGAAGTATATGTGATGTATTTACGCAGAAAAATGGATACTGGATTTCCAGAAACGCTCATCCAAACCGTGCGCGGCGTTGGGTACATGCTAAGGGCTACTGCTCCGCCGATCGATTCGTTGTGAAGCGCCCGTACAGCCTCCGTGCAAGGACGGCAGTGTTTATCGCTGCAACATTCACGCTCCTCATCACTTTGTTCGCACTGGGAAGTTATTTTGCCATTGAACACGCACTCCTCTCACGAGCAGATAACGAGGCACGAGATCAATTGCGAGCGATCCTTTTTGCACTTGAACACGCTCGTGTACCTGACACTGCTCAGATCGTCGCACAGCACCGCTCGATTGGCGAAGCTCGTCTCGAGCTTGCCATCTACACTCATGCTGGCGACTCGAGTCTTCTGTGGGCGGATCATCCGAACGTCATACTTTCTCCTTATGAGCACCATGCATTGCTCACTGAGCAAGGACGCGCACTAAACGTTCGAGGTAAAGACCGAACGTATCGCGCACTTTCCGTTTCAACAGGCAGCCATGTCGCTATCGCTACATTCGATCTTGCTGTTATTAGTGAGGCAGAGGATGCCATTCTTCGAACCTTCATCGTTCTCCTGTTGATCGGCATTGTAGGTTCGGCGGCACTTGGATATTTTGTGGCCGGACTTTCGCTGGCACCGATTCGTTTGCTCATAAAAGGCGCTCGTCAACTAGAAGTTGCTGGATCATCGGGAATAACGGCACCACTATTGCCTGTGCCGCATCATGTAACCGAAGTTGCCGTGCTAGCCACAGCCGTTAATCGGCTCATCGCTGAACGCGACTCAAGCATCGCCAAGCTTAAGACATTCACCGCCGACGCCGCGCACGAACTCCGCACACCGCTTACCGTTCTCAAAGGCGAGCTTGAGGTTGAACTCCGGCTTGCTTCGCCGGACGAAGCAAGTTACCACATCTATCAAAGCAATCTTGAAGAAGTAGAACGACTGATCGTTATCGTGCAGGATCTACTCTTGTTGGCGGATCTCGATGGAGCTGCCGCTCGTGAGGTACCTATCGCCGATCTGAGTGGGGCGCTGCAACGCGTGCTGGATCGGCTTCAGCCGCTCGCCCAGAGCAACTCAGTGGAGATTATTGCGTCAATTGAACCTTCGCTTCACGCACATGCAGAGCCAGATCGCCTTGAGCGGATGATCGATAATCTTGTTCACAATGCGATTGTCTATTCTGAAGTCGGCGGGACGGTACGAGTAGACTTGAAGTCGCGAGGTGGTCATCCGAGTCTGATCGTCGAGGATAACGGCCCAGGAATCGCCGAGTCCGATCTTCCATACATCTTCGATCGATTCTACCGCACCGAACGCGCACGCACCAGGCGCTTTGGCGGTGTCGGGCTTGGACTTGCGATTGTTAGATCGATCGCCGATGAGTATGGATTCGGGATCGAGATCGAATCTACATTGGGTAAGGGAACAATCGTCGAGCTGATTTTCTCGTAAGCGGACTAGGTAGGTGTCGCCATCCACAGGGAAAAATGGGTCAAATTCTCGACATAATTGGAACTATTTTTACACTATTTTTTGTTTTATTATGTCCAGATAAATTGTTCCTAAACTGGCCCTTGAGGCTCCCTACATTTCAAAAAGTAAAGCATCGCTGATAGTGAGAAAACCTTCCGGAATCATTACAAGAGCGCGCTCAATGATGAGCCGGACTATTTCACAAAGAAAAGTGTCAATCATGAATTCCGAACAACCAACCCTTCAAAATGAACAAAAAAGAGCAAAGTTCATGAAAAAAGTTTTCACACACGTCACCAACGTCACTCAAATTTGATAAGAGTTTTCTCATCTGTTTCTAATTCCATTCTTATCTCTAAAGCGGTAATTTAGTAGCGCATGTTTTCGCCGCAGTGCCTGCGGAGGGCACTGTTCACAATACTACCTAATGAGAATTACAATTTCGCTTGTTCTTTTCTCGGCTTTTCTTCTTTTTAGTCCTCTTAAAACTTTAGCTGCCGGTGGCGCAATACATGGGGTCGTTAAGAGCGGTGACAAGGTCGTCGGCGCTACGGTGCGTATTCTCGAGCTGGAACGCGCAACACTCACCGATGCCCAGGGCGAATTTCTCTTTACGAACGTCCCAAGCGGAACATACACAGTCTTCGTTCGCATGATCGGCTATGCCTCGGCGAAACAATCGGTTCAGGTATCGTCCGGCACCACAGAAGTTTCTTTCTCACTCAAGGAATCGGCAATCCAGGGCGAGGAGGTGGTCGTCTCTGCAATGCCTGATGCACAAGATCTCTATCAATCTGTAGATTCTAAGTCCAGAATTGAATTGCATCAAAGCCCGGGTTCGAGTTTTGCCGAGGAGATCAGCGATCTGCCGGGAGTGGCAGTGCGCTACAACGGATCGGCACCAGCACGGCCAATCCTTCGAGGCTTGTCCAACAATGAAGTGTTGATTCTGGAGAATGGACTCCGTACCGCGGATCTCTCCACATTTGACCCAGCGCATGCAGTCCCGATCGAGACCGAAGCTATTTCCGAGATTGAAGTGGTGCGCGGTCCCTCGAGCCTCATGTTTGGAGCGAACGCCATCGGCGGTCTTGTCAACGTGATTACAAACACGATTCCGACAGCCGCCGCCGACGGGATCTCCGGAAGAGTATCCGCGACCGGTAACACTGTAAGCAATCTCTACTCAGGATTCTTCAACACCGTCTTTAGCAGCGGGGGTCATGCCTTTAGTATCTCTGCGGGTGGTGCGCATTCCGATGCGATCAAAATTCCAGAGGGGACTTATACAGATCCCTCGCAAACCCCTCCCCATACCTACCAGCTTGATACGATTCCTCAATCGTTCAGTCGCACCTCCGAAGAAGGCATTGGGTATTCGTATCAAGGTGATTTTGGAATGATTGGCATCGGCGGGAAGCACTACCAAATGAATTATGGAATTCCGGGAGATCCTGCAGAGCTGGTTTACAAGTCTCCGACGACTTCAAGGATTCAGCAGGAGAAATTCGCGATCGAGCTGCGTGGGATCTTCGATATCAATGGATCATTCATTCGTCAGCTACGACTCAATTCAAATATCGTTGACTACCTGCACTCCGAGCATCCTACACTGGAGGATACAAACGGAGTAGTTTCGGAATTCGAGCAAAATAGCTTTCATCAAAATGGGTACAATACAAACCTGCAGTTTGTGCAGCAGCGTATGGATGCCTGGCAGGGTACGCTCGGGCTATTCGCAAATGTTGACAATCTGACGCTTGATGGTCCGCAGCCTCTTGGTCCAAATTCGCTTACAACGAATCTCGCAGGTTATGTTTATGAGGAATATTTCGTAAGCGAAAACACGCGCCTGCAGGGTGGTGTGCGATATGATTTTGATCGAATCAAAACGAATCCCGCTCCGAATTCGGCAATCGCGGCATTCCAAACTTCCGACACGTCGCGTACGGCGAACGCAGTCACAGGATCGTTGGGCATTGTCCAGAAACTCACGAGTGAATTGACAGCATCTATTAGTGCAGCACGCTCATTCCGTCCCCCAACGGTTCAGGAGCTATTCGGATTTGGTCCCGATGATGCGAGTGCCTCATTTATTACCGGAGATCCAAGCTTGGTACCCGAAACAGGCGTTGGCTTGGATGTTTCACTGCGCGGACAATTTGAGCGGTTTTCCTTTTCGGTTTCGCCGTACTTGAATCTCATTACCAATTACATCTATAGCTATTTTCCTGGCCCTATAGACACCACCTCAACGCCACGCTACCCGATCAGAAAATTCGCACAGACGGATGCGCGATTGTATGGGTTCGAAGTGAGTACAACGGTTGAACTCATCCAGCATTTCTCCGTGACCGCGAATATGGATTACGTAAATGCCACAGCAGTACGAGACAGCACACAACCACTTCCTTTCACTCCTCCGATGAAGGGACTGCTTCGGTTCAATTATCAGGACAACACATTTGGGGCGCTGCTTGAGTGGCGTTTGACAGCGAGCCAGGACCGCGTCGGCTTGGGTGAAACGCCTACCGCGGGTTATGGCATCGTAAATCTGGGTGTTGGCGTGCGATTAACGACTGGGAGTGCCGCGCATACAATCGGGCTGCATTGCGATAACCTCTTGAATCAACGCTACTTCGATCATCTTTCGGTATTCCACCAGTTTTTGCCTCAACCCGCGCGCGGCATAAGACTCATCTACGATCTATTGTTTTGACATCCCAGTTTTCCTGATTCGGCAATAGGAGGAACGACTTAATCACGTTCCTGTCTTGAATGAAGTCTTGACGTCATTCAGTCGCGCAACTTCACCATGCTCCTTCGAATCTTTTCGATTTTGAGTCTGTGTCTTCTCTGTAATATTGGCTCAGCAAACGCGCAGCAAACAAGCGGAACGATAAAGGGCCGGATCAAGGGGACACCTGATGCCTCGAATCTTCAAGTCCGACTGGTGGAGGTGACGAGTAATTCAGTAGTCAAAATTACCACGCCCGAACACGATGGTTCGTTCGTTCTTCGCAATGTTCCGCTCGCTACCTATGATGTGGTGTTGATTTCTGACACTGCACTCCTTGGTCTTAAACGAGTGACTATCAGTTCGGGTATTCCCGTTTATCTCAGCTTCGATTCGTTGCGGGTGTATAAGAGTTCTGAGATCGAGGTCTCCGCCTCTCCTCTTGAAGAACGTCAGCCTGCCACGCATACGTTTGTTCCGCGGCGAATGATCGAGTCGGTGCCGATAACAACCGAAGCCAGGCGGATCGAACAGGTTCTGCTCAATACTCCAGGCTTCGTGCCCGATGAAGATGGGCGACTGCACGTGCGAGGCGAAGATGCGCAGGTGCAATACATTATCGATGGAATTCCGGTGACACTCAATAAGTCGCGCGTCTATGCGCCGCTTGTTGACGCCAATGTGATAGAGTCGATGGACGTCTTGCAAGGTGGGTTGAGTGCACAATATGGGGTTGCAACTTCGGCAGTGCTTGCGATCACAAGCAAATCTGGATTCGACAAGCCGATGTTCGGCGGCGCAAGTTACACGTACGGAAGTTTTGGTTCGACCGACGAAACGCTTGATGTCGGTGGGAATATCGCAGGTCGCGCAGCACTCTATTTCGGATACTCGAACAGCGCCTCCAGCCGCTACCTTGATCCCATATCCAGTTTTGATCCGATCCATGCGAATGGCACTTCAACGCATTACTTCGGAAAGATCAACGGAATCGTGACGGATGCGATCGATGTCGTCCTTCTTGGAAGCTTTAACTCAACAACCTTTGGTATTCCAAACAGAAGTGACACAAGCAAGCAGGACCAGAGCCAGACGATCAATGACCACACGATAGGAGCGAGAGTAAACTTCGCGCTCGATCCAGCTTCGCAACTGAGTGTTCTCGGATACACCCATGCTGCAACTGCAAGTTTGCGCAGCAATGGACTGAGAGACATTCTGACTGCAAAAGATGACACAACGGCGCGCCAGAACGAACGGCTCTTCGTCGGTGGCGATCGAGGTGATACTTCGTTCGGTGGTGATCTGGATTTTTCATTGAAGACAAATTGGCTCGGGCATCCGAACGATTTCAAAGCGGGAGTCGGCTATGAAACCTATGGCCTTGGAGAGTTTCTCAGTTTTGCCGTCACCGATCCCAGACTTTCCGACTCGGTACTTCCCGGGAATCCGCGCTATGTTCCATATGATCTCACCAAAGGCGGTCACCCGTTTAAGGTGGACACGATGGCGAAAGGCCATCGCATTTCGGGATTCATACAGGACCGTATCGCACTCGATGACTGGACGCTCGATCTTGGAGTGCGCTATGATGACTTCAATCTGCTTGACGATGTATCAGCCTTCTCTCCTCGAATTGGGCTGGCGTGGCAGGTAGCAGAGGATCTTTCGCTTCGTGGATCCTATAACAGAATTTTTATGCGCGCTCCGCTCGAAAATATCCTTGTCTCAAGTTCGACTGCAGCCGCACGACTCACCGCTCCCGATCAAGGCAATGTCTCAACACATGTGCAGCCGGAGAAGGAGAATGTGTTCGAACTAGGCGCTGCTTATAAACTCAACGATTATCTGAGCTTCGATCTTGCCGGTTACGTAAAGCTGATCGACAATTTTCTCGTGAATGTTGAACTCGGAAATTCAGGCGTGATCTTTCCCGTGAATCTCAAACAGGGGATCGTCAAAGGCGGCGAACTACAAGTTCGATTACATGACTGGAATAATCTGAGCGCTTATCTAAGCCTGACCACAACGAGTTCACGAGGTATCATTCCCTCGGACGGAAGTTCGCCGTTCGGTGCTGGACTCATCCTTGGTGAAGAGGGGGATAGATACAGCCATTCGTTCGCTGGCGAAACTCAGTTCAATACAGAACAAAATGAATTGCTTGCTGGCACTCTGTTATTGCAGTACACACTTCCTTTGGGAATCTTCGTAGTGCTCGGCGGTAGATTCGATTCGGGTCTTCCGTTCGATTTGGTTGATAGCACAGGCAAAGGCCCCGATGAGGCAGGATCAAAAGCCGAACTTCTGCGGCGTGGATACAGTCAGGATGTCATCAATATGCTCAACCTGAAAAGCGATATTGCTGGCTCGCCGGACAAATCGGTGGCGCCGCATATGACGTTTGATGTCTCAGTCGGCGCCGATTTGGAAATGCTGCTGGGCATGCCGATCAAAGTCGTCGGCACGATTACCAACATGTTCGATACAAAGTACTTGTACAAATTTGAACCGACGTTTGGCGGTACGCATTACGGAACGCCCCGAATGTTCGGTGTTTCAATTCACTATCGCAACTGATTCTTCGTTCGTCGGATCGGTCGTTTCTCAATCCATTATCTTTGGAACAGGCGTATTATTGTAAAGGGTGCTTTGTATAATTGTCGCACTACTTAGCAATGAGTTTAGGTAAAGAGGCGCGAATCATTCTGCCTCGATCTGAGGGCACTGAAGGAAGTCTGCTCAGTCGAAGGACGCTGATACGCTTGGCTCCTTTGGCGTTACTTAGTGCCTGCAACCTTAGGCCAGAGGGAAAGACCGAAACGTTTTTGAGGAAGGTTCAGCAATTCAACGACCGTGTCCAGGCGAGCGTCTTCGATCCGAATAAACTCTCGCCGGAATTCCCGGATGCCGATCTCACTCCCCTAAAAGATTTCAGAGTTAACACGGATTCGCCGCACGATCTCGATCTGCGGCTCGTCGACGAGAAGAGGTGGACGCTTGAAGTTGGAGGACTCGTGGCGAAGCCCGGTCGTTATTCGCTAGAGCAGATCAAAGCGCTTCCAAAGCGTGTGCAGAATACGAAGCATGTTTGTGTTGAAGGCTGGAGTATTAATCCGAAATGGGGTGGTGCAAGAATTGTCGATTTTCTTGCTCTCATAGGCGCTGAGCCTCGTGGCAAATTTGTCTATGTCACCTCGGCCGATGGATACTACACTTCGTATGATATTGCTAGTGCGCGCCAAACACAATCACTCTTGTGTTACGAGGCCTACAATGCACCACTCACTCTCGATCATGGCGCGCCCATGCGGATTGTAATGCCGACGAAACTTGGCTATAAGAGTGCAAAGTGGATCATCTCATTTTGGGTGACGGACCAGAAGCCGAGCGGTTATTGGGAAGATGAAGGGTACGACTGGTTCGCGGGGATCTGACGATGCAGAAAAAAGTCTACTTCCATCCGATCATCATTCGCATAACTCATTGGGTGAATTTTTTCGCGCTGCTCATCATGGTGACAAGCGGTTTGCGCATTTACAACGCTTCACCGATTTTCGGCGATTGGACGCTGCCGCCCATCATTCAATATGGCGGACTAGCCTATGCGCGCCAATGGCATTTCTTCGCGATGTGGATCTTCTTCATCAATGGTACTACATGGGTTCTCTACAATCTCCTGACTCGTCGTGGTAGAACGACGACGCTCTTCGGCAGACAGGATGTCAAAGGTGTGTTGCCAATGATCAAATATTATCTCCGGATTCAGAAAGAGCATCCTTTCTTTCGAAAGTATAACGCGTTGCAAAAGCTTGCATACACGTCTGTGATCCTCATCGGTCTTTGCGTAATCCTCACCGGCATCAGCATTTATTGGCCGGTGCAGTTTGGCTTTGTTGCCGCAATATTCGGAGGATATGATACTGCACGCGTGCTCCATTTCGTCTTCATGGCGATGTTGGTATTGTTCTTTTTTGGCCATCTCGTCATGGTGACGATTGCCGGTTGGTCGAATTTTCTTTCGATCATTACGGGATATGGCAACGAGGGTCCGGCTGAGCGCGCGAGTTCGCATTCGGCACTTTAGCTCGCTCTACTCCCGTTCGCATCTTCCATGCGCCAAGATGCACTCATCACTCTCGCCGTTCTTGCCTCGCGACCAGAATTGCATTCTGAGTTGAGTGAGCATATCCTACATCTCAAACGCGATCGTTCCGCAACGTGGAGTGAGTGTTATGAATGCGCCCTCCAGACGTATCTCTTCGCCGGATTTCCCGCAGCACTGGAAGCTGCTCGCGCGCTTCATCGTGCATGGCCCGAAGATGAAAGCCTGCCTTGGGAAGCAGAAATGCTCGAGGCGTTCAGCACGCACGAACAGAATCTTGAGCGTGGCGAAGAATTGTACCGACAAGTTTATGCTGCCAATGCAAATGTTGTACGCGAAGCACTCCAAACACTAAGCCCTGAATTGGCATTGTGGGCGGTGACGGAAGGCTATGGCAAAACGTTATCTCGCCCCGGACTCGATATTGTGACACGCGAACTTGCTATTGTTGGTATGCTCACACAACTTGGATGGGAACGACAACTTTTCTCGCATATCATGGGAGCACGTAATGTGGGAGCGTCACTCGAGCAAATACAGAAAGCGATCCAACTCGGTGCTCGTGCCGATGAAGGCAAACTGAATAAGGCACTTGCATTATTTGACCGTGCACATTAACCAGTGATCAGTAGAACAAAAGAGATCGGTTGCCTTGTCTTGATCCTATTGCTGGCGAGCTGCAGCAAGGAAGTGTCGCTTCCGCACAGTCGCAGTTCGATCGGTCTGACGATGGATGGCTCGCATCATGTGGGTGTGAGCGGCGGACCTGATATCGTCGGCGTGTCGAAACCGATCGATAGCAATGCAGTCCAGGGAGGTTGGTCAACTGCCCCGCTGCCACTGTCGAAGCCGTTTAGCTATGCTGTTGGCGCCCGGAACGGGCGTATCGTATTTTTCGATGAGCATGATTCTCTCGGTCGCATGCTGGTGCTAACCGATCATTCTCCGATCGATCAACTCCTCGCATCAGGTGATACGCTATACGCAATTGGCATTTCCGGGTTAGTCAACGCCTTTGGTCCGGATGGCAAAATACTTTGGCAGGCATCGGTGAATGCTGTTCCATCTGCGCCTTCGCTCCTCACTTCGAAGAGCGTTGTTGTCACAGCAGGTTCCGAAGTACATGCCTTTGAGATTGGAAATGGCAAACAAGAGTGGATGTTCAAGTCACCATCATCCATCACATCAACAGCCTATTCCCAAAAGCGTGACCTTATCTACCTCGTCCTTGCAGCACAGGATGCTGATACAATTCTTGTACTTGGATCGAACGGTATAAAAAAGGCAAGTCTTGGATTGCCTGGACTCAGGATCACGTCGAATATTGCAATCAATGAATCCGAAACGCCATCGATTGTATTCGGAGCGTTGGGTGAAGCGAAAGATCAACGAAGAGAGGCCGTGATCCTGCAGTATCAAGGGGTCGAAACGAACAGCGCAAAGCTCGTTTGGAAGCATCCGGTCCAGTTTCTGGGCGGAAATATTTCGCTCAATAGCCATACTGCGTTTGCGAGCGGCTTTCGAACGATCGAGAGCGATGTTGCGAGCGGTATAACCGCTTTCTCGCTTACCGACACCGCCACACTCTGGCACCGCGTGTTCACTGAACCGATCGTTGCGCCAATAGCTGCGGGTGATGCCAATATTTATTTCACAGTAAGTTTTGAAAGTCAGGCGCAGATATCATCACGCGGGATTTTTGAAACATTGAGTGCGAGCGATGGCACAACTGTCTCCGAGCGGGCTGCTCGCGGGGCGGCAGGTGGTTTTCTTTCGCATATGCCGATGCCGGACGAACTGGGAAGATTTCTTGTTGCTGATCGACTCCGGCCGGTGATCCACATCTTCGACCGCTCCGGACTCAAGAGAATGTTCTAATTACTCAGGAATGAATTTGTTCAACCAGATCATAACCGGCTTGCTGCCATTCGTTCCGAAGCCGATCGTTCAAAAAGTAAGTGCAAGATATATCGCAGGCCCGACACTCCTGGATGCCGTAAACACAGTTCGGAGTCTGAACGCCAAAGGCGCAATGGCGACAGTCGATGTTCTTGGTGAGTTCATCACCAATAGGGAACAAGCCGCAGAAAATACTCGCTACTCCTGTGAAGTCATTCAGACGCTGTACGCCGAAAAGCTTGATGGAAATCTTTCGATCAAACTGACCTCGCTCGGACTTGCGCTCGACCATGAACTTTGTGAACAGAACGTTCGCAAGATCCTGGATACGGCAAAAGGGTCCGGTGGGATGTTCGTCCGATTTGATATGGAAAATTCCCCGTACACCACGCAGACGATCGAGCTCTATCAAAAACTTCGAAAGGAATTCACCAATGTTGGCGTTGTCTTACAGGCATATCTCAGACGCACCGAGAACGATGTCCGACGCTTGCTTGAGGACGGATTGAAGAACGCCGTGACAACCAATGTCCGTCTATGTAAGGGCATCTACCGCGAAGATCCGGAAATTGCGTTTCAGGATCGGGGTGAGATCCAGAGAAATTTTCTGGCGGTGCTTGATCAACTACTACAGGGTGGCGCATACATTGGCATTGCAACACACGATGATGTTCTAATCGAAGGGGCTGAAACATTATTGAAAAAGTATGATCGAGCGCTCACAAGCTTTGAATTTCAAATGCTGCTCGGAGTACGAGAAGAGATTCGTGCCAAATTGATCAAGGAAGGTTTTCGTTTGCGTGTCTACGTTCCATTCGGTGCGGATTGGTACGCCTACTCGATACGCAGACTAAAAGAAAATCCGAGCATGGCGGGATATATTGTCAAGGGTATGTTTAGCATGAATTGACATGACAACGCACTTCGACAAATACTTCACCTTAAAAGAAGCGCAGGCGTTGCTATTGGAAATCAAACCAAAAGTTGAGGAGATTACGAGACTCAAAGTTGTGCTTGACAGCAAAGGCTATGATGTACATAAGCACCGATACTTTGGCGGCATGGGGCCAAACGGTCAAAAGATTTTTCCGTTCGAGATGGAGCGCCTGGTGGAGATTGTCACGGAGCTCAACCAGCTTGGTGTGCAAGTTAAAGATATGAATGCTGGTCTGATCGATTTTCCTGCTACTCGTGCAAATGGCGAAGAGGTCTTGCTGTGCTATCGACTGCCGGAAACGGAAATCGGATACTGGCACACCCTCGATGGCGGATTTGCCGGAAGAAGATCAGTGACCGAACTCTGAGTCGCTAAGTGATTGGCGCAGGTGTTGTATATTTCTGACGCCTGATGTGTCATTATTTGAGGCTTTGCTCGGTTGGCAGGCCATTCTCGTCACCACATTTTCGTTTTCGTATGAATAGATCGATCCAATTGCTCTCACTGGCAGCTTGCGCAATTCTAGTAGTTGTATCCATTTCACTGCTTCCTGGCTGCAAAAAGGATACGTCGCAGACGACGACCACTGACTCCTCAAAGGTAACTCAGCCGGCAACCACTGCAACGGACACTTCCCACGCTGCACCGGTTGCCACCGACACTGCCAAAACAGCTGCGGTTGTGATAGCTGGGAAGGCACTTGAAGGACAAAAGATCTACTACAACACAGCACTCGGGAAGAAAAAAGTGAGCTGTGCATCATGTCACGCAGACGGTCAGCCTGCCACAAACGATACACGCATGCGGCCCGGACACACGCTCGTCGGTGTCACGAGCCGCACATCAACATGGAATGGGATGTTCAAAGGTGCTGATCTTAAGAAATATGCTTATGGCGGAGCCCTTTGCGCAGCGGTTTATGATCGCACCAATCCCGACGGCGATTACACGAAAGGTCTCACTGCTGCTCAAGCTGACGCATTGAATGAGTACCTCGCTGCAATTTCCGCCGGTCCGGATGGGATTAGAACCAACCTCACGATCAAGTGGGGGGCAAGACCGGCCTTTACTCAAAATGACAAGCTTGATGAGACCGCTGCAACTGCAGCAGCAAAAGCGATTTTGAAGCTTCCAGGTGACGATAAGAACGGTGCTGCACTCTGGGCGCGCTCATGCCAGTATTGTCATTCAATTACAGACAAGAAAATTGGTCCGCCCATGAAGGACGCAATGAAAGATGCGATGACCGGAGCGAAAGCGCTTCGCGTTGGATCAGATGCGATGCCATTCTATGGCAAGGACATTTTAAGCGACCAACAATGTGCCGACATCATTGCCTATGTCCTTAAGCAACTTGGAAAATAACTTGCCGCAGTCAGAGAAGTCCGCGTGAATATTCTGCAGCGGATCGCCTTTGATGTAACGCGAAAGCTGCTCATAACGCTGACGGGCTCTGGAGCAGATCGCTCCAAGCCAATGAATAATTTTCATCACAAGCTGAGCTATCGGTTGCACCGGAAGCTCAGCTTGTTTGGGTTGACTGGGGAAACGAGAGTTGCTTTAAAAGGTCTTCCAGGCAAAACGCTTCGCATGCGCGCTGAAGATGGTGGCGTTGCGCATCAATTCCTTGTATATGGCAGATATGAGCCGTTTGAAAGCGGATTGGTCATGCGTTCGATTCTCCCTGGAATGACTGTGCTGAACGTTGGAGCAAACATCGGCTACTACACATTACTCGCTTCGATCTCCGCCGGCGATTCTGGAAGGGTAATCGCCTTTGAGCCTTCTCGCGATAACTTTGAACTTCTCCGCAAAAACATCGCTGACAATCATTTGAGAAACGTCCTGACGAGAAATGAAGCTGTCGCAGAGGTAAAAGGAGTGCTCAAGCTCTTTCTCAGCTCCTCGAACTCGGGCGATCATCAGATTTATTCTGGTGAAGGAGAAACGAGGGCGGCGCAGGAGGTTGAAGCGGTCAAGTTGGATGAATTTTGCCGAGATGAAGGACTTGCTCCAGATATGCTCATTATTGACGTTCAGGGTGCCGAGTTCAAAGTGTTGCAAGGTCTCGCAAACTATCTGAGATCCGCTTCCCGTAAGCCGATCACGATGCTAATGGAGTTCGGCCCAAGAAATCTGCGGCAAGCCGGTGATTCGCCAGAAGCCTTGCTCGATTTCCTCAAGGGAGTAGGGATGGAGTATCTTGTGATCGACGAAGCTCGAAAGCGGCTGTATAGAATGACCGCAACTGACCTTCTTGCCTCGACAACTGGCCATGCAGAGAAGAACCTTCTCGTCTATGATGCCGGAGAGAAAACGGCTCTTTTCTCCAGGCTCGGTCAATCGATCCCGGATTGACGTTGGCGGGCGTACTGTTTCAGTTGTGAAAGCACAGAAGTCGGAATGAGCGTGTCATGAGTAGTGAGTGGAGAGCGAGCAGAGGCCGGTTGATGACGTTGTGGAGGAAAATCCCTTGAGGGCTCCAGTGCTTGTATTTGAGAACTTCTGGCAACACCCATTGAATTCACGCCCGCTTCCGGTTCATGAACAATGCAAAAGAGCGCCAGAAGCGCACCTGCATAGATCAGGTAGCTCATGCGCTCATAAAGCGGCAACGGTGTTTCTTCTGGTGCAGTCAGAGTTTCTGGGCGCTTCATGCTGGCGGTCTCAGGTTCCGTAGAAGTATTTAGTTGAGCAGTACTCAAACTTACCCAATCCGGAAGCCAAAAAAAAGGCACAAATTTTTGCCCTCAATTGAAGGGAATTGCCTCAATTTTTGGTTAAAGCTCATCCATTGCCCTGCAGTAACTTGGCTAAAGTGGTGAATTTGCTACATCAGCCCAGGATTAAACGAACCCAGCACATGCTTCTTGATGCAGTTGAGCAGTTTTTAGCCCCTTCCATAGCTACCAATCCAACGGCTGACGCTCTCGAATTAGGAGTTTCCGGCTTTGCGTATGAGGATCTTCATGAGCCCGCCAAACTGCGAGATCTACATCATCTCTTCTTCGATGAACTTCGGGAAACGCATCCTGATCTTGTGCGTCGGTTTGAGGCTTACGAATCTGTCGGACCGGAAGCGACGGGCGAGATCGTGGTCTCGAACCTGCTGGTCGAAATGGCGCCGCACGTTGGCAAATTCGTCGCAAGACTTTTCAAGGTCGAAGATTTTCGAAGCAAACAGATCGAGATCGCCAAGCGCGATATGGTCATCTTCGAATTCAAGCGCGAATTCCTGACAAGACGTGCGCTGAAAAAATACAAAGATCTTGAATCGGTTCTCAAGGTAGCCACTCCGGAAGAACTCTCTGCCTTTGGTGAGTGGATATTCTCATTGAACATTGTCGAGCCAGCGCCAGGCGATCCAGAACTCCATTTTACCCGAGTAGCACTCAGAATCGCATCGCTTGAAAAAGAGCCGGACACTTCAACGCTCGATTCCATTCGGGCAAATATCCCTGCTGAAATCCGCGCGCGATTGAGTGGCAGCGACTCCGAACTAGCATCGAAACTGGTATCTCTCCTCGAGGCCTACTCTGTATGGATTAACTACGACAGGCAACAGCGCACTCGCACTCGTGATTGGGCGAGCTATCATCTTCCACATCCGATGGACTATGATCATCTCGTTGAGGTGATTCGACCCGACTCGCTCCTGCCTGAGAAATTTGCTGGTCCGGAAGATCATTTTCGACGTCGCGATGGATTCGCCCTGACGGATACAAGAATGTCGCCTCGCCTAGTGCAATCAGAGACAGATTATTGTATCTTCTGTCACGAGCGAGGACGCGATTCCTGTTCAAAAGGCTTCGCTGAAAAAGAAGGTGGATACAAAAAGAATCCACTTGGCATACCACTCCCTGGCTGTCCGCTCAAGGAGAAGATCAGCGAAATGCACGTGATGCGCGACAATGGAGATTCGATCTCGGCGCTTGCGCTCATCATGATCGATAATCCAATGTGCCCCGGCACCGGTCACCGGATCTGCAATGATTGCATGAAGGGCTGCATCTATCAAAAGCAATCGCCTGTCAATATTCCGCAGGCTGAAACTGGCGCGCTTACGGATGTGCTCGGCATGCGTTGGGGATTTGAGATCTACGCATTTCTCGCACGATGGAATCCCCTCAGTATCAAGCGTCCCTATGCGTTGCCCTACAATGGTAAGAATGTGCTTATCGTGGGCTTGGGACCCGCAGGGTACACGCTTGCGCATTATTTACTAAATGAAGGCTTCGGCGTTGTGGGCATTGATGGTCTCAAGATAGAACCACTCGCCGAAGAGGATACCGGATATTTCGAATCCGATGGAAGCTGGACCGCTCCCAGACCGCTTGAAAATTGGAGCTCACTCTACAAAGCACTCGACACCCGAACACTGGATGGATTCGGTGGTGTAGCAGAGTATGGCATCACGGTCCGATGGGATAAAAATTTTCTAACCACGATCTATCTCACGCTCGCTCGACGAAGAACGCTTTCAATGTATGGTGGCGTGAGATTCGGCGGTACGCTTAGCATAGAAGACGCTTTCGATCGATACAAGTTCGATCACATCGCGATCGCGTCAGGCGCCGGCAAGCCGACGATCGTCAAGATGAAGAACAACCTGATTCGGGGCGTTCGCAAAGCCAGTGACTTCCTCATGGCGCTTCAGCTCACCGGTGCGCAAAAACGGGAAACGATGACGAACCTCCAGGTACAATTGCCTGCAGTCGTGATCGGTGGCGGATTGACAGCGATCGACACGGCCACAGAACTGATGGCCTACTATCCGGTCCAGGTCGAAAAGTACTATCAGCGTTATGAAAAACTTGTGGATGCCGGTCAGCCGGTCGATAAGCGACTGGGTACCGATGACAAAAAAGTGCTCGCAGTCTTCATTGAACATGGGCATGCGATACGCGCAGAACGAGAGCGAGCAAGGAAAGCCGGAGAGCTGCCGAACTTCATTCCACTGCTTCGCAAATGGGGAGGCGTGACGATCGCTTATCGCAAGTCGCTGCAGGATTCGCCAGCATATCGATTGAACCACGAAGAGGTCGAGAAGTCGCTTGAAGAAGGTATCTATTACGTCGAGAACATGTCTCCCGTCGAGATCATACCTGACGAGAAGGATGCGGTGCAGGCTATTCGATTCGAGCGGCAGGCAGTAGTTGAAGGCAAATGGCGAGGCACGGGCGAGCTGGTCGAGCTCTTCGCAAAGACCGTGTGCGTTGCCGCAGGAACAAGTCCCAATACCATCTACGAAAAAGAACGCCCGGGCACATTCAAGATGGACGACTGGAAAGATTTTTTCCGGAGCTATGCTCTTGATGATTCGGATGAACTCGTCGAAGACAAGACACGGCCACAATTTTTTACGAGTTACTCATCGAACGGAAAGTACATCACTTACTACGGAGACAATCATCCCAAGTATGCAGGTAACGTTGTAAAAGCGATGGCGAGCGCAAAGGATGGCTACCCCGAAGTGGTGCGAGCTGTCCTTGGCAATGGAGCGAGGCCTGAAGATTCAATCGAGCCGTGGATCGCATTCAAACGCGAGATGGATGATCAGCTCCTCGCACGAGTCGTACGCGTCGATCGGCTTACTCGCACGATCGTCGAAGTGATCGTGCGCGCACCTGCGGCAGCCGAGCATTTTCATCCAGGTCAGTTCTATCGCCTGCAGAACTTTGAAAAGTTGGCGCCAAGGATCGATGACACGGTCATGACGATGGAAGGCATCGCACTCACTGGCGCATGGGTTGACAAAGAGCAAGGACTGCTTTCTCTCATTGTACTCGAGATGGGCTCAAGCTCAAGGCTTTGCGCGACGCTCAGGCCTGGCGAGCCGGTCATCGTCATGGGACCAACCGGTTCCCCCACAAGGATTCCGGAAGGCGAGACAGTACTACTTGCCGGCGGTGGACTAGGCAACGCCGTTCTCTTTAGTATCGCCAAGGCGATGAAGGAGAATGGCAATAAGGTAATCTACTTTGCCGGTTACAAATTTGGCGAGGATCTATTCAAGCGCGAAGAGATCGAAGCGTATACCGACCAGGTGATCTATTCCACAGATGCAGGAATCGAGATCGAAACGCATCGATCGCAGGATGCGCACATCCGTGCGAACATTATCGAAGCAATGCTGGCTTATGAAGCAGGTACACTTGGTGTGCAGAAGCTTTTTCCTCTCTCAACGGTCAACAGGGTTATTGCAATCGGCTCAGACAGAATGATGGCTGCGGTCAAGATGTCACGCAGGCCTGGCGGCAAACTCTACGATCTACTTCCGAAGAATCATGTCGCCATCGGTTCGATCAATTCGCCGATGCAGTGCATGATGAAAGAGGTCTGCGCGCAATGCTTGCAGCGCCATCTTGATCCAGTCACGCAGGAAGAAACCGGCTACGTCTTCAGTTGCTTCGATCAGGATCAGGAATTGGACCTGGTAGACTTCCAGCATCTGAACGACCGCTTGAAAGCAAATTCACTTGAAGAGAAGCTCTCTCTCATGTGGCTTGAACATCTCTTACAGCAGCAACCATTGGCATTGGTATGAAGAGAACAGGCATCGCACTGTTCCTTCTATGCCTCTGCTGCTGCACGAAAAGTGGCCGCCTCGAGCCAGAGCAATTAAGAAACATTGCTGATAGTGCTTCGAATGCTGCCTGGTCTGGTACCGCAACCAAACCCACTACGCATTCGACGCTATTCGATTCGCTGTATAGGTACTACGCAAGTGCTGCATTGATCGAGAAGACACGTCAGAGGCTTGAGGATTCACTTACGGTTTACGTACCGATCCTCCAGAGTGCAACGGCAGCGCTGAACGATAGCCTGCGACACGCCGCAATTCTTGCCTTCCAAAGCGCAATGATGAGTAACGATTCGCTTCATGCAGCGCTTCGGAATACGATCGACCAGTGCTCGCATTATGTCGACACAACTCTTAAGCGTTCGTATGACCCGGGAAGTCGTACACAGTTGCGAGCGTACTTGCTTAAACCGGAGCGTTTCGCACCAAACTGGCGGCCGATCTACGACTCGCTCGAACAACTGACCAACGGCGTGGTGATCGATCTGCTCGGACTTTTCGACAGCGCGCATGGCAATGTGATCTTCGATAGCGCTGGCGGTAATCGCTTTCGATTCCGTGACATTGACCTGACTTCCCGTTACAATGCATTGCGCGATAGTCTGGCTCACTTAGGCACCGAACAGGATGTGCAGCGACGGAGCACCCCAACCGCTAGGTCGTAATTGTTGGAATCCCTTTTCATAGTCTCATGTGTTCACCAACTCGCATCTGAACAGATAACATAATCTCATGCAGTACTTGTGGATGGCGCTGATCGGTCTGGCGATCGGCGCAGTTGCGAAATTTATCATGCCGGGCAAGGGTCCCGGAGGTTGCATTGTTACCATGATCATCGGACTTGCCGGATCGGTGATCGGCTGGTTCGTCGGTCGTGCGTTTGGAATGTATCACGGGGACGAGCCGGTTGGCTTCCTGATGTCCGTCGTTGGGGCAATGATCTTGCTCTTTCTGTACCGTGCTGTCATCGGAAAAAAAACGTGACCATTCGCACTCCATCTCTCGCACTTCTCTCTATCGCGCTACTTGCTGCCGGTTGCAAGAAAGAGCAGCCTGTTACGCCCGGTGAGTTTCATCGTTACCCGATCGAACATATCCATGTGCATTACATATACTCGGGACTTGGTCGAGGAACAGAGGATCTCTATTTTGATCAGTACGGCAGACGCGAAACGAAGTATGTGAATTGGGAGCATATTGAAGAGAAAGCGCTGCGCCCAATGATACGACTCACAATCTCAGTCGGGCCGGACATCTATACTTGCCTGCTCGATCGCGGCGAGGGCACGCATTGGAAAGACCCGCAGCTTGACAGCCTGTTCCATCTCAGCGCCGCCAATATCCCGTCGCCCGAAAAGATTACTCAAACAATTCTTTCAGAGAAAGGAAAGCTCGTGGGGCAGGATACGGTACTTGGTCTCAAAGCAGATATTTGGAAAATTACTGGGACTCCACTCGAACTCTATATCTGGAAGGGTGTACTGCTCAAGCGGGCCAGTGTGGCGGCAGGCGACACCGTTGTGGTGACTGCCGTCAGCATTGATACAGTGCGTCGGCCCAATGAGTCGGCGTTTGTCGTTCCTGGAGGGATCAAAATGAGGGAACGTCCGCTCCCTTCTGCACCACTTGGGCAGTAACTGTTGTTGACTTGCCATTGATTCTATTTCGCATTCGAATTAAAAAATATGAAACGTTATTTCAGCGGCATCCTGCTGACACTTCTCCTCTCTTCATCGGGCGTCCTCTTCGCACAGGGCACTTCAGAAAATACCGTGCTGCCTGTTGACCCACTGGTGATCACAGGAAAACTTCCGAATGGGTTGACCTACTACATTCGCCACAATGCGAAACCCGAGCAGCGCGTCTCGGTTCGTCTTGCGGTAAAAGCAGGTTCGATTCTCGAGAACGATGACCAGCAAGGGCTTGCTCACTTGACGGAGCACATGGCCTTTAACGGCACAAAGAAGTATCCGAAGAACGATCTCGTGAGTCTGCTTGAATCAAATGGCATACGATTCGGCGCTCATCTCAACGCCTATACTTCGTTCGACGAAACAGTCTACATGCTTGAACTGCCAACGAACAAAGGCGATGTTCTGCACAAAGGCATTGAAGTGCTGAGCGAGTGGGCACACAATGTTACATTCGATTCGATCGAGATTGACAAAGAGCGTGGCGTCGTTGGCGAAGAGTGGCGCCTCGGACTTGGTGCTGACCAGCGCATCGAGAAAAAGGAGCTGCCGATCTTATTAAAGGGGTCGCACTATGCAGATCGCCTTCCGATCGGCATGAAGCCTGTGATCGATACCGCGCACTATGAAACGTTGCGTAGCTTCTATCGCGATTGGTATCGCCCGGATCTTATGGCGATCGCGATTACTGGTGACATTGATCCCCAGCAAATGCTTTCGGAAGTTACAAGTCTCTTTGGTTCGATGCAGAACCCAGTGAACGAGCGGTCGAGAACTCAATATGATGTTCCTGCGCACAGCGAGCCATACGTCTCTGTCCAGACGGACAAAGAACTTCAGTATGCGCAATTTCAGCTTGAACATTCCTGGCCGGAGACTCAGACCAAAACAATCAAAGACTATCGACGGGATCTCATGCACGGGCTCTGTGATCAGATGTTCAATGCACGCATGTCCGAAATTCAGCAAACGACGAATCCTCCCTATGTTCGTGTCGGTTCGTATGAAGGTAGAGGTCTGGGGCATACGCATTCATATAACGTCTATGCTGTCCTCAAACCAGATTCACTTTTGCAAGGCGTTCATGCAGCGCTTCGCGAACTTTATCGTGTCAAGGATCAGGGGTTCAGCCAGTCCGAGCTTGATCGCGCAAAGAAGGGGTTGCTGACAGCATCAGAAAATCAATACAACGAGCGCGACAAAACAAACTCGAATCAACTGGTCGGCGAGTACGTCCGCAACTTCCTCACGAATGAGCCGATCCCCGGTATCACTTACGAGTATGAGCTGGCAAAACAGTATGTACCGACCATCTCGCTCGAGGAGATCAACACGCACGTTCGGGAGCGACTGAATGACGGAAGCGTTACCATGTCGCTGTCAGCCCCCGCGACAGACTCCATCCACGTTCCATCTACGCAGGAATTGCTCGCCGTTCTTGCGACGGTGCAGCAGGAGAAGACCACGAAGTTCGTCGATAAGAGCACCAACGAACCACTCGTCGCGAAGCTGCCAACTCCCGGAAAGATTGTCTCCGAAAAGGAGATTCCATCGATCGGTGCGATTGAGTGGAAGCTTTCCAACGGAGCGACCGTCATTCTTAAGCCGACCAATTTCAAAGCTGACGAAATACTGTTTGGCGCGCAGGGATCAGGCGGATTTTCGCTCGCACCTGATGCGACACTCACTTCCGCACAATTCGCGACAAACATTGTCGATCCATCGGGCGTTGGAAAATTCGAACCCGTCACACTCAGCAAGATGCTCGCCGGCAAGACCGTGAATGTTGGAATGTACATCAGTCCGCTTGGTGAAGGGGTTCGCGGAAATTCTACTGCCAAAGATCTGGAGACGATGTTCCAGCTTACGTATCTGCGCTTTACGCAGCCTCGGATTGATAGCAATGCAATTCGTGCAATGCTCACGCAGATCCGTAGCTTCCTTCAGAACCGCGATCGCAATCCAACGACTGCATTCCAGGACACGCTGGCCGCAACAATGACGCAGTACAGCCCACGCCGGAAGCCGCTCACGCTCGCAGTGCTCGATAAGATCGACCCTCCGACATCGCTCGCATTCTACAAACAATCGTTCAAGGATGCCGGCGGCTTTACGTTTTATCTGATCGGCAACTTCGAACCGAGGACAGTTCGGCCTTATGTCGAGCAGTACATTGCCAGCCTGCCTGCTTCTGCTATTCATAAAACATGGGTGGATGAGCATATTAATACACCACTCGGCATCATTGAGAAGAAAGTCTATAAAGGCATCGAGCCAAAGAGCTCGGTCAATGTCACGATCACGGGACCGTTCGAGTGGTCGCTCAAGAATCGATTCGATATTCAGGAATTGGCGGAAGTGCTTAATATCAAACTTCGCGAAGACCTGCGTGAAGATAAGAGCGGCGTCTATGGCGTTGGCGTGAGCGGTGTGGTCTCTCGCTATCCTGCTTCCAAATATGCCATCACGATCCGTTTTGGCTGCGATCCAGCGCGCGTCGATGAGTTGGTCGGCGAAGCGCTCAGGCAGCTCGATACGGCAATGATGAAGCCGTTCGATACGACGTACATTCACAAAGTCCAGGAGATCCAGCGAAGCGAACTCGAAACTTCGCTCAAAGAGAACAATTACTGGATGACCGTCTTCACGAGCTATCACGACATGGGCGAAGATCCGCAGCTAGTCATGGAGCGCCGTGCGATGATCGATAGCCTGACGCCGGGATCTGTCCACGCCACAGCCAAGAGATACCTCAATCGCAAAAACATGGTGACCGTTGAGCTCTTCCCTGAAAAGAAATCCTGAGCAGGTAACAGGAGTCGGAGAACAGGAAACGGGAACAGTCGGGGCTCATCATCCGAATCTGCTGCTGTGCTGTGAAAACTTTTTTCATAATCCAGCGACCGGCCTATTGATTCTAGGCTAAAAACGGCAGTTAGTGTTTTCCAAGCTTGTGTGTGTGAAAACTTTATTCATAATTCTCATTCTCACAGAAAACGAACCTGGATTCCGCGGATTGAGGTGATTACGTTGATTTCTTTCGCCAATTTGACTGACAAGGTTTCTGGGCAAGTTTTGAAGGCTGTAGAATGGCAGAATCGATGCAGCGTGAGCTTTAGCTCGCGTTTAAGAAATGAAAGCGAACGTAGTGATGGGGTTTCCCCGTCCGAGGGGATGCTACAAACTCCGGGGCGCCAAGGGGATTATTGGCTCAACTAACTATTAAACGTCAAACTGCCTATAATTAGTTTCCCTTATCTTGATGTTAATCCAAATTTGATTGAGAGGGACAAGTAAACCATCGCTACTCTCAATCGTCTTTCACCCTACGATGCTTGAGTTGCAATGCACTTTTGAAATTCGTTTCGAATGTGCCGGATCGCAGCATCTTTCCGCCATCGGAATTGATTCGAGAAATACGTACGATCCAACTCTTTGCCATCGGGCACTGGGTCAGTAATATAGAGCACATGATGACGTGGAGCTCCGTGATCCTTATCGACCGCAATCTCATCGTGCCTCGGAAGGAGAAGTTCATTACGCCAATTCGGGCGTGTCTTAAACGTCTCTTCGGACATTGTATCGTCCCATTCGAATCCCCATCCCAAACGTTTCTCGTGCGGTTCCGCATACCTGCCCGAGATTAACCGTCCGTTCCACTTGGTGACATCAAGCCCAGCGGATTCGACGAAACTGCGATTGACGGTAAACTTAGACACAAGGTTTGAGTAAAGATACCCGCTCGGGTCTGGAGGAGCGCCAGGCGTGTAGACTGGAATTTGTAGAAGGTCCGACGTAGGTGATGTTTCGAGCGGGGCGAAATGCGCATACGTGGAATGCGAATAGAAATCCGCTATTGCGTGAGCTGCTGAGTGGAATGAGAAGTAATCACTGTCTTTGAGATTCTCCAATCCGCGCGTAACCACTAATGCTTTGAAAAGACCGAGATTTTTCTGTACCAGCGCCCATCCGGCGTCGAACGAAGCACTGTCGAAGTGTTCTTCCGGACGGTAATCCTTGCCACTCTTCCAATCGACAATATCAAAATGGAGCCAATTGAGGTATTTGTTAATGAGAGTCTCTCGATTAGCCTCTCCTTCCCACAGACCCTGCAGGGCATCGTACTCGATATCGCGGTGGACGTTGCCAATAAATTGCGGTCTGAACGTCGCCCACTCCAACGCTTCAGTGGTTGTCTCCCTCCGCAGCTTCCAGATTCCATCAACAGAAAAGGCCATTTGCGGAAGATACTGGATTGTAGTACATTTGCTGACGGTATCGCGGAAGGCAATTGATCCGCTCTCTTCTTTCACAAGCATCGGCGGGTCAATGCGAATCCACTTACCCGCTGAGGATCGATAAAGCAGCCAGACGTGATCGCTCTCCGAGAAATCGTCATGACTGGAAGTTCGGATTTTTCCTACCAGGATACGGATGTCGTCCTGCGGGATTCCCGCTGCCATTAACAGCGAGCCTATCAAGACTGCTCGGGCGGAGCAGTTTCCACTGCCTCTGGCAAG
>Ga0207148_1023_pt1 | contig 42344 bp, 32 predicted proteins | sample Alteio_BWMinHeat_34_FD_153558 | JGI IMG/M metagenome (GOLD analysis project Ga0207148, IMG submission 153558) | Enriched cells from forest soil in Barre Woods Harvard Forest LTER site, Petersham, Massachusetts, United States -... | ecosystem: Environmental > Terrestrial > Soil > Temperate forest >... | reverse complement strand
GGAATGCGCCATTGCCATTTCTCTATGGTCCCCAGCGCTATGGCCATCGGCAATAAAAACCATGGGCCCAACACAAGCAATCGCTCGGTTTGCAGGATTCCGGTGAGCGCCATCGAGACAAACAATAATGTGGAGTAGATAAGCAAGCGCCGAGCTACGCCGCGGATACCGGCGAACGCGAAGATCAGCAGGACAACGACGCCAATGGCAGCGGGGATGCTAAGCCTCCAGAACCACGGCGCCACTGACTGGCTCACAAAGAAAACATAGAAATTGTAGGCTGCGTTCACAAAGAGAAACCGAGCTGAAGGAGGCAGAACGAGGTGCGAATGTATTTCGCGCACGAAGACCGGCCAGCGTGGTGCGAAGCCTATCACCAGCACGGCAGCGGTTGCCAAGATTGCCTTGGTCTTTCCTTCTCCGGTGAGCGGTTCGGGTTCCTGAGGATTGCCTTCTGAGGTTCGCCACCAATAATCGATCCCGAGCAGGATAATCAGTGCCCAAGCGAAGTCACTGGTGTAGAGCAGCATCAAAGATAAAACGCAGAAGATGACCCAATCGGAACTGCGGCGGGAACGAATGCAGCGAAAGTATTGCCAGGTGACCGCTGCAATCAGCAGAAATCCGAACGAATAGGGCCCGGCGAGGCGCCCGGTATGAAATCCCAACGGCCAAAGCGCGCCTAACCACACGAGCGCGTTGCCACTCTCTTCTCCACCTAATTGGCGCGCTACGCGGGAGAGGAGCCATAACCCAAGCACAAAACAAGCAATTGCGGGTGCGCGCAGCCAATCGAATGCACCACCCGTGATCCGTAGCCACACCTGCAGCAGGAGTTCGTATAGTGGTGGGCGGGCGTTCCCGACGGCAGATCGCGCGGCGGCGAGGATGGCCGGGACATTCTGAGCGGCTGCGCTGAGAGCAGACGACTCGTCGTTTGTCAGCGTAAGCCAGCGGTTCGTATAGGTCAGCGCAGAGCCGAGCATGAGGAGAGGAGCGGCGTCGCGAAGGAGCGGCGTAATAGCTCGCTGCGGCTTGGGAGGCCGCGTTTGCGCCGGATCAGGGTGGGTAGGCATTCGGCCAGGAGCAGTGGAGGGTTTCCCCGCGCAAATGCTATCCGCGTATCGCTTTTAGGTCAAACTAGGTCCGGATTTATACGGATTGGGGCGAGGTCTCACTCCGAGCAGTCTGTAAATCGGAGCGGCCGAAAAGGCGCTTAAAGACAGTAGGGGAACCGGGCAAACGCTCAGCTTGCCGGCGCGTGAGTTAAGGGCACCGGCAAGCTGGAGCAGAGCAGAGTGGCTTCGTTTAGCGGGTTAACTGAGGTAGTGATTTGGACCGTACGATCAATTGATTTCGGCGTTTTACGCGGTTAGATGAACCGCCGCAACCACACGCAGTGAATCCAATCGCAATAACTAAGCCGAATTTGGCAGCGAGTTTGTCTGGAACCGGCGTTCCGTATCGCTTTCAGCGGGAAGCAAAATTTCGACGCGTTTCGAGGCCCGTTCGATAGCGGTCGAAAGAGTCATTTTGAAATCATCGGAGAAAACCGCTGCTTCGGGATAGGAATGCTTACCGGGCGTCACTCTAAAAACGGATGCGGCGAGGGCGTTTTCGGGTGCGGGCGTGATTTGCAGGGAATATTGCCAAACAATACGGCTATTCCCGCGGTGGCGCGACCAGGAAAAACGTAACTGGCCGTCCGAATCAGGACGCAGCGGCCGAGGCCATCGCGTTGGCATGGTCCCAGAACCAGGTACCTGCAGGCGAATGCCGTCGATCCCGATAGGTTGCAGATTCTGTTTCAATACTTGGCAGATGGATCTGAAATCAGCGCATCGTTCAAGCGAAAGCGATGCCAGGCGGATGCATTCTTCCGCCCGAGCGATTTGACGGCGCCGCAGATACGGACGCAGGCCGAGCCAGCCTCCGGAGAATTCCGGATACCGCAGCTGTTGTATGCCCAGGCCGATGCCAAGGACGGTTGCGATCAGCACAGGAACGAGCATTTTCTCTTCGCGTATCAAGAGGATGCTGGCCAGGACGAAAGCTGCCGTGGCGCCGTATAAGAGGAGCACCGCATGTTGCTGCGTCAAGCCCCGTTTCAGAAGCTTATGGTGCACATGATCCGCGTCAGGCCGGAAGAGTGGCTGATGCCTAAGAAAGCGGCGGGCTACTGCCAGGGTGACGTCGACGATGGGCAATCCGAAACAAAGAATCGGCACCACTACGCCCATGACGGACGGTCGTCCGGTCCAGCCGTTCAGCGAAAGCGCTCCCAGAGTGAAACCGATAAACAGGCTCCCGGAATCCCCCATGAAGATGCTTGCGGGCTGGAAGTTGAAGGGCACGAATCCGAGGAGCGTTCCAAAAAGTGCGCACGAGAGCATGGTCGCCAGATCGTTGTGCCGCACCAATGAAGTTGCGATCACAACAATGGACGAAAGCAGGGCAGTACCTACGGCCAGCCCGTCGAGGCCGTCGATCAGGTTAAAGGCATTCGTGATCAGCAGAATCCATCCGACGGTGATCCCAAATCCCACTGGTTGTCCGATCGGAAGGCCAGCGATGGAAAGATTCACATCGTGAAGTCCGAAGCCAACGAAATAGAGGAACGAGGCGGCTAACATTTCGAAGATTAGTTTCGATTTCGGCGATAAGGATTTCAAATCGTCGCACACGCCCATCGTGAAAATGGCGCTGGTGGCCATCAGGAATCCGATCATCGTGCGGGGCGCGAAAATGTCGTCTCCCCATTTCGGTATGGCGCCGAAAGCGATGACGGTTATCAAGAAAGAAGCGTAGATGCCGACGCCGCCAATTCGGGGCAATGGTTTGGTATGCACATGCCGGTCAGAAGCTGGAGGAACGAGCAAGCCGCGGGCGACCGCGGTTTTCTGCACCCAGAATGTCATGACCATGGAGATGGCCAAAGAAACGACAAAGCTCCATACGAAAAGGATCACAGCTATCCTTACTCCCTGTTTTCCGGATTTTTCGCGGGAAAACTGAGTATTATTTTCAGATTTAATCAGACTGCGTTAGGTCAGCTAATCACACGCGGTTCCCGCGATTGCTCACTCGAGCTGGGAGATGGACTGGAAGTTGAGGAGTCAGATTGGAAATTCGTGGGCTGTCGCTCAGCAGCAAAGAAACAGTCCTTGAGTTTCGGCCGGTCGACTTTCCCGTTGGCATTCTTTGGAAGTGTTGGATATTGCATCCAGCGGACCGGTAGCATATAGCCAGGCACGAGCTTCTCGAGATGCCTGCGCAGTGAAGCTTGTGAGACGTTGGCCCCGTCGCGCGGCACGTAGGCGCAGCAAATCATCCATCCGCCGAAGCTTTCAGCCTGGATGGCTACGATTGCGCACTCTTGCAGTGCCTCGCAGGAATTCAGCGCCGTCTCTATTTCACCCAACTCAATGCGATAACCGCGAGATTTGATCTGAGTATCGGTTCGCCCAATGAAATAAACGCAGCCGGATTCGTCCTGCCAGGCCAAATCTCCCGTGCGATATAGCCGCTCGTTTCTTTTTGAGGTTTCTGAACCCTCCGGCGTAGCCGAATTGCGCGGATCCGCCAGGAATGCGGCGGCCGTTTTCTCCGGATCACGCCAATAACCGGGGCTCAAGCCTGCGCCTCCGATGAAAAGGTTTCCGGTCTGGCCCGCTGGCACGGGTTCCAAATCGTCGTTCAAAACAAGCAGCTCCTCGCCTGCGCAGGCGCGGCCGATGGGAATCTGTTCCTGTGGATTTTGCGGACACGCCGAGACATCGTAATAGCTGCTCGCGATGGTAGCTTCCGTGGGGCCGTAAAGATTTGTAAATCGCACATGGGGGAGATGCTTCATCCAGTAAACCAGCGCCGGAGTGGGCAAAACTTCTCCACACCACAGAACACGACGTAGCGATGGAAAATCACCCTGGCGCAGGGCGTTGAATTTCGCCACATAGTTGAGCACCGAAGGCACGGAAAACCATTGCGTGAGCTGCGAATTGCGGATGAACTCCACCAGCTTTGGCGGCAGCAGAGCTATGCTTGGCGGCACCAAGTGGAGCTCCGCGCCCGCCGCAAACGTTCCGAAAATATCGAACGTGGAGAGATCGAAATGAAAAGGCGTGTGCCCGGAAAAACGATCCGTATGGTCAATGCCGAAGTGTTCCAGTGCCCAGGTAACAAACGCAATCACATTGGAATGCGTAATTACGACGCCTTTGGGCGTTCCTGTCGAGCCGGATGTGAAAAGAATGTGCGCAGGATCGCCGGAGTCACACTGCTGAGGAAGCGCACTCGCCCGGGCGTGTTGTAAATCGGCACGATAGAACGCGGGTTGGAAATTGCTCGCTCGCGGCCTTTCAGAATCCAGCCACCCCACGGAAATACCTCCGCGAAATCTTTCATCCGCCAGTAATTCGTCGAGCAGAGGGACCACTGGTCCGGCGGCTAATATCCAGCGCGTTTCGCAGGATTCGAGGATGCGGGCAATGCGCGCGGCGGGACTCGCCGAATCGATCGGCACATGCATACAACCAGCCTTTAATGCGCCAATCATGCTCAGAATGGCTTCTGGAGATTTCGGCATCAAAATGCAGACGCGGTCGCCCTTCTGACAGCCTCCCTCACGCAGCAGATGCCCGAGCTGATTGCTTTGCTGGTCCAGTTCCGCGTGGCTGAGGCCCTCGTTCCCGAAGACGATGCAGCGCGCGTCAGGACGAGATTCAGCCTGTCGGGTCACCCAGTTTTGGAGCAGTTGTTTCATAGAGCCACCGCACGCGAGGCGTGATCAAAGGCGGCACGAACGTGGTTCAGTTCCTCGCGAGCCGGTGGAATGTCCAAAATGAAAGTGTGATAGCCGCTGCGAATATAGCGGGAGAGTTCGTCGGCAACTTCCTCATAGTTGCCAATGAGGTAGGGGCAAAACGTCTGATAATTTTCGAAAGGCCACATCCAGTAGACGCCCTGCAGGTCGCCATTTGCCTGCGCCATTTCGGACAGCTGCTTATGCCAAACCGAATCCGAGAGGCGCATAGCGAGCTGATGGGCCAGTTGCCCTTTGCGATCGCCGGGAAATCGTTCGATTGCGACGCTCCACGCTTCCGCGCTGGTGGGCCTTGCGATGATGCCCACGCGAATCCCGGCCTTATCCGAGTTCGGCGGCGCGGATTCATACTCCTTGGCGGGTTTCGGATATTGCACGGGCGTCGCGCCGATGGCCTTAGCCGCGGCAAGGCCCGCTTCCGAGGAACCGGAGATCAGCAACCCCGGAAAAAGTTCCGGGTCCAGCGGAGGCGTCATGCGTAGTCCTTGCACCTTGTAATATTTGCCCGCAAATGTCACCGGATCGGAACTCGACAGAAGCATTTTGATAATCGTGGTGTATTCGATCAATCGGGTGTAGCGCTCGTCGTGTGGCGTAGTGTCATTCAATGCGGTTAAGTCGTTTTTGAACCCGCCGGCGACGAGATTGAGGTAGATGCGCCGCTGATAAAGGTGTCCGAAGGTTGAGACCATCTTTGCGACCGTGTAAGGATGCATGTAAACGGGCTGCACGGCGACTAGAGGACAGAGTTTCTTGGTGTTCTGGATAATGATCTGGGAGACGAGCCAGGCGTCGACCAGCGAGTTATCGGTATATACCAAAATCGCCGTACATCCGGCCTCTTCGCTCCAGCGGGCTACATCGATGATCTGCTGGACATACGTTTCGCGCGGACGATCCTTGGATTGCGGCGTGGTGGAGAAGATCTCGATTTGCAGCTCATCGCTCGCGGCCATTCCGTTTCTCCTCTGTCGTAACGTACTTGAGCAATTTCGTTAGCCTTGGTAAATGCTCGCAACTACCTTGTCAGGTACGGGAACTCCCTGATCTTCTCAGGTGATCTCGCTATGTTAGACTTCGCGGCCCGCTCTAAAAGGCAAACCAGTCATGAACAGATCTACACGGCGAAGCTTCTTGCTTCTCGCCGGATTGTCCGTGTTTCTAGCCGTGGAGACACCGGCTTCACATGCGCAGTCCGGTCCCACGGTTTGGGTCGTGCCGGCTCTCACGCGAGTCGCACGCGACGAAGCTCCGGGCAATCGGCGAGAAATCGAGCTTTGGGCTGGCCGGGGCGAATACGAATCTTTCCAGGTGGTTGTGCGCGCTCCAACGGGCGGGCTCAAGAATGTGAACGTTGCCATTTCCGATTTGGAGGGCGAACGCGGTCGCATTACTAAGGCCAGTCTGACGCTTTATCGCGAGCACTATGTGGAGATCACGCACGGCAGCCCCGATCGCGGCGGCACGAACCGGCCCCTCGGCCCCGGTTGGTATCCTGATGCGCTGATTCCATTCACCGCAAAGGGCCGAACGCTAAGAGCAGTGCCCTTTGATGTGGCGCAATCGAGCAATCAGCCGGTCTGGATCGATGTCTTTGTCGAACGCGAAACAAGACCGGGCAAGTACAGCGGAACAGTCACTGTCACTTCGGATCAGGGGAAGGCCACAGTGTCGCTCAGCGTCAATGTGTGGAACTTTGAGCTGCCCCGCAGTCCATCGCTTCTTTCCGCGTTCAATATCTCGAACGATACGAGCAGCAATCCGCGCGTCTTCTACGGCGATGAGAAGCTGAATCAGGAGCTACTGCTCCGGCACAAAATCATGCCTGTATCAATCGATCCGCGGTACGAGATGCAGTTTATGGAGCAACTTGGTCTAAAGATTGCGCGTGTCGAATACTTTCAGCATGCCACTTACGGCAATTGCAAACAGCCGCCCGCGCCTTCGGTTACTGATCTGTTGTCGCTCAAGGCCAAGCATCAGCCGGACTTGGCTCTTTATCTCCATCTCGGCGACGAAATTTCCGACTGTCCGAATATCTTCCCAATCCTGAAGCAGTGGGCGCGGAACGCCCGGCAGGCCGGTTTGATTACCCTTTTGACAGCGATCTCGCTGCCCGAGCTCCTTGACGACGGCTCGGGTACTGGCCATTCCGTTGCGGATATCTGGGTTCTGCTTCCAAAGCAGTTCGTTTCGAATGCCGGCGATGTTGCCGCCGCCCTGAAAAAAGGCGACCGCGTTTGGTCCTATACGGCTATTGTTCAAGATAATTTCTCGCCCAAATGGGAGATCGATTTTCGGCCGATCAATTACCGCATTTACGGTTTCTTGAACCAGAGCGTGGGCGCTACTGGATTGCTCTACTGGTCTGTGAACTCGTGGGCCGTCGGTCCCACAAAAGATCCGTGGAACAACATCACCTATATCGAAAACGGCAAGCCTGAACCCCCGGGAGAAGGCTGGCTCGTTTATCCTGGTGTCGAAGTGGGCAGCGAAGCCTTTGTCCCTTCAATCAGGCTGAAATGGATTCGCAAGAGCGTGGAAGATTTTGAGTACGTCGAAATCCTGAAAAAGCTTAATCGAGGCGATTGGGCGCTCGCTCTGGTCAAGACTGTGGCCGGGGATTGGGCTCACTGGTCACAAGATCCTGAGGCTGTCGAATCCGTTCGGCATCAACTAGGAGCGGAGATCGATCGCATCTCCTCAGGTTCAAAAGCTCCTAACGGCCCGGCCTCCGAAAAGCGACGCTAGCATTCATGCGCCCTCAAACGCCCAGCATGTGTCTGTATCCTTGCCGCTGACATGCGTTCGGGATTGATGGTCATGAGCGAAGCAGATCCCGCCGCGGTTAAGAAATACCTGCTCGCTCGCCAAATTCTGCCCGAAATCGTCGATTGGAAATATTTCGATCCGTCTTTCAATCGCCACCAAGAACGGGGCGTCGTGTTGGTGAGAGAAAACCAAGTCGCGGGTTTTCTGGGCCTCATTCCGTTTCGCCTGCAGAAAGACGACGTTCGCGCCGAGTGCGCCTGGTCTTGCGACTGGTCCGTCGACCCAGGGCAGGGCGGCATGGGACTTATGCTGGTGAAGCGCGCGCGCGAACTCTACGATGGCATTTTCAACTTAGGCGGAAATGAGAATACCCGCCGGCTCTTTCCTCGTCTGGCCGATCACACAGTCCCGGATGCGGGGGTCAGTTTCGTATTGCCGTTGCGGCTGGGCAGCATATTTGCGCGTTTACCAAAGGGAAAGCTTCGAGACCTGCTGAACCAGCAGCAAACTCTGCAGCAAGTCCCCTTGCGCTGGGTTCGCGGTCTGAGCAAAAGCGAGATTACGATCGAGTCCGGACTTTCGCCTCGTCTGCTCGCGCTCGCCGGCGCGACGCCTCAGGGTGATTGGCGTCCACTGTATGATTCCGAATTTCTTGAATGGCAGTTTGGGCGATGTCCCGCCATCACGTGCTGGAGTTGCTGGATATCCTCGGAGTCGCCGCTGCGAACCGCAGCACTGATTTGGAGGTCCCGACTCTCGCCAAAATTCTGGCGTTTTATTTTCTGCGGCGAGACACATGATTGCGAACAAATGGAAAGGCTCATCGGCGCGATCGTCTCATTCGTCTACAGTCAGGGATCTGTCGCCCTATTCGCAATCGCCTCGCACAAAGAAAGCGATCTCGCCACATTACTTCGAAGGCAGGGGTTTCTTCGGTACGGCAATCTTCCTTTCTACGCCATGCGAGGACGGTGCGCCGAATTGCCGACAGATGAGTTTTCTGTCCTAAGCTTTCTGGACGCCGATCTCGCATATCGTTTCGAGCATGATAACGCTTCGTCGGAGTCGTAGAACTTCACCTCGCTTGAACTCCTATCGGCGGACAGCCGCGGTTGAAGGCGTCCAAATGGTCGATGATTGCCGAGCAGGAGCAGGTATGTTAGCCAAGGCTGCCATCAAGTGCCTGTCCAGTTCGTCTTTGCACACCGGCGTGCCGCAGAGCTTCAGGAATTGCAGGTTGGAGTATCGAGCATCCCGGTAATCGGTGATGAATTTGCTTTCAAAAGCGCGCTTGATTTCGCGGATGCCGTCCTCCAGGGTCCACTGGCATTCGAAACCGATCTGATTGCGAATCTTTTCGAAAGAGACCCGATAATTTCTGCGATCTGAATTTTCAACGTACTCCACACGCGTAGCAGGGATCTCCGCTGACACCTTCTCAGCGAGTTGTCCCAGCGTAAAATTCATTCGTGAGTCGCCAAGATTGTAAGTCTCGCCGCTAACCACATCGATTGGGGCGGACAGCACCTGGCAAATGCCATTGGCGACGTCTTGTACGTGAATGAATGGGCGCCACTGCGTTCCGTTGAAGATGGTGATCATGCCTTCGGAATGGGCTTTCGCCGTCAGAAGGTTCACGATCAAATCAAATCTGGTGCGGTAAGAAAGGCCAAAAACCGTCGCCAGCCGCAGGATGACAGGGTGGAAATCCTGGGACCGCGCGTCGAGGAGCGCTTCTTCGGAATCCACTTTTGTCTGTGCATAAAGCGAGATCGGTAGCACATTCGAATACTCATCCATGAGCAGGTCGGTAGCGCCGTAGACACTGCAGCTCGAGGAAAAAATCAGCCGGCAGTTGCCGTTTCCCTTGGCCACCTCGATGAGCATCCGCGTGGCGGCATAGTTTGTTTCGCGGGATGTCTGGCGGTCCACCTCACAGGCCGGATCACCCACAATCGCCGCAAGGTGAATAACTGAATCCGTATCTTTTACTGCAGCGACCACATCCTGCAGTTTTCGGCAGTCGCCCACGCGCACTTCGAGGTTGGGGTGCCCCAGGACGTCATGCAGCGAATAATCACCATAAATCAGGCTATCCATTACGCGGACTTTCCGGCCCGCGGCGAGTAGCTTTCGTACCAGGCAGGAGCCAATATAGCCCGCGCCGCCTAAAATCAACACAGCTCCATCATGGTTTGGACGTCTCACTATATCGCTCGCCTTCATTTCAGATTTTCGCCGCAACGCGCCTTTGACAATCCGAGGTAGCCACAACGAAATTATCGCCAGCCCGCAAAATAGCGGGATAAAACCTTGCGGCGCTTGCTGCCGGCGGTATAGCGCAAAACTAACGATCGAGAAGAGTAAGAGGCTTAGTGCAACGCCGCGGAAGAGGGTTATCCCTCTCGGAACTCCATCAGTCGGTGAGTTGCTATACAGTCCGCTCAGTAGAAAAACTGCAGGAAATAGAAGCGAGAGCAGGAGGAACACCGAAACGTAATAGTGAACGGCATCCTCCGGCCGAAGTTGGATTCGTGTCGAGATCAGCCCAGGATGCAAAACGCTGATGGCCAGAGCGGCGATCATGCATAGATGAATGCTGGTGAGGTCTGAAAGCACGCGCATGGCGATGTGGGAGAGCTTGAAATCGGCTTGCATTTCGTAACTAGCCCTCTTCTTCCTTGATCCAAAAACCTAGCGGTCACGTGCGGAGCTATCGATGACGGAGGCCAGCGCCGCGAGCGAGACTTTCAGATCGAAGCTGGCGAGGTCATCCGATAGCGCTTTACTCTTCCATAAGGCTTGAGCTCTTTCGGGACCCAGTCCTCGTCAATTAACTTAAGTGCGGTGTGGAAGAGAATTTTCAAATCCCCAAAAAACGAATGGTTCCTTACGTAAAGAAGTTGAAGAGCAAGCTTCGTCGGACGGATCAGCTCCTCGTAGGTCCTCTCAGGGTCGCGACTGCCTTCGAGCACGGCCGCTTCATTCGAGTTCCAAATCGATGCCCAATCCGTGATGCCGGGTCGAGCCGTTAGAATCGCTTTTTCTTCGGGTGAATAGAGGTTCACATATTTTTCGACTTCCGGCCGCGGACCCACGAGACTCATATCGCCGAGCAGCACGTTAAGGAGTTGTGGCAACTCGTCGAGCTTATAGCGTCTCAGGAGTTTGCCGAAACGGGTGAGGCGCGGATCGTCGGCCGCAGTCGCGGAACCGCCGAGCGATTCGGCATCCACGACCATGGTCCTGAATTTCAGCATGGGAAAGAGCTTTCCGTCCAAGCCCACGCGCGTCCCACGGTAGAGCACCGGTCCTCGTGAGGATACTTTGATCATCAGGGCAATCAATGCCAATGCCGGAGCGACGATAGCAAGCGCAATCGCCGCAACGATCAGGTCAAAGCACCTCTTTGTCCACTCTCCTTGAAGTTCCATCTATATCCTCGGGATCAAGATCTACCCTGCGATCGCAGCTGAGCCGGGAGTGCAGAGCCTGGAACGCTGCGCAGTTTTTGCTTTGCCCCGGTTGGTGCTTGACTCGGAGCGCGAGGCCCAATAGAAACGGCTCGCAAAAGATCGCGGTAGACGGCTATGAATTGGGAAATGACCAATTCCTGCGAAAATTCCTGGACTGCGATCTGGCGATTGTTAGCGCCCATGGTAATTCTTGTTTCCGGATTCTCGATCAGAAAACGCAGAGCACTGACCAACGAGGAGGTATCGCGGGAGGGCACGATGATGCCGTTCACGCCGGGTCGAACGAGTTCGCGGCAACCCGGCGCGTCCGTCGTCACGATAGGCCGCCCAGCCGCCGCCGCTTCGATCAAAATGCGAGGAATTCCTTCTCGGTACGAAGGCAGGCACACAATATGCGACCTCACGAGCACACCCGGCATCTCCTGAGAGTCCTGCAGGCCCCACCATTCGATCTCGCCGGACTCTTGCCACACTTCCAATTGTTCGTAGGGGATCGCAGCCGGATTATCGGGATCGGGTGCTCCGGCTAAAGCGAATCTCGCCTGTACGCCTTGGCTTTTCAAAATCCGCGCGGCCTCGACGAATTGCGCTACTCCTTTGTCCCAAAGCATGCGAGAGGCCAGAATCACGACGGGCACGCCTTCAGGCTCGGGTGAAGGACGATAGACGGAGAGATCTACTCCAGAGCCCTTGATCACAGCGGCTTGTTCTCCGGTGAGAATTCCGGTGCGAATGAAGAACGCGCGATCGTCCGGATTCTGAAAAACGACCCGAAGATTCGGGTGACGGAATGCACGCCGGCACCCCATCTCCACCCATTTGCGCACGGGGCTGGTTTTTCCCGATCGTTCGGTGAAGAGAAATCCCAGGCCGGTGAGGGTATTCACCACGGCGGGAACACCCGCCAACTTTGCGGCGAGGCTTCCGTACAATACGGGTTTTAGGCGCAAGTGATGAACCAGGCTCGGACGAAGGCTTCGATACAGGCGCAGTAAGGCGAGGACCGTTGCCGGTTCTTTCCACATGCTGGTGCCCTTGCGTGTCATGGGAATGGCATGAAATGTAAAAGCTTTATTCGCAGAATCGGCGTCGGCACAGCTGCGCGGGGCGGCCACGTGAATTTCCAAGCCAAGGTCGCGTGCGGCCTGCACCAATTGCATACGGTCTCGATGAAAGGACTCGAAGCTATTGTCCACAAATACAATTCGAGGCTGAGGTTTCATGCTCGCGGGCTCCGCACCTTCCAGGGGAAAATTGAGTGATCTGTTGAAGAAGGCGAATTCACTTGATTACTTCGTACGGGACCAATTGCTCTGAGCTTTCGCAAGTATCGACGCTACGGCGCTTGGCTGCTTACCGAGGCTTCGGGTTTAGCCAGTGAGATTTTCTGATGACCGCAGATTCGGTTTCCAACATTTCGATACAAAGCCTCGTATCGCTGCGAGAACTGCTTCACGCTGAAGTGTGTGACGACTCGCTCCCGAGCTGCATCTCCTAGCATGCGCCGCGTTTCCGCGCCCGCATCGATCAATTCGCGCCAAGCCGACGCCATCAAGGCGGGCTCACGCGCTGGCACGATTCTGCCCGTGTCGCCGACGATGGCAGGCGAATCGCCCACGTCCGTCACTACGCAGGGAATGCCGCAGGCCATGGCTTCGCCGACCGCCAGCGGAAAAGCTTCGCTCAAAGAGGAATTCGCGGCGATATCCAGTGCGGAGTAAAACGCCGGCATTTCACGTTGCTGCCCTATGAGGTGACAGTGACCTTGCAAACCATCAGCAACTTCCGCAGCTAGTTTGGGGCTGTCGGGCTCCAGACCCTCGCCGCAGAGAACGAAGTGGACATCCGGAAGCTCGGCACGGAGCAGACGGGCAGCCGCGAAGAAATTGCTATGATCTTTATGGCGATGCAGTCGCCCCGCCATGCCAATGAGCAAGGAGTCCGGCGGTATGCCCACGAAAGAGCGTAAGGCCAGCCGCGCCTCTGGGTTAGGCCGAAAGACTTCGCTGTCGATCCCGTTATAAATCACCTCCATCTTCTCGGCGTCATACCCCAATTGGATATGGGCTGATTCTGAGGAATTGGCACAGCAAATGATACGAGCGGGCAATTGTTTGGAGAACCACGCGCAGGCGCGCACCGTCCACACGGTAAAGCGCTTCGTATCGCTGGAATCGATTCTGGAGTGATGAATTCCCCAAATCACCGGAATTCCTCCGGCAGCCTGCGCTGCAAGTCCTCCGAGCAGATTGGAGTGATACATCCAGGTGTGCACGATGTGGGGACGCGAGCGCCGAAGTATCTTGGCGATGCGGCGAATAGCGAGGGGGTTAGGCACGCTCCGCATCATGCTCAAGGCGCGAACGGGAACGCCTAGAGCTTCAATTTTCGGGGCGGTTGCACCCCGGTCGGTCAGCGAGATGACTTCGCTCTGATACTCCTGTCGATCCAAAGCAGCCAGCAAATGGTAGAGGACGGTCTCTGCGCCGGCTGCAGCCAGACCCGTGATGATGTGTGTGATTTTCATGCGGGCACCGATTCTTTCTGCGCTGTAGGCGGAACTGTATTTTCGTCTTGAACGGTAGAGAGCCGAAATCCTTCGCGGACCATGCGCGCGACGGTATCCATGGAGAGGGAACGCATGCCGTAGCGCTCCCGGGCAAACGCGAATTCTTGAAGAATTGTTTCCAGAACCCGAAGGTTCTGTTCCAAGTGGACGCCAAAATTATGCGGATGGAACCAGATATGGAAGATGCCGTCTTCCAGCGCCGCGAGTCTGACCTGATCAATCATTCGCTTCAGGCGCTTCTCTTCGAGCCTCTTTAAACCTGGCCGGTACGGCCACAGGAAACGGCTGGCGCGGACATTGCACAATCCGCTTGGCTCGAGAATTTCGTTCCAACGGGCAATCCGGTTCCCGGATATATCGATATACGTATCCGCGACGCGTGCCACGCGCAAACCAAGCGTCCTCTCGCGACGCGTAATTCCGCGATGCATCCACCCGTGCTCGGAGCCTCGGTAGCAGGTAATTCCTGCATCGAGGACGGCCTGCGTGTACTCCGGATTCACCTGATTGCGGGGAAAAATGATGGAGCGAAATTGAATTCCTCGCTCCGCTGCGATGGCTATAGCACTGTTGAGATCGGCCCTGAAAGTATCGACTGTCTGGCCCGGTTCCCGGCAGTAATGATGGGAAAAGGTATGCGTGGCGATTTCTTGTTGCGGGCAGCGCTGTATCTGGTCGATGAGGCTCGGAGCGAAGTGCAGCGGATCGTCGTCTTCGCCGTTGCCGATCGGCTCCGCATATGCGTCTAGAGACTGATCGTAATAGCAGGGACGCAGTGCAGGTTCGAATTTACGCCGTTCTTCCCTCGACCTGGCAAAAAGAAAACCGACAATCGCCCAAGTGGCGGAAATGCCATAGCGTTCGAACAGCTCGAGCAGACGCGGAATAGCTTTCCGTGCGCCAAGCAGGTTCGCGCCGTAAGGTCCATTGGGCCGCTCATGGTCGCGCACGCCCCAGTGGAGCTCAAAATCGAGAGAGATTACGAAGGCTCCATAGCCGGGCCCTGCCGACCTTGGGTTAACCGAAGATTTCATTTGAATTGCCTGTCGTCCTTGGGAGATTCGCTCGAAAGCTTTCGCTAATTAGTATTCGTCATCTATGCCCAGCGGATGGGAGGCTGCAACGCGCAACTCCGGCAGTTCGGTTCGGGTTCGCCGGAAGTTCTCGCGTATTGGCCGGCCGATACGAAGTCCAAAGTCCAGCAGCCTGCTGGCGCTCAGATCCAGCCAATTGCGGCGGCGTTCACGATAAGACTTCACCACGTCAGACACAGCCGTGAAGTGGCGACGGTATTTGCGCAGATCTCGCCGGAAGCGATCCGTTTCGATGTCCGTCCAGGAGTTGAAATGACAGCAAATGGTCCACACTCCGAAGGGCAGTTTGCGGAATTTCCCGAACTGCTGCGGAATCCAGGTGACTCCCTCGGCATCCTGGTATGGATAGATCGCATAGCCGTCGCTGATAATTCGCACGCCGAGCTCGGAAAGAATGGACACAGTCGTAGCATCGAAAGAATGTGCAGGAGCTACCCACACTTCCGGTGAGACGCGTTGTTCGCGGAAGATGCGGACGGCATTGCGCAGCTTGATCTCCTGAATTTCGTACGGCAGCCCAGCAAATTCGCTACGCGGGATTCGGCCGTACATACCGGCCAGGTTTGTAAGGTAGCGGTGTTGATAGCCGTGCAGGCCAATCGTCCAACCATGCTCTTGCCATGAGCGTACGCTGTTCCAGAAATCACCGACGCCGGGAGCGTTGACCATTAGCTCTCTATCCCGATTGTCCGGGATCACGGCCATCAGCGGCTTGATGTTCAATCCAAATAAATCACGCTCGAGAAGACGCCAGATACGCCAATTCATCGTCGGACAAATATCGTCCAACCGCAGAATGAATCGTGTTTGCATAGGCACTCTCGTCAGAAGCAGTGCTCGAAATGAATCAGAGTCACTCGAACAAGCAGATTAACAATGAGTTGAAAGGCAGTAACGCTAAGCTTTTCTTGTGTAACTCTACGAGGAAACTTTGGATGTTGATGTCTGCAGGTCCGCTCGGCTTGAGGCGCCAGAATGCCAACGCCAAGCGCTTTCTACGATAGTCTCCAAGGATGAGTAGTAAGGTTCCCATTGAAGCAATTCCCGCGCGAGCTTCGGACTCGCAACCAGGACTGGTGGATCGCCAGGGCGGCGAGGAGCTTCGACGCTTGGCACCGTCTGCCCGCTCACGGTTTGTACCATCGCGACCACTTCCCGCACGGATACTCCTTTGCCAGTTCCAAGATTGAAGGCGCGGCTTGCGCCTCCACGGTTTAGATATTGCAACGCACAAACGTGTGCAGAGGCCAGATCGGCAACGTGAATATAGTCGCGAACTGCGGTGCCGTCGGGTGTGGGGTAATCCGTTCCAAAGATTTGCAGGCGTTCACGCTGCCTCAGAGCTGCTCCAATTGCCAGAGGAATTAAGTGGGTTTCCTGCTCATGCTCTTCGCCCAGTTCGCCTTCCAGGTCGGCGCCCGCCGCGTTGAAATAGCGCAGAGCTACCCAGCGAAGCTGTCGTGCCTGGCCCATCCACTCCAGAATTCGTTCGATGGCCAGCTTCGATTCGCCGTAGGGATTAATCGGTTTCTGCCGTTCATCTTCTGTGATGGGTACGGCCTGCGGCAATCCATACGTCGCACAGGTAGACGAGAACACAATGTCTTTGACACCGGTATCCAGCATTGCTTGAAGCAGGCTGAGGGTTCCGCCAACATTGTTTTTGAAATATGCAAGAGGCTGAGCTACCGATTCGCCCAACAAAGCGCTGCCTGCAAAATGGACTACCGATTCGATTTTGTGTTCCTTTAAAACATTGCGAATGGCGGCCGTATCCGAAAGATCTGTCCGGACGAGCGTTCCCCACCTGACATTGTGCGCATGGCCGGTCGAGAGATCGTCAACAACAATGGGCCGGTAGTGGTTGCCTGCCAGGGTTTTCGCCGTCTGGCTGCCGATGTACCCAGCGCCGCCGGTAACTAGAACATTCATTGGTTTCTCCGCTCCGAGGTCTTCTCACGAGGGCGTCGATTTGGGGCTGAAATGAAAGGGACCCCAGGTTCGGTAGGGAGCCGCTACTTCCTCGTAGAGCTCCTCATACGCTCTAACCATTGCGGACACGTCAAACTTTGCCTTTGCTCTCACGGCGGCGGCACCACCCATCGCCCGACGCAAGTTACTATCGTTCAACAACGTCATCATCGCCTCAGAAAGCCCGTTGGCATGGCCCGGCTGCACGATAAAACCTTCCTTGCCGTTTTGCAATAACTCCGGCACGCCACCCACCGCAGTGCTTACTATGGGTAGTCCCGCTGCCATTGCTTCGATGACGGAAAGGGGATTGCCTTCATAGTCCGAGCTTAGAACGAAAATGTCCGCCGCCCCCAGGACGTCTGGGATATCTGTTCGCAGTCCCAGGAAATGCACACGATTGGTCAGGCCTAACTGATTCACGCGCACCTGCAATTGCGCTCGCAGCGAACCCTGTCCGGCAAGTACGAGATGCGCCCTCGGATCCGAGGCAGGTCCTTTGGCAAAAGCACTAATGAGCAGGTCATGATTTTTCTGCGGCGCGAATCGTGCGACGCAGACGAAAAGAACGTCTTCGTTCGAAAATCCTTGTTTGGCGCGCCATGCTTCGCGAGGAGTTTGTGGGGATGCGTACAGATCGGTCGGAATACAGTTCCAAACGACGCGAGAATTGCCGATTCCATACACGCGTTCCAGGCTTGCCGCGACTTCCCACGCGACGGCTACTGGGATCACGCCTCGCCGGTACGCGAGGCGCTGCAGCCAGCGGGCCCGCGGCTCGATTTCGCATTCTGCGATATTGTTTACCGTGTGCACCATCAGGCGTGGCTTGAAATGCACCAGAGATGGGAAGGCATATCGCATCACGTGAACGTGAGTATGGGCGATGTCCGGCCGGAACTCCTTAAACACGCGGTGCAAACGATAATAGGTTCGCCAATCAAATCCCGGTCCCTTGCCAAGGAACCACGTCTTTACGCCGGCTTGATCGAGCTGCTGTTCCAAATCCGAGCCGTAGCGCCCACTGAAGGCGACTACGGCGGGTTCAAATCGCTGGCGATTCAAACCGAGGACGATGTGAACCGCCATTCGCTCAGCGCCGCCGGCGCCTAAGTTTGCCAAGACGTGAAGAACACGATGTTTCATGACAATCCTTGAGAACTCGAAACCTCAGCGGACAAAGTAGCCTGTGGATAAAGTTACGGTCAACTTCGTCGCTGTCACACTGATGAGCAAGCCGAAAACGATCGATCTGCTAATTTAGAAAATGAAACGGGTCATCTCTTGGCTTGCTGGCGCGTCTGAACCAACCTCGCGATCAGATCAGACGCGCTGCTGAAAGCTTTCACCCTCTACGCTGGGTTGTACTTGTAGGCATCGTTGTACGCGTAAGCGTATGGCGAACGGGGGTTCTTCAAGTCCCAACTGTTGAGAATCGTTCCCAATACGCAAGTGCCGTCTTCGTCGAAACGCTGGCGAGCCAGTATGGCGGCGTCGCGCTTGGTTTGGCCGGAGCGCAGAACCAGAATCACTCCGTCGGAATGCCGGCCGAGCACGCGAGCATCCGCGAAATACAGCATCGGCGGAGCGTCGATCAACACCAGGTCAAACTCCTTCGCCACGCGCTCCAGGAACTCGGTCAGCCGCGGAGAGTAGAGCAGACTCGTAAGTCCGTCGGTAGTCGGTCCACTGGGCACGAGACAGAGGCCTGGAATTTTGGTTTGTCGCACCAACTGGTTTACCGGAATTTCTTCCAAGGGTGTGGTTATTCTCAAGATATCGGTGAGTCCGAAGCTATTTGGGATCTCGAAGAGCCGATGCAGACGCGGACGTCGCAAATCCGCATCGATGAGCAGGACGCGGCGGCCGATTTCGGCTGTGGCCATGCCCAGATTGCTGGTGACGGTTGTCTTACCCGCCCCGGCCTCGGGGCTGGTGAGAACAAGAACCCGCGGGCCTTGTCCATGCAACGTGGGCAGAAGAATCGAGGTCAGCGTCGCGCGATAGGCCTCCGCCAAATTGGCATGTTCCCTGGATGCGGCGTCGGCGCCTTTGATCTGGAGCGGCACCCTAGTCGATGCCGGGAGCCATGCGATGCGGCGCGAAGCTAACCTCGCCGCCGGAATGACACCTAGTTCAGGAAGCCTCAGATATGCCGGTGAAAGGCCGGGAGATTCGATATTCCGGTTGAACCGGTCGCGCATGAGCACAAATCCCACGCCGACAAACAGGCCCGTCACCAGGCCTAACGCCGTGTTCATCGGGAAATTGGGACGGAACGGGAGCACCGGCGGTTTTGCTTGATCGACCACCACCACGTTGCTCGAGCGCATAGCAGCGGCCAAGCCAGCTTGTTTGATTCTTAGGAGAAGTGCGTCGTAAAGCTCGCGGTTGGTATCGACGTCGTGCTGGAGGTTTTGGTACTGAATCGTTTTACCCGCCATGTCGGACACGGTCCTGGCCTGCTCCGTGTAGGCTGTGGTCAGCATATCTTCCCGTCTCTTTGCAGATTGATAATCTTCCTGGGTATGCCGGAGGATGCCGGCGCGCTCGGCGTCGATCGATTTCTGCAAATCTGCGATTTGCGCCTGCACCTGAAGCACTTTGTAGTGTTCCGGGGTATAGGTGGCGGAAAGATTGGCGAGTTGGCTCTTCAGGTCCCCCATTTTTACGAGATAGTTTTGCAGTGTCGGGTTATTCAGGGTCGGCGAGAGCGATTCGACGGGCATATTTTTGATCGTCTCGTAGTCCGCTTGCTTTTGGGTTCGATCCCCCTGTGCGCGGGAAAGCTCATCCTGGATTTGCTTCAGCTTATCTTCGGAGATGTTATGTCCAGCCACATCCTGCTTATCGGAGCTGAGCATGATACCCGTCGACCGCGCGAAGTCTTGGAGCTTGGCTTGGGAACTGTCCAGGCTCTTCTGCAGTTCTTTCAAATGGCCAGTCAGCCACTCGGCTGTATTCTGCGTGGAGTTCCAGCGGATCTCGCGGCTCTCGTCGATGAATGTCTGCACGAGCGTGTTTGCTACATCCGAAGCAAGCTTAGGATCAGGGGACTGGTAGAAAATTTCCGCCGTTCGCGACTCTCCCCACGCCTGCACGGTCAGGTTCTTCTGAATGCCATCCACCACTTGCTCTCGCTGAAGAGCAGGATTCGGCTCTGCGTTGTGATGAATCCATCCGGACCAGAAATGCTTATGCGGGGCCATGCTCTGCATCAGATTGAGCTTGTCGATGACCAGCTCAATCATCTCGCGGCTCTGCAGAATTTTGACCTGTGTCTGGAAATAGGATTCCGCGGACGGAATCTGTGCCGTGGGGTCTGTGTCCTTTAGGTTCTGAAAGTTTTCGTTCAGATCCTCGACCTCGAGGCTCGTATGAGCGCGGTACATGGGCGTCTGGAGAAAACTCAGAATGAGACCGCCTATGGCTCCCATGGCGACAAATGCCAGAATCATGAGCTTGTACCGCCGGATCCCTTCCCAGTAGTCCAGCAGGCTGAAGCTTGGATTGTCGTCTATGACCTCGGCCGGAACCCACTTTGCTGGCGTATAACTCGAAGGCACAAGTTGGCCTCCGACGGGCAGTAACGGCACAGCCTTTGATGGGCTGTCATTCGCATCGAATGAATTCATCGCTCACGTCCTATATCCTTTGGATTTTTGTAGCCCGATTTTGGAATTGATTCCTGCTAGAAACGCCAGATTGCCAGTCCACTCGCTGTTTGAATGGCGGCCTCTGCTGTCTTGAGTCCGATCTTTTTGCTCAGGCTGCCGGGCACAAACAGGATGTCGCCTCCATCGAGCGGCAAGTCTTCGGACTTACCGGACAGAATCATCTTCACGTTCACTGGGGTCTCGCTACGCACGCTGCCGTCTGCAGCATGATGGATGATGCGGGAATGCTTGGAATCGGAGGTTCCGTAGATGCCCTCAGCCATTGCCACGGCCTGCAGTACGGTCATGTTTTTGTGCTCGCCCAGCACAAATCCTCCCGGCTTATGTACATCGCCCACGACGTAAACGGTTTCGGCAACGTGAACGGTGATGACGTCATTGGGCATGATCAGGATATTGAGCTGAGGATGCCTCCCCTGCAGTAACTCCGAAATGCTGATTTCGACAATGCTGTACTTACCGGAAGGATCGGTTGTGGCGTTCGGTAGCGGAATGACGCCCCATTGTAATTCGCGCGCAATGTTGAGCCTGTTTCCAGCATCAGCGCGGAATCCGCCCACCATCGAGATCACTTGCATCAGCGTTTTTTTGCCTTGCAGCTGTTGCGCGCCCGGCAGATTCACGGCCCCCACGACAGAAATGGGTTGGCTGTGAAATTCCGTCACGCTCGCCACGAGCTGGGGATTGCGAACATATTTAGAGGCGGTTCGATTCAGTTCGGCCTCAAAATCGCCGACAGTCATACCACCCGCTTTGATCCTGCCGAGCATGGGCACACTGATGTACCCCTCAGGATCAATCCGATAGGGCTTGTTCACGATTTCTTCCATTTCGAGACCCTGGATCACGATCAGATCGTCCGGCCCCAGGAGATAGGTTGAGGGCGCGGGTGCCGGAGCTGTGTTCTGGTCCGTGGCTGGAGCGGTGTTCTGTCCCGTCGCCGGAGCAGTTTGTGAAACAGCAGGGAGTTGCCCAGCCGGAGCGGGCTGCACCGGCGTAACTCTCTGCTGAGCGCCCAAATGGACGGTGGCCAGCAGAAGAACGAAAAGAACCATCATGCACACTGATTTTGCGTTTTGCATTTTCCTCACCATCAATTTGTCTAGCTCGCTTGCTCCGGCTCTTCGAACCGGATCGGCTGCTGTAGTCGAGTGGCAACAACCCTGGAGATAAACCGAACGTTCAAGCTGCGAGGACGGAGTTGGGGCCGTCCAAGGTGCTTACCCAATCAGAATCCACTTGCACTGAGACGGATCTTTGCAGGAGCGTCGCATTTACGTAAATTCGATGTTGATCGGCGATTTTGGCGACCACGCCTTCGATCCCGCGTAGCGGCCCCCGCTCCAGGCGAACCTTCTGCCCGACAACGACGGAAGGCCACGGCAGAGCAGGAAGACCGGAGCGCACGACGGATTGAATAGCCATCACTTCTGTGTCATCCACCGGTTCCGGAATTCTTCCTGTTCCCACCAGGTAGAGAACGCCTGGTGTCGTCAAGAGCGGCAGTCGCCTGCTCAGATCTATCCGGCAGAACAAATAGCCGGGAAAGAGAGGAAGATCGAGCACCTTGATCCGATCTGACCATTGCCGCCTGGCGCGATAGGTTGGTAAAAACTCCTCGAAGCCTTTGCCCCGGAGAACGGCCGATACGGGCTTTTCATAGTTTGATTTCACCCGGATCGCGAACCAGGGGAGACGAGAGTCTAGCCCTATCGCTTCGCAACCGTGTTCAGAACGTACAATGTTGAGATCCATGGACATGCTACCGCCCTTTGACTCCCAAATTTTCTTTTCCCCTACATCCGGCACCTGAAGACCAAAGATCCGTGCTTTATGGGCGGGTATGAAGCCCTTCTCACGTGGACTCGCCCCCGAAGCGAGTTCTGTTTCGTTACCGCCCTCTAGAACATTCAAGAACGATGTAGCCCGATGTCTCGGACTCTCAGTGGCGTCGTCGAGCTCTGCACCGCGCCATTTTTATGCTCAAGCACGTGCTCCAGGGGCTCGCGAATAAGAACCGTCCGGTTCGTCGCCGCAAATCCGCAGAGCTGAGCTCGCGCGCCCTGGTCGACTCGTGTAACTTGACCCTTCGCGTGAATCTCGACCGTGCGAATATCGAATGCAGGTTGAGGAAGAAATACGTTCATCTCCACCGAATTCCCTGGGCGCGGCGCGCATTTTGTTCGTACGTAGATGCCACGGCTGCTTATGTTGCAGCTGCAGCCGTCACTGCTCTGCAAGATCCCGTCCTCATCGCGCCAGGAGAAGACCACGGCAAGGCGCAGACGAAACCGCTTGCAATTTCTTCGCTCTGTTACCGTTTCTTTCATGCCGGCGTTTTGCTTCGGACCGCAGTTCCAGCGTGGCCGCAGAAGGTGCGCACAACCGCAACTCTACGCGAGCGCCCAAATGTGTAAAGATGACGATAGTGGAATGCGACGAACGACCCCGATCTACGGGTTTTAGAAATCGTTCCGGACCGGGACGCTCTTCTCTGAATTTGGAGGTAGTTAAGTCTCTATCGCGCGACGCTTCATCGGGGATTCCCCGCGACCATCTAAAGGAGTTCACCACATGAACCGGGCTGTGGCACCGCGCATCGGGAAATGATTTCTATTCGTACGTAACGGAAATCGGCGGCCGCTAGGAAGCAGATGCCCAGCAAACAAATCTATCTTCGAGTCACGGCCCAGGAAGCAGAGGTATTCTAAAGCGATGGCCTCTTGGGGTTTATCGCCAAGGCCTTAAAGCATAATCCCCCCAGATTGCTCAGGTGAACACGTTATTGTGCGAACCCCCCTTCTCCCTACAATAGACCCTGCCCGAGCTAATATGCGAAATCAGACGGCTATATTCATTCCCGAGCTGGACAAGCGAAACCAATCGGCTGCTTTGATACCCGATTCAGAGAGACGAACCCAGATAACCGTGCCGCAAGCCGGCAAAAGAAGTCAAACCACCATCCTTATTTCGGAACCCAACAAGATGTACTGTGACCTTCTTAGGAAGGCCTTCTATGTGGTGCGCACCCGGTTTCAGGTGGTCGCTTCTGCTTCGACAACCGCCGAGATCCTCATCGGTATCGAGGAGACTCGCCCTCATGTCGCAGTCGTAAGCGGCAATCTGCAGGATGGACCGCTCACGGGAATCCGCCTGTTGCCTGAAATACGCCGAATTAATTCCGATACGCGGACACTCGTAGCACTCGAAGCTCCCGAGCCTGACCTGGTTATTGAAGCATTCCGGTTTGGCGCCGACGGCGTATTTTGCCGGAACAGTCCTTTCGATTTGCTATGCAAGTCTGTCGAGGCGGTTTCGCAAGGTCAGATCTGGGCTAGCAATGACGAGCTCAGGTACGTGCTCAATGCGTTCGCCAAATCCTCCAAGCAGCGCAAAATGGATTCGAACGTAGAGGGCCGCATGACCAAGCGAGAGGCCGAAGTAGTTCGCCTGGCGGTCGAAGGCCTCTCCAATCGAGAAATCGGTCAGCAGCTCGGACTAACCGAGCACACCGTCAAGAATTATCTCTTCCGCGTCTTTGACAAACTGGGGGTTTCCAACCGCGTGGAACTGGTGCTCTCCTGTCTCCGGCAAGAGGAAGATGTGCGCGAAGATATAGGCGCCGAACAGAGAAACATGGCCCCGCCCCGTTAGATTTGTCGCTTGGTCTTAAGTCATTTGGCAGCAAATAATCCCGATAGGAATAGGCCCGATAGGAACCCGATAGGAATAAGATTGATGAGCCAAGAACAACTGCAGCAGCTCGTTATCGATTGGATCAAAGCCAACAAACGCACTTCGAATCACGTTGAAATCGCGGGCGACACGGAGCTTCTGGGAACCGGAATTCTTGATTCCTTCGGCTTTCTCGATTTGATCATGCATATCGAAAGCAAAACCGGTCTTCAGGTCGATTTGGCCGACGCTGATCCCGGTGAATTTGCCGTCGTGGGCGGTCTTTGCAATCTCGCGCTAAAAAGCCAAGCGGCCCAACCATGTCCACAGGCGTAAGTCCCATAAGCCCGGTAAACCCAATCGTGGAAACGTATTCGCGGCTCGCGCGCGAATATGACGAAGACGCCAATTTCCTCTCGTGCTGGGGCCGCGCTTCAGAACGCGCACTCTCAGTAATTCGCCTGCGTGACGATTACAAGATTATCGTCGATATGGGCTGCGGCACCGGCAGGGCCGTCCACGCGTTGGCCTGCGTCGCGCCAGCTGACGCTCGGCTCATTGGTATCGATCCTGCCGAGAATATGTGCACGATAGCCGCTCAAAAAACAGCCGAACGGCGAAACGTCGAGATTCGGCAAGGCGCATTTGAAAAAATTCCGTTGGAAACCGAGTCGGTAGACTATCTCTACAGCATTTTAGCCTTTCACTGGGTGACGGATCTCGCCGGTTCGGTTGCAGAGATTGCCCGCGTGCTGAAGCCAAATGCGGAAATGGACCTATTCTTTATCGGGCGCGACAACGGCCGCGAATTTATACAAAAGACCAGCGCCATTTTCTTGAAGTATATGGGGCCGGCTCTTCTTTTGGATTCAGCCCGGCTGCGAAAACAAATTACCCGGGAAGCTGCTTACGAACTATTTTCAAAGGCCTTCGAACCGTCCCGTCTTTCCGTCGAAGAATCCTTTACCACTTACTACGACACCTTGGAAGGGCATTGGTCCTGGTGGGTGCGCGTCGAGGGCCATTTCGTCAAGATTCCGTCAGAGAAAAAGGCTCAGTGCGACCGCGACGTGCGGGCTGCGCTGCAATCTCTGGCAGAGCCGGACGGAATTCCGTACACCATTCATGAGCTCCACGTGAAGTTGCGTCGCCCCGGCCTTTTGCACTGAGGGTTTTCGGGACTAGATTTGTCTTGGCTGCGTAGGCCGCGCGGACTCAAAAGCCGAGCGGTAGGACCACCAGGTCGCGCACCCATACATTCTTTGCCTTGTTCTCCACGATGTAGACGATCGCATCCGCGATTGCGCTCGGTTCGAGGTAGCCTTCGTGCTTTGGCGTGGCGATATTCGTTTTGGTTCCGCCAGGAGCGAGGAAGCTTACTTTGATCCCTCGATCTTTCACTTCCATAGCCAGCGCCTTGGAAAAAGCATGTATCGCTCCCTTGCTGGCCGCATAAGCCGTGGTGTTCGGATGCGGGTCGAGCGCCATGCGCGAGCTGACGTTTATGATCAAGCCTTCACCGGCGGCCAGCATGTCTGGAAGCACGGCGCGCGTCATAAGGACGGCGCCCATAACATTGACATTGAACATGCGCAGCCACTCGGCCGGTTCGATCTCTAGAAACGGTGCGAATCGGCCGATGCCTGCGCAATTGATGAGAGTGCTGGCGCCTCCAAATTCGCGCCGAATTTGCTGCCATGTACGCGTCACAGCCGCCTGGTCGGTTACGTCGCACGTGAAGCCTCGCGTCCGCGCGGAACTCTTTTGGCATATTCCGGCGACCTCATCGAGCATCCCCGGATTGACGTCAATTAGAGCCAGGGGATGCCCCTTGGCCGCTAACGCTTGCGCCGACGCCCGCCCGATCCCGCTAGCAGCGCCAGTTAAGAGAATCGGCCGTTCAGACGGCATTGTCATCCTCCGGATTTCGCCACGGCCCGCCGCGCAGGCTGTGCAGCTCACACCAATCAGCCGCTTCGAAAAGTTGAATCGGCGAGCCTAATATATAATGGCGCGTTCCGCGGTCGAAAGAGGCGCTCCGGTGACGACGGCTTCAGTAGAATTGCCGCGCATAAAGTCCCGCCTGAATTCCAACCAGATCCGCAGCTTCTGGGCTGCCTGGGGCGGTTGGACCATGGACGGCATGGATTCATTTATCTACTCGCTTGTCTTGGTGCCCGCCCTGCGCGAGTTGTTGCCAAGGTCAGGAATTGAAGCTACCACCGCCAATGTAGGCCTCTACGGCAGCTTGCTCTTCGCTCTTTTCATGGTGGGATGGGGAACAGGTATGATTTGGGGGCCGATCGCGGATCGGTTTGGCCGCGTGCGGACGATGATGTTCAGCATTCTCTCGTTTTCGCTCTTCACGCTTCTGGCCGCTTTCTCTAGCGGTCTTTGGAGCTTGGCGGTTTTTCGATTCTTGGCTGGGGTCGGGATCGGCGGAGAATGGGGAATAGGAGCGGCGCTCGTCTCCGAGGATTGGCCCGAGGAACGCCGAACCATGGGCGCCGCCCTGATGCACACGGGCTACTACATCGGATTCTTCCTGGCGGCCGCCGCCAATTATTTCATCGGCAGCCGTTTTGGCTGGCGCTATATGTTTGTGGTGGGCGGCATTCCGGCGATTTTCATCGCCTGGATACGAAAGAACGTGCGCGAGCCGGCGCGCTGGGAAAACAAAGTCGACCAGTTGGGAGAAAGATTGTCGATGCGAAGCTCTTTTTTCGTGCTGTTCTCGCCGCAATACCGAAAACGCACCATCGTGAATTCGACGTATCTCATCGTGTCGCTTATCGGTTTGTGGGCTGGTTCCGTATATACGCCGGCGGCGATGACCTACATCGCCGAACGCTTCGGCCGCACCGAAATGCAAGTCGCTCGGTTGGCATCTTATTCGACGGCATTGCTGGGCATCGGCACTGTCGTCGGCGCTCTGATTGTCCCGCTTCTGGCCGACTGGCTTGGGCGGCGTCTCACCTTGGCCATTTTCTACGTAATCATGTCGCTGTCGGTCTGGTTTGCTTTTGGCCACGTGTTTTACATGGAGATGCATGCGATCGGCTGGTTCATCTTTTGTTCATTTCTGCTCGGTTTGGGAGGCGCCAACTTCATCGTGTATTCATTTTGGCTTCCGGAACAATATGGCACGGAATGTCGCGCCAGCGCGTTCGCCTTCACCACAAATTTCGGGCGCTTCGCTGCGGCGGGTTTCACATTCCTGGTTGGCGCGGGCGTGAATCACTATCAAACTCTGGGCACACCGGTTGCTCTGACGGCCCTGGCTTTCATCGTCGGTTTACTGCTCTTGCCCTTTGGCGAGGAGACGAAAGGCAAGCCCCTGCCCGCCTGAGGCACTTCCCGGCGGATTGACGTAGTCCAATCGAGTGCGACAGACCCCTGGCTCGTCAGTTAGCCCAAGTCACGTCAGAAATCATCATTAAAGTACGGTGCAACCAAAGAAGATGGCCCGGCAGCAGAGGATCGTCGTGTCTCACAACTCTGTCGCCAGATCTCTGTTCTCCTCGAGCGCCCGAACTTCGTTTCTGCGCTTTGCTCTTGCGGCACTGTGGATTGTGCTCCTCTGCGTCACGCCACCCGCGCAGTCCCAAACTCAAACGGTTCCCGAGATGGTCGATGTTGATCTCTCCGCAGGGGTTCATCCTTTTCCTCATTTTTGGGAACGCATGTTCGGATCGGGACGCGCGATCCTCAGCCTGCGCGAAAGTTATCGTCGCGATTTGCACGACGTCAAACAAATCACCGGGTTCGACTTCGTCCGCTTCCACGCAATCTTTCACGATGAAGTCGGGCTCTACAGCGAGAACGCCCACGGCGCGCCGGTTTATAACTTTTCTTATGCCGATCAGATTTATGACGGGCTGGTGCAAAACGGCGTGCATCCCTTCGTGGAACTCAGCTTTATGCCGCAGCAGCTCGCCGCGGCAGAGATTTTCCAGTCTTTTTGGTATAAGCCGATTATTGCGCCTCCAAAAGACTGGTCGAAATGGGGAGATCTGATCTCGCATTTCTCCCAACATCTGGTCGACCGTTACGGCATCGACGAAGTCTCTCAGTGGTATTTCGAAGTGTGGAACGAGCCGAATCTCGATTTCTGGGCAGGAGAACCTAAAGAGCAGACCTACTATCAACTCTATGACACCGCGGCTAAAGCGATCAAGGCCGTGAATCCACGCCTGCGCGTGGGCGGGCCCGCCACAGCCCAGGCAGCTTGGGTGGATCGCTTCATCCAACACGTGACGGAAAACAAGATACCTGCCGACTTCGTCTCCACTCACGTTTACGGCAATGACTCGGCCGAAAACGTGCTCGGCGTCACTGAATCGGTGCCACGCACGCAAATGGTGTGCCGTGCCGCGCGCAAAGTACACGATCAGGTTGCAGCTTCGCCGCAGCCAAATCTGCCGATCATCTGGAGCGAGTACAACGCCAGCTACAAAAATGAGCCGGACGTCACCGATTCCACATTCATGGGGCCTTGGCTCGCCGACACCATTCGCCAATGCGACGGCCTCACGCAAATGATGAGTTATTGGAGCTTTTCCGACGTCTTCGAAGAGCAGGGAGTCGTGAAGGAGCCCTTCTACGGCGGTTTTGGTCTACTGGCCGAACGCGGTTTGCCGAAGCCTGCGTTCAACGCGTTCAAGCTGCTTCATTATCTCGGCAGCGAACGCATCCCTGTCGATTCCAATGACGCTATCGTCACGCGACGCATTGACGGCAGCCTGGTGATTGCTCTCTGGAATTTGTTTCTGCCTGAAGAACACGGGCACGCGAAGCAAGTGTCTCTTTCAATCAGGGGATTGACCGGCAGCCATCATGCGGTGATCTCTCGAGTCGATGACACGCACGGATCGCTTCTAAACGCTTATGAGGCGATGGGCCGTCCTCAAAGTCCGACCCTGGCCGAAATCGAGAGGCTCCGCGAAGCAGCCCAGTTGGGATCGCCCGAAACTCAGGATGTCGAGGGCGGTCAGTTGATGATTGCGCTTCCACCGCAGGGTTTGGCCGTCATCGAAATTCAGTGAAGCGTCAGCTTCGGTGAAGTGTCAGAGTTGAATCTTGCCGTTGCAGGGTGCTAGCGGCTGACCGAGCGTTCGCTCGGAAGGGACAAACCCGTCTCCTGAGTCAATGAGGGCTGATAGCTGTGGAAACCGGCCCGTTCCATGGCGCGCTGAGCCTCGGGGTTCCTCATGAACGTATCCCACACAAAACCGGTTCGCGCATTTTCCGCCATAACCATGGTGATTCCGGTATCGATTCCGATCACATCGCTGTCGTACCAATTCTTGAGCGGGTTGAAAGCATCCACGAATCCGTAGCGGCTCCACGCTCCCGCGCCGTATTGGTTCTTGATCGTTCGCAGTACGCGCATAGCGGGCTGCGGCAGGAATGGTAGGGAACCCGCTGCCGCGCAAGGCGCGATCGTGCCGTCAATAGGACCTGTCAAAGGCGGTCCGCCCCACACGGCATAACCGCGTATCGAATCCGAAGCCGTAATTCCCCAGAGGTCATCGCTGTAATCCGGGAATTGTTTGGCCAGCTGTAGGCAAAACCGGCGATGTACGTCGGTGGCGAGGATTGAATTCTGAAAATAATCCGCGTAGCGGTCGCGCTTGTCCCGGAAATCGAACCAGGCCTGCGAATACTGGTGGATGAACAAAGGCGCGAACGAGCCGATGTATCGGATGCCGTCATACTCGAATGTTGTTCGCTTCCAGGCGTCCCACGCTGGAGGTTTCAACGGGTGAGTTGGCGATCCCAATCCCAGCAAATACATCATCATCATTTCGCTGTAGTCGTCCCACCGATAGGGCAGGAAGCCGCTTTCCGGTGTCCAGCCGTGCGGCAGGATTGGCGTATCTTCCGAGAGCCAGGTCCAATCGATGCGGCTGTAGATGCGATAAGCGAGGTCCGCGATTTCCGGATGCGTGCGAAAGTGCTCGCGGCAAGTCAATACGCCGCACAGCAGGATGGCGGTATCAATCGATGAAACTTCAGACTCCCACAGCCGTTCGCCCGTATTGATGTCTGCCCAATGGTAGAAAAAGCCGCGGTGTTGCGGCAATTTCGTCCACAGGAAGCGCAAGGTCGTGAGCGCCCGGGCGCGTGCTTCGTTGAAAGAGATAAAGCCCCGTTTGTCACCAATGCACAACGCGGTCAGGCCAAAACCGGTCGCGGCGATGCTGCTGAGCACCGAACTGTCGGGAGTGCGGACGTTGGCACGATCTCGAACCATGCCGGTTTCGGGATTTGCTTGCTCCTTGAAATAGAGGAAATTGGCCTTCTCCAATTCTTCAAGAAAGGCCTCATCGTCCGGCGAAAACGGGCTTTGCTGGATGAATCTCGACGCCTGAGCCGCCGCTGGGGCCGCCCGCAACGCCGGCATGGCTAGCTCGGCTAAGGCCAGATAAAGACCTGCCGTAGAGGCCTGCTGCAGCCATTCACGCCGGGTAAGTTTATCTCTGGGATTGCTGCGGTTCACCTGAGCCATCGGAAAAAACAGTGTTGAGCGTCTCTAGACGCAGCATTCTTCGTGCGTTCAAAGAGTTAACAGGTTGGACAACTTCATCCTAGCACAAACGCGAAGCCTGATGTACCTTTCCAGGGCCAAAGTTGTCCCGCAGATTTAGCCGCCATTGGTAGCTGAGTTGCTGGGAATTGCCCCTCGCACATACAGTTGCGATATGTGGGCCTGAATAACCTAAAAAGGTGGTTGCATGAACGTTACAAAGAAGGTGGCCTTGGCTGCCGTCGGCTTGGCTGTTCTGGCCGCGGCCGTCGCTAGACTGCCAATCTCGGGCTGGTCCCGCCCGACGGTTACACAGCCTCTTTTCATTCGCGGAGCCGTCGTTGAGCAAGAGCCTGAGCCGGCCAAGCAGTTGCCTATCTCCGATGTCGACATAACTGCCGACGGAAGTACGGCTGTATCCCGTGCGACTTCCGATAGTTCTGGCTTTTTCAGCCTCTCGTTGCGCCCGGACGTCAAGCCCGGGACGCTCATCAGTCTGAAATTTCGCAGCTCTGATTACAAGCCGCTGGATCTGAATGTAGTTGCGGGTGATGAAATCAACATCGCTCGCATGGTTCCGGTCCGCCAGGAAGCTCAGAGCCGCGGTCCCGTAGTGAGCGTGACCGGCATTTCTGTGCGGTATTCGATCGAGACGACAAACGCAGTCAACGTTGGCAGCGCGGTCAAGACCTTTGAGGTCATGAATACGGGGAATCTACCTTGCGCGGGGAAGCCGCCTTGTTCGCCAGGGATGAGGTGGAAGGCAGCTGTTGGTTCGGCAACGCTTGATGCGGGTGAAGGAAAAGAGTTTCGAAACGCCAGATTATCCTGCATTGCGGGGCCGTGCCCCTTTACCACCGTCGAATCGGACAATTTTTCGAAAGGAGGCCGCACCATCGGCGCCTCTGTTCGCAATTGGTCGGATACAACCACCTTTCTGCTCGAGGGAGACGTTTTCCGCAGGCAGGTTGCGGACGTGATCCGCCAGGCTTTCCCGGTCATTATCGACCAGGCGATGAACTTTACTCTGCCGGCTTCCGCCGAGGGAGCCAGCATTGAAGCGAAGGTCGACGGATCGCCAATTGTTTTCCCCATCGGGCCTACCCCGACATTGAGTTGGGCTAGTTGCAGCGTCCGGACGGGCCAGGACCAGGCGCGAGTTTTCTGGTGCGAGCTCAGACCCGGATACCGCTTTTCTTGATTTTTTTCTGATTTCATTCGCAGCAGCAGGAATCTCGGGCGTAGAATCCCGATCAAAATAAAAGGAGGCGGCCCAGGTCAAGCCGCCTCCCATAGTCCCCGGTGAGGGACTGTCCTTGCCCGTCGGAGGAGGGCAGGGACTTGTGTGTGCTAGCCTATGGACTTAGAACCCTGCGGCCGGCGAATAGTTTCGATAAATTTTTGCGAATCGTCCGAAACTCTCCCTTTTTGTTAAGTCCCTTCTCTAGAGTATCCTGCATATATGTCGCGAACCGAGGTTTTCACCGAAGAGGACGTTCTCAACTTTCTCGGCAATGCGCGACATCCGGCGTCGGTCCGGGAAATCGCTTCAGGTTTGAGCTTAAAGCACGCCGCGAGGCGCGTCCTCGCTAGCGTGCTATCGCGGTTGAAGCGGCAGCGACTCGTGGAAGAGTTGCGAGGTGGTCAATATCGTCTCGCGGGCGCTCGGCCTGAATCGCGCTCGGAAACGAAAGCCACGGCGACTCCTGGCTCACAAGCGAAGCCAGCCAAACGCGATCCCAATCTGCTGACAGGTAGGTTGGTGGCACATCGTGATGGATACGGCTTCGTAGTTCCCGATTCACCACGAACGGACCTCGACGGCGATCTCTTCATCCCTCCGGACCAATTGGGAGACGCCATGCACGGGGATCGGGTTGTCGCTCGCATCGAGCGCCGTGACACTCGCCATGCGCCCGGCTCTCCAGCACGTGCTGAAGGACGCGTAGTGAAGGTCCTGGGCCGCGCCCACCCGACCGTCGTTGGTCTTTTTCATTACGGCCACCGCAGTAACTTCGTAACTCCCTACGAATCCCGCCTTCATCACGAAATCGTAATTCCGCCGGGCGAGGAGCTGACTCCTGAGCTCCTTGCCAAACACAAGGCCGAGAAGCTTCCCAAGCCGCAGTCTTTGCGCTTGCCGGAACTGGATGGAGCCGTTGTAAACGTTGAGATCACCAGATTCCCGCGAGCCGGCGTTCCAGCGACCGGTCGTGTCGTCGAAGTTCTCGGAAAGCCCGGTGAATTCGGCCTCGACGTGGAAATTCTGATTCGAAAACATCATCTGCCGCACCGATTTCCGGACGATGTCCTGGAGCAAACACGGCAAGCCGCCCGGCCCGTCGGGAACGCCGAACGCGAGGGCCGCCGGGATTTCCGTCATCTGCCGATCGTAACCATTGATGGCGAAACGGCCCGCGATTTCGATGATGCGGTATACGTCGAAAGGCGGCCTGAAGGCTGGCATCTTCAAGTGCACATCGCCGACGTGGCCCACTATGTCGCGCGGGATTCGCCTCTCGACCGCGAGGCTCGTTTGCGAGGCACTTCCGTCTATTTCCCCGATCGCGCCGTGCCAATGCTGCCCGAGGAACTCTCGAACGGCATGTGCTCGCTGAATCCTCATGAAGATCGCCTCGTAACGAGCGTGCTCCTCGAACTCGATCATCACGGTGAAGTCAAGGATGCGGAATTCACGCCGGGCGTCATTCGTTCCGCGGAGCGCATGACGTACACAGCTGTAAATCAGGTAATCGAAGGTGATCCTGTCGCCAGTTCGCGCTATGCGGCGCTGGCCGGACGGTTTCGCGATATGCGCGATCTTGCGTTGATTCTCAATGCTCGGCGCACGCGGCGTGGCTCTATGGATTTCGATCTGCCCGAGCGCGTGCTTACCTTCGATGCCGAAGGCCGCATGACCGGAATTGTCCGCAGCGAGCGTAATATCGCGCATCGCTTGATCGAAGAGTTCATGCTGGCCGCGAACCAGGCCGTGGCGAACTACTTGGAGCTACGCGGGGTCCCTTCGCTTCACCGCGTTCACGAAAAACCCGATCCCAAAAAAGTGCTCGAATTTGAAGAACTGGCGCATGCCTTCGGTTACACGCTGGGTGTCCCCGGGCTCTCCGAGAAAAGCATCACGGTTCGCCATGGACGGGTTGCAGCGCCGGGGCGAACCGGACGGGGCGCCGGCGCGCGCGAGCGGCCTATGGTCATCAAGCTCCCAAGCTCACAGAATTTTCAGATTACGCCGCAGCACTACCAGCGCCTCACCCAAAAAATTGCCGGCAAGGCGGAAGAGCGAATCCTCTCTTATCTAATGTTGCGTTCGCTGAAGCAGGCGCGCTATGCCGTCGAGCCGCTGGGGCATTTTGCGCTGGCTTTTGATCAATACACTCATTTCACTTCGCCCATTCGCCGTTATCCCGATCTCATCGTTCATCGTGCTCTCAAGTGGGCTCTCGCGCATCCCGATGCGCGCCCGAAACAAGGATCGCATCCTGATGGGCACGCCGAACGAAAAGCACGTCGTGAACAGTCTGGCGCAGCGCATTCTGATGGAGGCGGAGGGATCGGTCCTTATAGCCAGGGCGAGCTCACAGCCATTGCCGTCGAGTCGTCCGAGGCCGAAAGGCGCGCTGACGCAGCCGAAAGAGAGCTGATGGATTGGAAGACGGCGCAATTCATGGAGCAGCATCTTAGTGACGAATACGACGCCTTGGTCATCTCCGTGCAGAAGTTTGGCTTCTTCGTCGAACTGATGGAGATTTTTGTGGAAGGGCTTGTACCCATAAATCGCCTGCAAGAAGAGGCCGGGGCGCATTGCCTATACCGCGAACGCGACCATGCCATTGTCTGCGGCCGGGGCGGACATACGCGCATCTGGAGCCTCGGTGATCGCGTGCGCGTCCGCGCCGAGCGTATCGACCCCATGCGCCACCGCGTCGAATTCGCGCTGACGACGTGATTCCGCGCTTTTCCTGAACAGCCTATTGCGATATCTTTGTGTGCTTTTTCGCGAGGTGAATAGTGGCGATTCGAATGTGCCCGCATTGCGGAAACACGGTCCCGGCGGGCCTTGTTATGGCGTTTTCTGACGGTCTGGAATGCCCGCATTGCCAAACGCGGCTGCAGGTCACGGACGGAAGCCGTATGATCGCCGTCGCGGTGGGACTCGTTGCCGCCTGGATCGCCTGGTGGGCGACCCGGGCCTCCACCAACATACTTGGCTTCGCCCTCCCGGTTTTGTTTTCATTTCTCGCCTTCGGGATAGTTTCGCCTCTGGTTTTAATATTCTCAGCGGCATTGCGCATCGCGCCCGGCGCACCCGTTTTTGAGCCCGTTCCCGCTCACGGCCACGCACCCAGTGTGCACGGTCACGCGGGCGGCCATCATTAAGGCCATCAATTAGGCCATCGATTAAGATTGATACACTTCTTCGCTGCGACACAACATCGCAGATACAGACCGCAGGTATAGGAGGAACGGTGAAACCTTCCGTAGGATTGATCGGTTTGGGCTTGATGGGCCGTCCCATAGCGGCGAATCTTCTGAAAAAGGGATTTTCTCTGACTGTGTGGAACCGCACACCCTCGCGTGCTCAGGAGTTGGCATCGCAGGGCGCGAAAGTGGCGGCTACGCCTCAGGAAACGGCGGCTGCTTCAGACGTGCTCATGATGATCGTGAGCGATCCGCCAGCGGTGGAGCAGGTGTTGTGGGGCAAGGATGGTGTATTCGCCAGCCTGCGTCGCGGAAGCGTGCTGGTGGATAGCAGCACAGTTTCGCCCGATCTCGCTCGCCGCAGCGCCGCGGCATGCTCGGAACGCGGCATTGAATATCTCGATGCGCCCGTGACGGGCGGAACGTGGGGAGCGGAGAAAGGCGAATTGGTGATGATGGTCGGCGGCGCTGCGGAAACGTTGAAGCGCGTCGAGCCTGTCTTTGAAGCCATCGCTAAGCGTTGGTTTCATCTCGGCCCGGCGGGCGCGGGCCAGACCGTAAAGCTCGCCATGAATTTGCTACTCGCGCTCGAAGTCGAGGCCTTCGCCGAAGCTCTGGCGCTCACCCAGGCCGGAGGCGTTGCCGGCGAGCGTCTGGTCGAAGTAATGCAGGCCAGCATGGGCCGGGCGCCGGTCCTTGACGTCAAAGCGCCCCTGCTGCTCGAGCGCAAATATCCTCCGAGTTTCCCCCTGCGGCTCATGCACAAAGACATGGTCCTCGCGCTGGAGCTTGCAAAACAACTGGGAGTCTCCTTGCCCGCAGGCAGTGCTGCTCGCGAGGTCTACTCCAAGATATTGAACTCCGCTCGCGAAGACGTGGACTACGCGGCGATCGGCCGATACTGGGATAAAGCCGGCGCGCAGGGGCGCTAAATCTCGCGCAACGGCGCTAAGCCTAAGGCTTGGCCGTCGCCGGAAAATAGCACAGCGGCAAATCGCGCGACGTCTTGAGTCCTGCCGGAGTGGCCAGAATCGCCGGTATTGTATTTACCACCAGCGCCGCGGTCGCGATATCACCGTGCGTTCCGCCGGGAATAGTCACGGTAAGGTTCGGCTCGCCGCGCAATTCAATTTGATCTTTTGACTCCGGCGCGCCCAAGTACATCTGCAGCTCCATATAAATCTTTTCTTTGCCTCCGGAAATCCCGCGCGCAATCTGGTGCACTCCGGTGGCCCGTCCAGGCGCTACCTCAATGAATTCGGTTCGAAAAGCCTCGCGCGCGATAAACGGCTCAACCGTCTCCGTGATTTCATCGATCTCGAATCCAAAACCGTCGGCCACCATCGCGATGGATTCCGGCAATCCGTGATGCTTGATCGTGCCCGCGGCGACTTGGTCTCTGAATTCCTCCGCGCTCAGCCCTGCGCCCACCTTTTTTTGCAGCGGCAGCCTCCGTTTCGCCGCGTCCACGATGCGCGTCACGCTCACCGAATCCACTCGCTGTGCCGCCGCGCCCAATGTGAGCACCAGCTTATCCATCACGAACCCGGGATTCACGCCGGTGCCCACCAGCGCCACGCCCCACGATTTCGCCTCCGCATCCAACTTCGCGGCCAAATCCGGATATTTGCGGTACGGATACGCAAGCTCCTCGCACGTCGAGACCACGCATGATTCCGATGCCAGGCACGCCGAGAGCTGATCCATGACGGCAGGCAAATTCGAAGAGGTCGAGTGCACCACGACGTCCGCCGCTTCTCCGAGAATTTCCGTATCGGCGCTGACCTCGATTCCCCATGGCGCGTCGCTCGCGCCCACTACTTCGCCCAGGTCACGCCCCGCCTTGGCCGGATCGCTATCGATCGCGCCGATCACCTCGATCGCTTGCTTTTCTCGCATCAGGCGCACCAAAGATGCACCAATGGGTCCTACGCCATACTGGATGGCACGAATCTTCTTCCTCACGTGAACTCCTGTGGTTCTCGATCAGTCAGGTAAGCTGCTGCCAGACGAGTTAATTAAGGTAAAGGAATCGCCCGCATCCTTCAACTATGGGATTAGGCGGCCCGACCGGTTGCCCGCCGGGCGAGAGCAGCGGGATAATCGAGACTGTGTGAACATCGATGAGCTGAGGTCGCCATGCGCGCCACAAAAATGAATGAGCCGGAAATTGCAGCCGAATTGAAAAAACTGAAGGGCTGGACAGTGGAGCAGGGAAAGCTTCACCGCGTTTTTGAGTTCCGCGATTTCTCGCAAGCGTTTGGCTTCATGGCTCAGGTGGCGCTTGCCGCCGAAGCCATGGGCCACCATCCGGACTGGTCGAATGTCTGGAACAAAGTCACCATCGACCTGACCACGCACAGCGCGGGAGGCCTCACGCAAAACGATTTCGGGCTCGCTGGCAAGATCCAGCAAATATCGGCAGGAACTTAGCCGTCTGACCGTTGCCGCATACCTGCGCGCGGCGAACGTGGCATCAGATAATCTCGTACTGATTGCGATTCAGCCCTGAGGATTTTTCGATGGCCGAAGTAGCCCCCCAAACCGCCGCGCTTTCATCCGACGCAGCAGCTCAGCGCGAGCTCGTTTTCGATAAATTTCGCCGCTGGGGCTATTTGGCCGCTCGGCTTGATCCTCTCGGATTTCTTCAGGCCGCGTCCCCCGCCGAACTCGACGACAAATCTCCCTGGTCCTCAGAAGCTCGCTCCATCTACTGCGGCACCATCGGCGCTGACTTCATGCATATCGCGGATCCGGAACGGCGCGCATGGATCGCTGCCCGTATGGAGCATCCGCCCGCCGCAAAACCGGACCAACAGCGCATTCTCGAGCGGCTCCTTCGCGCCGAGCTTTTCGAGCAAACGCTGCAGGCGCGTTTCGTCGGAACCAAGCGCTATTCGCTCGAAGGAATCGCTGCGCTGATTCCTTTGCTCGATCGCGTCGTGGAAGCGGCCGCAGCCTTAGGCGCCGAGCAGATGGTTATCGCGATGAGCCATCGCGGACGGCTCAACGTAATGGTGCACATCGTCGGCCGTCCCACGGCCGAGATTTTTGCCGACTTCGAAGACGTAGACCCGCGCAGCGTGTTGGGAGGCGGCGACGTCAAGTATCACGTCGGCGCCACTGGAGAATATCGCACCGCGTCCGGACGCAGCGTCGAAGTTCATCTCGTCTCGAATCCGAGCCATCTCGAAGCCGTGGATCCAGTGGCGATGGGCCGCGCGCGCGCCAAACAGGCCCGCATTGGCGCGCAAGGCCGGCAGCATGTGCTGCCGGTCACTCTGCACGGCGACGCCGCCTTCGCAGGGCAGGGAATTTGGGCCGAAACGCTGAATCTCGACGATCTTTCCGCCTACACCGTCGGCGGCACGATTCACGTCATCGTCAATAATTTGATCGGCTTCACCACGCCGCCCGGGGAACTCCACTCCTCGCGCTTCGCCTCCGACCTGGCCAAGCGTCAATCCATCCCCATTTTCCACGTGAACGGAGAAGATCCCGATGCCGTCGTCCGAGTCGGGGAAATTGCCGCGGATTATCGAGCGCAATTCGCAAGCGACGTGGTGATCGATCTCATCGGCTTCCGCCGCCACGGTCATAGCGAAGTAGACGATCCCACCATTACGCAGCCGCTGCTCTACGCAAAAATTAAAGACCATCCGCCGCTCTGGCAGATTTATGCCCGCCAAACTGGACTTGACGCCGCTTCGATCGTCGCGCAGGTGCGCAAGGAATTAGACGAATCGTTCGCGGTCGGCAGCAAGGCGACGGAAAAGCCGGTGCACCACCAACTGCCGGTGTATTGGGAGCCCTACGAACGCGGCTGCTATAAACCGGAATACGAAGTCAGCACCGGTGTCGATAGCGCGCGACTCGGCGAAATTGCCGCCGCGCTTACACGATATCCCGAAGGATTTGCCATCCATCCCAAGGTCAAGCGGCTTCTCGAGCAGCGCTTGGAGATGGGTCGCGGTTCGCGTCCGGTGGATTACGGAATGGCGGAGGCGCTTGCCTTCGGCACTCTGCTTCTCGAAGGTATACCCGTCCGCCTTACCGGGCAGGATACTCGCAGAGGAACCTTTAATCAGCGGCACGCCGCATTGATCGACACGCAAAACGAAGCGGAGTACGTGCCGCTCGAGCATCTCGCCTCAAACCAGGCGCGCTGTGAAATCTTCAATTCGTCTTTATCGGAAGCGGGGGTCTTGGGCTTCGAGTATGGCTATAGCCGCGATTATCCTGAAGCGCTGGTCGCCTGGGAAGCGCAATTCGGGGATTTTGCCAACGGCGCGCAAGTGATCATCGATCAGTTCATTTCCGCCGCCGAAGACAAATGGGACCTGCCCTCCGGCGTCGTTTTGCTACTGCCGCACGGTTGCGAGGGGCAAGGTCCGGAACACTCGAGCGCGCGCCTCGAACGCTTTCTCCAACTGGCCGCCGAAGACAATCTGCAAATTTGCCAGCCCTCTACCGCCGCGCAATATTTTCATTTATTGCGCCGCCAGGCGCTTCGCCGTTGGCGCAAACCGCTGGTCGTTTTCACGCCGAAAAGTATGCTGCGGCGGCCTGAATCGGCCTCCTCCCTCGCGGAGTTCGCCGACGATCGCTTCCTCAATGTCGTCCCGGAACGCGAGATCCAGGACGTGCGGAGAATCTTGCTTTGCACCGGAAAAATCGGGCACGAACTTCGCGCGGAGCGCAAGCGTCGCGGCGATACCGAAACGGCCGTCGTCTTTCTCGATCAGCTTTATCCGTTTCCTGAAGCCGAACTCACCGCCGAGTTCGCGCGCCACGCCCAAGCGAGAGAAATCGTCTGGGTTCAGGAAGAGCCCGCCAATATGGGCGCGCTTTTCTACGTCGTGCCGCGCATCCGGGAACTCGCCGGCGATCTGCCGGTGCGTTCGATCAAGCGCTCGGCCAGCGCGAGCCCTGCAACCGGTTCGGCAAAAGCTCACGATCTGGAACAAAAGACCCTGCTCACCTTGTCCTTCACGACGTCGGAGAATTAGTTCGCCTCTTCGCACCTCCTCTAGCCGCTTCGCTGGACAACCTCGTGCTATCGCTGTAGCGTATCGGTTTCGTCCCCATGTCCCGTCAGGTCATCAAGCGCCGCTCGCGCGGCTTTATCTGCGTCAACGCGCATCCAGAAGGCTGCCAGTTGAATGTCGAGCGGCAGATTGCTGTCGCCGAGCAGGCGCCGCCCGGCCGCGAACGCGCTCCTCGAAACGTGCTCGTCATCGGCGCCTCCACGGGCTATGGCTTGGCTTCCCGCATTGCCGCCGCGTGGGGATATGGCGCGCGAACACTCGGCGTCTTTTTTGAACGCCCGCCGGACGAAGACAAAACAGCGACGGCCGGCTACTACAATACGGTCGCCTTGGATCAGCGTGCCCGGCGCGATGGGCTTCTGGCCGCGCACATCAATGGCGACGCTTTTTCGGATGAGTGCAAGCGCCAGGCCATCGAAATCGTTCGCCGCGAATTGGCCCCACTCGATTTGATTATCTATAGCCTGGCATCGCCAAAGCGTGTGCATCCGCGCACCGGAACCGTATACAGTTCCGTGCTCAAGCCTGTTGGCCAGCCTTATTCCAACCGGGCCAAACACTCCTCTCCGTAGTGCCCCTCGACGATATATGGGTCACTGCGAATTTCAAAGAGACACAACTGCGCAAGATGAAGGTCGGCCAGCGCGTGACGATTGCGGTTGATGCTTACGGCCGCGAGTACCAGGGCCACGTGGAAAGCATGGCAGGCGCGACGGGCGCGCAATTCAGCCTCTTGCCGCCGGAGAACGCCACTGGGAACTACGTCAAAGTAGTCCAGCGTATTCCCGTGAAAATCGTGCTCGATTCCGGCCAGAATCAAGATCACCTGCTGCGCTTGGGAATGTCCGTGGAACCGAAGGTCTGGCTGCAATGAGTGAGTCGGCAGCGACACTGCCGGCAAGGCAAGTTTATGTACCTCCGGAGATAAATCCGTGGTTTATCGCGCTGACCGTTACGCTGGCGACGTTCATGGAAGTGCTCGATACGAGCATTGCCAACGTTTCGTTGCCACACATCGCAGGGGGACTAGGGGCCGGCGTTGACGAAAGCACCTGGATTCTGACCTCGTATCTCGTATCCAACGCCATCGTGCTGCCGATGAGCGGCTGGTTTTCCTCCCTGATCGGACGCAAGCGCTTCTACATGTCGTGTGTGGCGGTATTCACCATCAGCTCATTTCTTTGCGGATTGGCGCCGAATCTGGCTACGCTGATTCTGTTTCGCGTGATGCAGGGCGCCGGTGGCGGCGGCTTGCAGCCCAGCGAGCAATCCATCCTGGCGGATACATTCGCGCCGGAAAAACGCGGCATGGCTTTTGCGGTGTACGGGATGGCCGTAGTCGTCGCGCCGGCGATCGGCCCCACGCTCGGCGGATTCATTACTGATAACTATAGCTGGCGTTGGATCTTCTACATCAACGTTCCCATCGGAATCATTTCCATGCTGCTGACTTCCCGCGTGATCAAAGATCCGCCGCATTTAAGCGGCGCGCGACGCGAGGGGGGAATCAAGATCGATTACATCGGCCTGGGATTGCTGGCGCTCGGTCTGGGCGCGCTTCAGGTAGTGCTGGACAAGGGACAGCGGGAAGACTGGCTTGAATCGCACATGATCTTGATTCTTACCGTCGTCGCCGCTACGGCGCTCGTCGCCGCAGTTGTTTGGGAATGGAAGACGGAACATCCGATCATCGATTTGAGACTGTTTCGGGACCGCTCGTTTGCCATCGGAAATTCGATGATGTTCATGCTCGGGTTCATTCTGCTGGGCACGACGCTGCTCCTGCCGCTCTTTACTCAAACGATGCTGGGATACACGGCGGAAAAGGCCGGGCTTGCCCTGATGCCCGGGGGCCTGGTGATTCTATCGTCCATGCCGATCGTGGGATTTCTTTTGTCGAAGTACGATCCGCGCAGGATCATGGTTTTCGGCTTAACCATGCTGACCCTTGCGCTTTTCTACATGACGCATTTCAATTTGCAAATCGACTTCCAGACCGCCGCTCTGGCGCGAGTCATTCAGGGAATGGGGCTGGCGTGCCTATTTGTGCCCATCAATACGGTGGCCTATTCTTATTTACCGCCGGGGAAAAATAACGCCGCTTCGGGATTGATCAATCTGGCCCGCAACGTTGGCGGCAGCGTGGGAATATCTTTCGTTACCACCATGCTCGCCCGGCGGGAGCATTTGAACCCGGCAAATCCGCGCGTTCAGCAGATGTTGCATGGCGCCTCCGGCGCTTTGCGAGCGGGGAGCGGGCCGGCAGCGACC
>Ga0207148_1021_pt1 | contig 42661 bp, 35 predicted proteins | sample Alteio_BWMinHeat_34_FD_153558 | JGI IMG/M metagenome (GOLD analysis project Ga0207148, IMG submission 153558) | Enriched cells from forest soil in Barre Woods Harvard Forest LTER site, Petersham, Massachusetts, United States -... | ecosystem: Environmental > Terrestrial > Soil > Temperate forest >... | reverse complement strand
GCCAAAGACATCCTCTACGCACGTATTGACCGCAAAAGAAAGGTGCCGATTACAACGCTTCTCATGACGTTGGATAGTGCTGAGACGGAAGAAAAGCGTAAACTTGCGGAAAGCAAGGGAGAAACGCTTGACCCTCTTGAAGTCCAAGGGATGTCCACAGAAGAGATCCTTCACACTTTTTACAAGACAATCATTTATACACGGTGCGACGAGCATTGGAAAACAGCTTTTCAGCCAGAAAATGTGCGTGTTGGCAAGCTGGGCCACGATCTGATTGACGCAGCAACAGGGAAGGTTGTAGCCGCGGAAGGGGCAAAAATGAACCCCCGCTTTGCGCGTAAGCTACAAACGGAAGGCCTCAATGAAATTTTGGTTTACCAAGATAATCTTCTGGGACGCTTTATTTCTGATGACCTCATTAACGAGGAAACCGGTGAAATTTATGCAGAAGCAGGTGAAGAAATCACTGCCACTCTGTTAGAGACACTGACAGGTGCAGGATTTACCTCTCTCCCCACCCTTGATATCGACTATGTGAATACGGGTGCCTACATCCGCAACACGCTGGTAGCTGATAAAAATACCACCCGTGAGGAAGCACTCGCGGATATTTATCGCGTCCTCCGTCCAGGCGAACCACCCACCATCGAAGGCGCAGAGGCTCTTTTACGCTCTCTTTTCTTTGACAGTGAGCGATATGACCTTTCTTCCGTTGGACGCGTGAAGATGAATTCTCGCCTTGGCTTAAAGACCCCTGATACACAACGTGTTCTCTCAAAGGAAGATATTCTGGCCATTATTACCGTTCTTTTGAATCTGAAAGACGGTCGCGGGGAAATTGATGATATTGATAATTTAGGCAACCGTCGTGTGCGTTCCGTAGGCGAGCTTCTCGAAAATCAATATCGTGTGGGCTTGTCGCGTATGGAGCGTGTCATTCGTGAGCGGATGAACTCTGTTGAAATTGATACAGTGATGCCTCACGATTTGGTGAATGCAAAGCCAGCCGCCGCAACAGTGCGTGAATTTTTCGGCACCTCTCAGCTCTCTCAATTTATGGACCAGACCAACCCTCTCTCGGAAATTAATCACAAGCGGCGTTTGTCTGCCTTAGGCCCAGGGGGATTGACGCGTGATCGTGCAACCTTTGAGGTGCGTGACGTTCACCCCACCCATTATGGACGTATTTGTCCAATTGAGACGCCAGAGGGTCCGAATATTGGTTTGATCAACTCTCTCGCAACCTATGCCCGTGTGAATAAATATGGATTTATTGAAACGCCTTACCGCAAAGTTGTTGAAGGAAAAGTCACAAAAGAGATTGTGTATCTAACCGCAATGGATGAAAGCAAGCATACGATTGCTCAAGCCAATGCGGAGCTTGATAAGAATAGCCATTTTGTGATGGACTTCGTAAGCTGCAGACGTAATGGAGACTTTATTACGTCCCCTGCGGCAGACATTGATATGATGGATGTCTCGCCAAAGCAGATCGTTTCTGTTGCAGCTTCTTTAATTCCGTTCGTCGAAAATGACGATGCAAACCGTGCGTTGATGGGATCAAACATGCAGCGCCAGGCCGTACCTCTCCTCCGTCCCCAAGCACCTTTGGTTGGAACGGGTATGGAAGGTCCGGTTGCCCGTGACTCCGGCGTTGCCGTTGTGGCAAAGCGTGCAGGCATTGTCGACCAGGTTGATGCGTCCCGTATCGTGATTCGCGTAACAGATGAAAGCACAGTGATGTCAAGTAACGTGGACATCTATAATCTTTCAAAGTTTCAAAGATCCAATGACAAGACCTGTATTAACCAAAAGCCGCTCATCAAGATTGGAGACAAGATTGAACAAGGGGATATCATCGCCGACGGTCCTTGCATGGACATGGGAGATCTTGCCTTAGGCGCAAACGTTCTAGTGGCTTTAGCCTCTTGGAATGGATATAACTTTGAGGACTCCATTATCATCTCTGAGCGCATTGTGACGGATGATGTTTTTACCTCAATTCATATCGAAGAGTTTGAGTGCACGACCCGGGATACCAAACTTGGGAATGAGGAAATAACACGCGATATCCCCAATGTGGGAGATGAGGCCTTGCGTCATCTGGATGAAGCCGGCATTGTCTCTATCGGAGCTACGGTTAAGCCAGGAGATATCCTCGTTGGAAAAGTAACGCCTAAGGGCGAAGCGCCAGCAACCCCAGAAGAAAAGCTGCTTCGCGCTATTTTTGGTGAGAAAGCGTCTGATGTCCGCGATACGTCCCTCCGTCTTCCTTCCGGTGTGCATGGAACGATTGTCGAAGTGCGTGTGTTCTCAAGGCGGGGCGTCGAAAAAGATGAACGTTCTTTGGCCATTGAGCGTGCAGAAATTGAACGCTTAGCCAATGATCGTGATACAGAACGGGCCATTTTAGATCGAAACTTCTATGCCGCTCTTGAAAATGTTCTCATCGGACAGAAGGTCAAGGCAGCCCCTGGAGGACTCAAAAAGGGAGCTTCTCTGACGAAAGAGATGCTCGAAAGTTTATCCAAAGGGCAATGGCGTCAAATTACAATCGATGATGATACTGTGATGTCGGCTCTCGAGTCCATCAAACATCATCATGATACACGTATTACCGAGTTGCAGACGCGATTTGAAGATAAGGTCGATAAGCTGCGTCGTGGGGATGAGCTCTCTACGGGTATTTTAAAGCAGGTGAAAGTTTTCGTTGCCGTAAAACGCAAGCTGCAACCTGGAGATAAGATGGCAGGTCGTCACGGCAACAAGGGTGTTGTCTCGCGCATTGTGCCTCTTGCAGATATGCCATACCTTGAAGATGGAACGCCCGTTGACATTATTCTCAACCCATTAGGTCTTCCCTCACGTATGAACGTTGGGCAAATTTTAGAAGCGCACTTGGGATGGGCTTCTGCAGGATTGGGTCGTCAGGTTCACGACATGCTGTCGAAAATGGCGATAGAGGACCATAAGGATACAAAAGCCTTAAGGGCAACCCTTGACACGATATATGAGGACAAACAAGTCTCTGCCGACATCAAAGAGATGTCTGACGATGACGTTGTTGAACTCGCGACTCATCTTACAGAGGGTATCCCCATGGCAACGCCTGCCTTCGATGGCGCCCATGAAGCGGATATTAACCATCAGCTGAAAAAAGCGGGCTTGGATACAAGTGGACAGGTAACCTTAATCGATGGACGTTCTGGAGAACCCTTTGATCGCAAGGTCACGGTGGGCTATATGTACTTGCTTAAACTCCACCATCTTGTGGACGATAAGATCCATGCGCGTTCCGTTGGGCCTTACAGTCTTGTGACCCAACAACCTCTTGGAGGTAAAGCGCAGCTTGGTGGACAAAGATTCGGAGAAATGGAAGTCTGGGCCCTTGAAGCTTATGGAGCCTCCTACACGCTCCAAGAAATGCTAACAATCAAGTCGGACGACGTTTCGGGTCGAACAAAGGTTTATGAGTCCATCGTTCAAGGGGACGATAACTTTGAATCGGGTATCCCAGAGTCCTTTAACGTCCTCACGAAGGAGTTACGGTCTTTGGGTCTTGACGTCGAATTAGGAATGAATACGAAATAGGAGAAGTACATGCGTGATGTAGTCAATCTCTTTGGGCAGGTTGCAGGACCTCAACAATTTGATAATATCAAAATTTCAATTGCCAGTCCGGAGCAGATTCGCTCCTGGTCTTTTGGAGAGGTGAAGAAGCCTGAGACGATTAATTACAGAACTTTTAAGCCAGAGCGGGACGGCCTCTTCTGTGCCCGTATTTTTGGCCCTGTAAAGGATTACGAATGCCTCTGCGGCAAATACAAGCGCATGAAGTATCGCGGAATCATCTGCGAAAAGTGCGGTGTTGAAGTCACCCTAACGAAAGTGCGTCGGGAACGCATGGGACACATTGAACTCGCGTCCCCTGTAGCTCATATCTGGCTCACAAAATCTTTGCCCAGTCGCATTGGATTGCTCCTCGATATGATGCTCAAAGACCTTGAGCGCGTTCTCTATTTTGAAAATTACATTGTTCTTGAGCCAGGATTGACACCTCTCAAGAAAGGACAACTCCTTTCCGACGAAGAATACATTAACGCCCAAGATGAATACGGAGTGGATGCTTTTGAGGCAGGTATTGGGGCTGAAGCCTTAAGAGATATGCTGAAGGCTCTCGATCTAGAAAAAGAGCGGGAGGAGCTCACTGAAGAACTCTATAGCGCAAAGTCTGAGCTTAAGCGTAAGAAATGCGTGAAACGATTAAAGCTCGTTGATGCCTTCATTCAGTCTGGCAGCCGTCCAGAATGGATGGTGATGGAAGTCATTCCCGTGATTCCCCCAGAGCTTCGTCCCCTTGTTCCTTTGGATGGGGGCCGCTTTGCGACCTCCGACTTGAACGATTTGTATCGTCGGGTGATCAACCGGAACAATCGTCTCAAGCGCCTTATCGAGCTCCGTGCACCTGACATTATCGTCCGTAACGAAAAGCGGATGCTGCAAGAATCTGTCGATGCTCTTTTTGATAATGGACGTCGTGGACGTGTCATTACAGGAACCAACCGTCGACCTTTGAAGTCTCTTGCGGATATGTTGAAGGGGAAACAAGGCCGCTTCCGGCAAAACTTGCTTGGAAAGCGTGTTGACTATTCTGGACGATCAGTGATCGTTGTGGGACCTGAGCTTGCCCTCAATCAATGTGGGTTGCCTAAAAAAATGGCGATCGAGCTCTTTAAGCCCTTTATTTATGCGCGGTTGGAGCGGTATGGCCTTGCCAATACCCTGAAAGCCGCCAAACGTATGGTTGAGAAAGAACGGCCTGAGGTTTGGGATATTTTGGAAGAGGTCATTCACGAGCATCCCGTGCTCCTCAATCGTGCCCCAACCTTGCACCGTCTTGGAATTCAGGCCTTTGAGCCCGTGCTGATCGAAGGTAAGGCCATTCAACTGCACCCGCTTGTCTGTACCGCTTATAACGCGGACTTTGACGGGGACCAAATGGCCGTGCACGTCCCTCTTTCTCTTGAAGCCCAATTGGAAGCGCGCGTGCTGATGATGTCCACCAATAACATTTTGCACCCTGCTAACGGTAAACCCATCATTACGCCTTCAAAGGACATCGTCTTGGGCCTCTACTATTTGAGTTTGGAGCGGGAAGGGGAACTGGGCGAAGGCGCTGTTTTCGCATCGATTTCTGAAATCGAGCAGGCGCTTCACCACAAACTCGTTTCGCTGCACGCCCGTATTATTGCGCGCTATGAGTCCCTCGATGAAGAAGGAAATAAGGTCACCCAACGCGTTCATACAACGCCTGGACGTATGCTGCTTTGGGGGATTATGCCCCAACATCCAGGAATCAAGTTTGAGTCAATCAATCAGCTGTTAACGTCAACAGAACTCTCCAAACTTGTGGATATCATTTACCGGAGTTGCGGACAAAAAGCAGCCGTTGAGTTTTCTGATCACCTGATGGAGCTTGGATTTCGTTATGCAACGCGATCAGGCATTTCCTTCGGTAAAGACGACTTGGTTGTTCCGGACGAAAAGAAGAAACTCGTGGCCGACACCCGTGAGAAAATTGGAGAATTCCAACAACAATACATGGATGGTCTCATCACCAATGGTGAGCGTTATAACAAAGTCACGGACGCATGGACAAAATGTACAGAGCAGGTCGGTGATGCGATGATGCGGAACATTTCCGAAATCAAGCCAGGCGAGCCTGTTAACTCAGTGTACATGATGGCCCATTCACGCGCCCGTGGATCTGCAGCGCAGATGCGTCAGCTGGCTGCGATGCGCGGCTTGATTGCCAAAACATCCGGTGAAATTATCGAAACGCCAATTATTTCTAACTTTAAAGAAGGGTTGAACGTTCTTGAGTATTTCAATTCGGCACACGGTGCCCGTAAGGGATTGACAGACACGGCTCTTAAGACAGCAAACTCTGGGTACTTAACACGTCGCCTTGTTGATGTGGCACAAGACTGCATCATTATTGAGGAAGATTGTGGAACAGAGAAAGGCCTGACCATACGAGCTGTTGTTGAGGGGGGTGAGGTTATCACGCCTCTGGGAGATCGGATTTTGGGACGTACGGCAGCCGTTGATATTATTGATTCTGTTGCAAATGAGGTCATTGTTCCGGCAGGAACGCTCATTGATGAAAGCCATGTGGCACGGGTTGAGAAGACGGCAATTGATACGGTTCTGATTCGTTCTGTGTTAACCTGTGAGACGAAAGAGGGAATCTGTGCAAAATGCTACGGTCGAGACTTGGCACGGGGAACACCAGTCACCCTTGGGGAAGCTGTCGGCGTTATTGCGGCTCAGTCCATTGGAGAACCAGGAACCCAGCTGACCATGCGTACATTCCACATTGGAGGGGCCGCTCAGCTCGCTGTTGAACAATCAAGTATTGAAGCCTTTGTTGAGGGGGATGTGCTGATTAAGAACCGGAGTGTGGTCAAGAATAGCAAAGGCGAGGCGATCGTCATGAGTCGCTACTCTGAGCTTTGTCTCTTAGATAGTGTAGGCCAAGAACGCGCCAGCTATAAGCTGCCTTACGGTTCTCACCTTCTTGTGGATGATGGACTTCATGTGAAGCCTGGCGATAAGCTCGCAGAATGGGATCCTTATACCCTCCCTGTGATTTCAGAAGTGAATGGAATCGTTCATTATATGGATCTGGTCGATGGTGTTTCCATGCGGGAAGCTGTTGACGAAGCAACGGGACTCACAAAACGCGTGGTGGCTGACTGGAAGCAATATGCTCGCGGAGCGGATCTAAAACCGCGTCTCGTCCTCAGAGATAAGGATGATAATCCTTTGCTCTTTGCCAACGGCGCAGAAGCCCGCTACTTTTTAGCTGTAGATGCAATTCTAGCTGTTGAAAATAATGCGAAAATCCATGCAGGTGACGTCATTGCGCGTATCCCACGGGAATCAACGAAAACCCGTGACATTACGGGTGGTCTTCCTCGTGTGGCAGAATTGTTTGAAGCCCGTCGTCCTAAGGATGCAGCCATTATCAGCGAATATGATGGACATATTGAGTTTGGCAAAGATCATAAAGCCAAGCGGCGCGTTATTATTGTGCCGGATGATGTGACCCTCACCCCCATGGAATACCTCATCCCGAAGGGAAAATATATTGCCGTTCAGGAAGGGGAAGTGGTCAAAAAGGGCGATATCATCATGGACGGGAACATGGTGCCGCACGATATTTTGCGCATCCTCGGCATTGAGGCGCTCGCAAGCTACGTGATCAATGAGATTCAAGAAGTCTACCGTTTGCAGGGCGTGCCCATTAACGATAAACATATTGAAGTGATTGTCCGCCAAATGATGCAAAAAGTTGAAATCACAAATCCTGGAGAAACAACCTTCCTACTTGGTGAGCAAGTGGAACGTCAAGAGTTCGAGGACGTGAATAAGCAGGCCATTGCTGACAACCGTCGTCCAGCGCAAAGCTATGCGGTTCTTCAAGGAATCACCAAAGCGTCCTTGCAGACTCGATCCTTCTTCTCGGCAGCCTCCTTCATGGAGACAACACGTGTTCTGACAGAAGCGGCTGTTTCCGGGAAGGTGGACGAACTCAAGGGATTGAAGGAAAACATCATCGTTGGGCGTCTCATTCCTGTCGGCACAGGCAGCGTGATCAACCGTTTAAGGCAGATTGCAGAAGAACGTGACCAGGAAGCGATCGATTCAGCGGCAGCGAAGACAGAAATGCTACTTGCTCAACAGTCAGTACAGGATGAACAGCCGACGGTGTAGCGTCCGCCGTCGCGACGAAGTCGCTATGGCGTGATCACGCCGAAGCTTTAGCGTCCGCGGAGTGTAGCGAGAGGGCTCGAATATACAGTCACGTATTTTTTAGAAATTATTGGCAGTTTTCAACCGCCATACTGCTATACTTTCTACAAAGGATGACGACGCATATGGCGGAAGGAAAAGACATTACTGCTCCCTCCGCCTTCGCTAAAGCTTCGGCGGGCTTTACGCTCGTCTCCCCTTTCTCCCCCGCAGGTGACCAGCCTCAAGCCATTGAGGCACTTCTGCAAGGAGTAAGGAGAGGGGAGCGAGATCAGGTCCTCTTAGGGGTGACTGGCTCGGGCAAGACATTTACCATGGCCCACGTGATCGCGGCAGAGGGGCGCCCCACCTTGATCATGGCCCCCAATAAGACGCTGGCAGCCCAACTCTACGAAGAGATGAAATCCTTCTTTCCCCATAATGCGGTGGAATATTTTGTTTCTTACTATGACTATTACCAGCCAGAAGCGTACGTCCCGCGTACCGATACCTACATTGAAAAAGAAGCGACAATTAACGAGCAAATTGACCGCATGCGTCACTCCGCCACCCAAGCCCTGCTTGAGCGCCGGGATGTCATTATTGTGGCTAGTGTGTCGTGCATTTATGGCATTGGATCTGTGGAAACTTATAGTCAAATGGTGGTTTCGCTCAAAGCGGGGGAACGCATTGATCGGGATGACCTCCTGCGTCGTTTTGTGAGCCTTCAATATAAACGGAATCAGATCGATTTCCACCGAGGGACTTTCCGGGTGTCGGGGGATACCATCGACATCTTTCCCTCCCATTATGAGGATCGAGCGTGGCGCATCTCGCTCTTTGGGGATGAGATTGAGGAGATCATAGAAGTTGATTCATTGACGGGAAAAAAGATTACCACTTTGCCCGAAATCAAACTTTATGCGAATTCCCACTATGTGACACCAGGCCCAACCCTTCACCAGGCGATTCGCGGCATCAAGGCGGAGCTCAAAGAACGCTTGAGCGAACTCCAAAAAGAGGGTCAGCTTTTAGAAGCGCAGCGCCTTGAGCAAAGGACAAAATTTGATCTTGAGATGCTCTCAGCCACAGGCATGTGTGCAGGCATTGAAAACTATTCCCGCTTTTTAACAGGTCGAGCCCCTGGGGAGCCGCCACCCACTCTGTTCGAGTATTTACCGAAAGATGCCCTTCTGTTTGTCGATGAAAGTCATGTCTCCGTTCCTCAAATTGGCGGAATGTATAAGGGGGATGCGGCGCGCAAAAATACCCTGTTTACCCATGGATTTCGCCTCCCCTCTTGTCGGGATAATCGTCCTCTCAAATTTGAGGAGTGGGAAGCCATGCGCCCCGCAACGGTTTTTATTTCTGCAACGCCAGGCCCCTGGGAGCTCGACCGTACGGAAGGCGTCTTTATTGAACAAGTCATTCGTCCCACAGGACTCATGGATCCGCCTTGTCTAATTCGTCCTGTGGCAACCCAGGTAGAGGACTTGATTCAAGAATGCCAGCAGGTCACGCAAAAAGGGCAGCGTGTATTGGTGACAACCCTCACCAAGCGAATGGCCGAGGCCCTGACAGAATATCTCACAGAGGCGGGCGTCGCTGTGCGCTATTTGCATTCAGATGTGGAAACTCTAGAGCGGATCGAAATTATTCGCAATCTGCGTCTGGGGACATTTGATGTCCTCATTGGCATTAACCTGTTGCGAGAAGGACTTGATATTCCAGAATGCAGTCTGGTTGCGATTCTGGATGCAGATAAGGAAGGTTTCTTGCGCTCCAAAACCTCCCTCATTCAAACCATTGGGCGAGCTGCACGCAATATCGAGGGGAGGGCGATCCTGTATGCGGATAAAATAACGGGATCTATGGAAGCGGCTCTTGAAGAAACCAATCGCCGTCGGGCACGGCAAGAAGTGTATAATGCAGAGCATGGCATTACGCCTGTAAGTATTAAGCGCTCCATTCAGGGCATCTTAGGAAGCGTGTATGAGCAGGATCATACAACCATTGAGCTTGCAGAAGATCCCTATCTGTTGCTTCCGCCTAAAAAACGCAAGAGTTATAAAACCGACCTTGAGAAAAAAATGCTGACAGCTGCAGGTAACTTAGAGTTTGAAGAGGCGGCCCGCTTACGAGATGAGCTCAAACGTCTTGAAGAACACGAGCTTTCTGCTCTATAGAGTATACAACCCTCTGATAGGAGAATACCCATGAGACATTCCGGCCGCCTCCCCGATCAACTTCGTCCTCTGTCCTTTGATATTGGATTCACAAAACATGCGGAAGGATCCTGCCTCACGCAATTTGGCGGGACGCGGGTGCTCTGTACCGCCTCTGTGGAAGAAAAAGTGCCCCCCTTTCTGCGCAACAAAGGAACAGGATGGATAACGGCGGAATACGGCATGTTACCGCGTTCGACCCATACGCGCATTGACAGGGAGGCGGCCCGCGGTAAACAGACGGGACGTACCCAAGAAATTCAACGACTGATTGGAAGATCCTTCCGTTCGATTGTGGATCTCAAAATGTTGGGAGAGCGCCAAATTACAATTGATTGTGATGTGCTGCAAGCTGATGGGGGCACGCGCACGGCCTCTATTTCAGGCGCATATGTTGCCTTACATCTCGCTCTGCAAAAACTTGTCAAAAATGGAAAAATGCCTCTCCTCCATCAAATGGCAGCTGTTTCCTGTGGTGTCGTTGACGGAGTGCCCCTTCTTGATTTGGACTATGAAGAGGATAGCCAAGCAGAAGCGGATGCCAATTTTGTTTTCACAAATACGGGCGCGATTATTGAAATTCAGGCAACCGCAGAGAAAACGCCTTTTGAGCAGGCCGTCCTCTCAGAAATGATCATCCTTGCTCGAAAGGGGATTGATGAAATCATTACTCTGCAACGGGAGGTGCTGGGTATCAGTTGACAGGAATCAGGAGACAGGAGTCATGATGTCTCCTGTCTCCTGTCTCCTGTCTCCTGTCTCCTGTTAACGTGGCGTCGTATTCTTTGATTTAGAAGAAATCTTAGGGTTTGCTTTTCGCCTGCGATGATAGACTTTTGTTGTCGCTGTTTTGTCATTTAAGGCTTTATCTTTAGGTTGATGAATCGGTAACACAACCCGAAACTTTCGGTAAAAATCGAGATCAATGATATCTGACATCGCGTACTTCCTTTCTTCTTTTCCAATGATCTCTAGTATACGGGAAGAGGTTTAAGATTCCTCTAGGGAAAAGTTGAAAAAGTATTGATTTCCTTTGTTTTTTATCCCGCCTCCGCAAAACACCACGTTTTAGCTCGGGAGTTGGCGGGTATCCGCCGAAGCTTTAGCGACCCGGCTACGCCAGCCGTGGCGAGGGGAGGAGTCGTTCCGGCGGGTGAAACCCGGCGAAGAAGCACAAGATACTACGGGCCTAGGCCCGTAGAGTTTCACTAAAATTTACGATAAGCCGCATGTTTTAAATGATGCGCAGTGTTCCGTGTAACCCGGTGGACATTTCTTTTGGAGGGGACGACGGATGTCTTTGTCGTTGCCAATCGCATAAGAGGCCGAGCCGTCCTACATCTCATAGGCGTCCTTCCGGTGTTTAAAGAAGGGCTATCGTGTTCCTGGCGTCGCCATGCGGCAAGGACGCTTTTGCGATAAGGGATGTGAAAAACCGGATTTGCGGAGTGATAATGGGCAACGGCTGTATGCCAAGACCCATGTTCGTTCTTCAACTGATTCAAAAATAAAGCAGCATAGGCCACGTTTTGAGCGGGATCAAAGGCATCGTCTAGATTTTTAAAAGCACGCGGATGGTGATAAAGATTCACTTGCATACAGCCGACATCGATACTTTTGATACCTTTAAAGAGCATAGCCTGAACGGCTGCAATGGCCGCTTCTTTCGTTGCAAAATAGTAGCTTTGGCCTTGAGCATTAACGGTCCAGGGCCAGGCTCTTACCTGTCCCGTTGGGGTTTTGCGGCCCGACTCAACCCGTGAAATCGCTTGCAAAAGTCCTGCAGGAATCGCCCGTTGATTTTCATGGTGAATCAGATGGGGGCTACACGCATTGTGAGAAAAAGAGGCAATCGCGGGATGCGACAGGAGACCGCTCAGAAACACAATAATAGAGAGTTGGCGTATCAAATGAGGGGCATCCCTTTCTGTTCCAATTTCTATCTATGTAGGCCCAAATAGGTTACGAAAGCGTTAATGACCTAGAGGAGGGCTCGATCCGTTATTTTTTCTGGAGCAGGAAGAGGAGGGAGAGGTGCATCGATGGTTGCACGATCCCCAAACAACAGTTTTTGCAAGTCGAGCCTGACCTGAGGCGCTTTTTTCCCTTTTTCAAAGGTCAAGAGATAGGTTTGATCAAAGACGTTATCGGGCCAAGCCTGTACCGTACCCCCCCCCCAAAGCTTCAATGACTTTATGAATTTCTTTGTGCTCCCAACAAACCAAAACCGTTTTTCCATCATATTTTTTGTTTGTTAAAATTTCCTGGACGAGTGCCTTATGATCCCCTTGCTTAAAATTCGAATTGATAGTGAGCTTATAGCGTACGGCTGTGGGGGTGGCGGTCTCAATCGGTCTTGCGGATTCCTGTGGCCCTCCAAGGTCGCCTAACCCTACGGCAAAAATAGAGGAAATAGGGGGCGTATTATAGAGAGGGGTTTCCAAAAAATAATAGGGAAGGGCAGCGGCCCGTTCATATCCCTTAGCCGAAAGAAACATTCTCCCAGGCACTTTGTCCGCATGACGAATAATGATCACATTCTTAGGAGTTGCAACTGCCGTTGAAACTGCCATTGGAGATAAAATAAGGGACACTAGAATCAGGTATTTTTTTTGCATCATAAACTCCTTTTATGCGCTTATTTTTCTTTTGTGTTTTTTAGATTTCTTTTTCGAAGCGATCTTTGAAAATTTCTTGGAAGATTTTGAGAATTTTTTTGAATGTTTCTTTGTGGTTACGGACGCTTTTTTGACAGGATTTTTATCGACCATGGTTGCAAATAAATCATCTAAGGTCTCTGCCTTAAAGGACTTTTTGGAGGGGACATACACGGCCTGTTTGAGGGAAGGTTGTTGAGCCAGGATGTCATTGATAGAGGCATAAACTTCTTCTGATTGGGTAGGGTTGCGTTTGAGGTTTGCATAGGTCGCTTCAACAAGTTTGACCATTTGGGAATTGCGTGCCTGGCGCCCCGGCTGCCCCATGACAACAGCAATGATGCGTTGATTGTCCCGCACCACAGAAGCTGCAAGATTAGACCCAGATGCATTCACGAATCCTGTTTTAATCCCATCCATTCCCTTGAGGCGCCCCAGAAGCGTATTGTGATTACCATGCACAACGCCCTTATAAGAAAAGGATTTTTCCTTAAAAACATGAAAATGATGCGGATAATCGCGGTAGAGCGCTTGGGCTAAGAGGGCCATATCTCGGGCTGTGGTAATTTGCTGAGGATCAGGAAGGCCATCCGCATTTTTGAAAACTGTCTTCGTCATGCCTAGCTGTCGGGCTTGCTCTGTCATGATTTTTGCAAATTTTGTCACAGACCCGCAGCCTAAGGTTTCGCCAATCACCGATGAGGCATCATTGGCAGATTTTGTCACAGATCCCAGGATCGCATGACGCAGGCTGATGAAATGACCTGCCCGAAGGCCCAACTTACAAGGAGCCCGCGATGCCGCATATTTTGACACCGGAAGTTTTTGATCCATATGAAGGTGCCCGGCATCAACCGCTTTGAAAGCCAAATACAGCGTCATCATTTTGGTCAAAGAAGCCGGGTGCGTAATGGCGTCTGCATTACGCGCGCTAAAAATTTTCCCTGTTTTTGCACACATCGCAATCGTCGACTTTTGAATACCGGCTTGGAGGGAGGAGGGGAGGGAAAGAAAACATGAAACAACAAAAAACAAGAGGTGTTTCTGAAAGTGCTTCACTGTTCCTGTCCTTTCTAAATTTTACCCGCCTCCGCGAAGCCCCGAGAGTTCAAGGCAGAGCGGGTATCCGCCGAAGCCTTGGCGACCCGGCTACGCCAGCCGTGGCGAGAGGAGGATCCGCTTCAGCGGGTGAAACCCAACGAAGAGTTTCACGAGAATTTATTGTCAATTAAATACGATTTTTATGATATTGTCTAGAGGATAGTGGCAAAAAAACAGGGATACCTCATTAAAAATTGAGTTGCCGACAGAAGCATAAAGACTTGTCGTCCTTGATGAGAAGGCCGTGCCTCGGACGAAGCCCGGCTACGCCGGGTTGAGGCGGAGGCTTTAGGCCCTTCTTAACCCTGGCTCCGCCAAAGGCTTCGCCGTGGCGAGTCGAGGATCTTCTCGAAGCAGTGATTGTGCTGAAATAAGATCCCCGGTCAAGAAGTGCTCAAGCGCTACCAAGCACTTCTAGTCAGGGATAACAAGGAATTTTAATGAGGTGGCCCTGGACAAAAAAGGGCCGCCTAAAAATATCCGAGCCTGACAGAAAAGAGTTTTTCAAAGTGCTTTACACTTGCTGCTGTCACCATAAGAATAACCCGGTCATGCACCCGGATGACCAGGTCATCCCGTGGCATAAGAAGGTGATCTTCCCGAATCACAGCTCCCACAATGAGATTTTTTTGTGCATTAATTTCCCCGACCGTCATGCCGAGGACGCCTGAGGTACCAACCGCTTCCGCTTCAATGACTTCACCGACGTTATCCCTTAAGGAGTGGACCGTCCGAATGCGCCCTCGCCTAACATACTGAAGAATACTCGAAACGGTGAGGGCCTTGGGACTAATAATAGAATCAATATCTAAGGAGGGAATGAGACTCGAATAAGAGGAATCATTGATCAGTGCCATCGCTTGGGTTGTGCCCAAACGTTTTGCCATGAGAGAGGCAAGGATATTGACTTTATCATCAGATGTGACGCCCACAACCTTGTCCGCAATTTGGGCGTTTGCTTCTTTCAGAATTTCTGTGTCAAGTGCATCGCCGCGTAAGACAAGAGTACGGGACAATTGATTGGCGACATAGATCGCTCTCTCCCGATTGTGCTCAACGAGCGTCAGAGCGATATGAGGGTGATTGGCTTCTACCTCCTCAGCTAAACTAAGCCCAACGTTGCCGCCTCCCAAAATGAGTAAGCGTTGAGATTTCTTCTCACTATATCCAAAGATTTCCAGCCCCTGCATCAATTGCGGTGTGGGGATGAGAAAATAGACTTCATCATCCTCTTTTAATTGATCTGTTTTTGTGGGAATAAAGCTTGTGTTGCCCCGAATAATAAAGATCACACTTATATTAAGAGTCGGGAACACACCGTCGAGAAGGCGTAAAGGCGTATTGAGAATAGGAGCTTTGTGCTTACAACGAATGCCGACCAATTGTATCGTTTCATCTGAAAAAGAGATCAACTCAAAGGCGCCCGGCATATCTAAGCCTTTACCAATATTACGGGCGACCTCAAGTTCAGGAGAAATGATAAGATCAATTGGAATCTGCTCTGGGGTATAAAGCCCTGTCCATTCGGGGTTGAGGTAAGACTTATGCCGGATTCTGGCAATTTTAATGGGAACACTGAAAAGAGAGTGGGCCATTTGACATGCGAGCATATTGATCTCATCTGTCATGGTAACGGCAACAATCATCTCTGCGTCTTTAAGATTCGCATTCGCCAGAACATCAGGGTGAGAGGCACACCCCACAATCCCTCTGACATCGAGAGCGGTCGAAAGATGAGAGATGACCTCTTCCGACTGATCAATAACAGTGACATCGTTATCGTGTGTTGAAAGATAGCGGGCAATGTTGAAACCAACTTGCCCCCCTCCGCAAATGAGAACGTTCACGCTAGAATTCTTTTTCCAAAAAGGCAACAAGCTCAGATTCACTAAATTTTGTGAGATCTTTCGGGAATTCAGCCGTAATCTTAGGCAAAATATGCTTATTCAAATTAGCGCGAATGGTCCCCAGCGTCTTAGGAGGACAAATCAAGATCAGCTCATCAAACTCATGGCGTTCATTGGCTGTCTCTAAAACAGAGCAAATTTCCTTAGAAAAAAGGGTTTCCTGATACTGATGCCAATCGGTGCGGGGTTGGTAAGAATGGCGCGCGTAACTTGCGCTTTCGTAATTCCGCCCCGGTTTGTCGGTTGTGAGGTGGGTGTCATCAAGGTTGTTGCCAATAAAGTCGTGATCAAGTGCATTTTCGAGCTTTCCGTATGTTTTGAGGAAAATACGGGCCCGGGCGCCATCTGCAACAAGAACCCATCTTTTTTTCTGTTTAATCATTTTCTTTTTACCTTTCTAGAGTTGTTATATTTTTGTTAAACCAAATGAAAAACATGAATAACAAGAGTCAAAAAGACCTCGAGCATAATCAAGATCACAATAATCGACTCCAGCATGCGGGAATGGCGATTGTTAAGCTCATCACGCATCATTTCAAAGAGCTCCTTCACAATGTCCAACCGGCGATTGAGAACGGCCGTGCGCGCATCCAACTCCAAGTCATAAGTTGTCATTGTATAGAGGCTCTCATATTCAGGGTGATCCCAAATGAAAACAGGCGCATCCAAAATATCACTGTGAAGATTCACCGAATTTCGCTTGATAAAAAGCTCCCCAATGCGCTGAGAGATTTGCTTACGAGAAAGGGAGATTTTGCCACGACGTGCAAGCTCTTGCGGAATATTTTTTGTCATGTCAATGGTGCGATCAATACTTGCTTCAAAAGCTGTGAGCTTGATCGCTTGAGACAAGCCGTAAGAGACCGCCAGCATCTGCAAAGCATGAGACCGGGTTTTTGCCAGCGTAATCTTATCCTGAAAGAATCGCGGTTTTGGACCGAAGGAATAGTCGAATTCCTCCGACACGGGATGAATAGGCGTTTGAGAAAACCCTTGGAGAATGGCTAGAAATTTCCCTTCCTCCTCATGCGGCATGTTCCAGAGGACAAGGCAACCATAGCGAAACACAAAAACGTCCCATTCTTTGTAAGAAATGTGGAGCGCATCCGTATAAAAGTTAACGAATTCAACACCTTCCAAAGCCAAAACAAGGCCATGAAGATCGTAGGTTTCGGCTGTGCTCAGCGCAAGACAACGCATGGAAATCTTCTCATTATTTTAAGGCAGTATAGCTCATTTGAGAGGAAAAAACAACTATTAGCAGGGGGCAGGAAACAGGTGTCAGAAGTCAGGAATTTTCCTGTTTCCTGAGGCCTGTTTCCTGACCACTGTAATTGACAGGCGAAAAAAAGACTGTTAGGGAAAAAGGAAAAGGCAAAAAGCAGAAAGGAATCAATAAGATGGTTGGCCGAGGTCTCTTGAGGAATTTTTTTTCTACCTCCCGTTTGTTGGCCACGGCCGTTTTCCTTGTTTTATTCTCTTTCACCATGGAGGAAGCCCGGTGTAGCGATGATGAACGAGTGGGGAAAGCTCAAACCGCTCATAGTTCACTGGTCACGTCTCCCGATCCTTCAAGTAGATCTCTTGTTCCAGGAGTGAGACGGGCAAGCCTACCCACGATCACTGTTTTCTCTGACCTCAAGAAAACGGATCACTTAAATTCTACTCCCCCTCCTTCATCAGACGCTCCTGAAAGCAAATCGCAGGGAAACACCCCCCATACCACTCACCGCAACCTGAGCGCAGGAGGGCAGAAGTCCACTCAGACCTCGCCGTCGCCGCCGGGGCGTCAGATTATGTCGACGTTAGGGGAGGACTCCCAAGAGTCGTACACTATTATTGTAGATCCCCCACAAAACGGGTCCCTGGAAACCTCTGTTGACCAAAAGGAACAGCCTGAGGAGAAGAAGTTCTGGAATATTTGGGGAAACAAAAAAAGAGAGCAGACACCTAAGGTTCTCAGAAAAACTTCCTCCCCTTTCTCTGACGCAGCTTACCTTACAGCTCTTGATGGGGAGGTTGAATGGGGGAAGGAGGATATTGAGGTTGATACCCTGAATAGTGTTTCCCCTGCAGCCCAAAAGTCTTGGCGTTGTTGTTGCTGCTGTCAAAAAAAAGATCTGCTGCTCGATGAAGAGAACGAAAAATCGACTCAATCGTCTTGGTGGTGCTGGGGTAGAAAAAAAGCGGCGACTCCCCCAAAATCGCCTGAAGAAGCGGATACATATCAGCCTATAAAATCAACAACGGGCACCCCTTGTCTTCCCCACAGGGAGATAACGCCCCAAGGTGCTGTTAGACAGATAGACGGTTTCAGGCAGTTGCCAGTAGACCCCAAAGGCTTGCCAGAATTACTATAAGGGTGCAATCCTCTTCAGTAAGCCAAAAAATAGACGTTCAAAACGTAGGAAGTAATCATCGGATGGATATGGATGTCTCGGGTCTCAAAAATCAAGGATTAGCGCTTAGGAATACTCCTCGGTTCCAGAAAAGGCTAAAAATATTTTCTGACGATATGGGATGCGCCTCCTTGCGCCGTTTCGTCTCCGCTCTCCTCATTGTTTCCTTTTTACCGCCGGATGTGGCGAACTGCGGCGATCCCCAGCATGAGGAAAAAGAAGACGTCTACGTAAGCCTCCCCCCCTCTCCATCCGTGTCTCCTCAAGATTCAAAGATGCTGGACGTTTTCATCGAGAAGCGTCCAGCTGCCTCCCTTCCTTCAAAGGCGGAGAAGCAAGAATCATCTTTTTGTGCACGTCTCTGTCAGGCTTTCTGCCCCTCGAAGAAGTCTGCTGAGGAAGAAGCGGACGCAGAGGCGAGGCGCAGAGAGAATCGTGACCCTGAGAGCCGACAAGGCGGGCGATTCGTTTATGAATCTCCCAGCCAAAGCCGGCGTGACTCTCGAGCAAGTCTCGGGAGTCCTTCTGTGAGTAATGTGGGGAGAAGCACTTCAATGGCGATTCCTGGAAGTCCTTCTGTGAGCCATCTTGGGAGAAGTGCTTCAACGAATGTGGGTTACGCCGAAGCTTTAGCGAAGCCTCGTTACGCCGAAGCTTTAGCGAAGCCTCGTTACGCCGAAGCTTTAGCGAAGCCTCGTTACGCCGAAGCTTTAGCGAAGGCGAATGGGAGAAGTGTCTCTGTGGCTCCGGGAGCCCTCGAGGCGAATGTCATGCGCTTGGATGAAGGGCTGCTAGGGTCGGCCTCAGAAGAGGGATGTGCAGGGAAGAGAAGGGAAGGGCAAGAGCAACCAGGCGACGATTCCTGATCACACTCTCACCAATTGAACCTCTTCCGATGAGGAAGACCTCTAAAAATTTCTCCTCTCTCCCTGAAGCAGAGAGCAGCTTCAAAAGCTGTCAGCATAAAAAAACGCAAGGAGAACAAGGCCTTAAGAAAAGAAAAAAGAAAAAGAAATTGACAAAAGAAGAGGAGATCCCTAGATATGAAGTTATAATTCGAGTAATGTAAGTTTTATTCTCACCCTCGAGAAATCGAGGAATGTAGGCAGGCCAAAGACTTAAGTCCGGGGGAGAGGCTTAAGCCTTGGCGAGGAGTGAATGATTATGGTCGTCTCAAATATCAATGATCCTCTCGCGTCCCCCCCGCCTGCGCGGGGGGGACCCAGACTTGAATTCTTTTTGGGATTGGTTGCGAAGACATTTTTTGTTAAAAAGCCTGATTATCGATTTCTGATTTCTAATCCCCAATTCCTAATCCCTGTCTTTCGACGTTTCATCTCCGCTCTCCTGATTTTCTCATTGTTAGCCCCAGACGTCGCTAAGTGTTCGGATGTGCTGTTCGATGAGGGTTCCTTGTCTGTTGTAACGTCTATCTTGCATGCTTCAGATAAGAGTGTGAGAGACAAACAAACTTCAAGAGGCCTGGGGCTTATGCCTCAAACTGCTGCAGCTTCAAACAGCGCGTTCACTCAAGATTTACTCCCTTCAAGACAGGGATACAGCTCGACTTTACCCAAGAGCGCTTCTTCTTCGAATAAGGGCAGCGGTTCGAGTTCTCGTCAGTCGCCCAATCCTCCGAGTCCACCATCTCAAGGAAGCAACAAAGGATCGCCAGAGCAAAGGCATTCCCCGCCGAAAGTGACATCACAGAGGGTAAAAGACACCCCGAGGGGTGCGGAAATTATCGTGCTTTCTTCTGCACCTGATAAAGTTGTAAGTGCCACTTCTCCCTTGAGTTCTCCTGCACAAAAAGCCCAAGCGCGTGCAGCTCTTTCAGATCCAGAGGAACACTCTTTTGATGTGCGTACGCCTGAACCTCCTGGCGTCTTTCAGCGCTTATTTGGCACAACCGCCAAGGATCAACAAAGGCAAATTGCAAGGGGAAATAAGGAGTTGGGAGAGAGGCTCCTTGATCAAGAGTTTATGTTATCAGAAGCAGATGATGGAGATGAACAGCTTTCGATTACTATTGAGTCTGGGAAACAAAAACCCAAAAAGAAAAAAAGATCTCGCCATGATGATGATGAGGATACGGAACAGGCGAGAGGAGACCTTAGGGAGGACCTCAATCTCGAGGCCGTAGACGCGGGAGAGAATGGCCAAGCCGGTGAGTCCAAAGCGAAGGGAGAGGGGAGAGCAGGGCGACACCTCCACGCGAAACAGGCAAACAGGGGAATGGTCGCCCCTGCCGATGGCCAAGACTATGATCGTGCCATCTCTCCCACCGATTCAACCTCTTCCGATGACGACGAAGATCTCGAGGCGGGTGGCAAGCGTACCCCTCCTACGCCAGACCCTGACGAGGAGGCTAAGGCCGCCAAGGCCAAGCAAACAAGAGAGGCCTTAGCGTATATCAGAAACCAAATCTTAATGAGAAGGCTTCTCATTACCATGTTGGTTATTGGTATTTTCAATGCATGCGGTGACTATCCGGAAACTCTTATTTTTGAAGAGGGGACGAAAACTTTTAATAACTATGACGGTGAGCTTCTGACCACTGAGTCCCCATCACCTACTTATTCCGCAATGGTTTTTGGAATCATGCTGGCCACTCGCTGGCTGTTTCTCTCCCTTCCTTCCCATTTGACGTTTGCAAAACAGCGTGTTCAGGCCTCTTATAAATCTTTCTTTTTAGAAGAAGCGCCGGAAGACCAAGCCGCCTATAATGGAGAAAAAAGAAAAATTTGGAGTATTTCTTTCTTAAATGTTTTGATGCCCTGTTACCTGTTGTGGCAGGCTTTAAACCCCCGAGGGGAAAAACTCGAACACCCTCTTGTTGATCAGCTCTTGTTTGCATTTTCTGTCTTTCCCCTGATAACAGATGGGGCCTTTTCTACTGCAATGCCTTTACTGCAATTGACCGATGACACCCATTATAAAAAACTTTTGGATCGCTTGGATGCGTCCTCCCCGATTGAACAGACAAGAAGTCGTTGGGAAAAGGAATTTGGAAAACTGGTACGGGCTGCATCACAGCTGAGTGAAGAGAAAGTCAATACTCTTTATGCGCTTGGACAATCTATGCCGCTTGCCCTGGTTCCAGCCGAGAAAGATTCAGAACAAAAAGAACCAGAGGAATATCAAGAAAGCCAAGATCTTAAGATTCAAAAGCATACATTGACCCTCATGAAGGCCTCTCTTACTGTGGCCGAGGAAGAGGACGCGGCAGGGCGGGTGCCTGCCTTCAAAGATCAATTCTTCTTTGGAAAATCCAAAGAAGAATTGGCTGAAAAAGGCGCCCTGTGGTGGGCAAGAACAGCCATGCTTGGAAAATCGTATATCAGTGGATGGATCATTACGCAAATGCTCTCTTACATCACCGATATCAGCTGGCTCATTGGGATCCCTGCGGTCATCGGAGGAGCACTTTGGGGGTATAACGTGGTTTATGCAAATGTGCCGAAAGCGAAGGCACTCCTTTTTAGAGTGATGGGGGGAACGGACGAACGAGACTCTCAAAATCACCCCTGGATCCGCAAAGGATTGACTGTGGGTGCCATAGTACAAGGTCTTTTTTATACCCTACCCTTAACGGTGCTAGCCTGTGTCGCAACAGCTAATTGGAGCACTCACTGGCTTGCACAGACCGCTCGAGGTGTTATATTAGCATTCCCTATTTCTCTTTATGCTGCGAATAGAATTGTGGATAGCACAAGGGCGATTCAAAAAGTTGTATCTTCAGGGCCACGATTCTCGGCATATTTAGGATATCCCTCTGACGATTACAAACGGGAAGAGGTGCGCCGTATCGCGGGGGAACTCCAGGATTTGGCAAAAAATCTCCACCCAACGGTCATTGAAGAGATAAGTCAGGGAATGGAAGCGTTGCCTCCCTCACCACCACTTCCAGCAACACCCGCCAAGCCAGGCTATTTCCAACGAACTCTGAGGGCCTTGAATCCCTTGGGGTGGGCTTGGATTACTAACTGCCGAAAGGAATCGAGCGTTCTCGCGAGAGACGAGAGTGTGCAGGAAGGGGCCTCATGACTCGCCAAAGAAAGAGCCTTTTTAACATGCACCCCCATAATCACAACCCAACTTCCCACTCTTTGGCGCCGTCCCGTGAGGGTCCTTCTTTCGTGTCGTGTCATCGAGGACAGTTGAGGCGAGGTTTCCGAGATTGGCGGTAGGGGAGGAGTTCTCAAGCGCAGCCATGGGGGAGCTGGCTTCAACCAGTTGGGCCGGGTCACCTTTTTGGGCAGCCCACACGGTGCTAAGGTTTTTTTGTCTCGCATAAAAGCCATTTGAGGCTCCTTGAGAAAAGCCATTTGGATCTCCCGCACTTGGATTTCCCGCACTTGGATTTCCCGCAGTCGGATTTCCCGCACTTGGATTTCCCGTCCCTGAAGAGGGGCCATTGACCGTGTCCGACAGCATTGGATTTGGGTCAATATCTTCCAATTGCTTTGCCTGCCCTTGGGGGAGAGAAAAACTCTTCCCTGAAGCATAAACGCCCTTCTCTGCATGGGCCGCAGAAAGGGTAAGAGCCAAAAGGCTTAAGCTGAGTGTTGTTTTCGTCATGGTTTCTCTCCTTTGTTAAATTTCAGATGTCTGTACAAAAAGGGCTTACTTTTTAAGCAGGCCGTTCCCAAGGTGGGGCTGTGAATAAGCCCCCATAAATGTCCCCTCTTCAGAAGTGCCTGAACGGGAAGGTCCCTCTAAAGAGGGATTCTTCAGAGGCTCCGGGTCGAGTAAATTATCTGTGATGCCAGGAATCGGCTTATCATCGAAGTCCTCGACCTTAGGATGGGTCGTGATGAGCTTAGATTTGGAGGGCTCCTCAGATGTCTCCACCTGCGCATGCGCCTCAAGGGACAAAAGAGCCAAAACGGCAAGTGTCAATGGTGTCTTGATCATGAACTGTCTCCTTTTGTACAAGCTAAGTGAGCGATCCTGTGGTAAGGACATCCGTTGACGACCCTGAGGTAAGGGCGTCTGTTGACAAAATGCGGGATTGGGGACCCGTACTTTGCGATTCAGCTTTGTTCTGATGACGCGCGTGCTTCTTCTTCGTCTGTCCATCCGGAAAAACAGTATCGCTATCCTCAAAAGCCTCAGCCGTATGCGACCGCGCTTCAAAAGCTGTCAGCATAAAAAAACTCAAAGCAAGGGTTGCAATTTTTGCAGAGGTCGTCTTGGTCATCGAATGGCTCCTTTTAATAGTATGGCCCCAGGGGGGCAAATAAGCGAAATTAAGAGTAGGATAACATTAAGATGTTAATATAATATTACGATTTCTATAAAAATACGAATAAAAAAGCGGACAGGTGAAACTCTACGGGCCTAGGCCCATCGTATCTTGTGCTTCTTCGCCGGGTTTCACCCGCCTCCTCCTCTCGCCACGGCTGGCGTAGCCGGGTCGCTGGCGGATACCCGCGAAACCCCGAGCCAAGGCTGCGGAGGCGGGTAAAGAATCAGAAGAGGCATCACTGAGAGATGATATCCATCGGATCCTGAAATTGTTTGATGACTTCACTGTTATCAAAGGCATCGGGGTGGATATTAGGGAATGTTGCCTCCGTGGATTCGTTGCCACGCGCAGGCGTTGGTGGCGTGGCACTCGCAGAATTTTTAGAAAGCTTCGGCCAAAAATTGAGTGACTTCTCTGAAGAGAAGGCGACGTTGTCAGGTTTGGACGGAGCAAGAGGAGCATCCTCAAATGTTCGTCCTTCGGCTTGGAGAATAGTGGTTCCAAGGACAAGAACGAGGCCTGCCAATACGACTATCTTGGTCATAGATCTCTCCTGTGTTGCAATCTAAGAACAGCATATCACGGATAGATTAAAAAAAAGTTAGCGGAGGAAGTCTCAAGAATTAAAAAAGATGGGGGAGAGTGACCATGCGGGCCTTGTATATCAAGGCCCGCAAGACGTCCCGGAGAGAAAGGGGGGAGAGTACCCCAATCTTTGCGGACTAGGTCACAGAGTTGGTTGACTTCGAATAACACAAATCCAGTTTGAAGTGTATCACCTTCGCGCTCATCTTGATGAATAAAGATAAGCGACGCCACTGCTGTAAGGCGTGTGTAACAGAGTCATTTACAGGTGTCAACCCACAGTATCGGACATGACACTTAAGCGTCAGCGACGACTTCTTCAGGTGCCGCTTCAGGTGCCGTTTCAGGAGCTGCTTCTTCAACTTCCGTTTCAGGAGCTGCTTCTTCAACTGCCGTTTCAGGAGCTGCTTCTTCAACTGCCGTTTCAGGAGCTGCTTCTTCAACAGGTGCTGCTTCCTCCACAGGCTCCGCTATTTCCGGTTCGGCGGCCTTTTGGGCAGCCTCTTCTTTTGCACGCTCAGCGGCTTCAGCGGCATCGATCTTTGCTTGCTCTTCAGCCTTCACACGCTCTTGCGCCTTGGCTTTTGGAGCAGACTGTTTTGGCGTCGGGCGAATAACGGGAGCGGCCATCAGGTCAGCTTTGGCAAGAAACAAATGAACCCGATCTGTTGGCTGAGCCCCCACAGAGAGCCAATGTTGGATACGTTCTGTCTTGAGGCGAATGCGCTCTGGATTTTCATGAGGGAGCAACGGGTTATAGGTACCCACTTTTTCTACAAAGCGGCCATCCCGCGGGGCGCGGGCATCCGCCACAACAATGTGGTAAAAAGGGCGTTTTTTTAGACCCTCCTCGGGCCAATCGAATTTTTAAAGCCATGGTTTCGTTCTCCTTTTGTTAACGTGAATGGGGCATCATGCCCCGAAGTCCCTGGCGCAAAAACCCTTTTTTGCCCAGACCTTTCATCATGTCGCTCATGCCGCGATATTGTTTCAGGAGTTTGTTCACCTCTTGAACAGAGGTGCCACTCCCCAAAGCAATGCGGCGCTTGCGCGAACCATTGAGAAGAGTTGCATCTTTACGTTCCGCTTTTGTCATCGAGCGGATGATCGCAAGTTGGCGTTTGATAAAGTGATCATCAATGCCTGCCTCAGCAATTTTATCTTTGAATTTATTAAGTCCCGGCAGCATGCCCATAATGTTGCCCAGTCCTCCCATTTTTGACATCTGGAGGAGCTGAGTCTCCATAGCGTTAAAATCAAACTTTCCCGACTGCATTTGGCGTGCAAGCTTTTCTGCCTCCGCTTGATCCACCGTGTCCATGGCCCGCTCCACAAGACTCACCACATCCCCCATGCCGAGGATGCGGGTCGCAATACGGTCCGGGTGGAAGAGCTCCAGTTGGTCCGGCTTTTCGCCCGTGCCGAGAAGTTTCAGAGGTTTGCCTGTCACAGCCCGCATGGAGAGAGCAGCGCCACCCCGCCCGTCTCCATCAATCCGGGAGAGGGCAATAGCCGTAACGCCCACCTTCTCATTAAATTCCTTGGCAACGATGACCGCATCTTGGCCCATCATGGCATCGCCCACGAGAATCGTTTCGGTGGGCTGAGCCATCTCAGCGACCGCTTTGACTTCGTCCATCAAGGCTTGATCAATATGAAGGCGCCCAGCCGTATCGAGAATGAGCACATCATAGCCCCCCTGACGCGCAGCCTGAAGAGCCCGTTTCGTAATCGCAAGAACCCCCTCATCAGCAATAATCGGGAGGGTCTCCACATGGCACTGCTGGCCTAAGGTTTGGAGCTGTTCACGGGCTGCAGGACGATACACATCCAAAGACACCATCAACACTTTGCGCTTCTGCTTTTTGCTAAGGTAATTGCCAACCTTCGCCGTCATGGACGTTTTGCCTGAGCCTTGGAGTCCGACCATTAAGATCACAGCAGGGGGGGTGGCTTTGAGGGTAAGCTCGGTCACTTCTTGGCCGAGGAAATCCGTCAAGGCATCGTGAACGATCTTGACCACCAGCTGGCCTGCGCTAATGCTACGGAGCACATCCTGACCAACGGCTTTTTCCTGAACCTGGGCAATGAAGTCCTTGACGACAGGCAGGGCCACATCGGCTTCGAGTAAAGCCACCCGAATCTCTCGCAAGGCGGTTGTGACGTCAGCCTCCGTGAGAGACCCACGCCCCTTGAGCTTATCGATGATCGTACTTAAGCGGCCTGTCAGGCTCTCAAACATTCATTTTTTCCAACAAAAAAGCGCCAGTGCACGCAATGCGTGGGCTGACGTGACGTTTAGTTGAGGGGAAATCTAGTCTACACCAGGAAGGGTGTCAAGGAGATTTGAAGTTTCCCTCCATTCTGCATTGACAGTTATGCCGAAATCCCTTATTTCCTCAGTCAGGCTGGAGAGATGGCCGAGTGGTTAAAGGCAGCAGACTGTAAATCTGCCGACGAATGTCTACGTAGGTTCGAATCCTACTCTCTCCACCACTTGTTTCCCTAGAGTTGAGCGTGTGGTCACTTTTTGACCCCACGCCTCAGAAAAAAAATTTCACCAAAATTTCGCCAAAAAAGATTTTCCCACACAATAAGAACAGAAAGTTATTATTTATGAATATCCAAAGCCGATCATTTCTACGTCACCTCTCGCTTGTCCTTTTTTTGACAGTTGTTGCAAGCTTCTCCGTTGTAGCTGCCTCGGAAGAAGAGCAGCTGCCAGCCGTTGTAGTCCCACTTGCTCCAATAGATACGCTCTATCACGCGTCTCTCAATCAGAACATAAAAGTTTTTGAACCACGCGCTGAGCGTGTCAGGGATCACGCAGAAAAGGCTGTTGTTTTTGCCACTCCTTCTTTTAGGCTTGCGAGCTGCTACTTATTTAGGTGGGATAATTCCTGGGTTTTTCAGTCAGTCCTCCCTGAGGATGACAAAGCAGGCTATAAGGTGAGGATGGTTATTGCAGATAAGGAGCGTTTCCTCAACGAAGATAAAGGGGGAGCTATCTACATTTTGCCCTCCAAAAGTTTTGGATTTTCCAAAGATAAGGGGCTTGGAATCTACGAATGGACAAGTCAGGAAAAAGTGATACCCTTTGCACAGCTCAATTTTACATCAGCCTTGGAAGCGATGGAAAAATTAGGCGTTCAATTACATTTTGTGGATGCAGAGCAATTTAAACATGTCCTGAGTTTGTATGGGAAAGAGCGGGATGAATTTTTAAAGAGTTTAAAGCGCCCGGCTGCCCGAGCTGGCGATCATCAACCGACCTCTTACACGCCGAGACCGGAATAAGAATCGATCCCCGCCGGCTGAGAGGGTTGCGCGATGCCGAGAAGCGTGGGCACGTCTGGCAGACATGCGTTGTCCACGGTGACCATAACCCTAACAACATCCGCAGGATCAGAGATCGGGTCGGGTTGATCGACTGGGACGAGTCCCACGTCGACGTTCCCGATCTCGATCTGGTCCTTCCCCACCGGTCTCGACGACCGACGTCGCCGCACAAGCATCGACCGCCTGGGAAGCCGCCGCCTGTTGGGACGACGAATTTTCCATCAAGCGGGTCGCCGAAGTTCGAGGGGTCTGAGCAAAATACGCTAAGGGAGAAGTTTGTTATTCACCACCAACTCATAAGCGCAGTACTTTTCTGGGCTATACCCTTCATGCATGTATGAAGAAGGCGAGTAACCAAGCGCTTCATAAAACTTTCGGGCCCCTTTGTTTTCGATTTGTGTGATCAAAAGGACTTTTTGAGTATGGGGCATTTTAGCAGAAAATGAGTCCATGAAGATTTTTCCCAAGCCGTGCCGCCAATACTCAGGAGCAACGGCAAGCTCTGCCACATAAGCTTGGTTATCGCTTAATTCTTCCCAAAAGATAAATCCGATCATCTTTCCCTCCGAGCGTGCGCAGAGAAAATAGTGGGCATCATCATGAGAGAAACGCGGCTGAATGAATGTGACAAAATAGTCGGTGAGATAGTCTTTAATTTCCCCGTCCATTGCATGATGCATGACATCATGGGTGCGATATTGGAGAAGAAAGGACGCGATAAACATTGATTCCATATCTTGACGTGAGAGCTCATCTAACTGAGTTGGATCTTCCCAAGCAAAGATCACCGAATGACCAGAGATGTCCTTTTCTACCCTATAAATTTCATGCATATAACCTCCTTTTCCTCCCATTCCTCTAAAAGAGTATACCACTATATAACTAACTGCCTATAACTTTGAGAGAAGGACAACAGAGCCATAAACAGCTTTTGGATGTTTGAGCCAATAGGCTGCATACCGATCACTCGTGAGAAAAGTTTGGAAATTCTTGAGGATTATTGTTGTAATTTAAATTTGTTTATGCTTTATTGATTTTTGAGATGTACTGCACATTGTTATTGCAAGAGATCTTTTCTAGGTGAGAAGGCGCCATTTTAAAAGGATTACGATGATGACCAACCAAACTCTTTTATCGACTGTTTCAGCCCTTGCTTTAAGTGCAATTGTTTTCTCTTCTTTTCCTCTCTTGGCTATGGATCCGGACTGGGAATCTAGAGCTGCTGCACACATTCACTTAGACACAGACCCAAGTGCCGGGCCCGCTCCTAAGGCACATACAGCCGCAGAAAGAGAGGCAGAATTAGAAAAGCTAGCGCCAGGAATTAAGGCTAGAGGATCTTCCCGTATGCCGGGTGACTTTCCGGGCACCCTCTACACTTACGATCCGCGTATTGGCTACCCACCTGCCATCGGTGTCAAGGGATCTTCTTACTCCGTTCAATGTTATACCGACGGTACACTTGCCAGAAAGTCGGCCAATCCCCTCTTTGCTTTTGCTAACCGCGTCGACATTGGTTCTTTAGCTTTCAGCGCGCTCGAACCGATTCATGATGAACAGAGGCTCATTCCGGCACCGGCTTCTAGCGCTGGAACAGCCGCTCCTACAGACGATGCCTTAAGGGCAGCTTTGGTAAATCATGATTTCCAGCCAGGGTTCTAGTAGACGACTAAATTCTAGCAGACCATTCATATCCCACGATATAGGGCTTGTTAGTCATCTGTTTGAAGCTAGAAAAAAATCAATAGACAGAGAAACGATACTGATGATCACCCCTCAAATTCCTCTTCAAAAACTTGATACTGTTACTCCTCCTGCTGAAACCTCTACAGCTGAAGCACAAAGGCTCTTTCGTCCTAAAACTGTAAAAAAGTTAACCCGTATGATAACTGCCGCTGCTGGTGAAGAAAGAAGAGAAAAACGGACAGGGTATAGGCATGACATCGCTGGAAAAACAGGGACCTATAGACCTGACAGCTTGTCTAAAGAACTGTATGTTCCCGCTCAAAGGCTTGATATTATTTCTCCTCCTGCGGTGAGTGAACAGAGTCGTAAAATGGAAGTTGAGAGACAAGAGCAGGCACGCTTAACCTCGGATAATGCTCAGCCCGCAAGCCCTCCCATGAATGAGAAAACGCTCAAGCTTGTGCTGCGTTTTTCCCAGAAAACCCAGTCTAATTCGTCGACCGTTAAGTTTCCCAGAAAACTGAGACGAGAAGAGGCTGATGGGAAAGGGGTCGATTAAGGAAGGAGGTCGGAGAGGCTAGGGGTTAGACGCGTCTTATCCCTCAAACCATCAATATACACCTATAACTTTGAGGGAAGGACAACAGATCCATAAACAGCTTTTTGGTGTTTGAGCCAATAAGCTGCATACCGATCGCCCGTTGAAAAATGCCACCACTCAAAGGGATAATTGACCAGGCCAACAGATGCGGCTGCCATCAATAAAAACGTTCGATGATGTCTTTGTTCAGGGGTGAGTCCTTCGGAAAAGGTGGGTGCGTGAGGGTTTTCTCCCCAAATCACACCGAATTTTCCCATATCGATATACGTGTTGGTGTGTAAGTCATAAAGACGGATATCGATCGCCGCTCCAGTCGAATGAGCAGGCACATTATTTTTGACAGGCGAGACCCACTTCGATGCTTCTTCGATGCAGGTCTCATGGGTAAATTCAGGATGGGCTGCCTGTATTTCTCTCACTTTGTCGTCAAAGACCTCTCTTTGCGTTTCGAGACTTCTCAAGCCTTCATACACACGAATCGCCACTTGCCCTTTTTGAAATCCAAATGTAGGAGCTAATTTATCGAGCTCATCCACCATGGCTTCCAGTTTTTTATAGACCGTCCCCCTTACCATTGAGCTTTCTGGAGAACCAGCGTTACAATCAGGAGGCCCAGAAGGTGTCTTTGGGTCCGGCATCATTGCAATTCGGGGGGTGGGGAGAGTTCTGATATCAACGATCTTTTCTCCGCTTTCTTCAATAGGGACGCTTTTAATGACAGCATCTGCGATTTTGGGGAGCTTGCCTTCTACAAATGCCTGACGTTGATTTTCTAAGAGGCTGTAGGCCCCCTCCGGAACAAGAGTTTGATACGGCATTCGATTTGCCTCCCAGCTGGCTTGCGCAATTGAAGAACTGACCATGATGAAAATCAAAAAGAGAATTTTTAAATGGCTCATTTTCGAGGTCTCTAGATTGTGCTTACATGAAAAAATAAGATCTGACCCCTCTGCAAAAGCGTGGGCGCCCTGCGAAAAGTAGAGTCTTCACGGTGCTTGTCTTGCATTACTTTTTTCCCTTTCCCTTCTTAATGTTTCTACTCTTTTTGCGTCGTAGTCGCCTGCTTCTTTTCCTAATTTAATGTATACTTCTTCTGCTTTATCTGCTTCCGCTACTGCTTTTTCGAATGCATCCCGCGCTCTTTCTGCTACCCCTCTTTTTATGACGAAATTTGCGGCACTTTTTAAGTATGATATGGCCGTTACGAATATTCCTTCGTTTTCCTCTCTGTTTGCAGGAGCTGGGGCTGCAGCATGGGGCGAGACGCGTCCTCCAACTCCTCCTCTTGCAGCCTCACAGTCATACTCAGAGCCTGGAGTTTCTCCTTCTTTTCTTTCTTCCCTTACGGACTGTAACTGTAAGGGCACGCCATCATATAGGGGGCTTTCTGCTTCTACAGCAGGTCTAGTGGGAGCAGCAGAGGCTATGGGAGGAGTGGCCCACCTCTCCAGCATATTTCTACCATCCATAGTCCAATCATCCATGGCATGACTAGGGCAAATATGAACACTTAAGGTAAGGGCTGAAAGTGAGAATAAAAGAATTTTATCGGATATAAACATGGCTATATCTCCTTTAAAAATGGTGCCTCAGGAAAGGATACTGTTACCAACAGGTTCAGTATGGCATGAAAACTTTATATTGCAAAAAAAAATGAGAGCATGAAATGCTGGCTGATTAGGTCTAGTTTTTTAAAAGATCTTGTAAAACATGGATGAGCGCCTGACTCAAAGCGGGGAGAGCCCCAGCGTCCTTCATGATAAGAGACGTTGCATGTTTATTCCCCAGTGCTATGCGTTTTATAAGGCGCTTCATCCCTAATTCGAGCGTGAAACCTAACTTAGGCCTATCGGGAGTGTTTGCGTGTGCATATGCATTCCAAGCCGCCACATTAAGTTTTTGCTGCGCATCTTGATCTCCTTGTGCCGCACGACCCTCCAGATACTCTCTTCTTAAAGCACCCTTGAACCCTAACCAACCATACAGAGCTGCCTCATTAAGATTTTGCTGTGCATCTCGATCTCCTTGTTTTGCACGACCCTCCAGATGCTTTCTTCCAGAAACATCATTAAATCCTAACCGACCACACAGAGCCGCATCATTGAGTTTTTGCTGTGCGTCTTGATCTATCTGTTGGCCATGTTGATCCTTGAGGGCTGCACGCTCTTCCAGATGCTTTCTTCCAGAACTTTTAAAGCCGAACCACCCAACATTATCAAATCCTAACCGACCCTCCACAGCTGCCTCATTGAGCTTTTGTTGCGCATCTTGATCTATCTGTTGGCCATGTTGATCCTTGAGGGCTGCACGCTCTTCCAGATACTCTCTTCCAGAACCCTTAACTAATCCGAACCAATCATCAGCAGTAAATCCTAATCGACCATCTCGAGCTGCCTCATTGAGTTTTTGCTGTGCGTCTGGGTCTATCTGTTGGCCATGTTGATCCTTAAGGGCTGCACGAGCCTCCAGATGCTTTCTTCCAGAAAATCCTAACCGACGATCCTGAGCCGCCTCATTGAGCTTTTGCTGTGCGTCTGGGTCTATCTGTTGGCCATATTGATTCTTGAGGGCTGCACGCTCTTCCAGATGCTTTCTTCCAGAAACATCATTAAATCCTAACCAACCATGCAGAGCTGCAGTATTGAGCTTTTGTTGGGCATCTTGATCCCCTAGTTCTGCACGGTTTTTTAGGTAAGTTTGCCTCTCCTCGTTGTTAACCCTTGTCGGGCGATACAAAGCTGCGTTATTGAGGCTTCGTTGCGCATGTTGATCCTTAAGGGCTGCACGAGCCTCCAGATACTTTTCTGCAGAAGCAGCCGTAAACCCTAGCTGATTACTTTCACCAAGCAGAGCTTTCCAAGCCGCCTTATTGAGCTCTTGCTGAGCACGGAGATATCCTTCTTTTCCTTCAGCGCTGCTTTCTAAGAACGCTCTACGACTCTCGTGAGATAGCCCAGGCCCTTGACTCTGTAAATACTTTCGATGGCATTGAGAGAGGATCGCATAAAAATGCGTCTGCCTTAAACTCTTCATCGTGTTATCTGGCTGGGAATTTTTGATAAAGAAAGGGAAAATTTGTTGAAAATTGTGCGCTGTAAAAGCAGTTATAATTCTGTAACGAGATGGCTTTTGGCGCGCATAACATCCCTCATTTCTTATGAAAGCGGCATGGAGTGGCCTTGCCACACAGACAAGTCTGAGAAGGTCAGGAATGTCTAAATGTGAATCGATAGAATGGACCCAGTTATCCATTCCAATATCTAACGCTCCCCTAAGGACGACGACTGCGCGTATCTTATCTTCGCGCTGGTGCTGTGGAGAAAAAGGTCTTAACGAACACTTTTCTTCTTCTGCTGCCCACAAAGCGGCAGAACACAAAGTGAGACCTGAAACTGTTAAAATAAGCACCTTATGAAGCATAGATATCCTCAATTTTTCTTACATTCGGCCCTCTTTTCTTATCATAGAAAAGCAAAAGATTATTGTAAAGCAAAGATATTTATTATTTTCGTTTATTGTTTGTATGATTTTCAATCGAAATTTCTTACATCCGCACACGAGACGTTTGAAAACGCGCAATGCCCATGTAAGGTTTAGAACGGAAAGCTAATAAGTAACGTGAGGAGATATACAACCATGACACGTTTAAAATTACATGTTCCTGCGCTTTCTCTCCTCATGCCCTCAGCCTTTTCAACAGAAACATGGTCTGCAAATGCCTGATCGAGACTCTGCGTCATGTTGGCGAAAATTGGCGCAAGGAGATACACAACAGAGAAGACCCATGAAAACCATTGCAAGAGTCCTGTTCGTAGAAAAGACACGCATAAATAAACCCCTCGTTCCAGGGAAAGAGATAATTTTGTGGTATACTAAGGACATAGCGAAACATCATTGGAGAAATACATTCATGAGAGTCCTCATTCTGCCTGATAGGGTTGAGAACCGGTTAGAATCTCTTTCTAAGGAAACAGGTCTTTCTGCCGAAGAACTTGCCTTATGTGCCATCGAAGAGTTTTTAGATATCCAGGAGGAAAAAGCGGAGTGAGAGGGGAGAGGTCTCCTGCTATGAGAACGCTCCCCCAAGTGGTTCTCAAACAGCTCATTGGACTTCCTCTCTTATCTTATGGATAGAGGTGACCGCCTCAACTCTGGTTTCAATCTCACTTTCAAAAATCATTCCGTAAGCCAACGGAATCATCTGACCCTGTCTTGGGATGAAGGGCAATGAGAGCGGGCATATGACTGATGCCAAGACGAGCCATTGTCTTGTTTGGCATGGGGAAACTCGGGAAGAGAGGACTTTCCCTTATCCAAGGAAATCGCCAGGACGGACCAGCCATATTTTGCGGCAAAACGCTTCACGATAGGTGCAAAGCGATGACAGTAGGGGCATTTTTATCTCGGATAAAAATAAAAGAGGCCGTATTCTTTTGAAAGAGCCGCAATGCGTTTTTTGGTCTCTTTGATTTTGAGGTATCATAACACAAATCAAAATGAGATGGATCAAAACGAGCAACAAAAGGGCACCCCAGACTGGATATTTCATTGTGTAACAAGGTCCGGCATATAAGCCTTGGCTTGCGTTTTAAGATCCCCCTCGCACTCAAACACCTCAAGAACATAAGCAACACTGACGTGTCCCATCATGCGATCATGAAGAGGTGTTTGAGTGCGGAGGATATAAATCTATAAATCGGAACAGCAGAGACGTTGAATAAGTAAAAGAGCTCCGGATCAACCGTAAAACCGATCCAAGGCCAATGGAGATCGGAAAAAGGCATGACCAGCAGATATCTGTAATAGGATTGACAAAGCGTCCCTGACACGCTTCACTCGGTGTTGATCCAACTAGGATCAACACAACAATAACAACACGGAGCAAACAATGTATGTCTGGTTTAACGTCTCTTTTTAAAACCCCCCACCTTGTTTTAACTGTTTCTTCTTTATGTGTTTCCTCATCCCTCAAAGCTTCCTCTTCAATGCAAGGTCCACAACCAAGTTTTGGAGGAGAGTTCTCTTCCCACTTTCTCTTAATGTTCATTATGGTAGGATGGATCGCTTTCCTCTGGCTTTCTATCAAAGTCCAGAAAAAGCATAAGTTGAGCAAACGAGAATACCTTCTCTCTCTCCTAAAACCTCGAAAACGACGAAAACCTTGAGAACGCTTGAGGAGATTCATGGTGTCTCCTCAATCTTGATCTCTTCAATCTTCAAGCGGAGCCCTGCCTCTTGCGTGACACGCGCAGAGGTGCATGTTTAATGCCGCGCTTTTTAGTGAGAATTCCTCCTTGATCGAAAAAGATGGCTTGGTTCAGTTCTTCTGCCAAAGCAAGAGGAGCGCCCTTGACAAGAATGAGTTTAGGGATGACTTTTTTGTATTTACGTTTATTAAAGAAGGGGCTATACAAAAATTATCTCTCTTGCCATAGGCTAAATGACACGTGTTGAGGCATTCTTTGAAAGGAAAAATTAATATGATAAAAGGACACCCTCATAAATTAAAATTTCTTTTCTCTGTTTCTATTGCCATGGGCATGAGTCTAACCTCCCTTTATGCCTCCGATGAGATCAATGCAAGAACACCCTCTGGAAACGTCGTTTCTGTTCGGCAAGAGCCGGATGCCCCATCAAGTTCTGCCAGCGCAAGTTTCGCTGCTGCTAACCAAGAAGGCTTTCGTCCGGCAAGTCCCTTCCTGCGACGGACGATCGCACAGGCTTTTCTCGGGAACGACTCTGGCATGACTCTGATAGATGGATATAAAGTAGAAATTGCAGGGCCAACACCAACAGGGATACTGATGGGCCGCCTGACGGGTCAACTGGAGATTCAGTACTACGATGCCCAACGTACGCTTATAACCACCCAAAAACTTCTCGATCAACCCTTTTATGGCCTCCTCCGCGTAAAGATGCAGCTCAACGAGCTCACTTGTAATCATCCCCGTGATTATTGCGCAAACGAGGATCTTTATGACGTTTATTTCCGCTCCTTCAATCTACCTCCCAGAGACTCCGAAATTGGAAAAGCATATGCTCAGGTGCGCTCCCAAGAAAAAGGGTGTGAGGGAACATGGAAATTAACAGAGGGTGAACCCCTAACGGTTACCCCTATAGGCGATCCAAAAGAAGGTTGTTATCGTGGTTTCCCCTGTACGCGTCTAGCAGCTCGCATTCAAGGCACACTTGTATATAGCCCATTTGGGGAATACAGACCTAGGACCGCAAGATTTGATGAAGAAATTACCTGTGCGGTAGATCCCTATCACAAGGTACACGACCTCAGGATAAGAGATGCTTCACGCGATTACACAAAGTCACTCAACTGGCACATAATTTTCCCATAAAAAATAGTTAATTTAACCAAAAAAGAGGCGCCCCTTGAATAGTCTTGTCTAGCCTTTCCGTAGAACGTAATCGCCTGTGTTTTATTGAGGTTCTCGACACTCTCTAAACGCCTCACTTTCTCTTTTTTTGCTCTCGGAAGATCTCCACAAGTTGGCAGAAATCTGACGAAAGGAAAGAGATTATTGTAGGTGCATTCACGAAGGATCTATGCAAAATAGGACGTATCATTTTTTGAGTCAGTAGAAAATATGTATGCAAATCTTGTTTAAGAAAGCTGTTGCCAGCCTCACGATCTTTTCCCTTTTCTGGAGTGATGTGGCCTTTTGTATGCAAGGAGATGATGAGGAAGCCCATCCCCTTGCAAGAACACAACAGCGTTTTGATGAAACCGGTCGATCTGAACAAGTTCTTTCTCCCTCTCCCCCTGACCTTGTTGAACACGACTCTTTTGAAACTCCTTCCTTACAGGAGGGAAAGAAAACGCGTTCCCTTATTCCCCTCAAACGTCTCCCAAAAGACCCCTCGCTGACTCTCTCTGCCTCTGGAGCTTTGACAGATCCTCTCTTGGAAGGAGAGGAATTTTCTGATGATGATACGCTTGATGAGGCTCTTTCTCTTTATGGCTCTGGCCCGAACGCTTTTCCTCTTCAAGAATTTTTAAAGCAGATGGACTGGAAAGGGAGCACCCTCATTGAATCAACCCCTCCCATTCACCCTGCGGCCTTTCAGAAACTTCTGTCAGTGGAATATTTCTTCTGGCCCCCTCGATGGGTGAGTGTTGATCATTTTCTTGAAAAGCTTGTTTATTTCCCGCTCCTCAACAAAGCAGGAGTTTCTCAGGAAAATCCTGAAGCGACATGCGACTCTCGTTTTTGGATTCACGGGCGAGCGATTCCTATGGAATCAAAATCAGCCCTTCGAAAGGCCGTGGCCATCAATCAATTCCGGGAAGGACTTGAAGAAGGAATTTTCAACACGATACACCTCGCCCTCTTAGGCCTTTTAGGGTATCAGTTAGAATACGCCACACCTGTCAACTTAATGGATACATTCCGTCAAGCCGATCACAATAGCGTCATTGGCATTGCCAATCTCATGCATCATAACCCAGCTTTCTTTGCTTTCCTTGTCGTCCCTTTTGCCTTAGGCATGGTAAAAGCGCTTTGGAATGTGGGACAAGGGACACAAGCGAGGGTGGAAGACGTCGCTCAAGCTATTGAATCTTACCCAACAGGCGTTTGTGAAGATTATCTCCGTCCCCTTTTTCCTCTTCCGCCCCTTGACAGGCACCTTCCCAAGCTGCAGCGTCTCCTTCTTTGGGAGGGCGGTGCCTCCGCAGCAGATCGAGAGAAAGGCTTTGGGGTCATTTCAGATCTTGCCAAGAGGCGCCAAGGATATAGCCAATTGACAGGGTTACACAGTTTAGCCCGCGTTACCCATGGTTTACATCTGAAAGATTATGACAAACTGAAAGATGAACCTACAGAAACTCTCCTTCAACTCCTCTCCATGAAAACGCGCTCCCTTGAAATGCTTCAAGAAACGAGAAAAGACCTCTATCAGAAGGCAGGTATCAATTGGCATCTCATCAATGCTCTTTATGCAGACTACCTGCTGTGGAGCCTCGGGCAAAGTCCTTCTCTCATTACTTCTGTTGGAATGAGCCTCTATAAGGGAGGAAAACTTGCTCTTGAAGCCCTCTTCTTCAAAATGATCATTGAAACGATTATCGAGTATCTTCACTGTCCCGAAAAACCGGGGTTTACATGGACAGGGTACCAACCCTGGGCCAGTGATTATTCGGAAAATTGCTTTGATGAGTTGGTGCGTGAGTTTAATCTTATTCCAGGGCAGCCTGTGAGCTCTCTTATAGACAATCTTGATCAGTATTATTTCCCCGGAGGCACCTATGCGCTCGATTTATCGAACAAAGGCCTGGACGGTCCAACAGTTCTTGAAATTGTCCAAGGATTTGCGATAAATGACGTTACCCTCACCTCCATGAATCTGAAAGGGAATTTTATCAACAGAGCCTCTACATTCCAATCCATCCTGCCCTTACTGCCTTCTGTCAGAGAATTGAGCCTATCAGATAATGGTATTGGAAATCCCAATGTAGGATCCTCTTTAATCGACACCATTGTCCTGGCTCAGAGCCTTGGTAATTTGACTTCTTTGACTCATCTTGATTTATCTACCAATTGGATTGGACAGACGGGCTCTCAAGGAACCGTCGCCATAGGCAAGGGTTTACCATACCTCATCCACTTGACCTCTCTTGATTTATCTGGCAATTCGATTGGAAACATAGGTTCTCAAGGAACAGTGGCTATAGGCAAGGGTTTACCATATCTCACCCACCTGACCTCGCTGGATTTGTCTAATAATGATATTGGCTACACGAATTCTCAAGGAACTGGATTCATAGCCAATAGCTTGAGAAATCTCACCCGCCTGACTTCACTGAATTTATCTACCAATAATATTGGAATTACAGACTCTCAAGGAACTGTCGCCATAGGCAAGAGCTTGCCATATCTCATCCATCTGACCTCGCTGGATTTATCTAATAATTGGATTGGGGAAACAGGTTCTCAAGGAGTCATTTCTTTAGCTCAAGGTTTATCCTTTTTAAAATGTTTGCAAACATTTAATATTCAGCCACAGATTCCTCCCATAAATTCTACCTATGTGGCTCTTTTTAATCAGGCTTTAGCGCAGACGGAGGTTCAAAGCCCCATCCCCTTGACTTTATCGACTCAAGAAGATGTGGAGACCTATTTCACTACCCTTCCCTCTCATACGACTTCTTTTAATTTTTCGAGCCTTATTGGAAATCCTCAAGTAATTCCCTACCTCATAACGGGGCTCAGGGATTACCCCTTTCTGACCTCGCTGGATTTATCTTTCAATTCGATTGGATGGACAGATTCTCAAGGGACAGTGGCTATAGGCAAGGGTTTACCATATCTCACCCACCTGACCTCGCTGGATTTATCTAATAATTGGATTGGAAGGACAGATTCTCAGGGAACCGTCGCCATAGGCAACGGGTTGAAGAATCTCACCTCCCTAATCTCATTGGATTTATCTGGCAATGATATTGGATGGATAGATTCCCAAGGAGCAGTTGCCATAGGCAAGAACCTGCAATATCTCATTTATCTGACTTCTCTCGATTTATCTAACAATTATATTGGATCCATAGATTCTCAAGGGACAGTCGCAATAGGAAATGGTTTACAGTTTCTTTCCCGCATGACTTCGCTGAGTTTATCTAATAGTAATATTGGAGAAACAGATTCTCAAGGAACCGTCGCCATAGGCAACGGTTTGCAGTATCTCACCTCCCTGACTTCCCTTGATTTATCGGACAATGGGATTGGAGACACAGACTCTCAAGGAACAGTTGCTATAGGGAATGGATTGCAGCATCTTCCCCCCCTGACTTTGTTGGACTTATCTATCAATCAGATTGGATACATAGATTCCAATGGCACAGTCGCCATAGCCAATGGTCTTGGGTCCCTCGTATCTCTTAAAGTCTTACAGCTCTCACAGAATAAAATAGGCTCTACGGATCAAGCAGGGCTGAGCACACTTGTCGGAGCCCTTCCAAAACTCTCCCACCTTCGGACAATAGGATTGGCAGGAGCTCAAAACATCCCTTGGACAGAAGGTGCTCAAGCGCTGGCAAGCTTAAGAGGGGAAGCATTGAGGGGAGCCTGCGAGGCAGAGCGCTGCTTTAATCGCCCTCTTCACCCCGCATCTCACAATCAACAACAGTCTTTGGTGCCTATCTCTCGCTCTCTCACAAAAGTCGTGGATACTCCTCCGCACGAATTGAGCCTGATGCCTCAAACCTCAAGTGCGTCTCACAGGGCACAGCCCATGGGGCAAAGTCTTTGGAGAGCATTAACGTCTTACACAAAATCATGCCTTTCTCTCGACGCATGGGTGGATTCGGCCAAAAAGTCCGCCTATCACCTTGCTATTGAAAGAGATCCGCACACAGGTCAGTTAGTGAATACCATGCCAGCTACATTCCCTAACCTTCTGATCCCCAATCATGACAGGTGGACTTCCCAGGTACAAGAAGACCAACTTTTCTTGAATGCTTCAACCTTGGCAGGGCCGCCTTCTCTTCTACCCGAATCTCATCCTTTGAGCGTGACCCCATAAGGGAACCCCGTACGTAACCTCTAAGCACAGGGCCGTGTGGACGATAAGTTGATGAGTTACCGTGCGTCTCAGAGTGGAGAATCTTGAATAGTCTCGTCTAGCCTTTCCGTAGGGCGTAATCGCCCGTGTTTTATTGAGGTTCTCGACACTCTCTAAACGCCTCACTTTCTCTTTTTTTGCTCTCGGAAGATCTCCCTAAGTTGGTAGAGCAACCTGGCGAAAAGGGAGGTGATATATTTGAGCGATGGAGACAGCTAGGGCTGTCCCGTTATAAAGTTCCGAAGGCGTGAGGTTATACCATCATTGATTTTATCCGCCTCCGCAGCCTTGGCTCGGGGTTCGCGGGTATCCGCCAGCGACCCGGCTACGCCAGGAGGAGGCGGGTGAAACCCGGCGAAGAAGCACAAGATACGACAGTCTTACGCAATCACATCAAGAAATTAGTTTGACACAAAGACGTAAAAAATACACATAACATTATGATCATTGTTTTATAATTTCGACTGTTTTAGGAATTGCCCTGCGAGGATTGGGCCACAGACACCCTGTGAAGAAGACAGTTTCACCATCTTCTGCCGTCCCATCTCAGACTCCAGCATTGAGGAGAGGGTAGTGCATCCCAGGGGTGGCGGCCGACATTGTTGCTGCCAAGCTCCTGGACTGTCCTGCCACACCCTGCGCGTATCAGATTTCTCAAGAACGTCTATAGATTCAGCTACCCTTTTAGATGCCACTTTCGTGGCCACTTCCTGAAGAAGACCCTCTGTCCAAGCCCATCCTGAATTCTCCTTGTCAAAGATACATTCTCCCTCAACTTCGTGTGTCGCCTTTAAGAATAAGGCGGCAATTTTTAAACAGAGTATTTTTTACTCAGGTAATCGTTACGAGATTATTTCTCATCATTTTTCAGGCATTTATTCTCTAGGGCTCATAAAAAAAGCCTCATTAAGAATGAAGAAAGGAAGAAACCTTTCTTCATCAACAGTCAACACATGGAGAGTATTATGTACATTCAAAAGAAACAAAGTTTAAAAAAACTTACATATGTTTGCCTATCCTTCACGTCAATGATTCTCTCAACGGAAGTTCAAGCAAGGCATAAGCCCCCAGATGAATACGCTGTTGAGGAAGGTGGTGCGTCTAGCCCTCGATCAAGGAAAGAGAACAGGGAAGATGAAAAATATAATTTGATAGGTGTGGCCTTGTTTTCTGGCAAAGATCCTTTTAGTTACGCGATTAAGAAATTAACGCACAGCAAGATCTCTCACTTGGGAGTGATTCTATCAGATGCACAAAACGAAAACAGGTGGTACTGCTTTGAGTCTACTGGAACTGCAGGTGAAGTCTTAAGAGGGCAATATCCTCATTAATCCCGACCGTCGATACAAAATAACCATCTGACCAAATCCCGTCCACTCCCCAATATGCTTTCCTCATATACTCAAACTTTTTCTTCAACAACCTCCCGCTTATCGACTTTACCGTACGCACCACATCACTCACTCGTATCTTTGGCGGAATTGATAGATGGAGATGTATGTGATCTTTGTCGTGGTTCACTGTGAGCATAATCACTTCTGGCATTATCTCCCTTATCTCTTTCAGAACCTCTTCAAAATACGCAAAGCTTCCTTCATTAAATATCTTCCGTCGATATTTACTCACCAGTACTAGGTGGTACTCACATTGGTAGGCGCAGTGGCCTTGCTTCCTGATCTGCATACCTCGCATCGTAGCAGGAAGATTTGGGGGGCGCTACATCCACGGGGCAAGCCCCTTGGTTTTTTCGCGCGTATAAATAAGATTGAGGATACAAACAAGCTTATATACAACATAGACAATATATATAAAAATGAAAACTCAAAATATGCGCCATTGTTTCCTTTTGTTATGGCATATATCAAGCTAAACACTCCACCATACATCATCGCGAAACCATTTGCTGTGATGATGGAGCCTTCTTTGCTTGGCAAAGCATTATATATGAGGGTGCCTATGGCAGCGAGGAAGGTACTGATAAAACACAACCCAAGACCTAAAATACCACTACTCGAAAAGTTAAATGTCAGGAAATCTTTCCAATACAGAAAGACCAATCCTATTATTCCTAAAGATGCAGCTGCACATATTTTTAATGTAATTTTCTGATGTAGAAATATTCTTCCCAAAATGATGTTTGGAATTATCATTGTTGATACAGATGCTGCAATTAAACCAGAACAGATGTATTTAGCTGCAATATAGCAGAGTATGTAGTTTGCCGAAAAAAGCGTGACGCCTTGGGAAGCTAGCAAAAAATGATCTTTCCAAGAATGCTGTAACGGGTACTTTTTAAAAAAAGAAACGAGGGTGAGTATGCCACCTGCCAATAAGAAACGATAAGCTACGGATAACTCTGCAGACACATGCTTGATTTGGAAGGGTACAAAAATCCATCCCGTCCCTCCTATAATTGTCCCGATAAAAAATAATAGTTTTATATTATATGTTTTTTTTAAAAGCATGCTTGCAAAATCCTTTGTCAACAATCTAGGATTTAAAATGTTTCAGGCCTTTTGAAAGAGGTTTTTTGTGCTTTAA
>Ga0207148_1020_pt1 | contig 43406 bp, 40 predicted proteins | sample Alteio_BWMinHeat_34_FD_153558 | JGI IMG/M metagenome (GOLD analysis project Ga0207148, IMG submission 153558) | Enriched cells from forest soil in Barre Woods Harvard Forest LTER site, Petersham, Massachusetts, United States -... | ecosystem: Environmental > Terrestrial > Soil > Temperate forest >... | reverse complement strand
GACGGAGGAAGACCGCAAGGTCCAACTCAAAAAGAGGGGCCGCTATGTAGAGTTCAACCTTCTCTATGACCGTGGCACCCTCTTTGGCCTCAAGACCGGCGGCAATGTGGAGGCAATCCTCATGTCCTTGCCCCCTGTTGTAGAGTGGGGAAATTAATTAAAAGTCAGGGACTTTTACATGGATATGTTTGACAATTGTAATTCTATATGTTACACTTCCCTTGTTATTATAAATAAACTCTGAAGGAATAGACATGACATCACCTTTTTTTAAGCCTCTTCTTGCAGGAGCCTCGTTTGTGGTCCTTGCGTACTCAACTCCCGTTTTCGCATCGCAGCTTGTTGAGCAGGAAGCGGCAGCGAGTGCATCGTCTTCGGTTCCAGCAGCCCTTCGTGAGCAGGAGCAGCCTGAAGCAGAGATGAGCGCTGCCGATCAGCGGGTGGAAGAAGAGATGAAGCCCCACAGGGCTGAATACGAGAGAAAGCTGGGCGAAGTAGACGAAAAATGGCGTAAGTACAGTGATGGCGACCATGCTACAAAAATGAAGAAAATAGCTTCACAAAAAGAACTGCATAAAGATGAGCACGCCGCTGGGAAGATTACCCTTGGCGCCCTTACGACAAAGTTAAATGAATTGGCGGCAGAAGAAACGGCTGTATGGAAAACCTTTGATGAGAAGTATGCAGAAGTGCAAAAGGAAAAGAATGCATTGCTCGATGCTTTAGCACTGAGGAGCACCCAAATTCAGCAAGAGATGCGTCAGCAAGAGGGAGAATGAGCGTCCTCGTAAAACGCTAGTAGGGACTTACGGCCCTCTTCCTGTCCTCGGCTCTGTTGTTTTTATGTTCATGGTGCGAACATCTGTTCAAAAAAGCTAGGTTTTATTCAAAACTTCCGAGAAACGACAAGCATGAGGGTGTGCCCGCACTTCAGGGATCAGGACTGTCTCCTGGTTTCTGACTCTAGGGTGTTTCACTCCCCCCCTTGACTCTCTCGCACCATCTCTTATAGATAGATCCAGAAGCGCTTTGCGAATAAGGATAAAAAATGAAGAAGCTTTCCTTCCTGGTTTTCGCCCTATCTACATCCCTGATCACATCTATTCAGGCCAATGAAACAGCACCCGCGCCCTGCCCTCCAGCACCTTGTCCCTGTCCTCTGGCCTTTGCTGGGTTCTCTTTGGGCGGCACGGTTGGGTATGGGATTGGGAACGCGAACGTAAAGAGTGCGGCGACTTATACCACAAATGCTCGAGTGGGAGCAATTCCCACCTCGTATTCTGTCAGCTCTCAGGCTTATCCAGGCCTTTCAGGTGTGGATGGAGGTCTCATCGCAGGTTACCTGCATCGCTTTGGCAATTGGGGAGTGGGAACCGACTTTTTAGCCAATTGGGCGTCCACAAGTGGCTCAAGAAACACCACCGCCGGTTTTACCCAACCTGATGAGGTTGTCATACAGGCATCGTCTGTCTCGGTAAAAATGAAAAACTCTCTCCAAGTGCGCGGCGTGTTTTCCTACGTTGTCTCTGAGCTTCTCATGCCAAAGGTGATGCTAGGATGGGATAACTCACAATATACCCTCACCTCCCAGCAACCGCTGGCACTTGCTTTTCCTGGCGGTTCATTGGAATCAGTCGCTGCCCTTGGCGTCACGCAACAAAAACGCCTGAATGGGCTCCTCTGGGGGGCAGGTATTGATTTTCTCGTCGCACAAAATGTTGTATTTGGTCTGGAATATACGGGTGTGATCTCCACAAAAACAACGGTTAATGCTTCTTCGAATAGCACGATACCTTACGCCGGCGTATCCTACCCCGTTACGGGCACTTCAAGTGCGTCGCTCCGTCCTCAATACAACACTTTTAAGGCCACCCTCAAATATGTCCCTGGACTCCCCACCTATGAGATCGTCCAGAAAAAACCAACCTCTTCGGGGTTTGCTCCTTATGCCACCGCTTTTCAAGGATTCTCCTTAGGCGGCACGCTTGGATATGGAATCGGAAAAGCAACCACGAATAGTGCCACTAATTTTTCCTTTGTGTCTGCAGGGGATCCCGGTCAGCTCCCCTTTAATATCACGTCTAAACCCGGTCTTTCAGGTGTGGATGGTGGTCTCATCACCGGATACCTTCAAAGGTTTGGTAACTGGGGGGTGGGCGCAGATTTCTTAGCCAACTGGGCTTCAACATACGGATCAGAAAATGATACAGCAGGGTGGTTCACTGATCCAACACATCAAGAAGTGCAAACAGCTTCCCTCAACGTGAAGATGAAAAATGCGCTCCAAGTGCGCGGAGTGTTTTCTTATGTCCTCTCCAATCTGATGATGCCCAAAATTATGCTGGGGTGGGACAACTCTCAATATACACTGGCATATCAACAAGTTACTACTATTGAGGGAGGTGCCGTTGGATCTTCTATCATCACACAAACAAAACGACTGAATGGATTCTTGTGGGGGGCGGGTGTTGATTTCCTGGTGGCAAAAGATATTGTGTTTGGTCTGGAATACACAGGGGTGATGTCGACAAAAATGACAGTCAATTCCCCGTTCAGTGGAATCACCAGCGCTGCTGCAGGTGGTGGCGCCCCTGCGCCCTTCACAGCAACCTCCTCTGTCTCTCTCCAACCTCAGTACAACACCTTCAAGGGAACACTGAAGTATATTTTCTGAGGCGTGCATGAGAGCAGGGTGTTGCTTCTGCTGTAAAAGCTCTTGCCTTTTTCATCACACCTCGTTAAACAAGGAGCGCACTCTTTGCCGGCACAGCCGGCTTGTGATGTCATTTGAATCACGATTAGCCATAAGGAGTCTATGAAATGGCGTTTTACGAAACGGTCTTCATTGCGCGTCAAGAGCTCTCAGCTGCACAAGTTGAAGCCCTCGCTGCCCAATTGACAGGCATTATTACCCAAGGCCAAGGGGAAGTGGCCAAAACTGAATTCTGCGGTCTGCGCACCCTTGCCTACAGCATCAAGAAAAATCGGAAGGGTCACTACGTTCTTTTCAATAGTGATGCCCCTCCTGCTGCCATTCAAGAAATGGAGCGGCAGATGCGCTTGAATGAGGACATTTTGCGCTTTTTGACCCTTAAGCTCGAGAAGATTGATTCGAATCCCTCTGCCTTGATGCAAAGCAAGCACTCTCGGGATTCCCGCGAGCGGCGCCATGACTCTTATGGCGAGAATGATCGCCGTGAAGTCTTGGATGACGCAGAGATTGAAATCCTCGCCCCAGGAACAGGAGATGAAGAATGACCGACGCCCCAACAACTCGCAAACCTTTTTTCCGTCGCCGCAAAACCTGTCCTTTTCAAGGGCCGGATGCGACTTATATTGATTATAAGGACGTTAAGCTTTTGCAAAAATTTATTACAGAGCGGGGGAAAATTATCCCCAGCCGGATTTCAGCTGTCTCCCTGAAGAAGCAGCGGGAATTGGCACAAGCGATCAAGCGTGCGCGTTTCTTGGCGTTGATGCCTTACGTGATGGATTAGATTAGGGAAGTAAACGTTGTCATCCCCGGCATACAAGTCCTCAATCCTCGGCTTGCCGAGGATGTTAGGGCTTGTTGACCGGGGACCCAGGAGCCAAGGCATGAAAGAATTTTTGCGTAGCCTCTGGGCCCCCGATCAAGGCTTTCTAGGCCTCCGGCAAGCCGGGGCTAAGAAAGCCTAAGTCGGGGATGACACGCTTCGATAACCTCAACCTAATGGTCAGATACGCATGATGAACCGTTACAACCCCACTCTCCTCACCACCCTCGGCGGCTTCTTGAGTGCCGCTATCGCACTTATCCCCCTGTTGCCCTTCCCGATCCTCGTCTTACTCTCCTATTTTGCACCCCTTCCTTTGCTTCTCGTGGGGCTTGGGGTCGGCCTCAGGGCCTTTTATGGCGCTGGCCTTCTTGCCACATCTCTTATTCTTTTATCGGGAGATTTCCTTTCTGCTGGGCAGTTTTTCCTTTTTTCTGCTCTTTGTCCGGGGATCTTGCTCTCCCGGATCCTTTTGAACCGTCCCACTTCCTCGGGCAAAGTGAGTTGGTATCCTTCTCCGCTTATCTTACGGGATTTCACCTTTCTTTTAGGTGCCATCGCCGTATGTGCTTTTGGATGCTACGTCTACACGGTACAGACCGGTTACCTCCAGACACTTCTCCAGCCTCTTTTAACCCTCCTCAATTCACAAGGACAGGCACGGGAAATTTTTCTTCATCTTGTCCCTTTTATACCGGGTCTTTTTGCCTTTTCCTGGGGCATGACGCTCTTGGTGAATGGGATCCTTGCCCAGGGACTCCTGGTGCGCTTTCAACATAACCTGAGACCCACCCCCCCGTTGACCACCCTGCAAGCCCCCCTTTCTTTTACGATCGCCTTTGGGGTGTGTATCCTGCTTTCCCTTGTGGGTGTTGGCTATGTGGATGCTTTTGGGAAGACGGGTGCTCTTGTGTTGGCCTTTCCTTTTTTCCTTATTGGACTGGGCATTATTCATCAGTGGTTGTATCGCACCACCTATTCGACCCTATGGTTTACTCTCTTTTATGTCTCCCTCATCCTGCTGACCTGGCCCATTGTGTTTGCTGTTTTGTTAGGTTTGTTGCGCCCCTGGCTGACAAAATTAATGCCCTCTCACTAATTCATTGTTTTTCACAGTTTTTCTTGATAGAAAGAGAATCATTCGACAATTAGGAGCCCAACGGTCATGCAAGTTATTCTTTTACAACGTGTTGAAAAATTAGGAAAATTAGGGGAAGTGGTCGACGTTCGCCCCGGTTATGCACGCAATTGTTTACTTCCCAAAAAGTTTGCTCTTCGTGCAACGGCAGAGAATATTGCCCATTTCGAGAAAGAAAAAGAAGCTCACCTGAAGCTCAACCTGAAGCATAAGGAAGAAGCTGAAATCCTGGGCAAGCGCCTGGAAGGCAAGATGGTGGTCCTGATCCGTCAAGCCAGTGAAGCCGGCCAACTCTTCGGATCTGTAACCGTGCGCGATATTGCTGAAGCCCTTGGCGAATCTACTGTGACCAAAAATCACGTTAAAATTGAGACACCTATTAAAACAATCGGTATTCATGAGGTCCGCGTCCAACTTCACCCAGAAGTATTTGTCACCATTGGCGTGAACGTGGCCATGTCCCAAGACGAAGCCAAGGCGCAAGCGAAAGCTGCTGAGTCTGCTGTGATGGAAACGGTAGAGGAAGAGAAGCCAGCGAAAGCAAAGAAGGCTGCGAAGGCTGAAGCAGAAGAGACGCTTGAGGTTGAAGAAGCGGCACAGGAGTAGGCTACAGTAGAGTTAGCAAAAGGATAAAGACAATGAAAAGGATAAAGACAATGACGATAAAAACGTTTTTAGGAAGTACGGCTTTTGCCCTTCTTTTATCGTCTTCTGTACACGCAGCAGATCCTGAGCTAGACGAGGCCACATCATCTTCCGGTTTGCAACTCCGCTCGCAGCACGCGCAAACGAGCAGCGCGGCTTCCGCTGAGAGTGATGCTTACGAGCGCAATAAGGCTGTTTTCTATCAACTTCTTGAAACTTTCGACAAGGATTCTGATGCTCATGATCAAGCTGTTGAGACTCTCGACGCAATTGTTGGGGCTCTTCATGAGGTAGATCGCCTTCCCTTTTATGTCCAAGAGCTCAACACCCAATTTATTGAGGGCTTACGCCATAACCAACACAACGCTCACGTTGCTCTCACTCAAGCCAGGCGGACGTTTCTTCGATCGAAAGCTGTTACCGATAAAGCTTATGACGATTTCGAACAGGCTCGTTTTACACCTGGAGGCCACCATGGTTCTGTTTACGAACAAGAGCGTGAGGCTCTAGCCCGAGCGCCCAGTGTTGCTTATAAAGAACCCCATGTTGTTTATGAAGAAGACATGGAATCTTTGTTTGCGCGCTACAAAGATGAAATACCCCCTGTTGCGGAACTCGATAAAATTGCCGCCAGGGTTGCTCTTTGCCGACATCCTCTTTGTCAACCTCGCGATGCTTACGAGGCCGCTCGTCAGCAGCTTTTTAACCAAAATTATCCTGCTTCTTCCCCTGATACTTTCGAGACGCTTTGTGCGGCTCGCGACCACGCTTATAATATTCGTTACAAAACGCGTGCAGATGAGTATAGGCAATGGAGGAGGATACGAGGCTCCTAAGTAATATCTTTGAGGCGTAAATTTCATTCACTCACCTAGGCGGCCATCCAAATTTTTTGACTTTGTTTTGAGGTACTGTACACTGGGGGAACGCATAACCCCACAAGAAAGAGTACGTCCCCCATGCCCCCTCCCTCCTCCACCCTTTCTAAGATCGTCGCTTTGTTGGGGGATGGCGAACGCCATACCGGCACGCAAATGGCAGAAACCCTTTGCATTTCTCGGGCCGCTGTGTGGAAAGCCATGCAGCGGCTTAAAGCTTACAAGATTCATGTGCAGGCTGAACATCAGGGATACCAACTCGCCTCCCCTTTTATCCTCTTGGATGCAGGAAAAATCGAAGCGCTTCTGAACCGCTCCGACCTTACCCTTGAGGTCGTTGAAACCCTCCCCTCAACAACCGACTATCTGAAACAAAAACGCTCTCTGGCAAATCTCTCTTTCTGTTTTGCAGAGCACCAGTCAAAAGGAAGAGGGCGTTTGGGGCGAGAGTGGGTTTCCCCCTTTGGATGTAACATTTATTGCAGCTTTAGTTACATTGTCCCCCAGAGTATCAATGAGATTTCAGGATTGAGTCTCGTTGTCGGACTTTGCATTATCAAAGCGCTGGAATCTTTGAACCCCTTGATCCGTCCTTGTCTGAAATGGCCTAACGACATTTACCTTGAGAATCAAAAGATGGGGGGCATCCTCATCGATATTGTGGCCGAAGCCCATGGAACCTGTACAGCCATTATCGGTTTTGGGCTCGATGTGAATATGCGGGATTCTGAGGCTCACCCGTGGACCTCGCTTGAACACGTGGTGGGGGAGAAACTGGATCGCAATTGGGTGAGCGCCCGCATCATCGACTCCCTTCTTGAAGGACTTGATCGCTTTCGTGAGGAGGGCTTTGCTCCCTTTCTCTCAACGTGGGAGCAGTACGATTTGCTTAAAGGACAGGATATTTCGGTCCAAATAGGAAGCAACCTTAAAACAGGGGTCGCCCGCGGGATTGACCCCCATGGTTATCTCCGCCTTGAGACCTCCCCGGATAAGATCGAGCTCATTTCCTGTGGCGACACGACGATCGTGTGAGGCCCCCTTATCCTCTTCCTCGATGATTGTATGCAAGTGTGAAACGAGGGAGTGGATAGAGAACGTCCCAAACAGCCATCCATCTCTCTTGCGTATCCTTGCGCCGATAGGGATTAATAATTGACAGGGCATACAAGCCTATCATCGCAAACGCGCGATCCAATAAGAAAGAAAGAGCCGTAAGGCTTGCCATGATGTTCGTCACCGTTGCGAAACCTGTATCCATGAGAAGGGTCAATAAGACCACAATCATCAGTGCTGTGTTCATTCCAGTCGCAGGTGCAATACTCTGCTCTCTTACCCAAGGAAGAAGGATTTTGCTGGGAATCGTGCGGGGTTCCAGATTTAGGCTGTAAAAACGTGTCATCCCAGACTTAGACCTTCTTAGCCCCGACAGGTCGGGGAAGAGAGGCACTACCCGGCTACGCCCAAAGGCTACGCCGTGGCGAGAGCCTGGGATGACACGATTTTTTAACCCAAAATTGTTATTCCATGAGATACTTCTTAGCCCAGCGGAATTTGGAGTGCTGAACACTGAAGACTGCTCACTGAACACTGTCAGCCCCTGAGGCACCTCTGCAAGCATTGCTACTGGGGGCGAGGGAACAGTTGGTATGTTCTCCGATAGGGATGAGGGGGGTTCTGTTGGAGGAGCCCCTGCAGGTGGAGATGGTGGGGGCGCCATTTCAAATGATGAAAAGGTATTTTTCTCAAGCTCAGCACCCTCTTCTTCGACGTTTGATAAATGTGTATTTTTCAGGCGACGCGCTCTTCCAGCCCCCTGCTGAACAAGATCGGAGACAATCCCTGCAAGCGGGGCTGATGGAGACATATTCCCCCCGTTCTGGTTCTCTGAACCGTTCTGAGACGGTGGGGGAGGATTATCTCCGCCTGATGAGGCTGCTGCTAGCTGCATATTGGTGTTGGTAGTGGACGCTTCTGCATAGAGCGCTTTCTCTAGAGGACGGCAATGGCGCCATGTATGTTCCATTTTCATCGATTCTAAGAGGATGATTATCCTTATGCCAGAAGCATCCTGCGTAATTTTTGTAGATATGACCTTCCATTTCAGAAAGTACTTCAGGGACTCCTGATCTTCCGAAGTCAGCTCATACTCTTCCTCCTCTATAGAAATTCCTGCCCGTCCTTCAGAGAGGGCCTGAAGATCTTCACTCTCCAGCTTTGTGGCGGCGGCGGACAAACTTTTATATCCCTTTGGTCGCACCTTCTTTTCTAAAGGAGGGATATTTTTCTTCTTCTCAAGAGGGCCTGCGTTCTCAGAAGGAATCACAGGGTGTTGGATGGCCATCCTACGATTCTCTTCGGCATCCACCCAATCTGTTGCCTTGGCAGGTTCAAGAGAAAAAACCATTATCAACAAAATCAATTTCTTCATGGCAACCCTCCATTGAAAGGAGATTATTATTGAACTTGAGGCGGAGGGTAGGAGGGGAAAGCCCAATTGTCAACCATCTATTTTTTTATGGTTTACCATTTGGGCAACGGAGAATACAAAAAGGGCGCACTCCTTAGAGAGGCGCCCTTCTTTAAGGCTTCGTGGCTGCATTGAGCCGTCTGTCCTCTCCTATAAAAAGTTATCGTCTACCATAGCCTTTGCTTCCTCTTCCTCAGTTGGGGACTTCTGGGGCCACGTTCTTCTCACACCTTCAAAACAAAGTCGAAAAATTCTTTTTACTTCTCTTTTTATTGTTTTTTATATTAATAGTAATAAAATATTAACATCTTAATGATACTCTATTCTTAGACTACACGTTCCTCTTCCTTACCGCCTTTACGGAAGGGGCAGGAACACGGAACTATATTTTAACGCTAACAAAGGAGACCTAAAATGACAATGAAAAATTATCTGAGACTTTCCCTGCTTGTGGGATTTTCCATGATCGCTGGGGCACAGAGTGTCCAGGCCGGAAAGTCCCCTTCTCCTGAGTCTATCAACGTGAGACAATCTCAGGGGGATACCTTGGCTCGTTCTTCTCTGAAGGATGCCCATGGGAAAAGGTGCCCAGTGGTGTGCTGGCAACCTTTGGGCTGCGCCTGTTAACCGGAGCTCAGGGAATCCAGGAAAAAGCTTTCTGGATTCCCAATGAAGACTGACACCTGATACCGTTTTCATAAATACAGAAATTGCCTTAGAGATTGTGCCCTGTTATGCTGCCTTAGCTATAAAATAGGAGGAGAAGGCATGGCTGCATTGAGCCGTCTGTCCTCTCCTATAAAAAGTTATCGTCTACCATAGCCTTTGCTTCCTCTTCCTCAGTCTGCGGTGTATCTGCGTCCTGCGCCAAAACAGAAAGAGGGGTGAGAAGGGCGGCAAATGCTACGAGCGTCTTTAAATCAATAGATATCATTCCTTCCTCCTATAAAAATATATTTTTATCGCGATCTATGCATAACTTTATAATGTTATCACAAAATTATTAATATAGTATTACGTTCATCACATGCTTAAGGCACGACCTAGACAAGCCCCTCTCACATCCGTTAGTATGTTTGTCTGAGTCCCACCCCTTAGCGTATCTTACAAACTGAGACAGAAAACCCTATGATGCCAGCCCTTAAACCTCAGTTTGCGCCGCCCGCGCTTGCGATCTCCCCCGATCTTGATCGGTTGCCTCCTCATAGTTTCGAGGCAGAACAGGCCCTTCTCGGTGCCCTTCTCCACAACAATTTGGCCTTTGAGCGGATTGGGGATTTCTTGCGGCCGGAACATTTTTCGGATGGGGCCCATGCCCGTATTTTTGAGGCGATTAGTACGCTCATCCATCGCGGCCATACTGCGGATCCCATTACGCTTAAAGAGTATTTTGATCGGGATGATGCCTTGTCTGAAATTGGCGGCGGCCAGTATCTTTCGCAGCTTGCGGCGTCCATGGTGTCGATTATCAACACCAGTGACTATGGGAAGAAAATTTATGATTTTTATCTCAGACGTCAGCTGATTGATGTGGGTGAGGAAATCGTCAATGAGGCCCATACCTACGACCTGGAAGTCTCAGCTATTAACCAAATCGAGCTTGCAGAAAAAAAGCTCTTTGACCTGGCAACCACAGGTCACCAAGAACGCGGTCTTCAAACATTTTCCTCGGCTCTAAAAGACGCGCTCATCAGTGCTGAGGTCGCTTATAAACGAGACAGCCATGTGGTCGGTGTGACCACAGGGTTTAAGAAAATGGATGAGTGTTTAGGCGGCTTTCATCCTTCTGACCTCATCATTCTGGCTGGGCGCCCTTCCATGGGAAAAACCGCCCTTGCCACCAACTTTGCCTTTAATGCGGCACGAGCGGCCATGGAAAAAAAAGAGGGTGGACCGGTTGCCTTTTTCTCTCTTGAAATGTCGGCAGAACAGTTGGCCAACCGTATTCTCGGACAAGAGTCAGGGCTATCCTCAGACCTTATTCGACGGGGGGATATTGGCAAATCGGATTTTCCACGCCTTGTGGAAGTGTCGAATCGCCTCAATTCCCTTCCCTTTTATATCGATGATACGCCGGCCCTTTCGGTGCCCGCTCTCAGGACCCGCGCGCGCCGCTTAAAGCGCCAAGGGGGACTGGGCATGATTATCATTGATTATCTTCAACTGCTCTCGAGTCCTGGGAAAAAATCCCCAGAGAATCGCGTGCAGGAGCTCTCTGAAATTACCCGTAACCTCAAAGCGCTGGCCAAAGAACTTCAGGTTCCTGTCCTTGCGCTTTCCCAGCTCTCCCGTTCCGTTGAGCAGCGAGATGATAAGCGGCCGCAACTTTCTGACTTGCGCGAATCAGGATCCATTGAGCAAGACGCGGATGTGGTCATGTTCGTTTATCGTGAAGAATACTATCTTGCCCGGAAACAACCGACAGGGAGTGATGACAAGGTGGCTGCCTGGGAGGCTTCTCTCAAAGCGGTTGAAAAGACAGCGGAAGTCATCATGGCCAAGCAACGCCATGGCCCGATTGGCACGGTTAAGTTGCATTTCGAAGGACGATTGACGAAATTCAGTGATCTTGCGGATCCCACTTATCTTCCGGCGCACCATGGATAAGGCTCTCTTTCCCTACCCTCCGGCAGCTCCTTTGGCCCTCATCATTGATTTAGATGCCCTGGCCCACAACTATCGCTCTCTTTGCTCTGAACTCAATGCCGGCACCCTTTGTGCTGCCAGCATCAAGGCCAATGCGTATGGCATGGGGCTCAAGGAAGTGGCCATGCGTTTGTATCAGGAGGGGTGCCGGCACTTCTTTATTGCCTACCTGCCGGAGGCGATTGAACTCCAATATTTCATTGGAAAGGATAGCTTCATTTACGTTCTTTCCGGGTTTCGGCCGGGCGATGAGGAAATTTACAATCACTATAATGTGATTCCCGTTCTCAGCGATTTGACTCAGGTCAAGGCCTGGAACACCTTCGGTCAGCAAAATCAACAGTGCCTCCGGGCCGCCCTGCATTTTGATACAGGGATCACCCGAACGGGACTCTTCCCGGATGTGGTGCGCAAGCTGGAGCTCTCTCACTTTTCCCATACGGAAATCATTTGTGTCATCAGCCACCTTGCCTGTCCTTATCAACCGACCCACCCGATGAATGAAATTCAACGCCGGCTCTTTGATGAATTGCGCCAGCGGTTTCCTTTTGCCATGGGCAGTCTTGCCAATAGTGGGGGCATCTTTCTTGATCCGTCCTATCATTATGACATGGTACGCCCGGGTCTTGCCTTTACAGGCTGTTCGACAGCGGTCCCTCTCAAGCACTACAAACTCAAACCCGTTTTCAAGGCCTATGCTCAAATTCTTCAGATTAATGAGATCGAGCGCGGCGAATCAGTGGGATATGATACAACCTTTATCGCCCGGCGCGATTCTCGTATTGCCACCATTGGTGTGGGATATGGGGATGGGTATTTCCGCAGTTTGAGCAACTGCGGCGAGCTGTATTTTAAGGGATATTTTGTGCCCGTTGTGGGCCGCGTCTCCATGGATCTTCTGACCGTTGATGTCACCGATATTCCGCCTGAGGCAATTGCTTGTGGGGAATGGATGGAGCTTTTTGGCGATAATCTTCCTGCCGATGAGGTGGCCAAAAAAGCAGGAACGATTTCTTATGAGCTCTTCTCTCGCCTTGGCCCTCGGTTCGAGCGGTTTTACATAAATTCAGGCGTGGCGGAGGAAGAGGAACCGCTTCTTCTCGAGGAAGACCCTCTCGTTGCGCAGTCTTCTTAACTCCCCTGCATATTAATGAATCATTAATTAAACTACTGTGGCTACAGAAGCACATGCGAAGAAGAAGAAGCCGGCATCTGGCGCGGGCGATACGGCGCTGTTTGCGAAGTGTCAAACTGAATGTACTGATAATGCAAACTATTTAAAAGCAACAGCGAGCTATACATCAGCCACGGAGGCTCAGTGGGATCGCGTCAAGGCGGCTACGCTTGGGGCGTGTACAAATGCATGCAAAATATTTTCCTAACACGACCCATGAACGGATTAAAATAGAAAGGAATATCAAATGAAAAATCAATCACTCAAAACATGGACGCTCGCAATGGCTGCCCTCGTCCTCAGCGCCAGCATGACCACGGAAGCACATGCCAGAAAGTATAGTCCCCTGAAACAGTGCAACTCTCTGTGTGCAGATGTGGAAAGTAATCTGGCAGGAGAAGGGCGTTTCGATAAAGCAACCAAGGACAAGTGGGTCCAAGTTGCTTCGAAGACCTTACAGGCGTGTAACATAGCATGCGGCAGGGCGTTTCAATCCTAAGACGCAACTTAAGACGTTTATCTAAAAAAGGGATTTCCTGAGGGAAGTCCCTTTTTTACAGGATGATTGTAATATAGTGTCATCCCCGGCTTAGCTCCTCTTAATTTGCGGAGCAAATTTTTAGAGGAGCTTGACCGGGGACCCAGAGCAACATGAAAATTCTTTCATACCTTGATTCCTGGGTCCCCGATCAAGAAACTCTATGCCCCCGATAAATCGGGGGCGAGAGTTTCTAAGTCGGGGATGACACATTTGGGCAGATTCTCAGGCCAAACCCCAGCACCCGCTCAATGCCTGCGAGATCCTGTATTACCGTCAACGTCTTGAAACCTGCCCCCTGAAAAAGCGTTTCAACGTCCGGACGCTGCCCTTGTCCGATTTCAAGAAAGACACACCCTTGAGGCGCGAGAAGAGCGTTGATGGGACTGGTTAATTCGCGGTAACAGGTCATCCCATCCTCTCCCCCAAAAAGAGCGAGAGCAGGATCAAACAGCCGTACTCCCCTCTCAAGGGTTTCTTCTTCATGGCGGGGAATGTAGGGGGGATTACTGACAATGATATCAAAAGGCCCCTCCACCCCTTCTCCCCAAGACCCTTGGCAAAAGGTAGCACGCGTGTTGACCCCGTTACGGAGGGCATTTGACTGCGCCATCGTGACAGCCTCTTCTTGAATATCCACGCCTATGCCGATGGCCTGGGGAAGTTCATGCAGCAAGCTGATGAGAAGGCATCCGGATCCTGTGCCTAAGTCTAAGATACGCCAGGGTTTTGCTTTCTGATCTCCCACCCATTTGAGCACGCCCTCAACAATTGTTTCCGTTTCAGGACGAGGATCGAGGGTGTGTGCGTTCAGCTGAAACGGGAGGCTCCAAAATTCTCGAATCCCCCGCAAACGCGACAGGGGCTCCCCTTTTAGACGCCGCCTCAGCCATTCCTCAATCACCACCTCTTCTTCAGGAGAAGGAACGACTGTGGGATTTAAAATGATGCTTTGATTCCGCACACTTTCCAACAACCACTTGGCTTCTTGCCCGGCATTCTCAAACGCCGCCTTTGCCAGGGCCTCTTCAATAAAGCGATGCCATTCGGTGAGGGTCATGCTGTCTTTTGACCGTAATGACATTGCGCTTTCACAGGACAGGTGGGGCACAAGGGGACGCGCGCTTTGCAGATATACCGCCCATGTAGGACGAGCCAATGACTGGTATGGAGAATCCAGCGGGATGGCACACGTTTCATGAGTTGTTTTTCCACATCCAGGGGTGTTTTTCCAGGCGCAAGGCCTGTGCGATTCGACACCCGGAAGACGTGGGTGTCGACCGCAATCACATGGTCGCCGTAGAGGGCATTCAGGACCACATTCGCCGTTTTGGGCCCCACGCCGGGCAGGGTTTGGAGGGCCTGCGCGGTGGTGGGGACTTCTCCCTTAAAGACATCGACAAGCTTTTGGCTCAGGGCCATAATATGGCGCGCTTTTGAATTATACAGGCCAATCGTATTGATGTAAGTCTTCAAGCCCTCCAGGCCCAAGGCAAGCATTTTTTGAGGCGTGTCCGCAACGTCAAACAAGGCTTTCGTTGCCTTATTGACCCCCTTGTCTGTAGCTTGAGCAGAAAGGACCACGGCCACGAGGAAGGTAAAGGCGTTGGTTGAATAGAGCTCCCCTTGAGGATTGGGGTTGCGCGCGGACAAGATATCAAAAAATTCCTCAATTTCTTGAGGGGTCATGAGGGGTGTCATCATGCTCCTAGCACATCATCGATGGTGTAAAGGCCAGGCTTTTGGACATGCAACCAGGTTGCAGCTTTCAAGGCGCCGTGGGCAAAGAGATTCGGATCCAGGGCGCGATGTTTAATCTCGATCATCTCCTGATCGCCCGCAAAGATGACCGTGTGATCGCCTGCGACACCGCCCCCTTGTAAGGTGACGCATTCAAGGGTCCCCGTTGGACGAGGATGTTGAGAAAGATAGGGTGGCATATTGTGCTTCAAAAAATCGACGGTTCTTAAAGCCTTTGCAAGAGAGAGGCTCGTCCCAGAAGGCGCATCCTTCTTCTTCCGATGATGCATCTCAAGAATACTCACATCAAACGCTGGCCCCAACACAGTCGCGGCGAGGACGGCCATTTTCCTGAGCAATGCAATCCCGAGGCTGGTGTTGGGCGCCATCATCACAGGGATAAACTCAGCTGCCTTTTCGAAGGCGGCGACGTGATCATCGCTCACCCCCGTGACGCACATGAGATAGGGTTTGCGCAGGTCAAGGGCAGCTGTCAAGTGATGGGGCAATGCCTCTGGCGCACTAAAATCGATAAGTACATCCGCCTCCTGGAAGGCCTGGCGGGGATCATCCGTCACAAGAGGCCCTCCTGGCATTTCGGCGACAAGGGTTTCGATGCCTTGGCCTATGAATGGATTCATGGGGCGTGTTAAGGCCCCAACGATATCGATATCGGGGGCCAAGTGCGCTTCTCTTAAAACCCGCTGTCCCATTCGGCCTGTACAGCCCGCAATTGCAATTTTGATCATGTTTTCTCCTTGAGGGGATTTTCCTGTGCCATCAACGAGGTGTCATCCCAGGTCAACATGAAAATTCTTTCATACCTTGGCTCCTGGGTCCCCGACTCGCCGCGGCGTAGCCTCTGGCGTAGCCGGGTCAAGACCTTCTAACCTCCCGCAAAGCGGGAGCTAAGAGGGTCTAAGTCGGGGATGACACCATGTTTGATGACACGAAGGGGTCCCTCTCTCTCCGCATCTTCAAGTTAAGCCACCATACACCACTCTCTCCACAACGAAAAGCAGTTGCATCTCACAAAACGCCTCCCCTATAGTAGGCTATGAAAAAATCACGCTTTATTCCCTTAGACTCTTCGCAGAATCCTGTCCCGCATACGCGGCTGTGCGAGCATGCAGAATGTGAAGAGGGGGGTGAGTTTCGTGCTCCAAAAAGTGCAACGCATTTGAATGAGTATTATTGGTTTTGCCTTCCCCACGTGCGGGAATATAACAAAAATTGGGACTTTTACCGGGGGATGAGCATCCAAGAAGTGGAGGCCAGCCGAGTATCAGACATCACCTGGAATCGACCGTCTTGGCCAGTCGGGTCTTGGCGTCTTCTTCTCGATAAACTCCAGAATCTTGATGGATTGGATCCTTTTTTACGAACGGACCAGCTCTCTCCCACCCTCCCCAAAGAGGTTCGGAAGGCCTTTTCAGTTCTTGAAATTTCTTCTCTCCTGACCCTGAAGGAACTCCAAACTCATTACAAAACGCTCGTCAAGCGCCACCATCCTGATCTCCACGGAGGGGATAAAAAGGCGGAGGAGCGATTGAAAGAGATCAATGTGGCCTATCGGATTCTCAAAATCTATCTGACGGAGAATGGGAAGTGACCCCCTCAAGATAAAATTATTGCTTGCCTGTTCAGTTTCTGGCATGGTCCCCTTCAGTTCTACTCAAAAAAGGAAAAAGGATCTTCATTATGCCAGGTATGTATCTCTATATTCTCGCGAGTTCTCTTCTAGCCCTGTTTTATGGGGTCTATGCAGGACGCAAAGTGTTTTCGTGCTCTACGGGGACCCCCCGCATGCAGGAAATCGCCGCCGCCATTCAAGAAGGCGCTGGGGCTTATCTCAACCGTCAATATCGGACAATCGGTCTTGTGGGCATCATTGTTGCCGCTCTCTTGGGCTGGCTTCTGGGCAAGCACGCCGCGATCGGGTTTGTCGCGGGGGCCTTCTTATCGGGCATTGCAGGATATATCGGTATGAACGTTTCCGTCAGGGCCAATGTGCGGACCACAGAAGCGGCACGGCAAGGGTTGATCCCGGCTCTTGATATCGCCTTTAAGTCTGGCGCGATTACGGGACTTTTGGTGGTCGGTCTTGGGCTTTTAGGGGTGACCCTCTATTACATGTACCTTCTGCAAGAAGGAGAAGAGACCCGTCATATTATGGAAGCGCTCCTTTCCTTGAGCTTCGGCGCGTCCTTGATTTCGATCTTCGCGCGTTTGGGCGGCGGCATCTTCACGAAGGGCGCCGATGTGGGCGCTGACCTTGTTGGTAAAATTGAGGCTGGCATTCCAGAAGATGACCCCCGAAACCCAGCCGTGATTGCTGACAATGTCGGTGATAACGTGGGCGACTGCGCAGGCATGGCCGCAGACCTTTTTGAAACCTATGTGGTTACAATCGTCGCTACCATGCAGCTTGCAGCCATTTTCTTTACAGGGACTCTGCAAGAAGTCATGATTGCTTATCCCCTGGCGATTGGCGCTGTGTGTATCGTTGGATCAGTCGTTGGAACCTTCTTTGTGCGCCTTGGTAAAAGCCAGAACATCATGGGTGCCCTTTATAAAGGGCTGATTGTCACGTCTCTTGTTTCTGCAGGGCTCATTGTGTGGGTGACGATGAAACTTATCGGACTTGAGGAACCACTCTTGGTAGAAGGCCATGTCTTTACAGGCATGAATTTGCTTTACAGTGCGTTGACAGGACTTGGCGTGACGGGCCTCTTGGTCTGGATTACAGAGTATTATACCTCAACCGCTTATCGCCCCGTTCGCAGTATCGCGCAGGCGTCTGAGACGGGACATGCCACCAATATCATCCAAGGTCTTGCTGTTTCCATGGAAGCAACAGCCCTTCCCGTCATCGTCATTTGTGCGGGCATCTTAATTGCCTTCATCAATGCTGGTCTTTTCGGGATTGCGATTGCCGCCACAACCATGTTGGCTTTAGCCGGGATGATCGTGGCTTTGGATGCTTATGGACCTGTCACAGATAACGCAGGCGGCATTGCGGAAATGTCCGATTTGCCTGCCGATGTGCGCAAGGTCACAGACGCTCTGGATGCGGTCGGAAACACCACGAAGGCTGTCACAAAGGGTTATGCGATTGGTTCTGCAGCTCTTGCGGCTTTGGTTCTGTTTGCAGCCTACACAGAGGATTTAACCCATTTCTTCCCGCAACTTGATATCCACTTTAAACTCCAAAACCCTTACGTTGTCGTGGGGTTGTTTGTTGGCGGACTCTTGCCCTATCTCTTTGGCGCCATGGGAATGATGGCGGTGGGACGCGCGGCAGGTGCTGTTGTTCTTGAGGTGCGCCGTCAATTCCGTGAGATCAAAGGCATTATGACAGGCAAAGGGAAGCCTGATTACAGCCGGGCTGTGGATATTCTGACAAAAGCGGCCATTCGTGAAATGATCGTCCCGTCCCTTCTGCCCGTTCTTGCACCCCCTGTTGTGTACTTCGTGATTGCCTCTTTTGCAGGCCAAGCAGAAGCGTTCACGACCGTTGGGGCCATGTTGCTCGGGACCATCATCACAGGTCTTTTCGTGGCCATTTCCATGACCTCTGGAGGAGGCGCATGGGATAATGCGAAGAAGTACATTGAAGATGGCTTCCATGGTGGCAAAGGGGGCGAGGCGCATAAAGCGGCCATCACAGGTGACACAGTGGGTGATCCTTATAAAGATACCGCAGGTCCTGCTGTGAACCCGATGATCAAAATCATCAACATCGTGGCTTTGCTACTGTTGGCGGTATTAGCAAGATAGATAGTCGTATAAATCCTGTCATCCTTGGCTAGAAGGCCTTGTGTTACGCAGTAACACTTAGAGCCTTCTTGACCGAGGATCTTATAGAAGCAGCGTTTCTGTTGACACAAGATCCCCGGTCAAGAAGTGCTAAAACCCTCGATGAATCGAGGGTAAGCCCTTCTAGCCAGGGATGACAACTCTTAGTTTGATTAAAGGAGTCTCTCATGAAAAAACTTACCCTCTTGCTCACTGCTACACTGCTACACTGCTACACTGCGCCGCTATGCGGCGCCCAGCATGCAATTGCCCGTCATGGGGATGTGAAATACGCGCCTGGCTTTACCCATTTTGAAAGCGTTAACCCGCAAGCTCCTAAGGGGGGCGAGTTCAAGCTTGCCGTTGTGGGCACCTTTGATACGCTCAATCCTTTTCTCGTGAAGGGGACCGCCCCTGCGGGCATCCGAGACATCATGTTTGAAAGTTTGATGAAACGAAATACTGAGGAGCCTTTTACCCTGTATGGGCTTGTCGCCGAGAGTCTTGAGGTCGCCCCTGATCGCTCATGGATCATCTTCCACATTAATCCAAAAGCCAAATGGCAAGATGGCGTTCCGATCACTGCGAAAGATGTTGTGTTTTCCTATCGTACCCTTCGAGAGCACGGCACCCCTAACCAGCAAATGGCTTACAAAAAAGTAAAGGATGCGCAGGTTTTGGGGGAACGCTCTGTTAAATTTACGTTCTCTCCTGCTGAAAATGGCCAGTATGACCCCGAACTTCCTATGTTGATGGGGATCATGGCGCTTCTTGCAGAGCATGATCTGAAAGGGAAAGATTTTGAAAAGACAGGCATGACGCCTCTTCTCACAAGTGGCCCTTATAAAATTGCAAAAGTTGACGCCGGACGGTCCATTACCTACCAACGCGATCCCAAATACTGGGGCGCGAATCTCCCTGTTAACAAGGGTTATTTCAATTTTGATACGATCCGCTTTGACTATTACAAGAATGCGACGGTTGCCTTTGAAGCTTTCAAAGCCGGCAATTCGGACACGAAAGAAGAATCTGACCTTGGAAAATGGGCTACCAGCTATGACTTCCCCGCTGTCCAACAAGGGCTTGTCGAGCGCATTGAGATTTCTCATAAACACCAAGTGGGGATGACCGGTTTTGCTTTTAATATCCGTCGCGATCTTTTCAAAGATCCTGACGTGCGCCAAGCCTTGGCCTATGCCTTTGACTTCGATGCGTTGAATAAGACCCTTTATAATGGGGCCCTTGTTCGCACGACCAGCTTCTTTGACAATACAGAGCTTGGTTCCAAAGGATTGCCAAAAGGACAAGAGCTCGCCCTTCTTGAGCCCTTCCGTGCTCAATTGCCCCACGAGGTCTTTGACACCCCCTATAGCCTCCCCTCCTTTCAAAAAGGATCCCGGGACAACTTGAAGAAAGCGCGCGCCCTTCTGAAAAAAGCAGGATGGGTGATGAAAGATGGCAAACTTGTGAATACAAAAACGGGGAAACCTTTCACATTTGATCTTATCCTCAATGTTCCTGAGAATGAAAAAGCGGCCCTCGCCCTTCAACGTAACCTCAAACCCCTTGGTATTGAAATGAACGTGCGCACGGTAGATGCGGCCCAGTATGAAAACCTTCGTACCAATATGAATTTTGATGCGTTAATTCATTTCTGGGGACATTCCATGTCACCGGGGTCAGAGCAATCCTTTTATTGGAGCTCTAAAGCTGCCGATGAACCAGGGACCCGCAACTACCCGGGCATTAAGAATCCTGTGGTGGATAAGCTTTGCAAGGCGGTTGAGAATGCCTCTACGCGTGAAGAGCTTGCTGCGGCAACGAAAGCCCTGGATCGGGTCCTTCTGTGGGGACACTACGTCTTGCCCCTGGGCCACCGGACAAAGGATTGCGTCGCCTGCTGGAAGCGGGTGGGATACCCTCCTTTGGGCAAAGTCCCCACCCTGGGTATTCCGAGCATTCATACGTTCTGGATTAAAAAGTAGCTAAAAAACCCCTCCTTCCTGATTTTTTGTGCTATGCTTTGGACAGAATAAATCTGACAGGAGAGCAAGAATAGTGACCCTCAACACACTTTTGGGTAGCATAGCTCTTGCTCTCCTTTTTACCGTTCCTGCACAAGCGGCAGCTCAATCTGAGCAAGATGCCTCCCCTTCAAGCCCCAGTCCCGCAGCACAAGTGAGGGCGGCTCGTGAAGGTTTACACCCCTCCCTCACTTGTGATGCGGAATCTAAGCTTGAGAGTGAGGCACAGTCCCCTGTCCCCACGCCTGCGACTGTAGGTTCTGATAATCGTCAGGGAGTTTGGTCCTCTGAATTAGATCTCTTGAGGGCGCAACTTTCACTTTTAGGCCAACGAGAACCATCTGATCGGCGCACCCAAAGCTCACCACTTCCGACCTCGCCATTGGAAGGACGTCTGCCAACGACCAGATCTTTAACCTCCTCGTCAGCGAGCCCGCTCCTCGTCGCAAGGCCACTTCCCACTACACATGGGAGGGGAGGCAGAAATTTTCAGAGGACGTCGCCTGTAGCTTCTTCTTACTCACCAAACTCTCCCGCTTTACGGGCAGCAGCCAGAGCCAATGCTATGCGGTGGCAAATTGGTAAACTTGATGACGCACTTACCGTCGCGTCCACTAAACTTTCAGCTGCAGGAGGGACGAATCCTCGCATTGACTCTACAGATGAAATTTTCAAGCAAACGCGAGACAATCCTTCAAAAATCATTGATATGTTTGTTGGTAACATGGAATCTGCACTCAGATATGCACAAACACTTACGATAAGCGAAGCTGAAGCTATTTTACAAAAAGCCGACACTCGTTTCAGGAATGATCTCTCCCTCCTTATACCTCCCAATGCTCCCCTTGCAGCTAAAGACCTTCTGAAGACAACTCTAGCGTCTCTCAGACGCGATTCTTTCACCACTGCCTTTAAGGTAACCGCTGAAACCAGAATGAAAGAAGCAGAAGCGAGAGTGAGAGCTGTCATTGAAGCCGAGATCAGGGCTGTTCACGACCAAGCTGAAATTCATATAATGGGAGCCAATGCCCATTTTAGTGCCGTTTTCAGCGCGTTTCACACGCAACTTGATGCGATTTGCCCGAACCTTGCTGAAGCTGAATCTGACATTGAGCCCCATCCCTCCAGCAGCAGCGGTCAGGTGCCTAAGGACTCTTGAGGTTGAAAACAAACTATATTTTTTATTACACTTTTTTATTATGTATGTTATACCATCTCGGTCATACATATGTATGATGAACTAAAATTGATAGAGGAGTAAAAATGATGACACCGACAAATTTAAGAACACTTTTAGGAAGTGCAGCTCTTGCCCTTCTTTGTGCCCTCCCCGCACAAGCAGCGAGCGAACATGCACCAGATCCTGAACAAGACGCTTTTGGCAGAGCATTTAACAGAGGAATCGCTGCGATGGGATACACGATCGTGTCCCAGACGCCAGTGTCTAGGCTTGCTCCTGCCGCCGCTGATGATCGGCCCAACCCGCTCGCTGCTGCTGGCATCAACCTTGCACAAAGAGAACAACAGGAAGCCCGTGCGAGAGAAACTGCTAAACAGCAGCTTGATGCCTTTGACGCACAAAATAAAAAAGAATACAATTCTCTGACGAGTGGGGAGGGAGATTGGTATACGCGTCAGGCGAATAATGAGCGTCTTACAGCTCTCAATAAGGAGCGTAGATCCCTTTTGCTTAAAACACTCACGCCCGCGCAAATACGGGAGTGGGAAGATCAGAAGAGGGCTGCCGGCGTGAAGTAAAGAATCGTCTAGCAACTCTTAAAAAGAAGGAGATTGTTTATCTCCTTCTTTTTCCCCCTTCTACTCCACCGTCCGCAACCACGCCTCTTCCGCCTCGGCCAAGTCTTTCTCGAGGCGAGCTTGAGTCTTCAGAAGTTCAGACAAGGCTTCTGAGTGATGGGAATAAAGGGCGGGATCTTCCAAATCTTCCCTGACTTTTTGCAACGAACAGGTCAGTGCCTCGATCCGAATTTTTGCCTCTGAGGCTTCTTTTTTTTGCGGTGCTTTTTTTGGTTTCTCACCCTTCGGTTTCTCACCCTTCGGGGCCGGGGCGGGGCCTTTTAAAATCAGGGTTCGGTAATCTTCCAAATCGCCCTCAAAGTTTTGCACTTTTCCATCCGCCACAAGCCACAAGCGGTCCATAGTGCCGGCCAGCAGGTCCATATCGTGGGTGATGAGAATCACCGCCCCCCCAAATCCATTGAGAGCTTCCATCAATGCCTGGCGCGATCCCATATCCAAGTGGTTGGTGGGCTCATCCAGGATGAGGATGCTGGGCTTATCCAAAGAAATGAGAGCTAGGTTCAGGCGCGCCTTTTCTCCCCCCGACAAGCTCTTTACGACTGTATCGGCAAGGGCCCCTGCCAAGCCAAATCGCGCGAGATGGCCACGTGCTGCTGTGGGCGAAAAGGAAGGTGCTTTTCGGCTCACATGCTCGAAGGCGGTTGCGGTGGGGTCAAATTCTTCGACTTGATGTTGGGCAAAGTAGCCGACCTTCAACTTCCCTGAGCGGCGGATTTCCCCCGTTTCCGGATTGAGACGTCCCGCAATGAGTTTGGCCAGCGTCGATTTTCCGTTTCCGTTCGCGCCTAAAAGGGCAATCCGATCCTCCTCATCAATGCGCATATTGAGCCCCTTCAGGATCGGCTCCCCGGGCTTATACCCCACACTCACATGATCCATCACCAACAGAGGCGGGGACAATTTTTCCGGCTGAGGAAAATCAAATTTGACATCTGGATCCCGGGACACGTCAGGAAGTTGCTCCATTTTCTCGAGCGCCTTGATGCGGCTTTGGGCTTGTTTTGCTTTTGACGCCTTTGCGCGGAAGCGATCGACGAAAGATTGCATATGCTTTCGTTTTAGCTCTTGCTTGGTATGCTGCGCCTTCAGCGCTTCCTGCTGGGCGTGCCAGGTGCGCTCAAAGGTGTCGTAATTTCCTCCATAAGCCGTGATCTTATGCTGGTGCAGATAGAGGATCCGATCGCAGACCGTATTGAGAAGTCGGCGATCATGGCTGATAACCAGCAGCCCTCGCGGATAGGTACGCAAGTATTCCTCAAGCCACAGGGAGGATTCAAGATCCAAGTGGTTTGTCGGCTCATCCAACAACAACCAATCCGGTTGGGCAAAGAGAAGAGAGGCCAGAGCCACCCGCATGCACCATCCGCCTGAAAAGGTGGAAAGAGCCGTTTGCTGCATCTCTTGGGAGAACCCAAGGCCCCCCAAAATTTCGGCAGCCCGTGCTTCAGCCGTAAAAGCATCAATGGCGATCAAGCGGTCATAAATGTCGGCCATGTGTTCCACTTGCGTCGGATCCTCCAGACGTGCCAAGAGCTGCAGTCGCTCTGTATCTGCTGCCATCACCACTTCCAAAGGCGTGAGAGGGCCCGAGGGAGTTTCCTGAGCCACGTGCCCAATGCGCACGCGGGCGGGAATCTCCAACGTTCCCTCGTCAGAAGGAAGGGTTTTTAAAATTACCTTGAAAAGGGTCGATTTTCCCGTGCCATTGCGCCCCACCAAGCCATAGCGATTCCCCTCATTCAGGGTCAGGCTGAGATGCTCAATCAGGATGCGTCCTGCCATCCGAACAGTTATATTTTGAAGCTTTATCATGAAAGATCACTCAGAAAAGAAGTCGTCCGCAGGATTTACAGGTTAATTCAGAAAAAAGCTACTTCTTTTTCTGGTCTGAATCCTCGATCAATCTCGAACATTGATGGGCGCCCCACCACCCGGGAGACTGAGCATACCCTTTTGCATATGCTAGGAGGGGGAGCGCGGGACAGGATCCTCTTCAACATCTCCATTTACGAGCTCGTAAGCCGGGAGCTGAGACTGTCCTTCTGCATGTGCTGGAGGAGGCGGGACGACAACGGGTGGGGGTACGCCTTCAGCGTTTACATTTACGAGCTCGTAAGCCGAGAGCTGAGGCTGCCCTTCTGCATGTGCTAGGAGAGGAGGCTGTACGGATTCGATATTGATGGGTGTGCCCTCCAGGAGCTGAGGCTGTCCTTCTGCATGCACTGGAGGAGGCGAGACGACAACGGGTGGTATGCCTTCAGCGTTTACATTTACGAGCTCGCAAGCCGGGAGGCCCTCAACTCCATACTCCGGAACGGCCGGTTGAGCTGCTCCATAGTGTATAGGTTCATACGCTGGGTGTCCTTCTGCTGGATACGCCGGAAGAGGTGCAGCTATTGGTGCTACCGGAAGAGGCGCCACGACGGCAGCTTTAGGGTGGGGCTTCACCTGTGGTTTTATTGGATCATAAGAGGGGGACACATCGTAATATTGTTTCTGCCCCCCTCCTGCATTAACAATCTTTTGGAAAATTTCGTCCCAATCTATGTCAGCGTCTGCCTGCATACTAGGAGAAACCTTACCATTCTTCAGAGACTTTGGAGCGTTTTTTCGTCCATTTTTTTCCTTAATGCGATTCCTTTCCTCAAGCGCTGCAGCTTTTCGATGCTTCACAGCCAACTCTTCCTCACGCGCTTCTTGCGCTTGCATGCAGTCCGCAAATTCGCGTGTTCCAGAAGGGTAGCCATAATCTAAGCAGCGTGACCGATAAACAACCAACTGCTTCTCCCGCGTCATGGGAGATTCCCAGCACCCCGTGAGAAGAGCCGCCATAGGAAGCACACCGATAAATTTTTTCATGCCACTCTCTTTATTAAAATACACGTTGGAAAGAGAATATCTCTCTCCTTACGGTGCTGGCATTCTATCGAAATTTTTGAGGGATGCAACGTTTTCGAAAAGCCATCCGCCGTAGTGACTTAGCGAATGGCCATCCAAATTTTTTAACACCCCGTAAAAATCTTGCAAACTGGCTAGGACACGCAGGGGGAGCTGTGCCCCCCTCCCCTCTTAACGAGACTCCGGATTAATAACTTCCTCTGTTTTCTGAGGAAATTCTACAGGCGGCATCTTCCCTTTCGGGTTTTTCAAAATGCGATCCACAATCCGTGCGGTTTGGCGTCCAATGTCTTTTTGATCGGGGCCTAGGGCAGCACGAGCCCCTTGCGGGACCATATCCACGTCACTGACAAACGCTGGAATACCGCACTCCTTTGCGGCTTTCACGACACTTGAAAAGGCACCGAGAGCCGTGTTGTCATTGTTGACAAACAAGGCATCGACTTTGCCGCAAAGACTTTGACTCGCCATCAAGACTTCGCTTGTTTTTGAGGCCACCGCAAAGACAATCTTTAAGTTCATTTTTTTGGCGGTTTTTTTCATGGCTTCATTGAGGCTAATAGAGTTGGCCTCTCCTGGATCGTAAATCACCCCGATGGTTTTGAGATCCGGCAAGATGCGTTTAAATAGCGCGAATTGCGGTTCCACACCTAGGAAATTGGAGACGCCTGTGACATTGCCTTGAGGGGCTTTTAGGTCGGTCACAAGCTTGGCTTCCAAAGGATCGGTCACAGAGCTGAAAATCACAGGGATTTTCGTTTTCTCTGTCGCCTTCATTGCTGCTTGGGATGCTTTTGTTCCAAGGGTCACAATGGCATTAGTCCCATTGGAGACAAACTTCTGCGCAATTTGCGCTGCAAGGGCTGCATTTCCTTGAGCGGTTTGAAAATCCAAAACCATCGTTCGGCCGTCCTCAAAGCCCAGCTTTTTGAGCTCTTCAAGAATTCCCTGATAGGTTGCATCAAGGGCCGGGTGTTCAATGATTTGAAGGACGGAAATTTTAACGGGGCTAGCAACAGAAGATGTCGCAAAGACAAGAAAACAAGAGAAAATTTGGAGAGATTTTTTTAGGGTGTTGAACGTATACATCGATTTATCCTTTTGCATGTGAAGCGTATTAACTTGATATTTTGTCGCATGTGATGATGGCTATGATGTCGATGCATGAGCGTCCTCCTTTCTTGTAATCTGTTTTAAGTTTTGAAATGGTACCACACCTATGTACAAAATACAAGGAGACCCCCTGTCATTTTTCCGTCCTCCCGGCAGATGACTTGGAGGGACTACGCTACCTTTTGCTGATGAGGTGCAGTGAAGAGGCGAAAACATTCTCTGAGAGAGGGAGAATAAGTCTTAAGGGCATCCTCCATAAATTTCTCGGCCGCTTCAAGCGAAAACCCAAGAATTTCTTTTTTCAAGAGGCCTGCAGCGGGACCTGAGACGGAAAGAGACCGAAACCCAATGGCAAGGAGAGCAAGGGCATCAAGGGGCTTACCTGCCATTTCTCCGCACACATTAATAGGGACCCCTGCTTTTTCACACGCACGGGCAATGTGACGCAAATACGTCAAGAAGGAAGAAGACAACACATCATAACGCCCCGAAACCGTAGGATTTGCGCGATCGCAGGCATAAAAAAATTGGAAGAGATCATTCGTCCCGAGAGACAGAAAATCAACTTCTTGGAGCAGAAGATCGAGCTGGTCCACAATCGCTGGCACCTCAAGCATCACCCCATAAACAAGGGAAGAGGGAAGGGGTTCATTATTTTTGTGTGCCCTCTCCTTTTCCTGTTCAATGATGTAACGAACCTCCCTGTATTCTGAAATATCTGAAATCATCGGAAAAAGAAGGCGTAACGCTCGCCCCTGGGAAGCCCGCATGAGAGCATTCACCTGTTGACGCAAAATTGTCGGCTTATCAAGGGCGATCCGAATGCCTCGCCACCCCAATACAGGGTTTTCGTCTGCAACGCGCCCCATGTAGGAGACCACCTTGTCTCCCCCGATATCCAGCGTGCGAAAAGTGACAGACCGGTTTTGCGCCTGCTCCAAGACATCGCGATAAATTTCTGTTTGCTCTTCCATCGCGGGGAATGTCGGGCGCATCATGAAGGGGATTTCAGTGCGATACAGCCCCACCCCTTCGACTTGGAAGGTTTCCAATTGATGGATATCTGTTGGCAAGCCGGCATTCAACATCAGAGTAATCGGAACACCATCGGCCGTCTGACACGGTTTATCACGCAAGGCAGCGGTGAGGCCTTGGAGTTCTTGAGCAAGATGCATCCGTTCACGTGCAGACTGGAGGGCTTCTTCCGTGGGGAACACCACAACCGCCTCTTTCTCCCCATCAATAATCAGCGTATCGCCGTCATGGATGTGGGTCAACAAAAGAGGAAGGCGTCCAATGATCGGGATATCCAAGGCACGGGCAACAATCGCCACATGCGCCGTATAAGCCCCTTCTTCTAAGACGACACCTTTAAGAAAGCGCCGATCATAATCCAGCAACTCAGCGGGCCCAAGATTATGGGCCACAAGAATCATGGCTTCAGGAAGATCTTCCGCCACACCGCCCTCTCCGGCGAGATGCTTTAAAAGACGACTAGCAAGATCTTCCAAATCCCAAAGATGATTCTTTAAAATATGGGCCCCAATTTGGGTATATCGCTCACGGGTCAAGCGTCGCACTTTTTGAACAGCAGCTTCTGCCGTAAATCCGTCTTGAATCACGTCATGAATTTTACGGACCCACCCCCGATCGGAGGCAATCATGCGGTAGGCTGACAAGATGTCTTCCATATCCTTTTCAAGAGGGGATTCCATAAGCTTATCTATGGACTCAATCATTTCCCGAATCGCAACTGTCAACCGGTGGCGTTCCGTCTTGGGATCTTGAGAAAACGCTCTCTCTTTCCAAGCACGCGGGTGATGAATCACAGCCGTTCCAATGGCAATCCCCCCATTCAGGACGACCCCCTGGAGGGCATGCATTTCCCCTTGTTTTCTGCCTGTTAGGGTGAGAAGAGGCAGGCGACTTAATTCAGGAAGGGCTGCAAACAAATCACCGACAGCTTGCAATTGTTCCTCTGTTCCTTTTGGAAACGGCTTAGACGAGGGATTTTGGAGCGTCAGAACCCCAATCGTTCCCCGTGGAGACAAGAGAGGCACCCCCACAAGGGCGAGGTTGATACATTCAGCAACCCCCGGACAGTAGAAAAAATTGGGGTGGAGGGAAATATTGTCACACAGCACGCTTTTGCCTGTGGCTGCAATAAATCCAACAAGTCCTTCCCCAACGCGGAAACGTGCAGAATAGGTATCATGGCTTAGGGGGTCAAATCGCGAAAAGACTTCCAAAAAGTGATCTGCAGAAAGCGAGAAAAGGAATGCCGATTCTGAGCCCAACTCTTGAGAGACCGTTTGCAAGGCGAAGCTCAACCGGTAGGCAAGAGGACGTGGCATGTCCAGGATATCCGAAAGGCGTTGCAAAAGGGGGAGGGCGTCCTCCGTCGTTCCGAACGCTGTTTCCATTAAGAGACCCTTGAAAAAAGAGAAAGAGTAGCTTGATGGAGAAGTTCCTCGAGTACTTCCTGGGTAGACTGTTCTTGCGTCACCATTCCCACACTCTGGCCGGCCATGATCGACCCGTTTTCAATATCGCCATCCACAACAGCTTTTTTGAGCGCCCCGGCCCAAAAATGTTCGATCTTAAGTTGGGCCTCTTTGGGGTTCATTTCCTCCCGATCAACTTGGGCAATAAGTTCCTTTTGGTAGGCGACAAAGGCCTGTGTCGCTTGGTTAGAAATGGCACGCACGGGAATGACGGGAAAACGCGCATCCAGTTGGGGAGAGATGACGGTGTCACGGGCTTGGGCATTCATAAAGGCCTTTTTAAAGTGGGGATGTGCTATGCTTTCTTTCACACACACAAAGCGCGTTCCCAACTGACACCCTGCTGCTCCAAGCTCGAGATAGGAAACGATCGTTTCCCCTCGCCCAATACCGCCCGCAACAAACACTGGGATTTCCTTAACATGGGGAAGAATCTCTTGGACGAGGACGCTCGTTGAGACCGGCCCGATATGTCCCCCCGCTTCCATCCCTTCAATCACGAGAGCATCCACACCAATTTTGAGGAGTTTTTTGGCAATAACAAGAGCTGGGGCAAAACAGATCACCTTGATGCCCTGATCTTTAAGGGCCGTAATCGCTGTTGAGGGAGGAAGGCCACCTGCAAGAACGACGTGCTCTATTTTCTCATCCACACAGACATCGATCAGATCCATCAGCTGAGGATGAAGGGTAATAAGATTCACGCCAAAGGGGGCGGTTGTGAGCTTCTTCGTTGCTTGAATTTCAGCTCGTAAAAGATCGGGTGACATGGCGCCAGAGGCAATCACGCCAAATCCTCCCGCATTCGAAATCGCTGAAACGAGATTGCGTTCGGAAACCCACGTCATGGCTCCACCGAGAATCGCGTAACGCACGCCTAAGAAATCCTGCCCGCGGGACATGAGGTGATCCAACCGTTTTGCAGCGACTTCCATTAACATTCCTCCGCATCCAGTTGATAAACCGTATGCAAGTGCGATACGGCCCGTTTCATTTCAGAGGCGGCAATCAAAACGCTTAATTTGATATCGGATGAAGCAACAGCTTGCACGGCAATCCCTTTTTCTTTCAACGTTTGAAACAATTTGCGATGGGGGCTGTGGTCCGTTTGGAAACAAGGCCCTATCACAGATATCTTTGCTATATCAGAATCAGTTAACACATCCTGAAAATGAAGTTTATCTTTTGAGTCCCTTAAAACTGCAATCGTCCGCTCAGCATCCGCTGCGGAGACGATGAAGGAAACGTCTCGACACTCCCCCTGAAGAGAAAGGGTTTCGTGCATCATGTCAAGAGCAATGTGATTTTCCCTGAGGGGGGCTGTCATATTATTAAGAGAAACCGAGGCGGGAAGGGCGCATAAAGTGAGTTTTACGTGATTAAGGGAGTGAGCAAGGCCGCTCACTTGCCGTCTTGTTGTTTGCAACTCATGTTCTCCTGTCACGAGCGTACCAGGCGTTTCTGAAAGACTGGAGAGGACACGCAGACGAACCCCATGTTTCATCGCCAGCTCCACCGAGTCTCTCTGCAGGACTTTCGCCCCTTGAGAGGCCAACTCCAGCATATCTTGATAAGCAATCTGGTTCAATTTACCGGCTGCGGAAACGTAACGAGGATCGGCGGTGTAGATGCCATCCACATCTGTGAAAATATCGCATCTCTCGGCTTGCAAAGCAGCAGCCAAGGCCACCGCTGTTGTGTCCGATCCTCCGCGCCCTAAAGTGGTAATGCGGCCGTCAGCGTTCACGCCTTGAAACCCTGCCACAACAGATACGAGGCCTTTCTTTGCAGCTTCTGTAAGGCGGTGCGTCTGAATCTCCTGAATGTGGGCATGGGAGTGATGAGAGGATGTCTGAATGGGAAGTTGCCATCCCTGCCAAGAGCGGGCAGGAATCCCGAGGCTTTGCAGTGCAAGCGCCAATAACCCCGCTGTAATTTGTTCACCTGTCGACACAACCGCATCGTATTCAGCCCGATCATAGGTTGTGGAAAGATCCCGCACATAGTTCACAAGGGTGTTTGTCGTGCCCGCCATGGCGGAAACAACAGCCACAACACTATGCCCCGCTTCCACCTCGGCTTTAATGCGTAAAGCCGCTTTTTTAATCAGGTCAAGGGTTGCAACTGATGTGCCCCCAAATTTTTGAACGATATAGCTCATGCGTCCTCTGGTTATTGTATTCAGAGTCCAAAAATCCTTGTCATCCCTGGCTAGAAGTACTTACGTTACATCGTAACGTTTTAGCACTTCTTGACCGGGGATCTTATTATCAGGGATTGAGTAAGTGAGGTGCCTCTGACATTGTTTGCATATATCTTGTTTTTAAGCGAAGAGCAAGGTAAAGAGAGGGGATGAATACACGCGACCCTCTTGAGCTTGAGCACTTTAACAAATTAAGTGCGACGTGGTGGGATGAGGCGGGGCCGTTTCAGCTGCTGCATCGCATGACACCCTTGAGGATGGCCTTTCTTTTAGAGCGCGCGACCTCATATTTTGATCTCCCAGAGAATTCGCCCACTCCTCTGCAAGGACTGCGTATTTTAGACGTGGGGTGTGGCGGAGGACTCCTCTGTGAACCCCTTGCCCGCTTAGGGGCTGATGTTGTTGGGATCGACCCTGTGGAAGACCACCTGTCTGTTGCACGCGCACATGCTGAAGCAATAGGCCTTTCGATTTCCTATCTCCCCTGCGCCATCGAAGATCTCCCCTCCGATCTTGAGGGCTTTGATCTTGTAGTGGCCTCTGAAATTATTGAACATGTTGTGGACGTTGATGGTTTTCTCCACGCTTGTGCAGAGAAAGTTGGGGACCACGGGGCTCTTATGGTGACCACCCTCAACCAAACACTGAAGTCTTATGTTTTTGGCATTCTCGCTGCCGAGTATCTTCTGAAGTGGGCGCCCCCAGGGACCCATGCGTGGGATAAATTTTTGCCCCCCCCCCATTTTATCTCGGAAATTGAAAGCCTTAGGCTTGACCACCCAGTACACTCAAGGGGTGCGACTCTCCCCCCTCAGCAAAACATGGCACTTTTCTTCTTCGATGGATATCAACTATTTTCTGTGGGGACAGAAGGGGAATTAACCAAATCTTTACCTTCTTCCTGTAGAAAAAGGCGATATAGACCATCTCCTCAAGGGAAAAAAGCATGCGAGCCTTTCTTGTGATTTTCTTAAGTTTATCCGCTGCTGCCATGGCAGACTGTAAAAAATCCCCTCTTAAGGCGCTCCTCGCAAGTAAGAACGCGCCTCAAAACTGCGCCATTGATGAAGAGCTCACAAGCCTGGGCCCTATTGATTGATCTTTTGAGAACGGTTTTCTATTTAAATTCGTACACTTTCAGTGTCATCCCAGACATAGACCTTCTTAAGCCCCGCATCGCGGGGGCCTAGAAGGTCTTGATCTGGGACCCAGGGCCGCACAAAAATTCTTTCATACCTTGCTCCCTGGATCCCAGGTCAAGTACCTCTAATTCCCCGACAAGTCGGGGATAAGAGGTACTAAGCCTGGGATGACATCTTAATTAATGTGTCCACACTGAATTCAAAAATGCCTTAATCTTCACTTGCAATGTGGGTCGGCACAACAGCCTCATCTTCCCCGAAATCAGACGTATCCTCGAGGATATCGTCACTTTCCTCTAAAGCCTCGAGATCTTCTTCAATATCGATATCGAGCGTATCCTCAAGTCCGGGAACAGGAGCGACCTTTGCTTCAGGCACCGGTGGGCGTCCGCGCTTCTTTTTAATTAGGAGCTCCGCGTCAAAGGTGGCTGAACATTTTGGGCAGACAATGGGCTGCTTGCGCATATCATAAAAACGAGCGTTGCAGGTTGGGCAGGTGCGCTTTAGGCCCCATTCAGGGTGAGACATTGATCAAATCCTCTTTAATTAAATTAATGATAACGGCTTTGTCATGAGTTGACCGGTCTTGTCAATACGGTTTTTTTGAGGAAGGCATGGGAAGAGGCATTTTTTTGGGGGATGAGGAAGACTCGTTGTCATTAACTTATTGTCATCCCCGCCTGCGCGGGGATGACAAGATTCTAAAACAGTAACTTACTGGGCTTCTGCTGCAGATGACGCGCCTGGGAAAATGGCTTCTACCACGGGGTCCGGATCTATGCGTGTAAGCCACAGATCAATGACCGCATCCTTTTTTTCATCGTCGGTAAGGTCCTTCCACCCTCCATGTGTATCAAGGAATTCGGAAGTGGCACGAGACTTACGAGAGAAGTGAAGATCAAGTGTGTCAGGTTCAGATTTAAATTGGGAAAAAGCATTCCACCCACCCTCACAACCGTCGCCCTCAATGTTTGGAAGCTCATGTCTCAGGATTTTTGGGAAGCGTCCGTATAACGCATAGCGATATCGTTCATCCTCCCCTGTCCTTATGGGGACAGCGTCTTTTTTGGCTATGACTTCTCGAACATCTGCGTCCCTCAATGAGGTTTCGGGTGCGAGTGGCGTTATAAAAGGAAAGGCCTCTTTAATCTGTGTGTTCAGCACATGCTTAGTCTTAGCATTTAAGTCCTCACCTTCTGCACTCGCTGCAAACGCAGCTGTGCTTGCCAGAACTGCGTTTATCAAAAGGACCGCGAATAAATTGTTTTTCATTTTACCATCTCCATTAATGTAACCTCATGCAGAATATGAGTTTCTTAATAAAAGTCAAGTTATTTTTGAAACCCCTTTGTTTGTCATGCTCGAGCTCTCGCCGCGGCGAGAGCTGGGGCGCGGGGATAACACATTAGCTTCGTAGCGACACGGCTTCTAAAGCAATAATTTACTGGACTGCTTCTTACTCTGCGTTGCTTTCTTCTTCTAGCTCTGTTTCTACATCGGAATTTGTTGAAGCCGCGGATGGCCCATCAGCTGGCTTCCTGGTTGGTTCCTGAGGGGTTATGAGCGAGAGAAGAAAGTCAATGGCAACATTTTTCTCAACACCGATAAGGTCCTTTAGCTCTCCATTTATATCACGGAATTTGTAATCAGCAGAGGGTAAAAAAGAATATCTAAAATTAGATGTGCCAGCTATGGCTTCAAATGGAGTTGAATGATACCATCCATCATCAGGTAAGGCGTAATGATATTCTGAACTGATCTCTCAGGACTTTTGGGAGGCGTCCGCTTAACTTATAGCACAATGGCTTGCCATATTCTTCAGTTGTTCTTATGGGAATTCCCTTTTCTTCGGGTATAGATTCTACGATCTCCACGTCCCTTAATGGAATTTTCCGTGCATCAGGGGTGTCTGGCGTCACAACAGGAAAGGCACCCTTAATGTCCTTATTCAGCACTTTTAGAACCATCGGTACAATATTGTTGGAGTCTCTGTCTTCACTAGAACTAGCAGCAAATGCCGCTGTGCTGGCGAGAATTGCGCTTGTCAAAAGGGTCGCAAATAATTTATATCTCATTTTATTATTTCCAATTAAAATAAATAACCTCGATCAAACATGTAGATTTTATAACAGAAGTCAATGTTTTCGAAACGTAATATATTATTACGTGTCATCCCTGCGACTTTGTGCCGCTCACATAACATAAGTTTTTTAATTTAAGCCCTCAACAAAAAGGCAATCAAGCTATTCAAACGCAGTCGGCCCTCGGGTGTGACAATAAGGTGGGTGCCCGTTCTGCGCACGAGACCTTCTTTTTCAAGGGCCTCAAGACCGGGGAAAGCTTCTTCAGGCTCAAGGCCCGTTTCCGCGTGGAGGCGCGCCAAGGACAGACCTTGTGTGAGGCGCAACCCCATCAGGGTGACTTCCTGGAGCCGCTCTTGGGGCGTCAGAGGCAGCAGCGTGTCCATGGCATGGCCACGCTCTTCCACCGCTGTGAGCCATGTCTCAGGAGCCTTAAAGCGGTAGGTTGCGTGCTTCACACCCCCTTGCGTAATACGTCCATGAGCGCCCGGTCCAATCCCAATATAATCCTCAAAATTCCAGTAGATGAGATTGTGGCGGCATTCTTGCCCTGGGGCGGCATAGTTGGAGACTTCGTAAGAGGGTAAGCCTGCCTCTGCCATGAGGGCTTCCGTAAATTCGTAAAGGGAGGCCGCAGGGTCGGGCGCAAGCGTCATCATTTCTCCGCGCGCCATGCGGGTGGCAAAGGCGGTTTGGGGCTCAATCGTGAGCTGATAAAGCGACAGGTGACCGTGGGCAAAGCCCAGGGCCCGAGTGAGCTCTTCGCGCCAAGCTGCTTCCGTTTGATCCGGGCGGGCATAGATCAGGTCAAAGGAAAAACGAGGGAAGATAGCAGCGGCCATTTCGACCGCTTCCAAGGCTTGAGAAACCGAGTGGCGTCGCCCCAGAAACGCAAGGGCCTCATCCTGCAAGGACTGGACCCCCATGGAGAGGCGATTGACGCCTGCCTGCCTGAATCCCTCACATTTCTCAAAGCTCATGGTGCCCGGGTTGGCTTCCAACGTGACCTCCAGATCCGCATCACACGGGAAAAGCATTTTGGCTTTTGTGATGAGCGCCCCTACGGTTTCCGGATCCATGAGAGAGGGGGTTCCTCCTCCAAAGAAAATGCTGGTCAGCTTCCGTCCAGTTGTTCCACATGCTGCATGGTCCAGTTCCTGCAGGAGGGCGCGCTGCCAGCGCTTGTTATCCACACCCTCGCGCACATGGCTATTAAAATCACAGTAAGGACATTTTGAGGGGCAAAAGGGCCAGTGGATGTAGAGGCCTAGAGGGCGCACGTATATTATTCTCCGCATAATTTGCGGAGAATATGGGCGCTAATCTCCGCAAAGGCAAGCAGAAGAAGCTTAGGGGTGGCATTGAATAACTTCTAGTTCTTTCTCAATATCGCGCCGCCACTCATCGGGGAGCTTTTTCCATGCGACGACATCCACCTTAAAGGGGAGGTTTGATTGACGGAGATCATCATCAATGTCCACCCAAACTTCTGGGGGAATGGGATCCTTATAGGTAATGTCCAGGTCAGAATACTCCCAGTGAGTCCCTTTCACCCGTGAGCCAAAGGCATAAAACGTGTAGGGATATTTCGCAAGAACATCGCAGAGGATTTTGCAGTCCTCCTCAGCCATATGGATCATTTTTGTGCTTCTGCGGTTTGAATGAAAAGATCGAGTTCATGAGAAAATGTGTCAAATATGGTTAACACATCATCGCGTACCTCTTCTTTATGGGTATCGACCGTTTCATTGCGCTTATCCACGAACGTGAACCAGAGCTTGGGATTTTGAATGAGTCCATCAGCAGCGGCTGCACGAAAAACATCCTTAGGAGATCCTGAGCGTACCCCGCGATCTTGAAGGATTTTTTGCATGGTTTTCCACGTAAGCTCAAAACAAAATTCAAAGGCTTGAATAGCCCCCGCTTTATTCTGGTCTGTCGTCAAATTTTTTCTAAAGTCCTCAAATACTTTTCGTGCTTTTATCAGCGAAGCGAGTTTATTTCCCATGTTTCCTCTTTAACTTCGGCGCCACGAGATTAGGCCGCTCCGTTGCACACGGTTTTTGAGGCGGATTGGCCGCCACAATCGCAAGCGCTTCCTTGATGCCGCGATCCAGCTGGGGATCCCGTCCTTTGACATAATCTTGCGGGGAAATCTCCACCTCAATATCTGGATCCACCCCATAGTTTTCAACCTTCCAACCCACGTCATGGAACCAGAAGGAGAATTCAGGCTGAGTCGTTTGACCGCCATCCATCAAAGGGTTGCGCGGCCAAATCCCAATGACGCCGCCCCAGGTGCGTTTCCCAATGACCGGTCCCAGTTTCAACATCTTGAAGCTATGGGTGAAGATATCTCCGTCCGATCCTGCATATTCATTTGTCAGAGCGACCATGGGTCCTGCGGGGGAGTCAAAAGGATAGGGAAAATCTCCCCACCATCGGGATCGATCATAACCGAGACGCTTGCGGCTCAGCTTCTCAAGCAGCAATCCAGAGACATTCCCGCCACCATTAAACCGTACATCAACGATCAAGCCCTCTTTGCCGACCTCGGCCAAAAAACCACGATGGAATTCAGCGAACCCTGCGATGCTCATATCGGGGATGTGAATATATCCCAGGCGTCCCTTTGTTTTTTTATGGACATACGCACGATTGGCATCCACCCAATCTCGATAACGCGCCGGCGTTTGAGAGGACAGGGTCCGCACATTCACCGTCTTCATCTTGTTTTTGCCGTCTTTAATGCCTAAAGACACCATATTGCCCGCTTGATTGACGAGCAGTTTTTCAGGGAAGGTTTCCTCATCGAGCCGCTGCCCATTCAGAGTGAGGACAAGACTTCCCTCCTCCAGGCCGAGGCCAGGAGAATTGAGGGGAGAGGTACAGTTTGGATTCCACCGGTCCCCTTCCGTCATATTGGTAATGCGGTAGGCCTTTTCGCGTTTGTCGTACACGAAATCAGCCCCCAATTCTCCCAAAGGATACCGCGGCGGCTGACGCATATCGCCCCCCATGACGTACGCATGGGACGTGCCGAGTTCCCCGTGCATTTCCCCAATCAGATCGGAAAGTTCGCCGCGGGTTGCGATGCGCTTGAGGAGAGGCGAATAATGCTTATAAACGGCCTCCCAATCGATTTTGGACATATCCGCCGTCCAAAAGAATTCTTTCTGGAGGCGCCAACTATCCTCAAACATTTGGCACCACTCTTGAAAAGGATCGACCGAGACTTTAAGGCGAGCGAGATCAATCACACCACCCTTGCGATAAGATGGATCGTTATCCTGAGGTTTTTCCCCCGCCTTAATCACCCGAAGCTGTCGGTTCCCATAGTAAGCCAAACATTGGCTATTTTTTGAGAGGGTGAAGGAGGAAAGGTTTGAAATGAGGGTATCCCCCTTTTGCATGCCAAAATCATAGCATTCTAGATTGTTAGGAGACTTGTGATTTTCCGCTTCCCCACTGGCGGCCGTCAAAAAGGGGCGCGACAGGTAAAGCGCTTTTCCAGGAACACCCACAATGGCCAAATAATTCCCCTCAGGGACAGGGAATTCCAGGATCCGATCTTGGATGCCTTTCAGGTCAATCGTGATGTCTTTTGTTTCTGTCCCTTCTTTCTTCGTCTCTTTTTTTGGTTTTTTCAGTTCTTCCTCTTCTCGCAGAAGGGGAATAAAGGGAGACGTAAGCGTCGGTTGCAGGAGGATCAAGCACGGCTTAATCCCTTTTGGAAAACTAAACTCAAATTGGAAGTTGTCCGGATAAGGGGTATAGGTGCGTGCCGAAAGGAAATAAATATATTTGCCCTCTGGTTCAAAAACCGGCTGAAAATCTTGTAAGACAGGACGGGTAAGGACGTGAGTCTTAAAGGTTTTGATTTCACATAATTTAATCGCTCTCAATTGGCGACTGATGGGAAAATCATAGACGATCCACTTGCCGTCAGGTGACCAATTCGGTGTTCCCATTTTCTCAAAAGTGCTGCTCTCAATTAGCCGGGCTTTTTCCGTTTTTAGGTTAACGTGGAAAAGCTCACCCTTGTGATTTGTCAGGACGATCTCATCCTGGGTGGGAGAGGGGACAACAGAATGAATGCGCCCCAAATCAAGCTTTGTGAGGATTTTTGGCTTCTTTAGAGGATCCTTGGAATGAATTTCGAGAACATCCTTGCCATCCCTGTCACTCACAATCACAAGCTGCTTATCGTCATGGAGCCAGTCCACACTTTTGTACCGCACCCCATCGCGTTCCCCATATTGCTCCACAGCCCCTTCCCAGTTGGCAAAGGTAAAGGGTCTTCCGCGCGTCACAACCGCAAGACGGTCTCCCTTCGTATTCAGGGCATAGGTGGAAAGATAGGATGTCGGGTCCACAAATTTCCGCGCTCGTTGGGTAAAAGAGGACCGGAAGTCGATGGCAAGTTTCTGAGATTTCTCCTGCTGTGGTGAAAACGTATAAACATCCCCTCCCGCTGTGTACACAAAGCGGTCTCCTTCATGGGAAAGACTTCGCACAAAGTAGTCCTCATGGGACGTGTGGCGTTTCAGATCCTCCCCTTTTGGGGTGCACGAATAAATGTTGCCATGCCCCTCATGGTCACTCATGAAATAGATGCGCCCCCCCACCCATAAAGGACGCAAAGCATTCCCTTTGATATCAATCAGTTTCGTGAAATTTCCATCGCCCTGTGTGTCAATCCACAGATCGCCGGCCGTGCCCCCCCGATAGCGTTTCCAAGATACATAGCCATATCCATGACGTTGAATGACAGCGCCTTTCCCGTTAGGATTATAGGAAATAAAATTGGCGGGTCCACACGGAATTTTCTCAACACTCCCTGGATCAAGATCAACCGTATAAAGGGATCGCATCCGGAAGGGATCATTCTTTGTGGACGAGAAGATGACTTTGTTTTTTGACGCCCATCCCACAACCGTTGCCCCTTCAGAAATATAGGTCAACCGCTTGGCTTCTCCCCCTTCTGCAGGGACGACGTAAACTTCTGTATGACCCTCGTAAGCGCCCGTAAAGGCGATCCATTTGCCATCAGGAGAGAAGACAGGATCATTCACATCGCTCGTCCCCGCGGTGAGCCGCTCTGCCTTCCCCCCTGACGCGGGAATCACCCATAAATCATCATCGGCGACAAAGACAATTTTTTGTTGCCATAGGGTGGGAGCGCGGTAATAGCCTTCTGCGTGCATGTCATCCTCTTTCATCAACTGTTTCCTCAAAAGAAAGGCCTCTTTACCTCTCTCAGTAGAAATGTAAGAGTAACACAAAATGGGGAGGAATGGGGATAAAAAAGGGAGGTGCCGTCATGAAAAAAAATTCACAACATATACCTATCACGCTGGAAGACCTCGAAAAGAGTGATTTATCCCTGCGTGTCATCCCTGCGAAAGCAGGGATCCAGGCAAATGCTTTTTTAAAGAAACCTGCCACAAAAAAAGCCTTTGGATCCAGCCAAGGAAAGAGTTGTTATCTGGATCCCTTCTCTCGCAGGAATGACAGGAGAGGGTTCCGCCAAGCCGGCTTCAGTCTCGTTGAGCTTGCGGTCGTCCTCATTATCATGGGGATTCTCATTGGCGGCGTGCTGAAGGGGCGGGAGCTTATCGAAAGTGCGCGCCTCAAACGGGTCGTCTCCCAACTCACCGAATTGCGCTTGGCCATTAATGGATTTGTGGATCAATACGATGCCCTGCCAGGCGATTTCTCCAAAGCCTCGCCCCTTATTGAGGGAGATTTGCGCAATGGAAATGGGAATGGCATTGTTGAGGGAGGCGGACTCGCACCAGGAAGCGAAGCCCTTGCCTTTTGGTCCCACCTTGCCGCTGCCGATTTCATCGGACGGCCCGGGCCCAAGCATGCCGAAAATGAAGGCGACTTTGGCAAGGGAGCCCCAGAATCTTCTCTCGGCGGGGGCTTTACCGTTGAAAACAACCCCCATGGCCTCCACGGCTTGTGGATTATCCTCGGCCGGAAGCACAATGACCATGGAGACGGGGCCCTGCTGACGCCTCTCCAAGCCATGAATGTGGATAAAAAACTCGATAACGGATTTCCCACCTCTGGCAAGGTGCGGGCTTTTGATGGGGCAGATCGAGACGCGCATGCATGTGTTACAGAAGCTGGGACCTACAATCTCGACAATAAGGAGCCCGCCTGTGCGCTCTTCTTCCAACTCTAAGAACGCTGGCTTTTCCCTGCTTGAAATGGCGATTGTCTTGATGATCCTCGGCATCCTCGGCGGAGTTGGCATCCCCCTTCTTAAAGCTCGCCTACGTTCTACGGGCCTCACAAAGACACGGGAAAACCAAGAATATGCCCTGGATGCGATTGCCGCTTTTGTCACCCACCATCGCCGTTTTCCCTGCCCTGCCGATCCCAAAGCCATAGGTGATGCTTACGGCGTTGAGCCAAAAGAGCGCAAATGCCAGGGGGTGAAAGCAGAAGGAATCCTGCCCTTCAGAACCCTCGGTATCAGTGAACGCTTTGCCAAAGATGGCTTCAAACATTTCATGACTTATGTGGTAGACCCAAACCTGGCCGATAAGGACTATGAGAACAAAACCCATCTGGCCCCCGGGGGCCGCCTTGTCGTGCAAACTGATCAAGGCCTCCCCGCGCTTGCGCCGCAAGCTGCGCAGTTTCCTGACTTTATCGCTCTCGTCCTCATCAGCCATGGGGAGCGCGGCGTGGGCGCTTTTATCGGCAATGGCCGGCCGGGAAAGATCAAGGGAGCCGGCCTCTCTCCTCACAAAATCGAAAATTTTGATACCAACTTTGTCTTTGTAGACGGTGGCGACACAGATGACATCCTCAGATGGGAAACCCGCAATAATTTTTTAAAGCATTATGTGCGGTAGTTCCAGCACCCCTCTTTGTCATGCTCGGGCTTAGCTATGCTTTGTCCCCTTGGGGACATTAGCATTGCTTAGACCCGAGTACCTTACAGCAGATTGTTTGTTGTAGATCCTCGGCTATAAGAAGTTCTAAGCCCCGACAAGTCGGAGGCAAGAACTTCTAATACCGAGGATGACAAAGTTTTATTCCCTCTAAAAAATATACTTCAGCGTCCCCTTGAAGGTGTTGTACTGGGGTTGGAGAGAGACAGAGGAGGTCGCCGTCAAGGGTTGAGCAGTACCACCACCACCCGCAACAGCACTGGTCATTCCAGTAAACGGGGAATTGACTGTCATTTTTGTCGACATCACCCCTGTGTATTCCAGACCAAACACAACATCTTTTGCCACCAGAAAATCAACACCTGCCCCCCACAAGAATCCATTGAGACGCTTTGTTTGTGTGACGCTAGAAGATCCAACTGCCCCTCCACTAATGGTCGTCGCTTGCTGGTAGACAAGCGTGTATTGAGAGTTATCCCATCCTAATATCATTTTGGGCATCATGAGATTGGAGAGGACATAAGAAAACACCCCACGTACCTGAAGCGCATTTTTCATCTTCACATTGACGGAAGCAGTTTGCCCTTCTTGATTTGTTGGCGTATTATACCATCCCGCAGTGTCGTTTTCCGCCCCATTCGTTGAGGCCCAGTTGGCCAAGAAGTCTGCACCCACCCCCCAATTGCCAAATCTTTGAAGATATCCGGTGATGAGACCACCATCCACCCCTGAGAGACCGGGTTTAGACGTGATATTAAAGGGGAGCTGCATCCTCCCCCCCCCCTGTATACACATAAGAAAAATTAGTGGCACTATTCGTGGTTGCTTTTCCAATTCCATATCCAAGCGTGCCGCCTAAGGAGAATCCTCGAAAAGCGGTGGCATAAGACCCAAGTTCTGAGGGAGTTGATTTCTTCTGAATGGCCTCATAGGTGGGGAGTCCAGGGACATATTTGAGGGTAGCCTTAAAAGTATTGTATTGAGGACGGAGCGACGCACTTGAAGTGCCCGTAACGGGGTAGGATACGCCGGCGTAAGGTATCGTTCTATTCGAAGAAGCATTAACCGTTGTTTTTGTGGAGATCACACCCGTATATTCCAGACCAAATACAACATTTTGTGCGACGAGGAAATCAACGCCGGCCCCCCAGAGAAGCCCATTCAGACGTTTTTGTTGCGTGACACCAAAGGCTGCGATTGATTCCAATGAAGAACCATTTGCAGCGATTGCAAGTGGTTGTTGGGTGGTGAGGGTATATTGGGAGTTATCCCATCCCAGCATGATCTTCGGCATGAGAAGCTCAGAGACAACGTAGGAAAACACGCCGCGGACTTGGAGAGAATTCTTCATTTTTACCGAGACAGACGAAGCCTGCACGACAGCCTCATTGACAGGAGAAGATTCGGTATAACCAGCAGTCGTATTTCTTGAACCACTTGTGGACGCCCAGTTGGCTAAAAAGTCTGCCCCTACTCCCCAATTACCCAAGCGATGGAGGTAACCTGCCATAAGCCCCCCATCAACGCCTGAAAGCCCCGGACTGGCATTAGAGCTGACAAAATACTGGGTGGTACCTGCACCAGATGCAGCAGTGGCATAATTCGTCGCACTCTTTACGTTCGCGTTCCCAATCCCATACCCAACCGTGCCGCCCACAGAGAATCCGGCAAAGGCCAGGGGGCAGAGTGCAGGGGCCGCTTCTTTGGCGTGAACGCAGGGGATCAAAGTTGTGGAGAGGGTAAGAGTGAGAAGGGAAAGCTTTTTCATTTTTATTGTCCTTGTTCGGCAATCTTTTCAAAATCTATCTAGAAGAGGGAACTCAAAAATGTAAAGAAAAAATTTGCCTCAATCACCTCTCATTTTTATGACAAAGGCATGGCGATCAGACCCTAAAATTCCTAAGCCCCTCATCCATATACATTTTTTCCTTGAAGCTTCCCTGGAAGTTTTTTATATGTTGAATCAAATCTGATATTTATTTTATCAAAAATGGGAGGAACCATATGATCATCCATCACAAAGCCCGCTCCGTTATTCACACCTTGACTTTGCCCTCTCCCATCACAAAATACTTTTCTGGAGAGGCGTGGGAGATTGACTTAAGTAACAACACGAACCCTCATTTAGGAGATGATGCCCATTATC
>Ga0207148_1016_pt1 | contig 45048 bp, 35 predicted proteins | sample Alteio_BWMinHeat_34_FD_153558 | JGI IMG/M metagenome (GOLD analysis project Ga0207148, IMG submission 153558) | Enriched cells from forest soil in Barre Woods Harvard Forest LTER site, Petersham, Massachusetts, United States -... | ecosystem: Environmental > Terrestrial > Soil > Temperate forest >... | reverse complement strand
GTGCGCGTGCAGCTGGAAGAATCAATGCTGGTGCCACACTGACCTTGCAGCCAGAGAGCCAGGTGACCGGTTCGAGGCCTGTTCACGATGACAGTGGCGAGTGCTTTCTCGCCGCATCTGGACGATCAATGCTGATTGAGCAGCACCCGCCTCCAATCTGTCGGCAAGAGACCAGTGCACCAAGGTGAATGTCTTCTAAAATCAGTGAATGTCTTCTAAATCGATAGATGCTCTGATACGACTATGAAAAGCTTTAGACGTTTTTGCGGTCCAGTGTCTCTCGGTTGTGTTGCGTTGGCAGCAATGCTATCTGCTACCGGGACGAGAGCGCAGACAACGCCAAAGACGGCGATCACAATGAACCAGTTGGCCGACTGGAATTTCGGTGAGTTCTTTACAGGCTCCGGTTCAGGATCAGTTACGATCACAACTTCTGGCACGAGGAGCGCAAGCGGCGGCGTTGTATTATTCAACACGGCGGCTTCCGATCCTCACCCAGCTTCATTCGAGATCACTGGCGATACCGCAGCTTCGTACTCGATCCTCTTTCCAAGTTCGATTACTCTGACAGTTGCCGGGGGGACGCAAACAATGACCCTCGATCATTTTACCAAGACTGGAACGGGTGTTCTTACCAATGGAAAAGAGACGATCCAGGTTGGAGCAACGCTTAACATTGGTGCCACTCAGGCAAACGGTCCTTATTCAGGTACCAATTTTCTGACAACGATTTATAATTAATTTGTGAGCCTGGAGCCCAGGTATAGAAGTTCTTGAGCCATTGATTTTTTGTTTGTTGACAACTTAACGTTGAAAAAAGCAGAGTGTTACCATTACTAAATCAGCCACGTATGCAACGTCTCCATTCGCTCATGTACCAGTTAGCGGTAATCGCTTCTCTGCTTGTTGCGCTCATGCTCAATACAGAGACGTGTTCTGCACAGGCGCAGAATTTTCGAACGCAGAAGGCTAATCCGCTCATCGTCAACCCAAAGCGCGTTGTCTTTGAAGGACAGCAACGCAATGACATGGTTGTTCTGATTAACAACGGGACCGATACAGCGACCTATCAGGTAAGCATGATCCAGTCGGAGATGGACACGAATGGTGCTACCGTCCAAATCGACTCTGCGCACCTCGATCCTCATGGAATGTACGCTGACAAGCTTATCAGGTTCTTCCCGAAAAAAGTGACGCTTGGCCCGGGTCAATCGCAGACGATCCGCTTACAACTACTAAAACCTTCGGATCTTCCGATCGGAGAATATCGTAGTCATCTCCTTTTTCGCTCTATACCTCGTCCAAAAGAAATCAGCAGGATCGTTCCGGACTCGTTGAAGGCGATGTATTTCAACATTTCCACCTCGATGGCAGTCGCAATTCCAATTATCGTGCGAAATGGCACAAAGCCAGCAGTCGCTTCGCTTGGTGAATTGAAGGTTCATTACGACTCGGCAACGAAAGCCCCGATGCTCGGTGGTAAGCTCTTTCGTTCGGGGAATCAGTCACTTTATGGGATGATCATTGCAAAGTTTGTTAACAAGAAAGGTGAAGAGACGATCATAGGTGTTATAAAGGGTGTGGCGGTCTTAATGCCGAATGCTCATAGAAATATTTCGCTTCCACTGCTTCTGCCCGATGGGGTTTCGCTCTCGAACGGAAAGCTAGTGGTCGAATATCAGACCTATTCACCTGAGGCGACCAAAGAATCGGTACTCGCTTCGGCAGAACTCAGCCTAAACTAATCGTCCTGCATTATTTGCAGGGATCGCATGACGATCGCGGCACATCACATCAAGCTTCGATGGTCCTTGGCCATCCTCTTCTTGTTGGCTCCCCTCTTTGGGGCAGGTAGCACTCGTGCTGCACTCAAAGAAGTGATCATTGTTCCCGCGCCCCATCCTTACGAATTGCCTCCCAACGCGGATGAGATCAGCGTAAGTCTCTCTTTAAGAAAAGTTGGTCATCGTGTGATTCCCGCGATTATTGTTGATAAGGATGTCTACATCCCGATCATGGATGTGCTCGATTTTGTAAAGGTAAAGTCGGATCTCTCCGCAGATCGAAAAACGATTTCAGGGTTCTTCATTGATGAATCCGAGACTTATGTCATTGATTTGCAGGGGCACGACATTCGTAAAGGCCAGTCTCATGTTAATTTAACGCCGAAGGATCTCATCGTTACGAATGCTGGGGATTTCCTGCGAACTGATATTTATATGCAGGTCTTCGGGATTGACTGTCAGTTCAACTTTAACAATCTCGACATCAAACTATTCTGTGACCGTGAACTGCCCGCCGTCTCAGAGGCGAACCGAAAAAAAAATGCGGGCAACATCGCTGCGGCGGAAGGTGATGTGCAGGTCGATCGGCGGTTTCCCCTTCGTCGGGCGTTCGTAAGTGCTGGGGTGCTCGATTGGTCGGTTACAACGTTAATGACTCGTGATCCGCACGACGCATCGAACAACACCCACACGGAGAATTATCTCATCGGTTTTGGTGGTGACTTATTTGGTGGAGACATTGACGCCCACTATAATGGCTCTCCTCAGGCACCTCATGATTGGCATACGATAGGACAGGAAGCGCTCTGGCGTTGGAATTATGCGACTCCCGATTCCAAGTGGCTCACTCAAACCACGATTGGCACGATCTCTTCTGCAGCAACGAACGCCCTTTCGGATTCGGTCATCGGATTCCAGATCACTAATAAACCAATTCAATTTACCAGTGCTCTGGCTGAATATACTATCCGTGATGTGACAGAGCCAGGGTGGACCGTCGAGTTATACGTTAATGAAGCGCTGGTAAATTCGGTAAGGGCGGATCCGGCCGGCAACTACTCATTTGCCGTTCCTTTGAGCTATGGTGCTGCAAGCGCGAAGCTAAAGTTCTATGGACCGAATGGCGAAGTTCGAACGAAGAGTTTGGAGGTGCGCATTCCTTATACATTCTTGCCGGCCGGACGCGTCGACTACTCTCTGACCTATGGCACGAACAAGAATACACTTGATTTCAAGAACAATATTGCTCAATTGAATGCCGACGTTGGAGTCAGCAGCCTGCTTACGGTCGGTGGGGGTCTTAAGTATTATAAGGAGCCGGGCTTCTCTCCGTTTGCGCCGTTCGCATCCTTTTCGACTCAGGTAATCAATGGTCTTCTGCTCAATGGGCAATGGGTCAGCGGCTCGGGATTGAATGGCAACCTTAGCTTCCTGTCGGGTGGTCTTTCTGTCGAAGCCTTCTACGAGCATCCTTTCGCGAATCAGCGCTTTTCTGGATTAACGCAAAAAGGGGACCAGCGACGCTTAAACATTTCCGTTCCGATAGAACCGCTTACAGGTGCACTCTCAGTTTTGGCAACCGATGCCCCTGGAAATGATGGTACCGCCGCTTCAGACCTGAAAGCATTATTAAGCGGAGAGTTATTCTCTATCCCATTGACACTTACAACTCTGGCAGGCTTCACTCGAACGAATTTCAGCTTTGCCAGTCAGGGGGTGAGCGAGGGAATTGCGTTCTTTCTTTTGGGCCCCTTCAATATTATGATCAATCCTGAAACAGGATATGATTTCGGATTGCATCAAATTACCCATGTCGGTGCTTCCTTCCAGCGTAACTTTGGTACAGCAGGCCGGATCGGGCTCTTTCTTCGCGATGATCTCATCAGCAAGAGCATCAGCGCCTCGCTGAATCTCAGCTACACGCTGCCCTGGGCGCAAGTCGGAACCTATGGCGGTACAAATGGTGGTACTAATTCGGTTGGCTCATTATCTCAAGGCTCGATCATTTTTGATGGATCGAGCAACGAAGTTGTCCTTTCGAACCGAAACTTTGTCGAGCGAGCTGGGATCATTGTTCGGCCGTTCCTTGACTTGAACAATGATGGAATTTATCAGCGCGATGAGCCCATTGTCAAAAATTTTAAAGTTCGGATCAATGCTGGGCGTGTCATAAGACAGGACAACGGCATCATACGCGTGATGGATCTGGATCCCTACTATACCTACATCCTGAGGAATTCCACGGATGGCGTCGAAAACCTTGCGTGGATCCCAAAGTACCAAACCTGCAGCGTAACGGTCGATGCGAATAGCTTTAATGAGGTGAATATTCCGATTACCGTTTCGGGACAGATCAGCGGTTACGTACGACTTGTTGGGAAAGGTGGGCCTGAGGCACAGGGCGGAATCAAGCTCAGGGTGAAGAGTCTTACTGGCGATCGTGAAGAAATTAAGATGCCAGATGACTTCATGAGTTATGAAACAGGTGAATTCTACAACATCGGACTTACTCCTGGCAAGTATCAGGTGTATCCTGATTCGGAGCAGTTAAAGCGCTTGCATCTTGCTGCCGATCCTCCGGTAATCAACTTTGAACTGCATAATTCGAACGACGGTGACATCATCGACACCCTGAACTTTCTCCTGCGTATGCAGGGAGCGCCGGACACAGCCGTTTCGCCCGCGACGAACATTAAGACGCCGACAACGAACGCTGCGCATCCGGACTTAACTGAGATCGCTCTTGGTACGACAGCAGACAAGGTTCTTCCTAAACTCGGACAGCCGAGGGATATCCTTTTGAAAACGAAGGTCGTTGGTGGAGTCCGAACCATCTCCGATAACCTGGTTGCCGGTGAGTGCAGATTGCCGCTCGCTCGCATGATCGACTTCGACACTAACAATGTGCTAAAGGCAATGAATATGGTATTCCACGGCCACGACGCTAATAGGATGGGCAATCAGGATTGCCTGCTCAACTGGCTTACGAGCCAATATGGCTATCCTGAGAGCACATTCGATGTTGGCAAGGAGAAGCGTTATGGCTGGCAGTCCGGTAATACGCAGGTCACGCTTGAGACACGAACAATCTCCGTTTCCGAGTACGATCTCTTCATCAGCTTTACCCGGATCCCCGGAAAGTAACCCGCACACGGCTCAGTCACCAAAGCTCCCTAAATTTGTGCTGATTCGAATGGGTGTCAGAGCTATCACATTATATGAAGATCGGCATTATCGGTGGTGGGCCATCAGGACTTTACCTCGCTATTCTATTGAAGAAGCAGGATGCGCGCCATGAAATCACCATCTATGAGCGAAATGGTCCCAACGATACATTCGGCTGGGGGGTAGTCTTCTCTGATAAGACACTTCGCAAACTCCGGGATTATGACGCTGAATCATACGATAGCATCGCAAAGGCGTTTGCGCTCTGGGAAAATGTTGCGATAGTCAAAGGGGAGGACACAATCACCATACGAGGCAATCGATTCGCCGGGCTTCAGCGGCTTGAAATGCTTCAGATCCTCTCGCGCCGCGCTGAAGCGCTTGGGGCGAAGATTCAATTCAACACGTTCATTCCGGATCCGGAGGCCCTACGCGACCATGATCTTGTTGTTGGTGCCGATGGAGTCAATAGCCTGGTGCGTCAGCGCTACACTGAGCAGCTCAAACCGGATATCAGTACTCGCCCGAATAAATATATTTGGTGGGGTACACGCCAACTCTTTCACGCATTAACATTGACCTTTCGTGAGTTCGAAGGGGGAGTATTCGCGGCACACAGCTACAAATTCAACCGTGATATGAGCACGTTCATTGTCGAGTGCGACTACGAAACGTGGTCGGCTGCCGGGTTTGAGAACATGACGGAAGCTCAAAGCGCTGCATACCTCGAACGAGTCTTCGCGAGAGATCTTGGAGGCAATAACTTGCTCTCGAATAAGTCACAATGGATTAATTTCCTGCTCGTGAAGAATCGCAACTGGTACTTTGAAAACGTTGTGCTTCTCGGTGACGCACTTCATACGGCTCATTTCTCGATCGGATCAGGGACAAAACTTGCACTTGAAGACTCCATCGCTCTGTTCGAAGCTTTGCAAGAGCAACCATCTGTCGGAGCTGCTCTCGAGTTATTTACCGAGCGCAGGAAGCCGCAGATCGACGAGTATCAACAGGCTGCCTATGAAAGCCTGGTCTGGTTTGAGCATGCACGCGACTACATGCATCTCGATCCGCTTTCATTCGCATACAAATTAATGATGCGCAGCAAGCGGATCGACCACGAAAATCTCCGCAAACGCGATCCGGAATTTATTGCGCGCTACGAGGCAGCACAAACCACTGTGAGCTCATGACCGAACAGTTTTTGAACGCGCAATTTGGCCTCGACGGTCGAACCGCAATCGTGACGGGAGCTTCGCGAGGCCTTGGAAGAGCTGCCGCCTCAGCTCTCAGTCAGGCTGGCGCTAACATTGTACTCGTTGGGCGTGATGAAGCAGAACTCAAGGAGACAGCCAACTTGCTGTCAACGAAATTCATCATCGTAACGGCAGATGTTACGGTTCCGAGCGACATGATGACGACATTGAAAACAGCGACGGACTCGTTTGGATCGATTGACATCCTGATCAATAATGCAGGCATTATCCGACGCTCACCAGCGATCGCCTACTCTGGCAAAGACTGGAATGAAGTGATCGACACAAACCTGAATGCGGTCTTTAGCTGGGCGCAGGCTGTTGGTAGATTGATGGTCGAGCAGTCGAGTGGCAAGATCATTAACCTCGCCTCCTTGCTTTCCTTCGGTGGGGGACTCAACGTGAGTGCATATGCAGCAGCAAAAGGTGGGGTCGCACAGCTTACGAAAGCCTTAGCAAATGAATGGGCTAAATATGGCGTTTGTGTAAATGCGATTGCGCCTGGATATATTAAGACTGATGCTACTGCGGCATTGCGTTCAAATGCAGAGCGAAATCAGGAGATACTTTCGCGTATACCGGCTGGCCGGTACGGCGAACCAGATGATCTCGCAGGCACAGTCGTCTATTTGGCATCAAAAGCTTCAGATTATATGAACGGTCACATCGTTGTTGTTGATGGCGGTTTTCTATCTTATTAACATAGTCGAACAGATCCTCATGTCTTCAAAGTGGCTTTTTAAGGATACAGCATCCAAACCTGGAAGGAATATCTCGATCACTCCTGAGAATTCCGAATTCAAGGCAATACATGCTGGCAGGATCATTCTATCGAAGGGGCAAAGCGCCGCTGGGAAAAACGAAGGAAGAGAGACAACGCTTCTCTGCATGCATGGTGACGCCGAAGTCACGGTAGGTAATGATCGTTATCCGCTCTCGCGCTTCGATGGCTTGTACATTTCGCGGGGTGCCGAGTTCTCTGTGTCAACTGATTCGAGTGTGGATATCGTAGAGGCATCAGCACCAACCGCGCAAACATGGCCAACGAAATATGTGAACTTCAAGCGTGATGTTGCCTCGAGCGATTCGCTTACGCTTCGAGTAGGTGCTGAGCCCTATTATCGCGACATCCACAAAGTGCTCGCCGAGAACGTCGAAGGTTCAAGATTGCTCATGGGTGTTACCATGTCAAAGCCAGGCAACTGGACCTCATGGCCGCCGCACGAACACGCTGCCACACGTGAAGAACTTTATCTCTTTTTTGATATGCCACGCCCAGGCTTCGCTACCCAATTCATTTATTCTGATCTGGAAAATCCAGAGTTTGTGCGGCCTGTCGCTGAAAATGATGCCGTAACGATTGTGCGTGGCTATCATCCGAACGTTGCCGCGCCAGGATATCCGGTCAACTTCTGCTGGGTACTTTGTTCGCTTGAGGACGATACCTGGCGCACACTTGCGAATGTAAATGTTCAGCCGGGTTTTGAATCAATGCCTACAGGACTTCGATGAACGAACAACATCCACAGCTTGCCTTCTTAGAGTCTCTCTTTACGCCGATCGTCAGCGACACGATGGATCGCATGGGCATATCAGGGCAGGTATTCGACCATACGATCCAGTCAATTCCATTTGATCCACAGATCAAGGTCGCAGGCTTTGCGTATCCGTGCAGAGTTGTTCCGACCAATGAGTACGTTGAGATCGACATCCTGCTTGAAATGATTGACAGTATTCCGCAGGACGCGATCGTCCTGGTCGCTGCCGACAAAGATATCGACGCCGCGCTTTGGGGCGGACTCATGTCCAGTCGGGCCATCGCCAGAGGGGCGCGGGGCGCAGTGGTAAATGGCGGTGTGAGAGATTTCGAGCAAATCGAAGAGCTAGGCTTTCCTGTTTTCGGAACATATCGGACGGTCCGGGATATCCGGCGTCGAGGCCAAATGCATTCTTACAATATACCGATAAAGATCGGCGGCGTAGATGTAGCTCCTGGGGATATTATCTTTGGCGATGTAAACGGGATCGTGTCGATTCCGCAGACCATGCTCTCGCAGCTCATGGACGAACTCGATGCCACGCTTACAGGCGAGCGCAAGACTGCGCTCGGACTCGGTCAAGGTAAGAGTGCTCGCGAGCTGTTCGATAGCTTTAAGACCTTTTAAAAATCTGCATGCCTCTCTCACCGATCGTTAAACGCATTCTCGACGCACGACTATTCGCAGTTATTCGACTTCAACGCATGGAGCGTATTGACACATTGGCAACACTGTTATTCGAAGAAGGCATCTCGGTCATCGAGATCACACTTAATAGCAAAAATGCCCTCGATGCCATTCAGACTGTTGAAAAGGCATGTCCCGATATGCTCGTAGGAGCAGGTACGGTAATCGGTGTCGAGGCAGCGATGAAGGCAGTCGAGCGCGGAGCTAAGTTTTTAGTTAGTCCTGTGACGGATCTCGATATGCTTGCAGTCGCGCAGCAGGTTGGAGTTGCTTCAATGGCAGGTGCTCTCACACCCACAGAGGTATGGCAAGCCTCTATTGCGGGTGCGGATTTCATAAAGCTTTTTCCAGTCGGCGGACTTGGACCCAATTATATCAAGGCCATTCGTGGCCCGTTTCCTGATATCAAATTTGTGCCGACGAATGGTGTGACGCCCTCAAATGTCAGCGAATGGTTTACGGCTGGCGCTGCAGCAGTTGGACTCGGCTCCTCACTCGTGACTGATCTTGATATGGAGTACGAAGATTTCGGTGAAGTTCGCGCTCGCGCGAGAATGGCAGTAGCGGCAGCCAAACGACCATAACCGCTTGATGAACAAGCAAGAGACGTCCGATCGAGCGAAAGCACTTGTCGAGCGCATTCGCAAATCCTGGATCCCTCGATATCGTCCGCAGTCGCAATCAACCGATTGGGGTCAGACGCTTGCGATGTACGGGCTGCTTCGAAGCCTCTCTGCTTCGTATGACGACGCAACATATGAATACTTGAAGACATGGGTACACTTCCATTTGAATGAACGCCTGTATGTCAATTACTTTTGTGGCTCATGGAGTTTTGGGATGTTGTATCCAGAAGTTGCAAAGTGGTATCCCGAGATGCAAATGCAGCTCGACGAGACGGCAGAGCGAATCTATGACTTTATCATCCACAAATCGGTTCGCAATGGTGACGGTCTGATCCTCCATAACATTGATCTGCCGAACATCTATATCGATACCGTTTTTTACGCAGCAGTCCCTTTGGCGAAAGTGGGCAGTTATCTCAATAAGCCGTGGCAGGAGGTTGCTCAATTCCAGATCGAATCTCATCTCAACATTCTCAAGAACGGCGACAAGCCATTCTACATCCACTGTCACGAAAATGCCTCAGGTCACCGAAGTGATGGCTCATGGGCGCGAGGCAATGGATGGGTGATGATGACAGCAGCGGAGTTGCTCCCGTTGTTTCATGAAACGGAAGGAAGGAAATTTAAGCACAGCTTCGAACTTCTCGCGAAAGCTATTGCACCGCTACAAACGCAAACAGGATTGTGGCGTACAATACTTGATGATGCCGATGCGTACCCCGAAAGCTCAGCATCCGCAATGTTTCTTTTCGCGTACAAGAGAGCGCAAGATCTTGGTTTATCACTCGTCGACGAAGGACTTATCGAACGAGCATTCAATGGACTCGCCGAGTGCGTTGACGCGGAAGGGAAGTTCACGAGGACCTCCGAAGGCACCTGGCCTGGGACGACCGATTACTACAAGGCTCGCACGACCGGTGAATGGTGGTGGGGAACAGGTGCATACTTACTCGCTCTATCTGAATTTGTTATCTGAAATGATACATTTCGATCATCTTGCGTTCGAAACAGAAAACATTCAGGGAACGGTAGAATTCTATCGCGCTCGATTTCCTGACACTCAGGTTTTATATCAGGATGCAACCTGGGCATTGATCCAATGTGGTGGAGTGAAAATCGCATTCGTAACTCCAAGCGAACATCCAGCCCACATTGCCTTTCGAGTAGATAGCAGGAGCGAACTCACAGACGAAGCCGCAAAAACAGGCGCTGCGATCAAGCGCCACCGCGATGGCTCAGAATCGTTCTATATCGTTGACCCAGCGGGCAATGCGCTTGAGATCATCTATTACTCACCCCCGATGTAAAGTGGATTTCAGATCGTATCTACACCAACTCGATCCCATCAACCACCGGAATAATCCCCTTCTCAGCGCCCATCTTGAAGAGCATTTCAAGCGCCTTCTTGCCACGCTCTCCCATGTCGAGGGTTACTTCATTAACGTACATCTTGACGAACTTGCCGCCGAGTTCGGTACTGATGCCTCGACCCCATTCTAGTGCGTAAGGGATGGAAGCGTCTTGATTGTCATAACTGACGCGGATGGATTCCTGTAATGCGCTTGAGATAACTTTTGCGGTTTCAAGACCGAGATCTTTGCGGACGCAATCAAGACCGAGTGGGAGTGGTAGTCCGCCCGACTGTGCCTGCCATAGTTCGCCGAAGTCGGCGAGTTTGTTGAGGCCGAAGTTCTGCCAGGTGATCTGGCCTTCGTGAATCAGAAGGCCGGCATCGATCTGGTCGTTCAGTACTCCATCGATGAGCTTGTCAAAATCCATCTCTATTGATCGGATATCGCCAAACCAGACTTTGAGCAAGAGATTGGCTGTGGTAAGCTTGCCGGGTTGGCCAATCGTCCCTTTGCTTTCGCGAAGCTCCTCGATCGTCTTATACTTTTTGGAAACGATGATCGGTCCGTAGCCTTCACCCATCGAAGCGCCAGTCTTCATGATCCAATATTTATCGGAAACGTATGGGTAGGCGTGTGCGCTGATCGCCGTGACGGGCAGTTCGCCACGCATTGCGCGTTTGTTGAGCGACTGAATATCGGCAAGCACGTGATCGATCTCGAAGCCCGGTATGGTTACCTTCTTTGAGGCGAAGCCATAAAACATGAACGCGTCATCAGGATCGGGGGAGTGCCCAATTTGAAGTAGTTGAGTTGCTTCGACTGCATTATCGTTTTGCACTGCTATTGGATCCGGCATGAAGAGTCTAACTTAGGTGAAGATAAAATTTTATTGACTGCGTTCAGATCGCTGCGCCACGCCACACAGTATTTCGGTAGATCTCACGGAGCCCGGCTCGTTCCAGGTTCCTCTTGCTGATCTCGTTCGAAGAGCCACTCACAATCTGTGTGCAGCCGGCAGTGGCTGCATCACGAATGCGTTGCCGAATAAGTGCGGTCTGCACGCCGCGACCTCGGAATTCCGGAATCGTCGCAACGTTTGCGAGATGTCCGAGAGTCCCGTGAATCGTAAGTGCCGCAGCGCCGGCAGGTTCGCCGTCAACGAATGCGATATATAGCTTGCCGGGCCATTGCTTGATCGAGGCGACATCCTGAATCGGAGCTCCGACAGCTTTCACGAACGTCTCGGCGCAGAGCAACGCATTTCCCGCTTCAACTTCCAGTTCAGGCGCCGGTGCCTCAGCGGGACCCATCACGATCGTGTGGTTAATGAATCTCTCCAGCCCAGCCGCTTCAAGTTTGCGTTCAAACTCAGGTCGGCCAGGCGGCACTTCAACCCATGGGCGAACACCTGCTGCGCGATATGGAGCGAGCGCCTCCTCAAGAGAATCAGGCATTCCGTAAATACTATTGACAAAATCAAGATCGGGGCGACTCGGAGCAATAGCCACAGTCGCCATGCCTAAGTGTATCAAGCTAACATCCTCGATGTGCTCGAGCCAACTCAGAGCGAAATGATTCGAGATGCCCTCAAGCTGCTCTACCAAACGTTTAGAAGTCTGCGGTGCGCTAGTGGGACCCATTGGTCATGTACTTCGTATCAGGAAAGAGTACGATCTTCCCGACTTTCTTCGGCACTTCGATCATGAGTTCGAATGCTTCCGCGAAACTTGTGAGCGGCATTTTGTGCGTCACAACCGGTGTGACGTCAAGCCGCCTCGATGAAAGCAAATTCGAAACCGTGAACCACGTATCGAACATCAATCGGCCATTGATGCCATAGAAGGTGCCACCATTGAAGACAATATCATTCAGCGGTGTCGGTACGAGATTGTCTTTGTAGATTCCGAAGAAGCAAAATCTGCCGCCGCGACGTAGCGCCGCAATCCCTGACTGCATCGACTGATTAGCACCCGACATTTCGAGCACGACATCTGCGCCCAAGCCATCCGTAGCATCCTTGATCACCTGAACCGCATCCTCTTTTGCAACATCGATGATCCGATCGGCACCCATCTTTTTACCGATATTCAATCGGAACGGGTCGAGTCCTGTGAGGAATATCTGTGTGGCTCCGCAGGCGCGAGCGACTCCAACAGCGAAAAGTCCAATTGGGCCATCACCCAGGATGACAACTGACTTCCCGTGAACTGGTTCGATGAGCGTGGCATGAACTGCATTTCCGAGCGGCTCCTGTATGGACAAAAGTTCTGGTGGGATGGATGTGTCATTCTTCCATGCCACCACTTCGGGTACAACCAGATATTCAGCGAATGCACCATCGCGATCGACACCGAGGATCTGCAGGTTATGGCAGACATGCATCTGACCCGTCAGACACTGCTTGCAATGCAAGCAGGGAATGTGAGTCTCGACGGATACGATATCACCCTCCTTCACACGAGTAACCACGCTGCCAGCTTTTACAACTTCACCGGTAGTTTCATGGCCGACGGTGTACGGCACCGTCTTGATTCGCGATTGCGCCCACGCATCCCATTCGTAGATGTGGACATCCGTGCCACACAGGCTTGATGCATGGATCTTGATGAGTACCTCATTCGGTTTGATGTCCGGAATGGGAATCTCCTGCATCTCCGCGCCGCGTCCGCGTTTGGTTTTGCGCAGCGCCATCATCGTTTGAGCCATGGAAAGCGTCTTTGGTTAAATTGTCCTGCCTCACTCACAAATTGACGGCGAGTAAACACACCCTTATTGTCGGACGTTCAACGGGTAAGTATGAAATATGAAGATGAACGCTGCGTTTAGGAATGTATCTTGAGCCAGCGCTTGACGTCTGATAATTCCTGGTCGGAGATGCCATGAGCGATTGGATAGAGGTGCATTTCAACGTCAGCATTCACGCGCTGCAACAGACTTGCTGCGTCCTCGGTGGCCTGCGGTGGAATAAGCTCATCATATTCGCCATGACCAATAAAGAAACGAGGAAGTTTGGTGACCTGCTGGACTGCCGCTTTGAGGTCATCTGGCATGTAGCCTGAAAGGGCGATCATTCTAGAGATTGAGACGCCAAGAACTGCGGGCTCTTGTCTGATCACAAGTCCGTAACCCATTGCTGCTCCCTGGCTGAAACCAAGAATCGTGACCTCGTTGAGTGATCCGCCTTCTCGGTCGATGATCTTTCGTAATTCTGCTGCAAGAAGGGTCTCGCTCGCTCTTCGGCTGACAGGGTCTTCTCGAAAGCCAATCTGGGTTTGAGTAAGATTATACCAGGCGAATCCTCCAAAGGGGAGAGTCAGCGGTGCCTGAATGGAAAGCACGAGTAAGTCGGGGCCAAGAGACTCTGCAAGTGGAAAGAGGTCGTTGGCGTCTGCACCATAACCGTGGAGCATCACCAAAACGGGAGAAGCCTGCTTTGGATCGGCAGGCTTCCTGGTTAAATACTTAAGTGTCGGCAAACGCTTAGTTGGCTAGCGAGATGTGAACGCAGTCGCGTTCGCGGACGAGTCCGGATATGTGAAGTCCATTGGTGTGTGTCTTCTCTGACTCCGTCTTGTAAAGTTCGATCGCCTGCTTTAGGGCACCCAGGTCATCGGAGACTACATCCATTGCCAACCCCTTCAGGTGGAGCGATCCGCCGACAACGCTGCCGTCCTCGTTGGCAATATCGGCGGGTGGATTGATCGGAACATGACGGGCCTTGAGCCATTCCCAAGCCGAGTGCCACTTAGCAGTGTCGGCTACAGAGGCAGTTTTCAAATCTGGAAACGACGCAAGCTGGCCGTACTCTGCTATGCGCTCTTTAATGATATCCAACTGTTTCGCGCTGGTACGAACTCCACTCGTAATCAAAGCCTGCATCTTATTGACGCTAAAGTACTTAGATAGCGTTTGCGCGAATTTGGCTAAGGATGTGGTCATCTGCACATTATCGCGCTTGAGGAGCCCAAAATCCTCTGCGCCATCAGCATAAACTGGAATACCATCGTGCGTGGAGATGGAAACATCTGGAGTCAGCATGACGTCGCCGCTTGGCAAGGCGAGCGCCATTCTTGCTGCAAGACTTTCCACTTTGTTAGATTCTCCTACTGCTTGCGATGGCTGAGCAATCTCGATCACGGTGTTCTGTGCCGCCGCAATCTTCTTCGTCTTACTGGTGACGAAGAGAGAAAGGATCACGCAGAGAATCGCGAGGAGTGAGCCGATGCCAATAAAGACATGATGCTTGTGCGGCTCATGAAACGGGAGGATGGCAATATGGGGCAGTTGGTCGGTTACTTTCTCGCTCAAAATTGACTCTTTCTTGTGGCTCACTAAGTTCGAGATTTGACTATCGCGGGAGTTAACAATCTAGTCCCGCCTATGTTCCCAAACCCACTTTCTGTGCGAATAGCCTAATCCACATTCACTTTTGCAGTCAGCAACCCTTTCACGCCTTCATACTTGGTGAGCATGGCGTCAATCGAACCGACAATAACTTTGGACGACATCTTGACTGGCAGATGGTTGGCATCGTCGGTGAGCCAAACCCTGATCGATCCCTCGTTCTTAAATAGGCCGCCTTCAACTACCAACGGCTCGACGACGACGCAATTGAATGTGCCTGCATCGACGGTTATCTGCTGATGTCCGAGCACCAGGATGGTAAGCGGATGAGTCCTGTCATCATAAAAATTCTGAAGGTTGATCTTATCACCTTTGTGGTAGCGTTGCAGGTCCATGGTCCTGACGAAGTAGAAGGCGCTCACAATATCGTGAACATATGCCGGAGCGGTGTATTTCTTGCCATCGCTCGTTTCGGCAGTTTTCTCCTGTGGGTCGAAAAAGGCGTCGAAGTCCTTGGAATAACTGCCTTCGCGCACGTGCTGCTCGAATCGCCAGGGGAAGATCCCATCAACGTCCAGATAGGTCGCATAGCGATCGCGCACCTTGAAGATCCAATCAAAACTTGCGTACGAATTCGCGGTGATGAAGGTCTCGAATGTCTTGCGACCGTTGACGTACTTGATGTCAGGTATCTGCATGACAGCTTCGCCGGCGTGGACGAAGCCATAGGAAATATCGAAGGTCAATTTTTCTCCGACGCCAAATGCATTGTTGTCAATATGCCGAAAGTCCGAATTATTGTCAACCGTTGAAGCTGTCGCCGCATGTGTGACCTTTGCTGCTTCTGCGAACGGCAGCTGCCCGCTCATATAAAGGCCACAGGAGAGCACTCCGACGGCCAGAGCAGAGAGTACAAGTCGTTTCATAACAGCGGCGTTAATATCAACCATTCATTTTGGATAACAATCTTTACGGCAAGAGACACAATTTGTGTCAAGAACCCATCAGGCGATCGACTGCTACGATCACATCGCTAACACGGATTTGCTGGATGCAGGTGCAATCCTTGCACATTGGACAGCTCACGGTAGCAATTTCTGACGGGGCGAGATTCAGAGTATTTGGTCCTCTAAATCCCCATCGCTCCTTCGAAAGCGCTTGCGCCAGCGGGAAGAGTCCCACAGTAGGTGCTCCGAGCGCTGCAGCAAGATGTCCCGGTCCGGTGCTTCCAGCAATAACAATTGTGGCATTGCTCATGACCTCAGCGAGTGCAATCAACCCATGTCCGATGAACAGCTTCACATCGGCTCCTACTCCTTGAAGAGGGTGGCTTACGCTTAATATCTGTTCACGATCGCCCTCCGTACCCGTCAACACAATAGGCAGGCTCAAGCGTTGTGCCACGTAGACAGCTAATTCCTCAAATGCACTCTTAGACCACTCCCGGGTTGAACCTCCGGTCCCAAGATGTATGACAGCGTAGGGTTTGGAAGGATTTCCGAATAGCTCAGTGAGCAACGTGTCTCGTTCAATGAGATGCTTTTCACTTAGTTTTAGGCTTGGCCTTGGTGTTTTGACCGAGTGAATGTCGATCGCTTCCAGCATTCTGATGTTGTACTCGGATTCGTGATACTCGGCAGTCTTCCGATGGTCGTAGATCTTATCGGTAAAGAGCGACGAATACCAGCGATACGCAGTACCAACGCGCTGCGGAATTCGGCTGAAGAGGGCGGCAGATGCTATATCGCGGTTCGGGCTTGGAAAGAACGCAACATCCGCACGAGCAGACTCGAAGAGCTGAATCTTCCGCTTGAGTGAAAAGTTAGTGTCGAAGAGTAACACCTCATCGACTTCCGGGGCGAGTTCAAGCAGCGGTTCAGTGTAACTGCGTACCATTACCGTCACCTTGACCGATGGCAGGCGCTCCTTGATGACCGAAACCATCGGCAACGTTGCGATGACGTCGCCGAGACGGTCAGTACGGACAATAAGAATACGTTCTATCACACCACAAAGCTACGTGACGGATTCATACACACCGAGATATTTGGAGCTCCACAAGTCCGGAGAGATTCAGGAAAGGTGCAACATTCTCCTCCAACGCCTTTCTTCCTGCGACATTTGCCCGCTCGATTGCAAGGTCGATCGAGCAGACAATCAGATCGCGCGCTGTTACTCCGGACGCAAAGCGATCGTTTCTTCTTATTGTCCCCATTTCGGAGAAGAGCCTCCGCTCGTAGGTACCAACGGAGTCGGGAACATCTTTTTTGGCAATTGTAACCTGAAATGTGTGTACTGCCAGAATTACGAGATCAGTCAACGCTGGAAAGAAGAGAAAAAGAATGAGGTCACAGCCAAGCGACTTGCGGAGATGATGCTGGAGTTGCAGAACGAGCATAAATGCCATGCGATCGGTTTCGTCTCGCCGACCCACTTTGTGCCGCAAATCGTCGAGGCGCTGATTCTCGCGATCGAAGGAGGTCTGAATATACCTCTCATCTACAATACGAACGCTTACGACGACCTCGAAGTACTTCGCTTACTCGATGGCGTGGTCGACATCTACCTCCCCGATCTTAAGTATTCTGATGATGCCGCCGGCTATGACTATTCTGGCGTTAGAGACTATGTAAAGCATTCTCGTGCTGCGTTGCGCGAGATGCACCGTCAAATGTCCAGTGTGTTGGTTTATGGTGATGATGGCTTGATAAAGCGTGGACTGATCATTCGTCATCTTGTTCTTCCAAATGAGTTGGCCGGAAGCGAGGAGTCATTGCAATTCATCAAAGAAGAGCTATCGCCGAGTGTGACACTCTCCGTGATGTCGCAGTATTATCCGACAAATCGCATCAATGATACGAATGCGGAAAAGTCAGAACGATTGATGCTGATGAACCGCCGCATCCGTGAGCGCGAGTATGAGAAAGTGCTCGACATGCTGGACGATCTCGGATTTGAAAATGGCTGGTCGCAGGAGTTCGACAGTCAGGACAATTATCGACCGGATTTCAGCGACCGGGTGACACCCTTTAAGTCTTGATCATTTTCTGATCTCTCCCGTCTCCATACTCCAGAACAGTAGATCGAGCTCATCAAGCGATATCCCGACTTTCTTTGCATACTTGTGCCAAGCTGTTTCGATCTCGAGGTAACGCTTGCGAGTAGGCCCGGATGTTGGTGGTTCGGAGATCACTCCCAACTGGGTAAGATGCTTGTAAATATGCCGATCGAGGATTGCGAGACCGCGCACGCCGATGTTGCGAAGAAAATGTGAAGACTCTTTCATACCGAGGCCGCCGACCGCACTCATCACTGCGTCGCGCAATTCAGCAGCAGGAATTGAACGATCACAGAGTTGTAACGTGATTTCCGCGAATTGTTCTCGAGTGTGGAGTAGTCTTTTCGCTTTGACGTTGTGAAATCTGATATAATGGGCTGGGTCGCGGAGATAGGAGACAGGGTCGAACCCTATCGAGAAGAACCGATCTCGCTCGAGCTCTGCGATCGTCAACTCTGCGTTGCGAGCGCTTGATTGGGGAGTGAGAATGCAGAACGCAAGCTCATAGAAGTGGTGTGAAGCGGGGATTCCTTCAAAGTCGGCGAGCCGTGCGCGAATCGCTTCCTTTCGTTCGTGATACGTCGAGAGCCAGGGTTCGGGCAGCTTCGTCATCAGATCAGTTTGAACGTTGACTTCCCGTGTCGTACAATAAAGCCTTCGGTTGCCAGGTCATTGAGAACTGTTTGTATCATTGCTTCGATCGAAGGATTCGAAGATGCATCTAACACCTTAAGAATCTGAGATAAATTGATTACCTTCTTATCCGCAATCGATTTCAGAACCCTTCCACGCCATACTCTTCGAGGCTGACCAGCGTACAATATTTCTTTTGAAGGCAAAGACTCTTTTGCAATGGTGCGCGTGCGGATCATATTCTTCGCAGATTTGCATTCCGCGAGTACCGGACAAATCTCACACTTCGGATTTCGTTTTGTGCAGATCGTAGCACCAAGATCCATCAACGCTTGATGCCAGAGGCCTGAATTACCACGCGGAAGGATCTGCGCGTCAAGCGACTTTATCAGAGGAATTGGAATCGTCTCATGCGTATCGCGCATCGGCATCCACAACCGTGAAAGCACACGCTCGATATTTACATCTACGACGGGAACGTCATAATGGAAACTGAATGAAAGAATCGCCGATGCAGTGTAGGCACCAACACCTGGAAGTGCCATCAACTCTTCAAGCGTATTTGGAAAAGGCTTCCGGCCTCTGGCGTTCAGTGCCTGTGCAGCGCGTTGGAGGTTCAGTGCTCTGCGATTGTATCCAAGACCCTGCCACGCTCGAATAACATCGCCCGTTGGAGCGAGTGCTAGCGAACGCACCGTTGGAAATCGTTTGAGAAACCTGGGCAGCTTACTCTCTATCATCGCTGCCTGCGTTTGCTGGAGCATGAACTCGCTGACCATTACAACATACGGCGTGGTTCGCAGATCGCGCCAGATGAAACTTCGCTGGTGAGTCGCATACCATCGCAGCAGCCTCTTCTGAATACGATTGAATCGCAAATGAGTTGATGGGGCGAGGCGGATCATCGAGGTATACCGTCGCGATAGATCCTGTCGAGAATCCGATCATTGCCACTCAAATGGAGCGCGTTCGGTAACTCATTAAGCTTAAACCAATGGATCGCGTTGAATTCGATATTCTCCGGTTCGGGAGAAAAGTGACGAATAAGAAAATAGGCGATCTTGTACGTGTGCCCGTTGTCGTAGGAAGCGGTCTCGTCAAACCAATGCTCGGCATCACCAATCCTAGTGCGCAGCTCTTCGAAAAGCTCGCGGCTGAGTGCATCCTCAAGCCTTTCGTCAACTTCCACCTTGCCGCCAGGGAATTCCCAATGAAGTGGGTAGATCTTCGTTGCCGGACGCTGACACATCAATACGGTACCCTCACGTAAGAGTAACCCAACGGCGACATGAATTGCGCTCAACGGAATCGCAACGCGTTAAGTGGTCGCATCCGTGCTGCGATTTGCGCTGGGATGAACGTAGCCGAGAGCGCGAGCACAAAAGCAATGACACTCACAAGAACGTAGTGCTGCAATTCGATCGAGATCGGCACGCTTGACATGAAGTAAATGTCGCTCTTCAGCTTGAAAAAATGGTAGTGTGCTTCCAGCGCACATACTGCGTAAGCGAAGAGATCGCCGAAAATTACACCCATGACACCAATCGTGATTCCCTCGGTAAGGAAAATATTTCGAATACCCTGGCTCGATGCACCAAGTGAACGCAGTACTCCGATCGAATGTGTCTTCTCTACGACGATCAGAAGCAGAGTGGAAATAACATTGAAGGTCGCTACTATGATGATAAGACCGAGGATGATCGGAATCGGCTTTTTCTGTAATTCGATCCACGCGAAGATCGCCTGATGGACGTTGAACACACTTTGGGCGAAATAAGGATAGTGGATCACGCGATTGATCTTTCTGGTGACCGTGTCTGCAAGGTCAATGGATCGTGTCATTACTTCATAGCCGTTGACTTGCGTCGGACTATAAAAGCTGAATCGCTGAGCTGCTTCCAGTGTGGTATAGGCGAGCGTTGCATCATACTCCGCCATCCCTGTCTCAAAGATCCCGACGACGCGAAAGCGTTTGAAGTTTGAAAGAATATCTTCTCGCGAGCGAAGCTTTTCATTAAACCTGATCGCAGCGATCGCTTTGCCAATACCTGTATGCAACTCCTCGGCAGTTGCTTTGCTGATGAGGATCGGGTCGAGCGAGTCTCCACTCAGCGCGTAAGTCAGATCATGACCTTCAATAATTCGCTTTCGAGCGATGAGGCTTGTGTCCGATAGCGGCAAGCCCTTGATGGTCAGTCCCGAGACACCATGCGGAGAGCGCAGGATGGCCTGCTGTTCGACATAAGGAGTCAGCTTTGTGATCTCGGGTACTCGTTGCAGGATTGCCCGTGTCGTACTTGGGTAGTCAGGCAGAGCACGGTTGCCGTAGCTGCCGATCACGGCGTGGGATGTAAATCCTACAAGATTAGTGGTTAGTGTATCTTCAAAACCCGCGAGGATAGAAAGCGTGATGATCAGCGCGGCAGTACCAATCGCGACACCGCCGGTAGCGATCATCGCTATGAGTGAAACGAAGCGGCGCTCGGCACGGACCGGACTGCCTTCGACAGCTTCACCGGAGCGCGTTGCAGTAAGATAGCGAAATGCAATGAATGTGGGATATCGGATCTTAACCTCCTATGGAACTTGGGGCAAAAAGATCAATCGATCACTCGGCGTCAATGAATAGGTGATCCGTACCCGCAGTACGAGAACCGATCAATCGTGCTGTATAGTAACCCCCGTCGGATACATTCAGCGTGGCAGAATAATCGGGGGACGTTCCCCCCTCGCCTTTCACCAGAAGGGTGTGATTACCAACCGGAATAAGCACATAAGGAGAGATCTGCTGATATGCAAGGTAAATCGGAACATGCAGAGTCGAATCGATGAAAATTGGAGTGTTCGTTAACGCATCAAGATAACCTTCAACCTGTGGATGAGGTGTTGGATAATCGGAGATGGCATCGATGAGCCTGAAATAACCGAAGCCATGTGGCGGCGGATTAACTGGGTCAACAGAGAAAATCGGTTTTAGCGCTGGGCCTGCGGTCTCAAAAAATGCGATTGTGAAAAGTGTTGTTGAGCCGACTGCAGGAACGGTGAACGGAGGTGAATTCTGTAAAACAGAGTTTTCGTAAAACGAAGCATAAAGATCGAGCACCGTGTCTCCGCGAATTGGCAGATACTGCCTCGAAGCTTGCGGGGGAGCGCTGGCAAATGGAGCAATGATAGAGCCCTGAAGTGATTTTAGCGTGATCGACTGGTTGCTTGTCAGAAACGCCAGAAAGCGAACGAATGCTGGGCCACGCGAAACTGTATCATAGCGAATAAGCGTGTCATGCACGCGCAGCGTATCCACACTCGTTGGGTTCGACTTCGAACAGCCAGAAGTGATCAACGAAATGACGAGCAGACCAGCAAAAAGCGTGGCAAAAATCCGCATGGACAGAGCTATAATGATTGTACGGTCAAGAGTCGGGTGCCTTTGCTCCAACAGTGGAGTTGTTTCAAAGGGTTCTGAATCCTCACATTGGAACTTCATTAGGAAAGACGGCTTCTCATAGACATCATCCAACTCCAAAAGCTGATTGAAGTGTCTGAATCACAGCCAACTGGTGCAAGAGTGCAGGACGAGAATCTGATCGAATACGATCGTGCTCTTTCCTCTCAAGGCAAAGGATCAGCCGCTTTATCGGATGCGATTCCGGAAGCTCTCATCCGCACTTGTCCAGATTGTGGATTCTCTTCGAGCGGCAAATTCTGCAGCCAATGCGGCGAGGAGATGGAGCCCGCTCTGCCGCCGCTAAGCCATTATTTGAAGGAGCTCTTCAACGAATTCCTCGCCTTCGATTCCAAACTGGTGCGCACGATCCCGGCGCTTCTCTTCAAGCCAGGCTTTCTGACTAACGAGTATGTAGCGGGTCGTCGCAGGCGATACCTCCTACCTTGGCGACTCTATGCTCTTGTCGCGTTTCTCGCGTTCTTCATTCTTAGCTCTTATATTCACCTTGAGCTTGGAGATTGGATCGCCGCCAAGAGCATCAATGTCAAGCTCAATGGCCTTAGTCCGAAGGATGGTCAAAGTGTTGTCGAAACATTGTCGCGCCTTTGGAATTCAATCTTTCCATATGTACTGCTCGTCGAATGTTCGCCGATCTTCGCACTCTATCTTAAGTTGCTTTATCGAAAGTCCGGTAAGCTGTATGTCGAGCACCTCATCTTCACGTTTCATGTCTTCGCATTCTCGCTGTTCGTTTTTCTTCCTGCGTTCCTAATCAAAATTCCCTGGACGGAACCTGTCGGTCTGGTATTATTCCTCATCTACCTCGGAGTCGCACTCCACAGAGTCTATGGCGTCAAGCGCTGGCGCCTCGTTTGGCACCTTGCTTTGAGCGCAGTGATGTTTGCTCTTGTCCTCATCCAAGCAGCCGTGCTAGCGCTCATCCTTACGGTGGCATTCGGAGCAATGTTCGATCTGTTTCCTTTGAGTGCGCTCACTCCAAAGAAAAGCTGACAAGAGACCAACTGGTGGCTTCTTTGTCCTTGAGGCATGCATCGTCGCTATTTTTGCCCCATGGCGAGTAAACAGCGTAAAGAACATTTCGAGACATCTTCCCATATTCCGATCCATGCCCAATTTGATAAGACGACTTCACCTATAGTCATTGAGGCGCCGGCAGGGGAGTATCCATACTTGCGTGGAGTTTATCCGGAGATGTATCGCTCGCGTTTCTGGACCATGCGGCAGTATGCAGGCTTTGGTAGCGCGCAGGAGTCGAACGAACGGTACAGGTATTTACTTGCAAGCGGCACAACCGGACTTTCGGTCGCTTTTGATCTCCCAACCCAGATCGGCTACGACTCCGATCATCCGATGGCCGAAGGCGAAGTTGGCAGGGTAGGGGTTCCGATCGATTCGCTCGCCGATTTCGATGTGCTCTTCAATGGAATCGATCTTGCGAAAATCTCTACGTCGATGACGATCAACGCGACAGCCTCGATTCTGCTCGCTCTCTATGTCGCGAAAGCAAAAAAGCAGGGAGCCGATCTTGCCAAGCTTTCTGGCACCATCCAAAATGACATTCTGAAAGAGTATGCCGCACGAGGCACCTACATCTATGCGCCAGAACCCTCGATGCGCATTGTGACGGATATCTTCCAATGGTGTGCGAACGAGTTGCCGGCGTGGAATACGATCTCGATCAGTGGTTATCATATTCGCGAGGCAGGTTCGACCGCGGTCGAGGAGATCGCATTCACGTTGTCGAATGGTATCGCGTATGTGAAAGCGGCGCTAGCTGCGGGACTTCAAATAGACCAATTTGCCCCACGCCTATCCTTCTTCTTTAACGCACATTCAAACTTCTTCGAAGAAATTGCAAAATTCCGCGCGGCGAGACTCATCTGGGCGAGGGTAATGCGCGAAGAATTTCATGCGAAAAATCCGGACTCCTGGAAGCTCCGCTTTCACTCACAGACTGCCGGCTCGACACTCACTGCACAACAGATCGACAACAATGTCGTGCGCACGACGATCGAAGCAATGGCCGCGGTACTTGGCGGTACGCAATCGTTACACACCAACGGCAAAGACGAAGCACTGGCGCTGCCTACGGAATCGTCCGCACGGACAGCGTTGAGGACACAACAGGTGATCGCATACGAATCCGGAATTGCTGACACTGTTGACCCACTGGCGGGAAGCTATTATGTCGAATACCTGACGAACGAACTCGTGACTCGAAGCAGGTTATTGATGAAAGAGGTCGATGCGCTTGGCGGCGCCGTGCATGCTATTGAGCAAGGCTTTTATCAGGACCGTATTGCTCGAAGCGCTTATGAATTCCAAAAGAAGGTCGAATCGAAAGAAGAGATCATTGTAGGTGTCAATCAATTTGCACTGAAGGAGCCAATTTCTTCAGACACACTGCGGATCGATCCAAAGCTTGAGCGAGAACAGATCGAGCGCCTGCAAGCTGTTCGAGCAAGCCGTGATGCAGTTACGACTACGAAAGCAATTGCGCATGTAGAAGAAGCGGCGAAGAGTGGTATTAATCTGATGCCTCCTATCATAGATGCAGTCGAATCGATGGTGACGTTGGGAGAAATCTCGGATGCAATGCGTCGTGCCTTTGGAGAATATCTGGCATGATTCTCGACTTAGGTCCGATCACAAACAACGAAGCCGTAGAACTTCGCGAACTCGTCCGCTCTCCAAAAGTCCGTGCCGAGAAACAACTCTATATCGCTGAGGGACCCCATCTCATTCAGTCGGCACTGGAATTCGCGAAGAAGGATCTCGTAGAGATCTATGCGACTGAAGAAGCTCGAAGCGAACAAGCAGAGATCATTACTTCATCCGGCAAACGCATACGATCGATCTCCCAGAAAAATGCTGAACGCATTGCAGAGACCGCGACAACGCAAGGACTCTTTGCGCTGATGAAGATGCCTGAAAGCGTTCGCAGCATTCAACCGAGCATCATGCTCGCCCTTGATGATGTTCAGGATCCAGGCAATGTTGGAACGATCATTCGCACGGCCGCCTGGTTTGGTGTCTACGACCTACTCGTCACCGCAGCGACAGCAGACGCATACTCCCCGAAAGTCCTGCGCGCCACACAGGGTGCGATTTTCAGCGCTCATGTGACGCGTGTGACAGATCTCGCTGCTCGACTAAGCACATTGAAGCAGGCAGGATATTCTGTTGTGTCTGCAACGCTGGATAACAGCGCGATAACGCTTTCGAAATTCAAACCAACTAATCGCATGATCCTCGTCCTCGGTAGCGAAGCTCATGGCATCAGCAAATCAGTAGACCACATTGCGGACAAGAAGATCTATATCCCGAAGTTCGGCAAAGGTGAGTCACTGAATGTGGCGATCAGTTGTGGGATTATCCTGGAGAAGCTAGCAGCTTCGAACTTAGCGGGCTGAAGTACCTTCCTCGGACTGATGTCTACTTAATCCCGACAAACACATCAACGATAGCTTCATTCGGATCTTTGGCGCGCTCATCGTATACCTCATAGTCAGCTTTGTAGGCTCTCGCTCCGCCTAGTTGCTCAGGCGTGGCAGACCAAATATGCCTCCATGTACCAATCACAACATTGCTGACAGTCCCTTGATCCGAAGTGAACTTCGCATACCTGCCTGCCGGGACATCAAACGGATGCATGCCCGTGGGCAACTGGTCGATCGTTCTGACCTTTGCGCCAATCACGAATGTATACTCACCATTAACATCGCTCTCGTAATCAGTATAGAGCGAGATCATGTTTTCATCAACACGGTTCGGAATCTGCTGAAGCAAACCTTCACTCATGAATCGCTGCCATTGCTTCCCAATAATGCCTCCAGCCATTTCAGCGCGATTGCTCGTTCGAGCTGAGATACCAACTACCGTGAATTGCTCATTTGTGATAAATTCTTGTGCCATGGTGATAGTGAGTTTATGGGGCGGTTGTTTTCGGCGTTGTGATCGTCACTTCCACGGTGCGTGAGTAGAATCTTCCCTCTGGAGTCGCATTGTCGTAAAGTAGTTGATCACTGCCTGAGACGGTTCCATTCTCTGCGCCCAGCACAGCCGCGGCGGCTTGTGCTCGAGCGCTCGCGAGTTTGTGATTGACTTCTGCGTTGCCGATACGATCCGCATAACCTTCAACGGTTACGACCGAATTTTTCACAATGTGACTTTTGATGAACTTCAGTACCTCGCGATCTCGATTCGTAAGTTCGGACGATTTGAAATCGAACAGGAGCAGACTATAATGCTGGATCTCGGCATCACCGGCAAACTCCCGCTTCTTTGAACGAAGTGTTAACTGCATGACTTCAAGCGTATCGCTTGCTCTCACGACGGCATTGGTCGAATCGGCGACCGTTAGATGGACGTCGAGCTTACCAGGTGCACGCGGAACGTGCTGTTGATCATTGTTCAAATCCCAGTCGATCGTCTTTGGCAATGCGGTCGCATTGAATGCTTTCAACGGAGAGCCATCCTGCGAGACATCGATGCGCCATGATGCGACGCCTGCTTCGGCGGTTGCCGTAGGATGGAAGCGAATCAATGGTGGCGTGGACTTCCGAAGGGTATCGGAGAGTGCAAGCGGCGCAAGGATTGCAGGGTCGTTGCTCGCGATCTCAACTCGGCGATTTTCGGCAATGCCATCAGAGTCCGAACGTGGTGAGAAATTCTGCGGCAGCTCTCGTGCCTCTAGTTTGATCCGATCCGGAGCGATGCCCCATATTTCTGTGAGGTAATTCTTGACAGTAGTGGCTCTTGTCTTCGAGAGCACCTTCCCTCCGGTTTCGCTACCCATTGCAGTGCAACCTGTTAGCATAATGTGAACATCGGGCTGATCCTGCAATCTGCGCCCCAAAATATTCAGCACGTCATGATACATTGTCAGTCGGTCCGTCCCGTTCAACGAACGAAGCGCAAACGTATCGACCTGTGCCTTATCGAACGTGCGATATCGAGTTGCAAGCTCGGAGGAATTCTCATCGAAGAACAAATAAGGAACAAGCGGGGCAAGATGCGTCTCATAAATCTCTTCGACCTTCACTGTTGCGACAGGCGACTCGCTGCTGTCAGTATCGATACCTCGCGCACTAATAGAAGCGATGAGTGCAGGGATCTTTCGCAGCACAGGTGGAGGTGGTGGTGGTGCAATAGGCGGAGGCGGGGTCTCTGGAATCGTGTAGAGTATTGCGATACTGCCTCGAAGGCTGCCAACATTCCATGACAATCCCTTTACCGGTGAGGTCAGCCACTGCGACCAGCTTAATTCCGGTACGGCACTTAGCGTCTTCGCTGCATTGAGCGGAATCTGACAGTTCACTCCTCCAATGAGGGAAGCGACAAACGTCGCTGCATTCGGCAATTTCCCAGTTTGCTCGTTGCGCACTCGCAAGCCATTCTCGAATACGCCGAAATCTGCGGGTTGTGACAAGGTTTCCTTTTGATCGAAACTTGTCGAAAGGAGATAACCCAAACCAGCGCCTGCGAATAATCTGAATCGAGAGAATAATTGGAAGCTGACACCTGGTTCGAAATCCAGAAGCCCCAGCGAAGTCTGGATCGTGTGTTGAATGTTGGCAGCGGTTGCAATTCCGCCCACACTGATCGTGGTTGCTTCATTCGTGATTAACGTGCCACCATCCATTGCATAGACAAGACGAAGGCTCAAAGCGATAGTGTCAGACAGAGGCATATTCACAAGCGCGCCGAAATTTCCACCGAGACCATGACCGCTTTGATACACTGGCGAACACGCCGCTACGCCCGGAAGATATCGGAACCCAGTCTGATACTCATTGAGACTTGCTCCACCAATCACGCCGATACTCGGTCGTGATGCAAACCGTGATGCTACACTCGCGCTATCTTTCTGTGCATGGACTATCGTCGCTGCCGATAAGCAGCAGAGAATGATCGTTGATGACAAATGCAAACGCAGATGTTTCATTCTTGATACTTTTTATCGAATGATCTGCATCAAATGCGAAAGCTTCCCACTCTGAGTCTGGAGAATGTAGATGTACGTTCCCTGTGCGAGACCATTGAGATCGAATTGCGCTGTGTAATGGCCCGGTATCTGCGTGCCGGTCACAACGGTCTTCACGACGCGGCCCATTAGATCGGTGATATAGAGTTCTGTTTCCCCCTGCTCTCTAAGGTCATACTCGACTTGAGCATTCCCTTTCGCGGGGTTCGGATGGCTTTGTGATAGACTTAGCTCCACATTCGGATCGATGAGTCGCACTTTGCCCCCCGCTTCACATACACCCGTCAGGCAGAACCGCCCGCTTCTTCGCGATACACTCACAGCGCCATCAGTCCACTGGAAGGCGTCGATAGATACATCCGTACACGTATCATTGCCAAGTGTTGCAATGAAGTCCAGAGTCCTCAGCGTACCGGCAGTCGTCCCGAGCGGAAGCGGATTGGTGCCGCTGATGGTGACGATCAAATCATTGCCTTGAATGACACCTGGAGGCGTTTGACCAGAAGGCGCAAGCAAAGTTTTGTTGAAGCGCAGTGATGCGGTGTAATGCATCGGTCCGCTTTGCACTACGTTCTGCGAAGAAAGCAATTCGAGCGGGATCTGCACTGGATCTGAGGGATTCGCCTGCAAAAGTGCTGGAACCGCGACAACCGTCATACCGCTATCGCGATATGTAAACGGATTTGAAATAGCAGAACAGCCATTCTGATCGAATATTAGAATCGTGTAGTCTCCTGATGTTGCTGCAACGAGTGTCTGGCTCGTATCACCGCTTATTGGCGTACCGTTCAAGCTCCATTGATATCTAATTGCCGATGTGCTCGTCAGCGTCGAACCAGACTGTGTGATGACCGGTGCGACAGGAAGAGGATTCACCGTCACCGCCATTGTCTTTGATGTTCCCTGACAGCTTCCACTATTTGTTACGAAGACGCTATAGTTGCCACTCGCCAGTATGGTGAGTGTTTGCCGCGTAGCTCCAGCGAGTGGTGTATTATTCAACAGCCACTGATAGGCTGCATAACCTGCCCCAGCGTCAAGTGTGACAGAATCACCCTGACAGAAGGCAAGGGGACCGCTTGCTGTGACATCAGGCACAAGATTATTATCGATTGTTACGTTGATCACAGAATTGTCCAGGCATCCAGTGGCTGTGTCGGTCTGCGTTATCGCGATCGTTGCTGTTCCGATTGCTCCCCAGTTAATGTTTATTGAGTTTGTCGATTGTCCGCTCGCGATCGTCCCGCCTGTAACTGCCCAATTATAGGTTGTTCCATTGATCGCTGTGATCGAATAATTTGTTTGCGAATTTGGACACACCGCGGAAGGGCCTGTGATAACTGGTTTGAGTTGAGCTCCAACACGCACATGAACAGGAAGGGAAGTAGCTGAACAGCCAGCGGCATTCTGGATAGTTACCGAATAATCACCCGTGCTCTTCGCAACGACGGAAGACCCCGTTTCACCATCTGACCACAAATAGGACGCACCGCCAGCTGTCGCAGTAAGTCTTACACTATCGCCATAGCAGAATGTAACCGGTCCGCCTGGCGTGATAACAGCCTGTGGTATTGGGCCTGTTGTAATCTTCACACTATCCGATATACCCATGCACCCGTCGGAGTTTGTAACAACGACAGCGTATGTGCCTGCGTGCGTGACTTCAATCGAAGCAGTTGTAGAACCGTTTGACCATTGATACGATGCAAATCCTTGCGTTGTAGCTAGCTGCAAACTATCGCCTGCACAAAGTACCGTTTTCGTCGCCACAAGTTTCGGCTGCGGTTTGGCAGTAGAGATTACCTTGACCGCAACGACCTGCGAAGTGCCAGTGCAACCACCGGATCCAGTTACTGTAACAAAGTAATTCCCGGACTTCGACACAACGACCGAATCCGCACTCTGTCCACTACTCCAGGAATATGTCGTAAACCCTTTTTGAGCGTGCAGAACCGCGCTGTCACCTTTGCAAAGTGTTATCGGTCCGGCAGGGCTAATACTTGGTATTAGCGTCGTGCCGATTGTTACCATCAGCGAGGTATCTCGTTCGCAACCGGCAGTATTAGAATCACGAAGCATTACCTTCCAGGTACCAGTAAGCGTCCAGTTAACCGTTATGCTATCAGCGCCTGCGCCACTTGTGATCGTGCCTCCGCCGGAGAGCGTCCAATTATATCGAGCATTCGGATCGAATGGCGTTGCGTAGCTTGCAGTCGATAACGGACAAACAGCATCTGGACCTGCAATCGAAGGCGATGGTTTTGCGATTACTGTTAACACAACGGTGTCACTCTTGCCGGAACAGCCACTGACGTCCTGCACAGCAACCGAGTAGGCTCCGGATTGTCTCGCGAGAATGGATCTGCTCGTTTCACCATCCGACCATTGATATGAAGCCATCCCGCTTGGCGCGAATATCCTGAGCGAATCCCCGACGCAGATCTTTTGCGGGCCTGACGGAACAAGCGTCACAACAGGCGGAGCAGTCACGACGACATTGATCGTATCCCAGCTATCGCAGCCATTCGCGTCAGTGATATGAACGTGATACGTCGTAGAGTTTGCTGGAGAAGCGATTGGTTGCGCTACATTTGTCGCGCTCAGTCCCAATGCTGGCGTCCAGCTATATGTGTACGGCGCAACTCCTCCTATTGCCGGAGTTCCGATTGCACTACTTCCTCCAACACAATAAACAACATTGGGCGGAGCGATCATCTGAGGAAGACCACGAACCGTTACGATCACAGTATCCTGCGATTGACATCCGTTTGAATCTGTAACGATCTCGATATACTGTGTCGTACGTTTTGGCGTGGCAATTGGAGACGCCGTCGAGGAAGAACTCAATCCAGAGTCCGGTACCCAATGATACTGATACGGCGCAAGCCCTCCCGTTGCCGCATTGCCGATCTGCACGCCGGTCTTCAGACACGTTATTCTGTCTGGTCCGGCATTAATGCTTGGGAGCGCTCGGATCACCAGTGTTAGCGTGTCGGTCGTAGAGACACAGATCCTTGGATCAGCGATGTCGACGGTGTAGAGATAAGACCCAGGCGCTTGTGTAATTGGAATGCCGTAACGACTTGACGTAGCGCCCGGAATAATTGTGCCGCCACGCCGCCATTGATAGCTTATGTAACCCGGTGTTGTTGCGAGCGTGTCAATGCTGCCAAAGCACATGAGACTATCTCTCGCAAATCGAAGGTGAGTCTTTAATGTGTCACAGAATTTAACCAGGAAGCCATCGCCATAAATCGTGCTTCCTCCTCCATACGTGCTTTGAAACGATCCGCTGGTTGCGATCCCGGAATCACTGCCTGTTAATCCTGAAATAATGGGATGTTCGTGATGATCGATCGCCAGACCATAGATCGGATCCCAGCCGCCTGGATGACCATTGCCGGCGAAATACGTGCCCCATCTGCGCGCACCATCTTTTGAAAACTTTGCAAGGAAGGAGACATTCGTATCAATGACCGAACTCTGAAACGCTCCTGCGCTTGCGATGTGCGTGCTATCATCGGTCCATCCGCCAACGTACGCATTCCCATCGGGATCAACGGCAACGCGAAACCCGATCTCGGAGCGAATAGAATTTCCATAGTATGTGCCAGCAAGCCGATTGCCTCTTGCATCAAATATTTCTAAGATGGATGCGTCATTCCCACTTGGAATTGACGTGCGATAGGCATTCGCAGTGGCTAGTCCCGTAGCCGCCCACGTTACGCCGCACGTATAGATCGAGCCATCAGCTCCTGACGCAACGCCATACATAGCGGTTCCGTAATAGCCTGATGCACCATCGACATAGGTGCCCCAGCTCCGTGTACCCGATGACGAAAACTTTACGATGTAGCCTGCAACATAATTTGCGAGCGTGCTCAGATAAACGCCCGCTGTTGCGATCCCAGCTTTGCAAACTGTGGTGCCGCTAACGATCACCGAATCTCCGGCGCCGATGCAAACGCCAAGGCAGTTGCTCGTTGTGTCGCCATAGTACGTGGACCACAGGCGTGTCCCTCCTGAGGAAAACTTCGCAATGTATCCGCCGTAATCATACGAAGCCGTGCGAACTCTGCTCGTCTTGTACGCGCTAGGAGATGCAAGGCCGGAAGTGCTTGACGTATAACCGACGATCACAATATTATTTGCAGAATCGGCAGCGATATCATAGACAAGATCAGTATCTGCTGTGCCGAAGTACGTCCCCCAATACCGATGACCGAGAGAATCAAAGCTTGCGATAAACCCATCCCACGCATGGTCGCCGGGAGTATTATTATTTAGACGAGTCTGGAATGCGCCTGACGTCGCTATGCAGGTATCATCGAACGTGTGACCATCAACAATCACATTCTGGGCGCGATCAATTGCAACGCCCCAACCTTCCGTTAGACCTGCACCATAATACGTTGACCATATCCGGGCACCAGCCGGACTAAATTTTACAACGATACCATCATAATTATAACCGTCGAGCGAGTTCAGCGTATCCTGATGTGTGCCAGCAGTTCCGAACCCCGCACTAAGACATGTTCCAGTTACGAAGATGTTGTCGTTGTGATCCACACGATTTCCGATAAACCAGTCGTAGCTGCTGCCACCGAAGTATGTGCCCCAGACCCGTGGAGGATCGATCACGAGCGGCATGCTCGTGTCATATGCACCAATCGCAAACGTGAGATCGTGACCACTCAGGACATAGCTCGTAGGCACGCTGCTCTGAAGTCCGCTGGCAATATCACCGGAAGGAAGCGATTGATAGGAAAGAGGCTTCGCTTCGGTGAGCGTCCCGAATGGCGAATAGATCGTCACAACGCCATTCGCCGCTATGAGACTATCTGGCCCATCATAATGCATTCGGATTCTCGAAGGATCACCACCAGGATGCACTACGAAATCATACTTCATCCCACGCTCAGTGCTGTAGATCCGCATATCGATATTCGGATATATCTCTCGATAGAGGAGAGATCCATAGGCGGGTACATCGGTCAGGCCATTTGGGAAGCGGGGGATATAGTAATTGGAATGATCATCGAGCACTTCATCAGGAATGATCTTCGCCGCACTGTTTGCACCAACAAAACTAAGATCGACGCGGTACGAGAACAACGTATCGCCGCGTGGATCATGAATGCCGGGAGGTGCAAATTTGCTGACATAGACATCGGGCTTTCGGATCAAGCGCGAGAAGAAGAACTGCATCCCTCTTGGTGAGTAATAAATCGTCAGACCTCGGTACCGGGAATAATAATTCACATCCGGCAGCGCCTCACCGTGCTTACCCGAGAGCTGCCCCAGGTTCGGAATAAATTCCATGGAGCAATCGGGCAAGGCTGAAGGATGAGGGATGAAGGATGAAGAATGGGACGTCTCATTCCCGCGAATGCGGGAATCAGCGGGCAAGGCTGAAGGATGAGGGATGAAGGATGAAGATTGGGACGTGTCATTCCCGCGAACGCGGGAATCCAGCAGGGCGTGCTGAATGGCCGATGGCTGCGCGTAGGACTTCGCAGCCACCATCACAAAAACGACGAACACAGCACACGCTCTCATCATAATAGACTGGCGGGATGAAGTTATTTAACCCGACCGGCGCCGGATGAATTCGTCTCGACAAGGATGCAATGGGATTGCACCTTAGACACCCACTTTCCCTGCGTATATTGCGCCATGAAGATCCTCACTCTCATTCTTGTATTCCTCTGCTTGCATTCTGTCGTCTCTGCACAGGAGGTTGAAGTTCCGTTCGATTCCGCCGGACAGATCACGGTGGTCGACAAAGACATGCAAGCTAAATACGATCTCTTGCCTTCGTATGAGCCCTTCCAGGAAGCTCATCTGATCATGAAGCCCGACAGCACCTTCATCCTTGAGATCACAAGAGAAGATAGTGGAAAGGTGACTCGATACAGATTTCCGAAATCCGCGGTTGAGGTCGGTCTATTGCGCGAATTGACGTCGAGACGGCTCGGAGCAACTTCATCGCATGCGAAGCTTGATCAAAGCTCTCGCTCGAAATTTCTCATTTGGGAGGCGCTCCTATCGTTTTTCGCCTATGGACCGCTCATCACAACTTCACTTGTTTATAACAGTAACAATGTTGGCTTAGCCGCTGGACTGCCGTTCGTGATCGGCGGGGGCGGCTATCTCGTTTCATCGCTGTTGACCCAGAATGCCGAAATGAACGATGGCGAATCGTCGCTTGCTTTAGGGGGTTCCTTTCTTGGTATGGCGCATGGATACGCTCTGGATGTAATGCTTACAAACGGACGTTCTGGGCAAGCAGCGGGCGTACTTGCTGCCATCGGAGGAATTACGGAGACCGTTGTCGGATACACGGTGGCGAAGAACAATAAGATGAGTGAGGGGACTGCCGACATAATCCGTTATGGCGGATTATTTGGAATGTTTGATGGAGGTACGCTAGCGTATTTGTTTAATAGTAGTCCATCTCCATCTTTCGGAAGCGGCTTGAGCCTTGTGGGCTCCGCTGGCGGGTTTGCTGCGGGGGCGATGATGGCCGGCAACCAGCCATACACGCGGGGTAACGCTTCTACAGTCTTGACGGCAGGACTATACGGGCCCCTCGTCACACTACTGCTCTACAGCTCCGTAGTCGCTACCAGCTTCTCGAACGCTTCGGCACCGCAGGCCTCAGGATTCGCTATTGCATCACTTGTTGGAAACGTGGGTGCAATTGCACTTGCCCATAGCCTAATGGCAGGGAAGCGACTTTCGACGGGAGAAGGTAATATCGTAATTCTCGGCACTACTGCCGGAGCGTTGGTCGGATACGGATTTGGATTTATCATAGTAACAGGCTCAAACTTCAGCAGCGCTTCTGTCTGGGGATTCTCCCTACCCGTTGTTCTCGGCGTTGCTGCTGGATTCGGACTCACTGTCGCGTCGATCGGAAAAGGGTCCGAAGAGCGCATAAAGACCCACGGCGACAACTCGCTTGAACCAACCGATGCTCCGAATACCCGAGGCTGGAACATCGGCGTCAATCCCGGCTCACTAGCAGTAGCACTGCTTCCCAACAGCCGCCCTGCAACTTCATCCAGCATGGCAAATCCAGTTGCGCCGATGGTTTCGTTGCAGTATCATTGGTGAGCGCGCGTTGAACGGGATGAATTCTTCGTTAAGTTAAGCGAAGAAATGAGGCAAGAATTTGTGCCTCATGTAACAATTGCCGTATATTGAGGTTCTTAATCATATGCGAGTCCATCCGATGCGCCTCAGAGGTCTCCTCTTGATTGCCGTTATTGCCTCAACTTCCATCTCTTTTGGTAGTGTTTTCGCGCAGGCATTCGATCCAAACTGTTACTTCCCGACGGTAGGAAAGCCTGGAGAGATCGATACTATATATGGAAGTAAGAGCTGGCAGCAACTCTCTTCTGGCATGAATATCGGCCCTGCGCCTGGCCGGAATGAGAGTCGAATACTCATGTACGGACTTCCCGAGAACCCGCCATTCATCACAGCCGTCTCTGCTGGCTCAACATTCAACCTGCATAACCTCACAGTCTCCGCAAAAACTACTCTGAATTTACAGGTTGGACAGTATCGAACCGGCCACTTTCGGTCTCAAAGATATACAGATATTCTTCGCACCCATCCCGACCTCGGTGCTCCCACAATTTATTGGGCCGATGACTTGGGGAACTTCGATACCGCAAGGCATACCACTCTGGTGCCTTCCTATAGAGGATTCGCAACCTTCTATGACGCCATGAATTGTTATGTTTCGCGACTATCCAGCGACACGGTCGACGATGTCGTACTGGGTGCGGTGACTTTGATTCTCGGCGTGCTTGACTCCAACCGACTGATTTATTTCAAGGGAGGCGAAAAGCTTTATGGCAGCAGGGATACAGCGGTCTCAGATGAGGAGGTTGCAGTGGCTCCATACTTGGCGAGATACCAATGGCGACATGGAGTGCAGGGAGACTGGAGAGGAGTGGGCCGCGATGATCTTATCACCGGAGATGGGCATGGCAACACTTTCTACTACCACAACAACCCTCCTTTCCGCCTCGACACTCTATTCAGATCGCTCTATTCAGATACGCTCTGGGCTGCCAGGGCAATTCCCAGCGTCGATAGTTTTAATGAGTGGTTGGCTTGGGCGCTTCCGATGGTCGCCTTACCTAATCATGGCGTCCTACACTATCAAGATCTCGTCTGCATTTCTCCATCTGTCTACCCCGTGGCGGATCCCAGGAGTGGCGATATTCTCATGTTCCGCGGTGGAGCTGACTTTGGATCGCATAGGCTTACCACCGATAGCGCCGAGTTTGTTCTGAAGAGCCCTCCGAACATGACATACATGGCAAATTGCGGCAGAATGAGCAGTTCTAAGGATGAGACATTATTGCTGGTAGGTGGGTCAGACGATTATTATGAGCAAGACTTCAACTTTTACCTCTTGGGAAATTCGCTTGATGATAGCGTAGATATGCGATATAGTTGCGTAGGCTGGCCTTACCCGACAAGTGTTGATACGCTTTCAGCAGATGCGGATGGTCTTGAGGATGTTGCTGTAGGAATGGCAGGGTATGTCACTCCAACCGATAAAGCGAATGGAGAATCTAATGTAGGAACAGTTCAGATTGTGCATGGCTCCAAAAGAATTCCTGTCAAGCGGAGCGATGTACCAGAAAAGGTATTACCAGCCACGGGTTTTGATATTTTTCCAAATCCGCTTCATGCTGAAGGGACTATCTCCATTTGGTTAGATCATCCGTCAACGGTCGAGATCACTTTGCGAGATGTGCTCGGTCGTGCTGTGTACAATCACCGGCAGCATCTTAGTTTGGGTGCACAGAAGCTTCATATCAACTTCGGAATCCACGCGAGCGGCAGCTATCAACTTCAGATCGACACCGGCCAAAAGTTGCTAACAAAACAAGTTCTGGTAGTGAAATAGATTGATTTTCCAACTCCTTCAAAGAGCGTTAATCGTCTCTGAGTTCTCATCCTCAATTCTGACAATGAAAACACTCATCATAGTAATCGTCCTCGTATTGGTGCATGCTTTCTCGACAATGGCATTTGCACAAACCCAAGTCCCTGTGATTTCCACCACCACATTTCCTTTCGGAGGATTCACGTACGGCATTGACATGGATTCAATTGGCCCAGCAGGTTCGGCGTCCCGTGTCACTTGGGGTGCGAAACAGGATCTGATCAAAGTATTTCAGTCGGCCGGCCTCAATACCTATTGGAGCAATGGCAATGAAGAACCCCTCGAACCAAAGCTTTTTTCATTGATGCCGAGCGGAATGGAAGGCTACTATGGGCTCGACCACTTCTATAGCGATCGCAGTACTCTTGCTCGATGGATCAGTGATTTGAGAACGCCTGATCCGCCTGGCGTGGAATCGCGCTATTTTCTTGCCTCCAACTGGATGAACGCCATATCCCCGATGGATCGTCTCACTGAGCTGCCCGTTGATGCCGATCGATATAGCTGGAATCAACAAGATCCAGCTTTCAAGGTTAATTCAAATAATGGTGGGCTTGTTTTGTCGGGCGAACACGAGTGGAAAGTCCGTTCCGTGGGGCAAAATCCCAACGATGGAGGCCAGATTCTCGAATTGGACAATTTCTCTTTGGCAGGGGGCATCCCGCAGCAATTAAATACTCTTTGGGGGATTGTTTCGTCTACAGGCGCTTCACGTGCGGATATCGATCCTATTACCGGCGCTCCTAACTCGGCGCAGATCGTCTGCGATTTCATTTACAGACTTCCTCCCGATGATTATAGTATTGCTGGAACGCTGTATACTGTGACAGCTACATGGTATCCAGATGCGACAGTAAATGGGACGACGGGCGTCGTCAGCCCATCTGGCACGGCAATCGGAACCGTAACCGCAAATATCACTTGGGCGGATTTCAACGCATATACAATGCCTCTAGCAACGACAACAGCCTTCATTGCTAGTCACCCTAATGAGAGCAATAACATACTCCTCTTCCCTAAGAAGGTTCCGACTCAGAGATATGCTGTCCTGCGTGTGGCGTCTCCCGGTCACATAGGCGTACCTGCTGATGTAGCGAAGTTCGTCAAGTTTACAGCCGTAGCGCAAGATGGGCGTGCTGATATGTATATCAGAGGCTTCCGATTGCGTTCCATCTTTATGGATAACTTAGAGAACCATTTGCACGATAGACAGTCGGTACCCGGCAGTATTCCACTGTATAAAGTTGGAACGAACAATTATTACCTCGAGGATGTGTGCTCGCAAATTGTTCAGAGTATGAATCGGGATGGGACTTGGAATGCCTGGAACGCAATAAACTATGTCACGTGCGGAGGAGAAATGGGTAACCCTGGTGCGTTTCGAGCGCTGGCTTACATCGATAATGCCTTCGGCAATTATACCTATAAACTAAATCAGGCTGGCATGAGCCTTCATCATAGGCAACACATTCTTACCTACCTCGCGCAAACAAGTCAGAATGCATTCTACGTCCCGAATAAGCCAGATAACACTGTTGTGCATTATGAAAATATGCCCATGTACGCATGGTACCGTTCAACATATGAGGATGAGACATTACAACAGCCGGTAGCCATCATGGAAGAAGGGGGCTTGACTTTTGGGGGGCAGAGTTGGGACCATCCTTCAAAATTCGGACCTGACCCAGGGATGATTCCATTCCCGGGGGATGCGACCTACAATGCACTAACAAAAGACCCGAACTTTCGAAGTTTCACAACACCTATCACTGGATTGCCAGATGAAACAGGGCATTTGTGGCAACATTATAATCCTGCTCACAACGCCACTGCTACAAACACTCCCGGGTACGATACGTACGAGATGGATTGGCTGGCTCATTATCAGTACTGGAATAAATCCGACTTTCAGCCATCGGCGGATGCAGCCAACCCGGCAAACTCTTTAGTGAGCGACCATGCAAAATGGTATGCCTTCGTACCGACGAATTCTTCGATAGGGGGACCACTCGATTTAAGGGGTAGCTATTTACAGCATGGTTTGCTGGGGACTACAGCGACCCTGGCAATGGAAAAGATATTTGCTGCCCGAAAGGCTGGGAAACTCATCCTCGCGAGTTCGCCCGATCATTGGACCAACAGTGACGAACATTTTTTGGATATTTTCCCGCCAGAGCCGACTCAACACACCCAGAATCTTGCCGCCCATCCAGGTGATGACGCTTGGGCGAAGTGGGATCATGTGTATCCTTTCCAATCAGGGCGAACACAGACTGCTACTGAAGCAAGAATGTACGCGTGGACGGCGTTATCCTATGGAGCCAAAGGAATTTTTTTCAATACTATAGGAAACGATGGAGGTGGCAACATCGGGTGCACGAATCAGTTTCTCCAAACAAATTACAACTACGACCTGGATAAATCGCAGACGCCATTTTTAGCTCTTGGAGGTACACCTGTTCCGAGCTCAGCAACCTGCGACCATACTCTCGATAAGGGCCCCAATGAAAGTTTCGGGTATACTGATCATCTAGTCTACAGAACCCAAACCGGCTCTATGCGATGGGTTCCCATAATAGACTGCTTCACTACGAAGTTTATTATTGCTGCCGGAGTCGAGGACGGCACACATGAACTCATAAAAACATATATTAATGGACTAGGATCCTACACAGGTTCTGGATCTAAGTACGGAACTAAGGATTATTACATGGATCCAATAACTGCCGGAGCAGTTGCCACCGACTGGGTGAAGTTCTCCTCGGGCCTGTGGTGCCAAGATAATGATGCTTGGGTTGGCTATTGGCACACCTGGGATAACGATGGCACATTCCCAACCGTCCTTGCACAGAATTATCTCTCTGCAAAAACAGATTGGAACCGCCAAACTACTGGCCAAACTGTATGGAATAGTCTTACTGGATACAGTCCTTCTCCATTGTGGGCGACACCTAACCAGGTGACGTGGTATGACGATCTAATAATTCCATGTAACATCCGGAACATCCAAGCCCGTCCGGTCGCATATCAAGGTTTTAAGGAGAAATGGTCGGCTGTTACAACGATAGGGAAGGATCTCGCTCCCATTGCGACGATTCTCTCTCAACTTGATTGGAAGAGCTCTATTGATTTCAATAGTCTTTATACCACAGGAGGTGCCCCTTGGGAGGTGGCAAAAGCGATGTCACCAGTTGACCTCGATCATATTATTAGTTACAAGTGCCTGACAGTGGGACCAGGTTGTCTCCGCCCCTATAGCTATGGAGAACGAGCTGTTGAATATAATACAACCGGTGGTGTCACAAAAACTGATCCAGAGCTGAGTCAATCAGTTAGTCTGTCTGGGGTTGCTTACCTTGCCGATCAGGACGATAGGCGCTTTTACCAAATTGGATATTTCTCCAATCCCAATCCGACCAAGCGGAATGATCCCTCACCAATCACTCGCGTAATTGTCGTCAATCCACGAACTTGGCCAGTTATGTACGACTATAATGGCGTGATTAGTCCCATCGATTCTACAGATCATTCGCACTTTTTACTTCAGGATATTGACGCGAGGATGTTTGCGTTCAAGGTACGAAGCGACATCGTCCTAAAAAACTTCAAGGGCTTCAGCGTGCTCGTTTACAACATTAGTGCAGGGATTACACTGTTGCCTGACGCAAATGGTTATTATCAGGTAGTATTGGATCCTGGGCAGGGTAACCTGTTGGCGATTGAACCTTACTTGGCTACCGATTTGTCGGGCGATCACACAGGGAAAGGCGTTGCGAATCCGTCTAATAACGGCCGCCATTTAACATCCTCTGAAATTGGCCCCAACGTCTCATCGTACTATTCAACCTTCGCTTCGAATGGCCTCTTTGTAGCGGCCCCGAAAGATACAATAATAGGTGTGTATCGTCGAGTCGATGGCATTCCCGCAGATAGTCTGATTGATTCGGCTCACTATGCTGTCAATCCCTCGATCTCATGCAACTCAGATTTCGGCACAGTTGGGCTTGTTTATGCAATAGATTCCTCCGGCGCAAATAAGGACCAATCACTTGTGATTTTCCGACTGTCACACGTCGCTTCCCCTTATAGTTACGGGCCGCGTGATACCCTTGCCTCGACGCTAATGGCTGGGGGCGCTCATCCCGTACCGTCGATTACTCCCGCTGCAAATGGGAATTTCTGGGTGGCGTGGCGAAATGCGAGTTTGGGAGGAGTTGTAGCTCTCGTGGATACTACCGGTCACATCATTGCGCAAAAGACCGTAAGCGCCGGGATTTTGCCAGAAACGAAACAACTTAGTGTGGCCAGTGTGCTTCATCCTATTGCAGCATTCCACGGATGGACGTACAATGGGCCTCCAGCGATTGACACCTGCTATCTAGCCTTCCAGGCAGGATTGCCCGGTTCCTCCCAGATATACTTTCTTAAACTCACCCAACGTCCCGGTAGTCCAACGATCATCGACACGACTGGTGAATTTTGCATGTCTTCGGCGCTACCATGGTGCGAGAATATCAATCCCCAAATGCATGTGACGCAAGAACGGGCGCTCGCTGCGGTTTGGGATGGTATCTCAAATACGGGGACCGGGGACAACGGCGCACCTGCCCGTTCACATAGTTCCGTGTTGCTTCGACGCTCTCCCTTCGGTCAGTGGATAAACTATACCACGTACTCTGGCTTCAATGTACCGGTGGTTGCAGGAGCAACCGATTCACTCAGCACTTATCCCGTTTATTCCGGTGCAGACTGGTTAACCAATCCAGGGGATTCTAGCTGGCAGGATCTAAGCCGGATTGGCTGGACGAATCCATTCGAGGATCGTGCGCATATCGCGCACTACGGGGTGATGGCTGGAAAACCCATCGTTCCCTGGGACTTGACACATCTGACGACAAGATCGCAGGATCCCGTCATGGCGGCACGGACGAGAATGGAAGGAGTATTGCAGCCGCTTATGTATCGTGTTCCGAAGCATATTGACACACTTGCGGATGGCATTAGCCTCTCAACAGTTGATTTCCCGAATGGCACAGAGAAGGATACGGCAACGCGAGTGCAGACATATATCTTTCACTCGCCGATATCCGGTTGCCAGCCGAAGTTTGTCGGGCGTAACACTGACGGTCAGTTGTGGAATATGGATCTGACGACACAATTGCTATTATGGCACAGCCGAAGACCATATCTCTGGGACAGTGTGACTGTGCCCCCTTCGAACGGAGGGGTGCTCTCATCAACTGATGGAGACTCGAGCTTGCGAACGGATAACTTCCGATTCATGCCAGGAGCTGTTTTGGAATTTGGGAGATATTTCCGAATAGGGAATTACAATGTTGGTGATACCGCAGCAGCGATCGCTCAACTCCTCTCAGGGACAACTGACACGTTGAGCATGAACTTCCTGCTTCGCAATGCGAATACGGACGCCATAGTGCGACCATTGGAGTTCGCGCAGCTAACGTCCCAGGGCTTCTCTCAATCAGGATCGCTAGCGGATAACGGAAGGGCGTCCGACACGCTGAATCTTACGATAAATGACTCAGTGTATATTAGCTTCGAAACGTCGCACACCTCGAGTAGCACGGCTCAACTTTCAAGGATGGAAAGTTATGACAATAGCATTCTCGATGTGATCCCAATGCAAGTGGTAAGGCAGGATACGATCGCTAAGATCGCCCTGCCACCGAAGGCGGGTCAGGCCGAGCATACATCATCGATCGAGGTGAGGGCTTATCCGAATCCGCTGAAGCAATCGACGCACGTCGACCTTTTGAACGTGGAAGGCCTGAATACATCGGTCGTGTTGTATGACGTCTTAGGCAACAAAATATCGCAGCCCTATACAGGCACTCCGACGAGCTATCAACTTCAATTGGAGGTGAATGCGGCTGGTCTACGCAGCGGGACGTATTTCCTCAGGGTCGTCGCGGGAAATAACATTACTACCAAGAGGTTGATGATCGTCAAGTAAGACGGACTCGGTAATTCTCGAATAATGCGAGGAGATGGAGCAATCCATCTCCTCTTTTTTGGTCAAAAGGGTTGAGCAAGGGAACCGGAATGCGTTGATTATATGTTTAATATGTTGGAAGTCTCACTCCGATCGAGAGCGCCTTCAGACTTACCGGGAAAAAACTTCGCCCTAAGTCACCTGCCATTATTGGAACGCGAGCTAAAGCTCACGCTATATCGAGTCTGCCATTTCTACAACTTTTCAAACATTACTGTGCGACCGCCGACCGGCGCAAGCAGCGTTCGTCATTCAGCATTCCATGGATTCCCGCCTGCGCGGGAATTACAGCGAGGCAGGAAAAGGGCGCGAAGTGCAAAAGATCGAAGAGATTGTCATTCCCGCGAATGCGGGAATCCAATCCACTGCAAGCCTGGTAGGTTTCTGTGAGAAGGAGAATTATGAATAAAGTTTTCACACACGCAAGCTTAGAAATCACGAAATGCCGTTTTCAGTGCAGAATCGAGGAGTGGAAGTTCGGATTATGAATAAAGTTTTCACATCGCGCGCCGTGGTCTTTTTTAACGCAAGCTAAAGCTTGCACTACATTGATTCTGGCTCGTTCGAATCCAGATCCTTCACTGTGCTTCGCTTGCTCAGGATAACCCGATCGAAACTGTGGCGTTATTATTTTCACGCTGTTCCCCGTTCCCTGTTTTCTGTTCCCTTTCCCCAGTTTTTCGGAACGATAAGGCCATTCCGGTTGTCTATTCGGCCATTCTACGTGATTTCGCACCATGCTGGTGTGCTCTGATACTCGCGGGAGTAACTCAGTTGGTAGAGTCACAGCCTTCCAAGCTGTTGGTCGCGGGTTCGAGTCCCGTCTCCCGCTCCATGAATTTTTGGGATCAATAGGATTAACGAAATGGCAGCACCGCCGAAACTTTGCGGAGATTGCGGAGCGCAAATGGAAGTGAACCCGGATGTGTTCGCACTGCCGGGTCTGGACCGGGTACCGACTGGCTGGGCTTTCAATACGAATCGTGCGATGCCGGTAACCGCTTATATGTGCCCGAACTGCGGTCGGTTTAAGTTCATTTCGGCCATGTTTTTAGGGAATTTAGCACCAGAAGAAGAAAGTAACAGCAATGCGTGACATCATAACCTTAGAATGCACCGAGTGCAAAATGCGTAATTATTCGACGACCAAGAATAAGCGTACGCAGTCGGGCCGCGTAGAGTATACCAAGTTTTGTCCGCGCGACAACAAGCGTACGATACATAAAGAGACAAAGTAAATTTCAGCTCGGGCATCGAGCGGGGTAGAAGCGTGCTTTGGGCTCGCTCTGCTGAGGGAATTTATCGTGCAATAGTTACGTCAGTAGCTCAATTGGCAGAGCAGCGGTCTCCAAAACCGCAGGTTGGGGGTTCGACTCCCTCCTGACGTGCCACGACGCTGTTGCCAACAGTGGTTGCAGAGAGTCGAACTAGTCGTGTGTGTACCGGGCGACACGAAGTCGAAGGACTTCCGATAATGCCTGGGCACATTCCCTAATCCGGAGCGCAGGGAATGATATGAGTGAGCGCTCTCTCCACAACAAATGAACATGGCCGAAACAGCAATCCAATCACCGGCGATCGCAGGTGAGAAAAAGGGATTCAAGGATAAGACGATCGGATTCTTTAATGACGTCGCTCGCGAAATGCGCAAGGTCAGTTGGCCGAAGCGCGATGAGCTGCAGGACGCGACGATCATCGTACTCGTCGTCTGCCTCGTGCTTGCGGCATTCGTGTTTGGTGTCGACAAGATTTTCGAAACCATACTTCGATTCATCTACCGTTTCTGATCCAGTCGAGGATCTGATGCATGAAGTGTTGATGCAGAGCCTTCCGCTCTCACCAAGCATCACTTCGAAATCCTGAACTCATTTTTTTATCTTCGCCCCGCTGCAAAGATGCTTCGGGGCGAAGCCGTTAGAAAAACAAAGCCGCGAACATTGAGCGGCACTAAATAACATGGCGACAGCAGAGAAGACAACCGAATTACAAGGCACCAGCCTGAAGTGGTACGCCCTCCGTACCTATACCGGACATGAAGCAAAGGTCAAGGCCTACATCGAAGATGAGGTAAAGCGCCGCGACCTTGCAGAACGTGTTCCGGAAGTGGTTATCCCCGTTGAGAAAGTCTATGAAGTGCGCGATGGGAAAAAGCGTACGAAGACGAAGAGC
>Ga0207148_1019_pt1 | contig 45823 bp, 48 predicted proteins | sample Alteio_BWMinHeat_34_FD_153558 | JGI IMG/M metagenome (GOLD analysis project Ga0207148, IMG submission 153558) | Enriched cells from forest soil in Barre Woods Harvard Forest LTER site, Petersham, Massachusetts, United States -... | ecosystem: Environmental > Terrestrial > Soil > Temperate forest >... | reverse complement strand
GATCCACATTCGTCCCCTCCAACCGCACCACAAGCGGAATGGTCATGTTCACGGTTTTCACCGCATCCACAATCCCTTCCGCAATAATATCACACCGCATAATTCCTCCAAAAATATTCACAAACACACCGTTAACCGCTTTATCAGACAAGATAATCTTAAACGCTTTCGTCACCCGCGCCTGATCCGCCCCCCCGCCGAGATCCAAAAAGTTCGCAGGCTCCCCACCATAGAGCGTGATAATATCCAAAGTCGCCATGGCAAGACCAGCTCCATTGACCATGCAGCCAATATTGCCATGCAACTTAATGTAGCTCAGCTCATCCTCAGACGCGGTGACTTCCATGGGATCTTCTTCTGCCAAATCCCGCAGCGCACAAATGTCCGGGTGGCGATAGAGGGCACTCTCATCAAAACTCATCTTCACATCAAGCGCAACAAAATCACCTGAGGGCGTCACCACAAACGGATTCATCTCAATCAAACTGGCATCCAAAGCCATAAAAGCTTCATACACCCCCCGCACAATTTTGGCAAATGCATTTACTTGAGACCCGGTAAGGCCGAGTCCCTCCGCCAACTTTCGTCCATGAAAAGGCTGGAAACCTGTCACAGGATCAATAGCAACTTTCAAGATACGATCCGAGGCCACCTCTTCGATATCCATCCCCCCCTCCCGTGATGCGAGGAAAGTAAGACGCGCCGTCGCCCGGTCCACCAAAAGGCTGAGATAGAATTCATGAGCAATGGCGCATCCCTCCTCCACATAGACCTTGGAGACAAGCCGTCCCTCCGGTCCCGTTTGAGGTGTGACGAGCGTCATGCCTAGCATTTTTGAAGCGGCCTCTTTCACTTGCGCGGAAGTCTGAACCAGCTTCACGCCGCCCCCTTTCCCGCGACCGCCCGCATGGATTTGGGCTTTCACGACAAAAGGCGCCGTGAGGGTGTTTGCGACATCGAGCGCTTCTTGGGCTGAAAAAACCACCGCCCCCTTGGGCACTGGCACCCCGTAAGGTTGAAGCAATGCCTTGGCTTGATATTCGTGGATGTTCATGGGACCCCTCTTTTTTATTGGGCCCACCCTAAAGGCTTTTGAGGATGAGGGCAAGAATGAGGAAGAAACAATGAAGCCGAGGTAGGGAATTTTTGTTAAAAAAGACCCCGCAAAGAACGAGGCCTTCTTCAGCTTTTACCAATCTGCCGTTCTCTCTTCGAAAGATTTTTGGAATGTCCTCAATTGTTCCATCTCGTCTGGATTTGATGGAATGATGCGTGCTAACATCTTTTGTATTTAGTCTCCTTCTCTTTTTAGTCTTTGAGTTTCTCTTCGTAATATCTCTGCTTTTAAGAAAGCGCCCCCTTTTAATAAACCATCTAGAAACAAGGCGTCAGCAGGACGAGGAGGAGGAGCATAATAAGTAGGGAAGGAAAAGCTTTTTCTTTGTTGTGATTGCGTTGTCGCCAATGTTTCTGCTACCAACACTTGGCCCTCTCTTTTTGCTGCTGACATCGCTCCCGTTAGCGCTGGCGCTCGAGAAGCTGCCGCAGCGGGTTGGGGCTGAGTAGGGTCAGAAGCACGACGAGGGGACTGTCGTCCTTCTTGAATGGGTTCATCTTGTGTCGGACGGGAAGCCAAGAGAGAAGCAGGAGAGAAAATCTGCAAACTTAAGGCAAAAACTGAAACGGTGAGCAATAGCGTTTTTTGGGTCATGATACAAATCCCTTCAAAAGAGCACCCTTTTATTCAAAAAGGGGCAATTAACAACAAACTTCGACCATAAGAATTACATAAAAGTTTGTATGGTGCAACAAAAGCTTATGGCCTTCTCCACGAACAGGCTACACCCCCATCAGCTCCCGCACCGCCGCCACCGAACTCTCAAACATCACTTGCTCTTCAGGCGTTAGGGCCAGTTCAATCACCCGCTCAACCCCTTGTGCACCAAGCACAACAGGAACACCCACGTAAAGGTCATGCACCCCATATTCCCCTGTGAGGTAAGCCGCACACGGGAAGATGCGCTTTTGATCTTTGAGATAGGCTTCCGCCATGGCAATGGCGGAGGAGGCAGGCGCGTAATAGGCTGAGCCGATTTTCAAGAGGTTCACGATCTCCCCTCCCCCTTGGCGGGTGCGCCCCACAATGGCCTCCAGCCGTTCTTGGGTGGTCCACTTCATCTTCACCAGATCAGGAAGCGGAATCCCTGCCACCGTTGAGTAGCGCACAAGCGGCACCATGGAATCTCCATGCCCTCCCAAAACACAGGCCGTCACATCTTCTACCGACACCTTAAATTCTTGCGCTAAGAAGTACCGAAAGCGAGCACTATCCAGCACACCGGCCATCCCAACAACCTTCTGAGGAGGAAATCCACAGGCCTTTTGCAAAACACCCACCATCACATCCAGAGGATTCGTGAGCACAATCACAAAAGCGTTGGGACAGTGGGTTTTGAGCCCCTCCCCCACCTGCGTCATCACCTCTGTGTTGATGCTCAAGAGATCATCCCGACTCATGCCCGGTTTGCGCGGCACCCCGGCGGTGACAATCACCACATCAGCGTCTTTGAGATCTTTGTAATCGGAGGTGCCTTGGAAAGACCCGCCATAACCCTCAATGGGCCCCGCCTCTGCAATATCCAGGGCCTTCCCTTGGGCCGTGCTGTCAGCCACATCAAACAGCACCACATCCCCAAGCTCTTTCAAGCCAACGAGGTAGGCGAGCGTTCCGCCGATATTTCCAGCACCCACAAGCGCTATTTTAGGTTGGGTCATTTTCATTGCTTTCTTCTTTTATCGTTGACTATGGTGTGTCATCCCAGACTTAGACCTTCTCAGCCCCCGTCTCGCGGGGGCCTAGAAGGTCTAAGCCTGGGATGACACGTTGGTTACTTCCCCTCCAACTTCTCCCGCAAAAATTCTCCCCCCCTCTCAAGACCCCGCTCATCAATGCTGTGAGCCAGGTTGGGGAGCAAAAGTAACGTGGAGGGCACACCTTGCCGTGTCAAACTCTCATGGGCCAATTGGGAGAGATGGGCTTCAAGCACTTCATCCGCCGTTCCATGAATTAAGAGCACAGGGGGCGCTGCCACTTTCAAGACTTTGGGATCTTCCAACAACGCTCCTGAATACGCCACAACCCCTGCACACTTGGGTCGGTGAAGGGCGATATGCATACTCAACATGGCCCCTTGGGAGAAACCCACCAAAGCAAGTCGATCAGGCGCCAAGTCATACTGCTTCAGGAGTCCATCTAAATACCGATTCAACTCAGGTGTAATGGCGTGCATGTCTTTGACAAGACGGTGCACATCCCAGTCTTGCAGTCCAAACCATTGGTGTCCACCTGGCACCTCAGGGTGCGGTTTGATCCCATCAGGGGCCACAAAAACCGTATGCGGGAGCAACGCTCCCCACACATGCCCCAAAGACAGGAGATCTTCCCCATTCGATCCATAACCGTGAAGAAAAACCACGATGGAATCAGGCTTTCCGCCTGCTTGGGGAGGGAGGGTATGAGTAACAAGAGAGGGGGTCATCGTTGAGTCTCCGTCTGTAAATCCGCCAACACAAACCCCGAGAGCCAATGCCAAAGCCGGACCCAAGGGAAATGTTCTTGTTTTATAGATGAATCGCCATGCAAGCGCAATTCCAACCCCCACCCCGCCCGCAACAATCAAAAACAAAGGAATATCTGAGAGGGGAAGCCACAAGCCGCACACAGCCATCATCTTCACGTCGCCAAACCCCAGCCCTTCTTTTGTTCGCAAGAAAGGATAAATCTTATAAAGGCCGTATCCTAAAGCACCCAGTAGGAAGCTACTCAAAATATAGTTTCCCCCAAATCGCCACACGCCCAAGGCCCCAAGGGCAATCAGAAGGGGATCAGGCAAAATCCCTTTCCAGAAATCACTGATACTGAGCGCAACAAGGGTTATGCAGAAAACGCATCCTAGAACGAAATGAGGAGTCAACATCATTTTTGAACATACCTTTGCTATCTGCTGAGCCTTTATTTTAGAAGAGTTTTAAAAAAAAGCAATTACCTCGAAATGACTATCTTTAGAACGAAAAAGTTTTTTGTTGACATTTGAAGTATAGATCATTAAATAAAGAACGAATCTTACTCAGATTAATTTAATGGAGATATGTTATGAACCCTATGATGAATCGTTTTTTGCTACTTTCCCCTCTTCTTTTACTCGCTTCCCAAGCTGAAGCGCGTTTTACAGAATCTGAAATGGAGACTGAGAGATCAGCTTATAAAAAATTTGTATCTGACGATGAGAATTCTAGAGCTATCCTTTCTGATCTAAGAAGAGAACAGGATCTCTTCATTCGAACCAATACAATGGATGTCGCTTTCGCCCTGCGGCCCGAGCACGTAAAAGAGAGATTTGATCTAGAAGAGCAAATGTCCGCAGAACATGCTCAACAAGAATTAAGACGACGGGCATATGTGGGTGGAAACACCTCCTTGGAATTGAGCAGGGACTCGGCAAACACTCAGATTAAGGAAGCGACAAACACTCTAAAGGCTTTAGATAAGCAATGCCAGGCCTTCATCGCACAAAATCCAGAGGTTGTGGCTCTCATGGCTGCCAAGGAAGATCGCCTCAAGGCGACAGAAGAAACCCCTGCTCTTAAGGCTTTAAGGACACAGATTTCAGATTTAGAGAGAGAAGGGACCAGAGCAAACAACCAGTATCAGCAGTTCAAAGCCAAAGAAGCTGACTTTGTGAATGCTAGTTCTCGGTATGGCATGGGTGGTTATGGCTCTGGCATGTCTGCTTTGTGGCACTCTCATAACTATGGCAGCGATAGTCTTGATGCCCAGGATAATCATCGTCGTAATCAGCAGCGAGCGCAGGAAAAAGCCGAAATCAATCAAAAGATTGAGGCACTTTTAAAGGCTGAAACGCAAGGGATTGATGCACAAATTGCTGCAGCTCATTCCAAGATTACAGAAGAATTCAACACTGCCAACAGCGCTAATCGTGAGGCCTTAGGGATAACAAAAGAACATTTTGAGACAGAAGTTAAAGATCTCGAAGGAAGACTGGCTCAATTGAGAGCTTCTTTTCATCAGGCCTCTAACGAATCCAGTGGACGCTATAAAATTCTCTCAGATCGTCATAGACCCCTGATAGAAGAGTATGCAGAGATTGGAAGGGGCGTCACTCAGACATTTGGACCACTTCCCACGGTGCTCGAGTTAATTTCGCTGAATATGGCGTCTTCTGTTGGTTCCAGCTCAAGTGCGGGCGCGAATGCATCAGCGAGTGCGAGTGCAGCATCAAGCGCGAGTGCAGCATCAAACACCCAATGAATGAGTATCTAACTCTATAATTTTGGCAACTGCCCCGGTTTTCTTCTCCTGGTTTTTCCAGCGATGAGAGGCCGGGGCTTTACCGTTTATTAGCCTTTTATGCGTACACTACTCCACCATAGTGTCACGCACGAAGGCCGCCTCATGATTGCTCAGTTTATGTATGGACTGCACCCCATTGCACAAGCAGCCCTCCTTCTTATCTGCAATATTTCCATTGGACTCTTGTTTGTTTTTATGTCCAGGCGATTTCTGAACACACAAAATACCGAGGATGTTGAATTAAAGATCGGCATGTACACCCATGCCTTTGGCATCTCCGTTGCCGTCTTTTTCAGCCTCATCATTGTCACGGAATGGAATGCCTATATCCAGCTCACCCAATCCTTAAGAAGTGAAATTTCCAATCTCAATGATCTTTACCACTTATCCGACCTTTTCAATGAGAAAATCGCAACCCAAGTCCATGATAACCTGAGACGCTACGTGTCAAACGTCATGAGAGATGAATGCTACACCCTTTACGACGGCACTTACGACAGTGCGGCTGAACAATATCTCTTTGACAATCTTAAGGTTTTTCATAACGATAAAATACTCATCGCAAATGACGAACACCTCCATCGTACCCTCGAAAATATTCTCACCAATACGATCCATGATCGACGGGTGCGCATTTTTAATTCAGAATCAAACCTATCGCCCATTATGTGGGGGGTGATCATCATCTGCAATTTTATTACATTGTTTACGCTGGCTCTCGCAACCCAAGGTTCTGTGCGCATCTCGATCATCCTGCAGACCTTGTTCAGCCTGGGCGTCGGTCTCATGCTGCTTCTCATCATTATTCTCAACAAACCCTTTTATTATGGCACCTATTATGATGGAGGCATTTCCGCACGGACCTTTCAGGTCCTGCTGGATCATTGGGACAAACAGGGAGAGGTATCCTGATACCATACACATTTTCTCAACAAAACGCTTGACAAAAGGGACAGACATCGGATAAATCATCTTTCAATTGATCCTGATTTGAGGAAAAAAAGATGAAAACCTATTCGATGAAAGCGAGCGAAATCGACAAAAAGTGGCATGTGATTGATGCGACTGATCTTGTTCTCGGACGCTTGTCCTCCATTATTGCAAACTATTTACGGGGGAAACATAAACCGACCTTTACCCCCCACATGGATTGCGGTGACAACATCATTGTCATTAACGCTGAAAAGGTCCGCCTCACGGGGAACAAGCTGAAAGACAAGAAATTTTACTGGCATACGGGATATGCAGGTGGCATTAAGGAGCGGACAATGACCCAACTCCTCACCGGCAAGTACCCAGAGCGGGTCATCCATAAAGCGGTTGAGCGCATGATTACCCGTGGTCCCCTCGGACGGAAACAAATGACGGGCCTCAAGATCTATGCGGGACCAACCCATCCCCATGAAGCCCAAAACCCTCAAGTACTGGATGTAGCAACAATGAATCCTAAAAACAAAAGGAGCGACTGAGGATGGACAAAGTCAGCCTTGAAAACTTACAAACCGCCGTTTCTGACCAACCAACACAGGCACGTGAGACAATCACAAAACCTCTACCCGAGCCAAAAATTGACAAATTGGGACGCGCTTACGCAACAGGAAAGCGTAAAGACGCCATTGCCCGTGTGTGGATTAAGCCTGGCACAGGTAAGGTCACCGTCAATGGTCGCGATAACCTGGTGTACTTTGCCCGTCCCGTTTTAAGAATGTTGATCAACCAACCTTTCGGCATTGTGAATCGACAGGATCAATACGACGTTTTCTGCACCGTAAAAGGCGGCGGACTTTCAGGCCAAGCGGGCGCGGTCCGTCATGGCATCAGCAAGGCCCTCACCTATTATGAGCCAGCTCTCCGCTCCGCCTTAAAAGCAGAAGGTTTCATGACCCGAGATGCCCGTGTTGTCGAACGTAAGAAATACGGCCGCAAGAAGGCACGTCGTAGCTTCCAGTTCTCGAAACGATAATAACTTTGTCATCAACTACGGTGTCATCCCCGACTTACAAGTCCTTCATTTGCTTGCAAAGCAAATGTTTAGGACTTGTTGATCGGGGACCCAGGAGCCACATAAAAATTCTTTCATACTTTGGCTTTCTGGGTCCCCGGTCAAGGCTCTCTAAGCCTCCGACAAGTCGGGGCTAAGAGAGCCTAAGCCGGGGATGACACCAGGGGGACAAACGAGTAAATAAAAACAAAAACACATAGGCAACAACAGTGGATAAAATCAGCATTCGAGGGGGCACCCCCATCTCCGGAACCATTGAGATCAGTGGGGCAAAAAATGCAGCCCTCCCTCTGATGGCCGCGTCTCTTCTCACCGATGAGCCCCTCCTCCTCACGAACATTCCAAAGCTCTCCGACATTGCCAGCATGACAGAACTCCTCTCTCAACTGGGCGTTTCTGTCACCCTTGATGCCCCCCGCAACATGAAACTCGACGCAAAGAAGATTGCCAGCACAACCGCCCCTTACGACATCGTCCGCAAGATGCGTGCCTCCGTTCTCGTGCTCGGCCCTCTTGTGGCCCGTGCAGGAGAAGCCCACGTCTCCTTACCCGGCGGATGTGCCATTGGCACCCGACCCATCGATTTTCACCTCAAGGGATTGGAAGCAATGGGTGCTGACATTCTCTTGGAAGATGGGTATGTCCATGTCAAAGCCCCAAAGGGACTGACCGGCACAACATTTACCTTCCCCACAATTTCCGTCACAGGCACAGAAAACTTGCTTATGGCCGCAGCCCTTGCAAAAGGACAAACACGCCTCGTCAATGCAGCGCGCGAACCTGAAGTGGTCGACCTTGCCAACTGTCTCAACGCCATGGGCGCAAAAATCTCTGGCATCGGAACGGACACACTTGTGATTGAAGGCGTTGATCGCTTGCACGGCACAACCCATCATGTCATCTCAGACCGCATTGAGGCCGGCACCTATGCCATGGCTGCCGCCATTACAGGGGGAACAGTCTTGCTGAAAGGGGCTCACCTTTCTCTCATTCCCATTGTTGCAGCCCTCCTAACACGCGCAGGGGTGACAATTGAGGAAAAAGAGGAGGGTCTCCTGGTGACAGGCTCTCCCAATCGTCTTGAAGGTGTGGATGTGATGACCGAGCCCTTCCCAGGCTTTGCCACCGATCTCCAAGCCCAATGGATGGCCCTCATGAGCCTTGCCACAGGGGCATCCCTCATCACAGAAACAATTTTCGAAAATCGCTTTATGCATGTTCCTGAGCTCTGCCGCATGGGCGCAAATATCGTCATTCATGGTTCATCCGCCCTTGTCCGCGGCGTGCCCCAGCTCAAAGGCGCCCCTGTCATGGCAACCGACCTCAGGGCGTCTGTTTCTCTCGTGCTCGCAGGACTTGCCGCAGAGGGCACAACCGTCATCAGCCGCGTTTACCACCTTGATCGCGGCTATGAAGAGCTTGATGAAAAATTACGGGCTTGTGGCGCCCATATCGAACGGCTGAAGTAAAAATGGCTTACGCTCCTCTCCGCATGAAAGTAGAAGCAGATGAGGACCTCGAAGTGATCGCCGCGTGTCTGCAGGATGCGCTTATCCCCCTTGCAAGCCTCGTCTTTGATCAGAAAGAGAACTGCTTTCATCTTCTCGCCCATCGCTTTTGTTGGGAATGCGCGGAGGAAGAAGGATCCCGCGTCCTCTCCACCCTCACCTTTCAAAATGTCACAGATGTCCATCAACGAGACCTGGATCTTAACAGTCAAGAGGAACTCCTCAACCTGCTCACCATCCATCGCTTAGGCCAAGAAAATTGGATCCATCTCGTTTTCTCCGGCGGCGGAGAGGTGCGTCTCAAAATCGATCACTTCCACGGCCACCTCACGGATATTGAAGATCCCCTTCCCACCCCTCATCGACCAAATCATAGCAATATAAACGAATAGAAAAAAGCATATTTATATTGAAATATAAATTATTTATATGCTATTGTACGCTGCATCTGTTGCTCAGTTTGCCTTCTCTTAGTTGAGGGGCGTCATTTTTAAAAGGATTTATGTTATGAATAAGAAAGCTTTTTTTTCCTCTGCTTCTGCCTTTGCCTTAAGTTTGCTCATCTTCTCCCCTTCTCTCTGGGCGTCTCAGCAACAGGAAGAAGGCCTCCATCCTACGCCTGCGGCCCATCAGCTCGCGCCCGCTGCGGCAGCACCTCAAAAGCCGACTGTGGAGGAATTACGGGAATTGCTAGGGGCCTCATCAAAGGCGAATAAAGAATCAGCTGTGGTAACCATGCGGTCGGTGCAACTGACAGAAGCGTGGAAGAACGCACAAGCCAGAGTAGAGAGTGCAGAACAAGAATTAACACAAGCACAACAAAATTTAGCGCGGTACCAAGAACCAGCAAAAAGGGAGGCCGCAGTCATGCGAGAGAAACAACAGGCGTCGACCAAATTGATTGAAAAACTGAGGTTGCTCGCACAAGACCCAGAAACATTAAAAATGATGGAGGACATAAGGAGGGAAAGACCCAAACAAGGACAATAAAAACAGACAAAAAGTCCGCAAAAATAGAAGAAGCAGGCTTACCATCTAATACGTTTTCCTAACGTGACATCCCAGAGTTAGAAAACTTAATGTTTTCTAACTGTGGCTTCCCGACAAGCACTCATACTGTGGCTTTTGGCTCCCCCCATGGCGTAGGCGGGTCGCCGAAATGACAAACAATATTACCTCACTCCTTAAAAAACTGACCATGAAATCCGAAAGGAATCACATGAGGCGCGCGTACCCTTGCCAGTTCTTTAAAAGTTTTTGCATCCAGAACGAGGAGGAACGATTCTTTTTTCTGTGTGGAATTGATGACACTTAAGATAACGCCCTCATCTTCTGTCCGGCTTTGAGGATGGGGAACAAAGAGGGGTTCATTGGCATAAGCGCCTGCTTCAAACCAGGACAAGGGTTTCCCATTCACCATGTCGTGCTTCATCAGACCATCACCCCCGTCCTGAGTTTGAATCCCATAAAAATAGTGATACTCTTTACCGATATGGTGATCATTCAGGCGCGGAAACTCGAGGTTCTTCTCTGGCTGTCGATGAACTTTTGCGTGACGCGTAAGCGGGTCTATTTCTAGCCGCAGGAGCTGTGTGTTGGCTTCGATAAAGGGATAGTGGTTGATGTCATCAATAATCTTGGGGTTTGGATAAGCAACGAGGTCCACAAAGATCTTTCCCTCTTTCTCAAACCCATTCACATGATGAAAACAAAAGAAAGGATCAACGGGCGTTGAGAAAAAGCATCCTGTTGCCTTATCAATCACGTAAATGAGAGAAGGGTCTTGCCCGTACCAAGAAAAAGCTTGGATAAATCCATCAACCATGTCTCTTGGCTTCTTTGCGCGAAGGGGATAATCCACGAGCACAAGGTAGCGTCCTGCAAGAGAAAAACTGTGCATATAGGAAATGGAGGATACAGGAATGGACGCGACCAATTGTCGTTCCTGGGAGTGGGGAGGTATGCGATAAATCTGATAAGCCGTTTCAAAAAGGCCAATCTTAATCAGAAAATTCCATGTGATCCCGGTGTCAGGGTCTTTGAGGAGATGGGCCGACTCAAAACTGTAATTTTTGGGGAGGTCATCTGCATAATCAAAAAGGCCAATTGTGTTCAGATTTTTATCAAATTCGACGGGCAAAGGCACTTCTGTAAAAGCCACACGTTTGCTGTTGATTTCAGCAAGGGTTACATTGGCATTCGTGATCTCCTCGTTTTTGAGTCCGAAGAGAAAATCAATCAGAGAAAAGGAAGACGATGTTGCTTTTTGAGCGAAGCCAGCAAAATCAAATGTACAGGTTTCCTTGAATTTTCTATAAGCTTCTGAGCAAAGGAATTTGCACGTATAATTGACTGTTCCCTTCCTTATTTTAAAGGTATGGAGTTTTGCGAGTCCATCAAACCAACTGGTTACAGAACCTTGAGGGCTTTTGACAAGGGCAGGCCCATTGCGGACAAAGTCCCCTTCCACCCAATCAGGGATCGTGCCCTCAACGACAAGAGGCACATTCTCTTGTTCTTCCATGTTTTGATACAGATATAAAGGCGTGAACTTTTCTGAGTGTTGATCCATTTTTAGTTTCTCCTTTGCCGCAGCGTAAGAAGGGGACTCAAAAAAACACATGAAAGCCAAGAAAGCGTAGGAAAGGATTTTTTTAGACATTTTAACCTTTTCGGTTTGACAGGAAGCGATATATTATAGGAAAAAATCATATCATCCGCATTTTGAGAGTCAATCCTTATCAGTCGAGAGCGCTCCCGGAGGCAGTTAGATAGAGTTTGTCATCCCCTGCTGTGGCGGGGACCCAGACTTGAAAGTTCTTTTGAAAGCCTAATCACCTGGAACGAAAGACGAGTACTTTCCTAGAAAAATAAAGAATTTAAGTCTGGGTCCCCGCCACAGCAGGGGATGACACGTACGAGAGAACACAATTTATATTTGCAGAAACAAACCCTGACTATAAGATACACCAATGACAAAACTGCGACACCGCTACACCGCTACACCCGCCTCCGCTAAAGCTTCGGCGGACATCCGCCTGGCGGGCCGCTACACTGCGACCCTCCTCCGCTGCCTCATCCACCTCTACCGCTTCACTCTCTCCCCATTTCTGGGGCGACAATGTCGTTTTTTGCCCACCTGTTCCCAGTATGCACTTGACGCCATTGCCCTTTATGGGCCTTATAGAGGCAGCATTTTAGCGTTAAAACGGATCGGTCGCTGCCACCCCTGGGGCAGCCATGGCTTTGATCCCGTGAAGAAAGAGGACTCATGAGCGAAAACAAAAATTTATTGATTGCCATCTTTTTATGCATGCTCATTATGGTGGGCTTCCAGTATTTCATGCCCTCTTCGACCCCTACGCCACAAACAACAGCACAAAAAACCCCTGTTCAATCCACTCCTGCCGTTGTCGCGCCGAAAAAATTAACCCGCAACCAAGCCCTTGCCACACCCTCAAAGCGCATTGCCATCAAAAGTGGCAGCGTGAGAGGCTCGATCAATCTTGAAGGCGCCCGATTGGATGATCTCACCCTCACCCGCTATCATGAGACCGTGGATCCGAAAAGCCCAGAGATTCCTTTGCTTTCTCCCGCAAATTCCACCTCAGCCTACTACGCAGCCTTCACCTGGGGAACGACAACGCCCGGCACGTTGCTGCCCACGGAAACCACCGTGTGGGAAACAACCGACGCCCTCCTCACCCCCGAAACCCCTATTATCCTCAGTTGGGATAATGGCCAAGGTCTCCTCTTCCAACAACTCATCTCTGTTGATGACAACTACATGTTTACCATTACCCAAAAGGTCACCAACACGGGGCTGACGGCCCTCTCCCTCACCCCGCAAGGAACTCTTGCACGACGGGGCAAGCCGCAATCCTCAGGCTTCTTTATTTTGCATGAAGGGCCTGTGGGCGTCTTTGATGGCAAGCTAAATGACCCCAGCTATGATGACATTGCGAAGACAGGCACCCTCAATAATCCAAAAGCACCGGGATGGTTAGGACTCACCGACAAGTACTGGCTCACCGCTCTTGTGCCTGATCCGGCCCTTCCCGTGACCTCCTCTTATACACGCCAGGGGACAGAAGACGAGACGGTCATCACAGCTCTCTACCAGCGGGATCCACTCGCCCTCGCCCCCCAACAAACCATTGAAGTGACCAACCATTTCTTTGCAGGCGCCAAAGTCTTGCGCCTCCTCGATGGTTATCAAGAAACACTCGGCATCAACCATTTTGACTTGGCGGTGGATTTTGGATGGTTCTACTTCCTCACCAAACCTATTTTCTATGTCCTCGAATTCTTGAAAGGCTTCCTCGGCAATTTTGGTCTTGCGATCCTCGCCCTCACCGTCCTCCTCAAGCTGGCTTTCTTCCCGCTTGCAAACAAATCCTATGCCTCCATGGGACGCATGAAGGCCTTGCAGCCTGAGATTACGCGATTGCGGGAACGCTATGCCGATGACCGCATGAAGATCAACGAAAAAACCATGGAACTTTACAAGCGGGAAAAGGTCAACCCATTGGCCGGCTGTTTACCCATGATCGTCCAAATCCCCGTTTTCTTCGCCCTTTATAAGGTGCTCTTTGTGAGCATTGAGATGCGTCAAGCTCCCTTCTATGGCTGGATTCATGACCTCTCCGCTCCTGACCCCACAACCGTGTTTAACCTGTTCGGTTTGATTCCCTGGGATCCGCCTTCCTTCCTAATGCTCGGCGCCTGGCCGCTCATTATGGGACTCACCATGTTCTTGCAACAAAAGCTGAGCCCCCCTCCTGCTGACCCTGCGCAGGCCAAGATGTTCTTGCTGATGCCCGTTTTTTTCACGTACCTGCTTGCATCCTTCCCCGCAGGGCTTGTGATCTATTGGGCTTGGAACAACGCGCTTTCGATCACCCAACAGTGGTTCATCATGAAGAGGGCTGGGCTAAAAAAGGGGAAGGCGTGAACGTGTCATCCCAGGCTTAGTACCTCTTGTTCCCCAACAAAGTTGGGGACTTAGAGGTACTTGACCTGGGACCCAGAGGCCACCCAAAAATTCTTTCATACCTTGGCTCCTGGATCCCCGACTCGCCGCAGCGTAACCTCTGGCGTAGCCGAGTCAAGAAACTCTATGCCCCCGATTTAATCGGGGACGAGAGTTTCTAGTCGGAGATGACACAAGGGGGAATGACACCTGATGTGAATTAAGTTATTTAGAGGATAACAATCATTTATATGAAAGAAGATACTGATTACCCCCGCTGGCTCTTTGCCCAAGAGTGTCGATTCGTCACAGCAGCCGATAACCCGGAGGCTCTTCCCGATCTTGATCTGCCCGAAATCGCCTTTGCAGGCCGCTCGAACGTAGGCAAGTCGAGCCTCATCAATGCGCTGCTGAATCGCAACAGCCTCGCGCGCACCTCCCATACGCCAGGCCGCACTCAACAGCTCAACTTCTTTGGACTCTCAGATAAATGTTACATCGTGGATATGCCCGGATACGGCTATGCGGCGGTCTCAAAAACAAAACTCAAGGTTTTTTCCCAGCTCATCCAAAACTACTTAAAGGGACGCGCTGCCCTGAAGCGGGTTTTCCTTCTCATTGACAGCCGTCATGGCTTCAAACCACCTGATCTTGTGGTCATGGAGATGCTCGATAAGGCCGCCGTCTCTTATCAAATTGTTCTCACAAAAACAGATAAAACGCCCGCCTCAGAGCTTGAGACTCTCGTCACAACCCTGACAACAACTCTCAAAAAACACCCGGCCGCCTTCCCCACGCCCGTCCTTACGAGTTCCGTAAAAGGGGAAGGCTTGGAGGCGTTACGCGCTCTTATTGCGGAGCTGATTTAGGGGGGAAAACCTCAATTATAGTTGGCGTAATGTCAAAAAAACACTTGTCATCCCCGGCTAGCAAACCCTTCATTCCCGACTTGTCGGGGATGTTAGGGTTGCTTGACCGGGGATCTTGTTGAAACACAATCACTGCTGAAAAAAGATCCTCGGCCAAGAAGGGCCTAAAGCCCTCAACTCCACCCGGCTTTACGCCGGGTTCTGTTGAAGGCAAGGCCTTCTAGCCAAGGATGACAAATCTTCTACATTTCCCTCACTTCACCTCAAGCAACTCAACCGTAAAGTGAAGCGTCGCATTCGGTGGAATCAGGCCACCGGCTCCCCTCGTCCCATAGGCAAGGTCAGAGGGGATTTTCAACGCGCGTTTTCCTCCCACTTTCATGGTCGCAACACCCTCGTCCCATCCCTGAATCACTTGGCCCACGCCAATCATAAAATCAAAAGGCTGCCCCCGATCCACGGAGCTATCAAACTTTGTGCCATCATCGAGAGTTCCCGTGTAGTGAACAACAACGGTTTGACCTTTCTTGGGTGTCGCCCCAGTCCCTTCTTTGACATCCTTATAAGCAAGCCCAGAAGGCGTTGTTGTAAAACCGTCCTTTTTTGACGGTGCATCGCAATGGGAAGACGTGGGCATACAAAAGGCCAAAAGGCCCATGGCAAGTGCGAGTTTCATGGATTAGGTCTCCTTTTTCTGGGGTTGATATGAATCAATCTCTTGAATGAGCCGTTCAAGATCCTCATCCGCAAGATCCATAAGTGATACCCTTTTTTTAAGACAAGCGGAAGAAAAAAACCCCTCCCCCTTTCCCAAAAGTTCCTTTGCCCTAAGGGCTGCCGTCAGATTCCCATTCGCCATCGCAAGCGCATAGATCTCCTCTAAATCCTTCAAAAGGACTTCCCGTGGGTTTTCTTTTGACATCCGACGCCCTCCATCATTGTAGAGATCATGATGAAGCAGGAGATTAAAAAAAACAAATTTTCCGAGTGGCTGTCCAGGGGTCAGAAAATAGGAGACAGGAATCAGTTAAACATTTTCCCCAATGTCTCAAGAACAACAGAAGCTGTCTCACGATTGATCGCCCCAAGCTTTTTGATAATCCGCGACTTGTCAATGGTCCGCATCTGATCGAGAACAATGGCCCCTATTTTTCCTTCAAAAGTGACAGGAACCCGTGTGGGATAATTCTTAAAAGCTACTTGTCATGGGCGCCACAATGAGCGTCCTGATCGCGTGATTCATCTCATCAGGAGAGATGACAACACAAGGCCATGTCTTTCTCATTTCCGATCCTTGGGTTGGATCAAGAGAAATGAGAAACACATCAAAACGGCTTGTTTCTACCATTGCCAATCCTCCTCATCCCACGCGCCAACAACAAAGTCTTCATCACATAAAGCATCATCTTTAGCCACAGCCATACGCTTAAAACGCTCAGACCATCCCTCTCTAAGATCCTTGCAAGGAGTCACAATAATGGAATTGTTTTTCACCGTCAGTGTAACCGTGTTTTTCATGTCGCATTGCTCAAGCAACGCTTTTGGGAGCCTCAACCCCTTTGAGTTCCCAATTTTAATAATTTCAGCACGCATATCAGCCTCTCCTCCAGAAATATACATACATTGTAATTACTTTTTTGCATAAGCCAAGGAAAAGGGTATATATAGATCCCGAGTCAGTGCTTCAAATCACGATAAAAATTTTCATGAGTTCCAAGGTGCAGAAGCCTTAATAAACATTCCTCTTCATACCACCGGTAAGCAAGCAGGTGGAGAACAGTCTTTATCTTAAACTTATGAACATAGGCCTCAGCAAGATCCCCCTTCTTTCGAACACCCAGTGTGGGATCCGCGCAGATAGTCCTGATGGCTCCCTCCACTTCCGCAAGTTGATTTTTATGCAACTTTTTGATCTTCGACTTAAAGCTAAGGGTTTGCTCAATTTTCATGAGGAGAATTTAAATTCTTCAACATCACCCCTCTTTTCTTCCTCAAGGGCGAAAAGAATAGACCGGATATCATCATAAGACATATCTGGGTTTTCTTCCGCAATTTTACCAATCCGCGACCAAAATTCAATTTGCTTTGGCGCTGAACGATGGTAAATTTTCCCAAAGAGTTGCGCATCCTGCACCATCGCACTTGAGAGTCGAATTGTTGTTGTCATAGCCTTCCTCCATTAAGTGGCCCATTATACAACAAAATGTTGCATAATGCAACTTTTTAGAGCACAATATGTCCATCGTTTTTTTGGAGAACCCTATCAATGACCCCTTATTCTACCTTGGATGATGTCGACGTCACAAATAAGCGCGTGCTTCTGCGCCTAGATCTCAATCTGCCCCTTCATGAGGGCAAAGTCACCGACCTCACCCGCCTTGAGCGCGTGCTTCCGACCTTAAGGGAGCTTGTGGCCCACGGGGCACGGGTCATTGTCCTGACCCACCTGGGACGCCCCAAAGGGATTGATCCCGCCCTATCCCTGGCCCCCATTGCACACGCCCTCACTCAAGCGATGGACCCTGTGCCCGTTGCCTTTTGCGAGTCCATCCAAGGCCCCACAGTCCTCCACGCCATTGAGCGTTTGGAGAAGGGCAGCATTCTTCTCCTGGAAAACATCCGCTTTCGGTCGGAGGAGGAAGCGAATGATCCAAACTTTGCAAGAGAAATGGCCACCTGGGGCGATCTCTATGTGAATGATGCCTTTTCAGCAGCTCACCGCGCTCATGCCTCCACAGAAGCCATCACCCACCTTCTCCCCAGCTATGCGGGACGGCTCATGGAAGCGGAATTGAAAGCGTTAGGCAGTGCGCTTGACAACCCTCAACGCCCTTTGATGGCGATTGTGGGGGGCAGCAAAGTCTCCACAAAATTGCCCGTGCTTGAGAATCTCGCCCAGCGCGTGGATCACCTTGTGATCGGCGGCGCCATGGCCAATACGTTTTTGAGCGCAACAGGTGTTGATGTGGGCGCCTCCCTCTATGAGCCCGGTCTCTGTGACACCGCCCGCAAGCTCCTAGAAGCTTATCCCCAGATGATCCTCCCCCAGGATGTGGTGGTCGCAAAGGACCTCCAGGACCCCTCCACAATTGCGATTCGATTAACAGGTGACGTCGGAAAAGACGAAAAAATCCTGGATATCGGCCCCCTCACCTGCCAGGCCATCAAAGACACCATGGCTCAATGCAAAACTCTGCTCTGGAACGGCCCCGTAGGACTCTACGAGATCCCTCCCTTCGATCAAGGCAGCATTGATCTGACCCAAACAGCCGCAGCCCTTACGCAAACAGGCGCCCTTCTCACCGTCGCAGGCGGCGGCGACACCATCGCCCTCCTCGCCCGTGCTGGGGTGTTAGAAGATTTCACCTACGTCTCAACGGCCGGCGGCGCTTTTCTCGAGTGGATGGAGGGGAAGGTGCTACCGGGGGTGGAGGCATTGGGGAGGTAGTCAGTGATCGATGATCGGCATAATGTAAAAATCCTTGTCATCCCTGGCTAGAAGCGCTTGGTAGCGCTTTAGCGCTTCTTGACGGGGGATCTTATTATCAGGAAACAGTTTTCAGAAAACAGAAACAGGATTTTCTTCCTGTCCCCTGGTCCCTGTTTCCTGACTCCTGCCAAGTGGATCCTCGGTCAAGAAGGGCCTAAAGCCCCCGACTACGTCGGCGGCAAGGCCTTCTAGCCAAGGATGACAAGCCCTTTTTCTTCTTACTTCTTGTAGACAACTCAATTTTTAATGAGGTGACCCAGAACACGTCCCAAAACTCCCTTTTACCTTTTCATCAAAATGTGCTATCCTAAAGGGATTAAGCGCCCTTAGCTCAGCTGGATAGAGCGTCGGCCTTCTAAGCCGCAGGTCGCAGGTTCGAATCCTGCAGGGCGCGCCATTGACAGGAACCAGAAAACAGGAGCCAGGAATGCCCCTCCTGTTTCCTGACGCCTGGTTTCTGACTCCTGGAGGACGCCATGCCGACCCAACACCACTCCCTCATTCCCCCCATCGAAGCCGCCTGGGAGGTCCGCCAAACCCTCTCCTCCGCCACAACGGGAGAAGGGCGAGAAGCCGTTCGGGAAGTGCTGGCAGCCCTTGACAAGGGTGAACTCCGCGTTTCTGAAAAACAAGGCGATACATGGATCACCCATGAATGGATCAAGAAAGCCATTCTTTTGTCCTTCCGACTCACCGACTGTGTCTTTAATGAACAGGGATCCTACGACAAAGTACCCCTGAAATTTGAAAACTGGACGGCAGAGCGCTTTAAAGAGGCCAGCATTCGCGTTGTCCCCGGGTCCGTTGTGCGCCATTCAGCCTACCTCGCCCCCGGCGTTGTCGTCATGCCATCTTTCATCAATGTGGGGGCCCATGTGGGTGAAAACACCATGGTGGACTCGGCAGCCCGCGTGGGATCGTGTGCCCAAATCGGGAAAAATTGCCACCTTTCCGACAATGTGGGCATTGGGGGCGTCTTAGAACCTGTCCAGGCCAACCCAGTCATTATTGAAGACAACTGCTTCATTGGGGCCGGCTGCACGATTGTGGAAGGCGTACGTATTGGGGAAGGCAGCGTGCTGGGCGCAGGCGTGATCCTCACCGCCTCCACCAAAATTGTGGACAGGGACACGGGTGAGATTACGTACGGCGTCATCCCCCCCTATGCCGTTGTCGTGCCGGGCACTTTGCCGGATACAAATCCCACACGCCCAAGCCTTTCCTGTGCTGTCATCATCAAACGGGTCGATGCCAAGACCCGAGAGAAAACCAGCCTCAATGAGTTGCTCCGCTAATGGACGCCCTCACACTTTCCCAAAAACTGCTGCGCTGCCCCAGCATTACGCCCCACAATGAGGGGGCATTGGAAGTTGTCGCAGAGGCTCTCACCGGTTTAGGCTTCACTTGCGAACGCTTTGACCATGAAGGCATCTGTAATCTTTATGCCTCCTACGGATCAGGGAGCCCTCATCTTTGCTTTGCAGGCCACACGGACGTGGTACCCTTGGGCGATGCGACCCTTTGGACCTGCGATCCCTTTGGGGCCGAGATTAAGCAAGGCCAGCTCTGGGGTCGAGGTGCCGCTGACATGAAGTGCGCCATCGCCTGCTTCATCAGTGCCATTGCCACTTTCCTCAAAACGTCACCATTGTCAGGAACCCTCTCCCTTCTCATTACAGGCGATGAAGAAGGAGCAGCCCTCTATGGCACCCAATATGTGCTCCCTTTTTTGGAAGAACGAGGCGCCATCCCTGATCTTTGCCTCATCGGCGAACCCACTTCCCTTAATGTGGTCGGCGATACCCTAAAAGTAGGCCGGCGGGGAACGGTCACGGGCACCCTCACCTGCTATGGCAAGCAAGGCCACATTGCCTACCCCCAAAACACGGACAACCCCATTCCTCGGCTTTTGAAGTGCCTCACAGCCCTGAATACGCACGTATTTGACAAAGGAACAGACGTCTTTGAGCCCACCCGCCTGGAAATTACCTCCATTGATACGGACAATCCAGCCACCAACATTATTCCTCAAAAAACAGAAGCGAAGTTTGGCATTCGCATTAACACGCTCCAAACCGGGGAGAAGGTTTGTGAAACCGTGAAAACCCTTTGCGAAGCGCCGGGCGGCAAACATGAGCTTGCGCTCACCATGCACGGCAATGCGTTTCTGACAGAAGACCCAAAAATGATCGACCTTATGCAACAGGCTGTTGCCTCCGTCACAGGCACCCTCCCCGACCTCAACACCACAGGCGGCGCCACCGACGGCCGCTTTATCAGTAAGCTGTGTCCTGTTATCGAATGCGGCATGCGAGAAGAAACCATGCACCAAATCGATGAGCACGTGGGCTTGGAAGATATCCAAAGGCTGACAGAGATTTACGGGGCTATTTTGAAGACGTTTTTTAAGGTCGACACGTGAACTCAAAATTCCATACAATAGGCCTATTGCTAGGCTCCATTTTCTTGACAGGACACGCACCCATGCCAAATTTACCACCTTACGTCGTTTTAAATACACCTCAAGAAGCTGTGTTGCGTGAGCCTGCAAAACCGCTTTCCTTCCCCCTTTCCGAAGAGGACCAGGAAAGTGTCAGAATCCTCACCGCAAAATATGATGGGGAAGAAAATTGTGCAGGCCTTGCCGCTCCTCAAATTGGCATCAGCAAACGGATCATTGTTTTTGCAACCGGCGATGATCCTGATCTCAAAAAATGGCGCCCTGATTTGACCCAGACCATGCCCAAAACCGTGTGGATTAATCCCACCTATGAACCAATTGGGGATGAAAAACATTCGGACTTCGAGGGCTGTTTTTCTGTATATGACCTAGCGGGCCCTGTCCCCCGCTTCAAAAAAATCCGATATACAGCCTACACCCCAGAGGGAAAGCAGGTAGAAGGCACCGCCGAAGGATTCTTAGCACGGATCATTCAACATGAGATTGACCACCTGAATGGTCTTTGTTTCGTTGATCATGTCTCGGAGGATAATTTGTTTTCTCAAGAGGAGTACCGGAAGAAGCGTGCACAAGAGATGGGGAAGTAAGGCGCCCTCTCGTATAATTTTTTGTTCCCTTGACTCTCTCGTACTCTCCCTTATAGATAGGTCCAGGCAAATAAGGACAAAAAAAATGAAAAAACTTGCTCTCCTGACTCTGGCTCTCTCCACAACTCTGACCACATCCATTCAAGCCAAGGAAGCGAATTCCGCCTCGGCATCAACAGCCCCTTGCCCCCTCGCCTTTGCCGGATTCTCTTTTGGCGGCACCGTTGGCTATGGGATTGGGAATGCAACTGTAAATAATACGACAAGTTCAGTGGTAACAGGGAACACTCTTAAAAACAACGGCCAGTATCCTTATACGGCAACTTCCAAAGTAGGATTTTCCGGAGTGGATGGGGGGCTCATCGCGGGCTATCTGCAGCGTTTCAACAATTGGGGGGCTGGGGCAGACTTTTTAGCCAATTGGACCTCCGCAGGTGCTACAGATAATACATCAAATTCTAACCCTTGGTTTCCTAATGTCGAAACAGGCACAGACGCTATTCACATAAAACTTAAAAACTCTCTGCAAGTGCGAGGTGTTTTTTCTTACGTTATTTCAGAGCTTGTGATGCCTAAGATCATTCTGGGGTGGGACAATTCTGACTACAATTTGGCCTATCAAACGTCCTCTAACGTTAATGCTCCTGCAGAACCATTTTTCTATAATTCCTCAACCTCCACAACAGGATCAAAGCGTCTGAACGGATTGTTGTGGGGAGCTGGCGTCGATTTTTTAGTTGCTGAAAGTATTATTTTTGGCCTTGAATATACAGGTGTGCAATCACAAAAAGTGACATTCACCTCTTCTGCCAACAGCTCTATTTCTGCAGGTAGTGGAGGCGGCAATACTGTAAGCACCTCCTCCGTTTCTCTTCGTCCCCAATACAATACTTTTAAAGCCACTCTAAAATATATTCCAGCCTTTACAGCTCCTATGGGCAAAGCGGCTCCCACGCTCTATTCACGTCAAAATGCTTTTCAAGGCTTTACGCTAGGAGGCACCCTCGGATACGGGATTGGAAAGGCAAGCGTGAGCCATACAACGAGTTCAGTGATAACAGGGAACAACCCTATCGATGGGGGGGACGGTCAGTATCCTTATACGGCAAATTCCAAGGTTGGCTTCTCAGGCGTTGATGGGGGGCTCATCGCGGGCTATCTGCAGCGTTTCAACAATTGGGGGGCTGGGGTAGACTTTTTAGCCAATTGGACCTCCGCAGGTGCTACAGGCAACACCTCACATTCTATTCCTTATGATGGTGCCGTTTCAAAAAATTCAAGTGTTGGGGCAAACTCTTATAAGATAGATCTAAAAAACTCTCTGCAAGTTCGAGGCGTTTTGTCTTATGTCATCTCACAGTTTGTAATGCCTAAAATTATGCTGGGGTGGGATAATTCTGCCTATCGGTTAACTTACCAGACGACTTATAATATTGATGATGGCCCATTCAGCTATAATTCTTCAACCTCCACAACCGGATCAAAGCGTCTCAATGGATTATTGTGGGGAGCAGGCATCGACTTCTTAGTAGCTCAGAATGTGATCTTTGGCCTTGAATATACAGGCGTGCAGTCACAAAAGGTAATCTTTACCTCTTCCGCGAACAATCCCATATCTGCTACGGTTGGAGGCGGTACGAACACCAATACTTCCTCCGTCTCTCTCCAGCCCCAGTACAACACCTTTAAGGGAACGCTAAAGTATATTTTTTGAGGACAGACGATAAGCGACACGATTTTCCTTGACTTTCCCCACATCCCTGATAGGGTGACGAAGTTTTTTACGCGCGCTATGAGGTATATTCCATGAAAATTGCAAACTCTCTCAAAACACTGAAACTAAGGGACAAAAATTGTCGTGTCATCCGACGGAAAGGACGTGTGTTTGTGATTAACAAATTGAACCCACGGTATAAAGCACGCCAAGGCTAACCCTTAAAATCGGAGAGAATACATGACGCGGGATGAAGAAGAAATGAAAGAGTACGGCCGGTTTGAGCTGGTGCTTTTGGCAGCGCAACGCGGACGCGAAATCGCGGGCGGATCCCCCCCTACCCTTGAGCGGCATGGGGACAAAAACGCCGTGCTGGCTTTGCGCGAAATTCATGACAGAACCGTGTCTGTCCCTGCACTCTACGAAGCGCTTATTCACGGCTTTCAAGAAAGCATCCTCGGCGACGAGCTCGAAGAGGACACAATCGGGGATCAATTCGTTGAGCTCATGGTTGAAGAAAAGCCTTTTGCCAGCGAAGAAGAGCTGGCCATGAGTGGGTTTTCCCTTGAAGACGAAGATGATCTTATGGAAGACGAAGATGATCTTATGGAAGACGAAGACCTCCTCGCTGAGGAAATCGCGGAGGACTAATAATCCTTCCCTCTCTAATACGGACAACCTTATCACTCTGCCATATAACATGTGTCATCCCCGGCTTAGTTCCTCTTATCCCCGATTTTATCGGGGGTCTAGAGGAACTTGACCGGGGACCCAGAGCAACAAAAACGCTTTCATTTCTTAGCTCTGGGTTCCCGACTCGCCACGGCGTAGCCTTTGGCGTAGCTGGGCAAGTCGGGGCTAAGAGAGCCTAAGTCGGGAATGACACGTTTTTACAACCCAAATATGAATGAAGAGGTAGCATGCTCACCATTGCAAGTTGGAACGTCAATTCAATCCGTGCAAGGCTTCCTCTTCTGCTCACGTGGCTCCGGGAGAAAAATCCAGACATTGTCCTTCTCCAAGAAACAAAAATAATCGACGACCAGTTTCCCCGGGAAGAGATTGAAGATCTCAATTACAACATCGCAACCTCAGGCCAAAAATCTTATAATGGCGTCGCCATTCTTTCCAAATTCCCGATTGAAGATATCACCAGAGGACTCTCTGGTTTTGAGGATGACCAAGCCCGCTACATCGAAGCGGTTGCGGGAGGGGTTCGGGTAGCCTCTGTTTATGTACCCAATGGATCCGAAGTTGACTCCCCTAAATTTGATTATAAACTCGCATTTCTACACCATCTCTATGAGCACACACAGGAATTACTCACCTATGATGAGCCCCTTATATTCGGGGGCGATTTCAATATCGCCCCTTCTGATGACGATGTGTATGACCCGCAAGCATGGCATGAGAAGATTTTATGTAGTACACCGGAAAGAGAAGCCCTCCGAACCCTCATAAATTTAGGCCTCACCGACGGATTACGCGCGCTCCACCCCAACGAGACAAGCCTTTACACCTGGTGGGATTATCAAGGGCGGGGGTGGCGCGCCAACCAAGGACTACGCATTGATCACTTTCTTCTATCCTCCCAAGCGGCAGATCGCCTTTCCTCTGCAACCATTGATCGCGACATGCGGGGCGCTGCAAAAACTTCAGATCATGCGCCGATCAGGTGCCAGTTAACAGGAGACAGGGTAATAAGTTGAAGACTTGTCCCTTTATGAGCAGCACTTAAACAAAAATTGGACGCACATAACAAGCACTTCGTTAGATGGCCATCCAACAAATTTTAGAATCCAAAGCGCTTATGGTAACGTCTGAATACAAGCCAAAGAGGTTATTGGTGAAAGAAAAAGAGGGGGCCCCCTTTTTGTATACACTTTTTTTCTTTCACGTGTTCTGTCAAAGACAGCCGGGATCCCTTTAGAGGGAATAAAGTGCTTCCAGCACCCCTGCCGAGATAAGAACCCTTCAACCTCTCGGCTTGTTCCTGCCCTCCTATGTGAGTGCATACATTTGAGAGCTCCTCCAGGGCGTACGACTGGAGGAATAAGGGCATTAAACAATGAAGAGGACGAAAATGATAAGTGAAAACAAGGGATGCCTAAACGAATGATCTAGGATGATTTTCCTGACCCCTGTTTGCTGACTCCTGAAAAAAAAACGCCAGCCCGAAGGATGGCGTTCTTCCTAAAACATAAGGTAATGTTTTGGTTAGTCCAAAACCGTGATAGCAACACGATTTTGTTGGAATGCCCACTCGTCACCAGCAGTTTGCTCGATGATTGGACGGCTCTTTCCGTAGCTAACAACCCGGACACGGGATGCATCAACGCCATTGGCAATAAGAGCTTTCTTCGCAGCATTCGCACGGCGCTCGCCGAGAGCCAAGTTGTATTCAACCGTTCCACGGTCATCGCAATGTCCGTCAATCGTTACAACGTAGTTGGTGTAGGTGTTCAACCATGCAGCTTGACGCTTAAGGGTTTCGCTACCTTCTTCACGAAGAGAAGATTTGTCAAAGTCGAAGAACACGCGGTCTCCAACATTGTCAACGAAATCAGCTTGAGAGCCTGGAACACATGGTGACTCAGCTTCGATCGCAGCGATTTCATTGGCAAGACCTTGTCCTGACGCATCAACGCAGCAGTCATCTGAGGATCCACATGCAGACAGCAATGCAGCAGCTGCAGCAGTCGCAATAAGATTTGAAATTTTTAAACGCATTCTTTTTTTCTCCTTTTTTTGTTTTAGTTCGCTCACTATATCGAGAACGTATTAAAAATATGTTAACGCATTTTCTTTTTTTTGGTGTCGTCGGTCCTTTTTAGCACGATACCCTTTCTTCTTCAAGAGACAACCAGAGGTTTGCCTGTATTCTTAAAGTCTCCGGCGATACGTCCAATCCGAAAATAAGACAGCCCGGGCGCATTATACTCCTTTTTAAAGGAGGGAGCAATAGGTTACCACGAAGGGTAGGACCCTTCTCCCGGAATCGCAATTTCTCGCTTGTTAACGCCGACGATATCAACGCTTCTGATTTTCATTGGACTCCGCGCACTCGCTTTTGCCGTATAAACAATTTCACGCCCATTGGGAGACCAAGACGGACCTTCGAGCAAGTGGCCCGAATCCAACAACCGTTCCCCCGACCCATCTGGATTCATCACTCCGATCGAAAAGGTTCCCCCATTTTGTCGGGTGAAGGCAATCAAATCGCCCCGAGGAGACCAAACGGGGGTATGGTACAGCCCCTTCCCAAAACTAATACGCTTGCCCTCGCCGGCCCCTGTACTTTTCACATAAAGCTGCGGAGTACCGCCGCGATCAGAACAATACACGATATTTTTACCATCGTGGGAATGGCAGGGAGACACATCAATGGATCCCGTTGAGGAAGTCAGTCTTTCAAGACGCTTCGTCGCCAAATCCATTTTATGGAGACTCGTCACCCCTCCCTCAGCAATACTGAGCAAAATATAAGTCCCGTCATGGGAGAACCGTGGCGTAATCTTCTGCCCCTGAGGCGCGCCTAAAAAGGTTGTCTGACCTGTTTTCAAATCGTACATCTTAATATTAGGATGCTTATTTCTGTCTCCAAAATCAAGATAAGCGATCATTGTCTTACACGGAGAAAGACGTGGGGTCAGAACCATACTGTTCCCACTCGTCAAAAACTGATGATTTGCCCCATCTTGATCCATGATCGCCAAACGGTAAACGCGCTTCATCTCAGGACCGCTTTCCGCGATATAAACAATGCGCGTATCAAAATATCCTGGATCCCCCGTCAACCGCTCATAAATCGCATTCGCAATTTTATGAGCCACCTGACGCCAGTTATTGGCATCCGACCCAAGGGAGAGGCCCGTCAGCTGAGATTCCGTAAACACATCGAAAAGGCGAAAATCAACTTGGACGCCTGCGCCTTGAGAGCGCAAGATCCCTCCCACCAAGGCTTCTGCGTTCAAAACCCGCCAATCTGCAAAACGAGGATTCGTCATCACATCTTGTGCAGATTGGATATAGGCTGCGGGATCCACAACCTTGAAAAGCCCACAACTCTCAAGATCATTCATAATCACTTGGGTTATCTGCTGCCCCATTGCCGGGTCAACACCCCCAAAGGGCGTGATGGCAATGGGCACGGGCTTAAAGGTCCCTTCTGTAAGGCTCACACGAAGCTCAGCCTGAACAGAAGGAATACTGCCCATGAGCACAAGAAGAACAAGAAGAATTTTTTTCATCATTGGCAACGAACCTTTCAGATGGACTTGAATAAGGAGAGTGTATGTTGATGTTTCTTAAAATTCAACAACAACATGCTGAGCCCCCGCAACCTGAGGGCGCGGAGCGGCTTCAAAACGAATGGTTTCTCCAGGCAGAAGCGAATGTTCAGCAAGACGATGCTCCCAGTAATCGAGGGGTGCAGCTCTATCTTCTCCCACGAGTGTAATCTTAAGAGGAGGAATGGCCTGAACGTGAGAAGACGTATTCGTAATATTCCCCCCCACCACAATCATCTCCACAGGTCCCTCTTGATGAGTGAGCAAGGTGGGGTTTGAAATTGACAACCCCGCCCCAGGCAACCGGGCCGATAACCCGAGAAGGGCATACCCTCTTTGACTTTCAGGCCACACCCTCACAACCGTCTGACGACAAAAAACGAAAAAAACAACGCATCCTAAAAGAAGGCCCAGAAGCCCCCATTTCATCCAAGAAACACGCTTTTTCGTAAAGGAACGGGAATCCACAACGCTTTCGCCTTGCGGAAAGCCCAAAAAAGGAAGGGGCCGCAGGGGCGCCGCTTCATCGGGCATATGCCGCCACACATGCTGGCAAGAGGCACACCGCACCTGACGTCCTTCCGGCGTCAACGCTCCTTCATCGAGCATATAGCGCTTCAAGCAACTGGGACACGTAACGATCATGGGTGGAAAGGTCCTCCTCTAAAGTCGGAGGAAGTGTATGCATAAGTCGAGAATCAAGCAACAGGAAAGAGAAAACATGAGATAAATTTTCTCATACGGGTGAGTTTTCTTGTCCAAAATTTTCTGCTAGGTTTTCTATCGCTAGCCTATGGCGAGATAGTCATGTTTTCAGAGGAACCCGAAATGATATATTTAAACACAAATTTAAGAAAAATTGTTCTGACTTTTTTACTAACAACCTCCTTCTCGATCCCGGTGATGGCGTCGAAGAAACAAGAGGAGGACAGAAATACGATACGCATACAACAGCAACGAATTGCGACCCTCGAAAAAGAAAAACTCCTTTTCGAAAAAGAAAAATTCCATTTAGCTAACGCGAATATGAGTTATGTAGACACATCCCGCCAACTCTCTCAACTGTTGGACAGAGAGAGACAAGAAGTCCTCGCCCTTACCCCCTACAAGCAACAAATGCGCTCACTCGAGGACGAGGTGCGCGCACAAGATTTTCCCCTTCCTCTAACCCATGCGGGATCAAATGCTCCAACCCAGATCCTAACACCCCCGACCGAGGGGGACTACCATCCTTCTGCGGCCCCTCCCCCTCTAAGTCCAAAAGAGATCGTCACCAGAGTAAGGAACAAGCTGCGTTCTCAAGCTGCAGAAATTTTGCAGCTCCGCCAAGCTCTTGCTGCGGCTTCCCCTGCTGCTGCTGCACCCACCCCTCACGGGAAATCAGAAGGGGCGGGAGGAGACAAGCGTTAGTCCTATAATAATATATACTTGTCATCCCCTGCTGTGGCGGGGACCCAGATATATTTCCCGCGCTTGCGCGGGGTCTGGATCCCTGCTTTCGCAGGGATGACAAGCGCGCTCTTTTATGCCATCTTCCCCCAAGGAAAATGATTTGGGTCATGTAAAAGGACGGATTGAGTGTCAGAGCTTATTGCACAACTTGTCGGCGTCGGCCTCCATTATAAGGACGGCCCTGAGGTTTTTCGCGGGGCGACCTTTGACATTGAGAAGGGATCCTTTCAATTTCTGACAGGCCCCAGTGGCGCTGGGAAATCGTCCCTTCTAAAAATACTCTACCTCGGCCTCAAGCCCACATGGGGCACGATTCACCTTTTTGGGGAAAACCCTTCCCGGATGCACCCAAGCAACCTCCCCCTCATCCGTCAAAAAGTGGGAGTCGTCTTTCAAGAATTCAAGCTTCTGGACCATTTAACCGTGATTGACAACGTCTCTCTTCCCTTGCGCGTTCAAGGGGTGGACAGAAAGACAAGCCATCAACATGCCCAAGAAATGCTGGAATGGGTAGGATTGGGCAATTACCTCAACGTTTATCCAACGACCTTGTCAGGGGGACAAAAACAACGGGTCGCCATTGCCCGCGCCGTTATCACCCGCCCCCAGCTCTTGCTGGCCGATGAGCCGACGGGCAATGTGGATGATGAAATGGCCATGAAACTCCTGCGTCTTTTTGAAGAGCTGAACGGTGCAGGCACAGCTGTCGTCATTGCAACCCATAACCCCCGCCTTCTCACCCAATATCCCCGCCCTCATCTTGAGATCAAGGATGGAACCCTTACAAAATCAGCGAGCCCCCAGTGAACGATCTTCCCCTCAAAAATGATATTGCAGCGAGATTCCTCCCCCTCATTGTCGGCCTCATGGTCTATCTGGGCACCCTGTGCCTCGTCTTTACACTCTTCATTACGCAAACAACACGGAGTTGGGAGATGCAGTTTACCTCTCACCTCACCGTCGAAATTCCGACCTCCCCCACCCTGGCGTCAGGCCCCCTGCAAGCGCAAGTGCTCACCCTCCTCAAGCAAACGCCTGGCATCCGGCAAGCATCTGCCGTCCCACCGAAAGATCTGGAAAAACTATTGGCCTCTCTGTTGGAAACAAAAACACCGATTGATGCCACCATGCTGCCCATCCTCATTGATATCTCCCTTGAAGAGAAGAAAAACCTGGATACACCCGCGCTGACAAAGAAATTGCAGAGCATTTCCCCCCATATCCAGCTCATTGATGATCGGGAGTGGCAGCACCAAGTCTCGGGCCTCATTGACATGATCGTATTGCTGGCATCCCTCCTCACCGTCCTCATCCTGGGCACAACCCTTGTCACGACGACCTTTGCCACCCGCACGAGCCTTCTGATCCATCGCCAAATTATCGAGGTCCTTCATCTGATTGGGGCCACAAATACATATATTGGCCAACAATTTCAAAAGCACGCCCTACGCCAAGGACTCATTGCCAGCACCATAGGCTCGGGCGTCGCCTGCTTCACCTTTGGAAGCGTCGTCTTCCTCTTAAAAAAAGCGGGATTTTCCGCAGCCTTCGATACGGTTTTTTTCTCTGAAGCCCTCTGTATTTTCGCACTTGCCCCCTTTATCACCAGCGTCGCGATGATGATTGCAGCACGCCTCACTGTAATGCGAGCCCTCGCCTCATGAAGAAGATGTGGCCCGCGATGATAAGCATTACCAGCGCCCTCCTCTTAGCGGGTGGCATATGGATCATTGGGCTTGTGGTTTTCATACGTTTGATCCCCCTCACCTCCCCCCATTGTAAAACACCCACGGAAGGCATTGTTGTCTTCACAGGAGGAGAAAGCCGTCTGACAACAGCTCTCGCCCTTTTCCAAGATGCGCAAGGAAAACACCTCCTCATCTCAGGAGTCAACCCCCGCTCAACCTTCCCAAAAACAATTGTGAATATCCCTCGCCGAGAAAACATCACCCTCGGTTATGCAGCCCTTGATACGCCCGGCAATGCGGATGAAACCGCTCAGTGGGCCCGCGCCCACCAGATCAAAACTTTGCGCATCATCACCTCCACCTACCACATGCCGCGCAGCCTCTTTGAGTTGCGCCATTTATTACCAGATGTCACCATTATCCCTCACTGCGTGGTCAGTACACAATTGAAAGCGCCTCAATGGTGGCGAAACAAAACAACCCTCTCGCTGATTGTGCAGGAGTATAATAAGCTTCTCTTTGCGCTGATTCGCCACCCCTTTCAGACGATTCATAATTATTGCACCTCTCAGAGGTGCCCATAATGAACTCCCTGAGATCGCTCGTCTTCAATATCTGCTTCCTGGTGTGGTCATTTTTATGCGTCACCCTTTTCCTGCCCACCCTCCTGCTTCCCTATCCTTATGTGGTGAAAGCAGCAAAAACATGGAGCACAGGGAATTTGTGGTTATGCAGGACCATCATGAAGATTCGTTTAAACCTCGTGGGCTATGAAAAACTACCTTCAACGCCGGTGATTATTGCTTCAAAGCATCAATCCGCATGGGAAACTGTCGTTCTCTTTGCCTTTCTCGCAAAACCTACCGTTATTTTAAAAAGAGAACTGCTGTGGATTCCCCTTTTTGGCTTCTATATTCAAAGATTGGGAATGATCACCGTCGCCCGCTCAAAAGAACAATCATCAGAAGACTTCCGGCAATTTTTAAAAGATGCAGAAGCAGCTGTACACGCTGGCCATCAAATTTTCATTTTTCCAGAGGGAACACGCTCTCAACCCGGGTGCCCCGGCACCTATCGATCCGGTGTAGGGAGCCTCTATACCCACCTCAAGATTCCTGTGATCCCTGTAGCGCTTAACTCAGGCGTATTCTGGCCTCGCAGGGGATTTTTAAAGAAACCGGGCACCCTTACCCTTGAATTTTTGGATCCTATCCAACCAGGATTGCCTCGACGGGAATTCATGCGTACACTGGAGGAAGAAATTGAGTCTCACTCAAATGCTTTGCTTCCCCAAGGCGTCCAGAAGAATGGAGAAAAATAAGTGTTTTCGGCCTTTGAACGCCACGTCGCCTTTCGCTACTTAAGAGCCCGCCGTCAGGAAGGGTTTATTTCTGTGACGGCTTGGTTTTCCTTCCTTGGGATTGCCCTCGGCGTTGCAGCGCTTATCATTGTCATGTCTGTCATGAACGGATTTCGCCAGGAGCTCCTCACGAAAATCATCGGAATGAATGGACATTTGGCGGTTCATAGTACGACCGGCTCTCTTCCCGATTATGACGCTTTAACCAATAACATCAAAAAACTTCCCGGCATCACAGGCGCCAACCCCATCGTTGAAGGCCAAGCGATGGCCACAGCCCATGAGAACGCGACGGGCGTCATGGTCCACGGCATCACCGCCGCAGATCTTGAGGCCCGCAGAAGCGTTACGGATAACTTTGTGATGGGCCGCATGAGTCTCTTCAACGGCCCCAACACAGCCATCATCGGCCAGCGTCTCGCCGCAAAACTCAACCTGATTTTAGGGGATAAGATCACCCTCATCTCCCCGCAAGGCAATGCAACCGCTTTTGGCACGATGCCGCGTACCCGCACCTTTGAAATTGCAGGCATTTTTAACGCCGGGATGATCCAGTATGACTCAAGTTATGTCTTTATCCCCTTAGACGCCGCCCAAAAGTTCTTCCAACTCGGGAAGGGTGTCACAGGCATTGAAGTGTTCACGGAAAACCCAGAAAAGATTGACCTCTACGCAAGTGAAGTATTTCCGCTGATCATGAATCAAGAAATGCGCATTTTTGACTGGCAACAAGCCAACAAAGAATTTTTTAGCACCATTAAGGTCGAGCGAAATGTCATGTTTATTATCCTCACCCTTATTATTCTCGTAGCCTCCTTTAACGTCATCTCAACCCTCATCATGCTGGTGAAGGATAAAGGACGGGATATCGCGATTCTAAGAACGATGGGGGCCACCCAAGGCGTGATCTTGCGTATCTTTTTCATTGCAGGATCGGCCATTGGCGCCTGCGGGGCCTTTGTGGGCGCCCTCTTTGGTCTTGTGTTCTCCTGGAACATTGACAACCTCCGAAAGGGCATCGAATCCCTCTCCGGCACAGAACTCTTTCGCGCCGAAGTCTACTTCCTCTCCAAACTGCCTGCCCGCGTGGATGGGACAGAAGTCGTGCTTGTGGTAGGGCTCGCCCTCCTCCTCACCTTCCTCGCCTCACTTTATCCAGCCTGGCGGGCCTCTCGCCTCGATCCTGTGGAGGCTCTACGCTATGAATAAGCCCGTCCTTTCTCTGAAAAATTTAGAGCGCACCTTTCACCAGGGAACGGAGACCCTCCACGTTTTACGCGGTGTCAACCTTGACCTTTATCCTGGGGAAATCGTAGCCCTTGTGGGCCCCAGTGGCGCCGGCAAATCAACCCTTTTGCAAACAGCAGGCCTTCTTGAGAAAACAGACGGGGGAGAAATCATCCTTGATGGAAAGAAATGCTCTTCCCTCAACGAAGGGGCGCGCACAAAAATGCGCCGCGATGTCCTCGGCTTTGTCTATCAATTTCACCACCTGTTGCCCGAATTTAGCGCGGAAGAAAACATTATCCTCCCCCAAATGATTGCCGGGAAATCCTTGGCCCAAGCTTCCATAAGGGCTCACGCTTTGCTCAAAGAAGTGGGGCTTGAGGGGCGTGCCTCCCACAGGCCTGCCCGCCTCTCGGGAGGAGAACAGCAGCGCGTTGCCATCGTGCGGGCGCTTGCCAATCAGCCAAAAGTCTTGCTTGCGGATGAACCCACGGGAAACCTCGATGAACACACGGCAGATGCTGTATTTGAGAAGCTTGTCCACCTGGTCCGCCAAGATAATCTCGCCGCCCTCATCGCCACCCACAACATGGATCTCGCCAAACGCATGGATCGGATTATTACCCTCCATGAGGGGCATATCAGGGGTCAGGAATGAGGTGGACACATACCAGGTGTCATCCCGGGCTTAGTGCCTCTTTCCCCCGACGTAAGTCGGGGCTAGAGGCACTTGACCCGGGACCCAGACAAAAAGATTGCCCGCGCTTGCGCGGGAATTATCTCTGGATCCCTGCTTCCGCAGGGATGACACCTATAATATACCCACAGCATACGGTTACTGTACAAGGAGCCCTCCCATGTCCCTAACCGCCACACAAAACGCAGCTCAGAAAATTGCGAGCCTCATGCAAGAGGACCCTACCGCACGCTTCTTTCGTGTGATGGTCTTAGGCGGCGGATGCTCGGGCTTTCAGTATACTTTTTCTTTAGAGACCAGCAAGAACGCTGACGATACGATCTTTGACACGCATGGGGTCCAATTGATCGTTGATGAGGCGTCCCTTCCGCTCCTCGAAGGAATTGAAGTTGACTATGTCCAAGATATGATGGGCGCTTCTTTCCAGATCAAGAATCCCAATGCAACAGCGTCATGCGGGTGCGGGAATTCCTTTTCGATTTAGGACGTGTCGCCAATTACAACCGCCTAAAAAACCCTTGTCATCCCTGGCTAGAAGTACTTACCCTCGATTTTATCGAGGGTTTTAGTACTTCTTGACCGGGGATCTTGCTTCAACAGATAAGCTGTTGCAAGAAGATCCTCGGTCAAGAAGGCTCTAAGCGTTACGTTGTAACGCAAGGCCTTCTAGCCAAGGATGACAACCTTTTTCCAATTATTTCTGATTCCTGTTATCAGCACGGCCCATCAATTTCTTCTTCTTCAACGGCAGCATCCAAGACTTTTGCACGACGATTCCAAGTCAGGGAGAAAAAGAAGGCGCTGATGAGAGAGGTCACAATAAAGAGAATAAACACACCATCCCAGCCTGCCTTCTCCGCGATACTCCCAACGCCAACACCTGCAATGGCGCCCCCAATATAGGCAAAGCTGCCTGTGAACCCTGTGCCGACCCCGACAGCTCTTTTAGAAGCAAAGTCAGCTGTAGCGATTCCATTCAGGACTTGCGGACCATTCAACAAAAAGCCTGCCATAATGAGAAGAAGCGTATCCAGCAACGGATGACCTGGCGGGGTTTTCCAAACCGCAAATAGCGCAAGGGACAAGCCAAGCAAAAAGACGGTCCCCACCGGCCCGCGTCTGCCCCCAAAGAACCGATCAGAGGCCCAACCTGCCACAATCCCACCGAAAAGGCTTGCAATCTCAAAAGAAACCAACTGCAGGCCCGCAATCACAAGAGTGACGCCTTTGAATTCCTGAAGGAATGTCGGCGCCCAAAAGAAAATCCCCATCCGCGATACATAAAGGCACATGTTGGCGATCGCCATAAACCACACGAGCTTGTTCGCAAGGACGATCGTCAAGACCTCCTTCAACGTAATGCGCTCATCATCCTTCTGAGAGACATGCACCACATCGTTTTTATATTCTTCAACGGAAGGAAGACCAACTTCCTTAGGCGTGTCCCGCAACCGATTAAGGAGAAAGAAGGCCAGCCCCATGGAAACAAAGGCAGGTACAATCAGGACCGAGCGCCATCCAAATCGCTCAATGAGGAATCCTCCTAATCCAAAAATGGCCACAGCGCCAATTTGGTGAGAAGAGGCCCACAGAGACCATTTCGACCCCAACTCTTTGTGGCTAAACCACTGGGTAATGAGACGAGCGCACGGCGGCCATCCCATGGATTGGAACCACCCATTCAGTCCCCACAAAAGCGTAAAGAAAAGGAGGCCACTACCAAAGCCCATCGCAAGACACACCATGGCAGATAAAAAGAGGCCCATGGACATAAAATAGCGGGCATCAGAGCGATCACTCAAGTATCCGTTTATAAATTTTCCAATTCCATAAACAACGGAAAATGTGGTGGCAATCCACCCCATATCAATTTTGGAGAAGCCATATTCTGCCATAATGCCTGGCATCGCCATGGAAAAGTTCTGACGAACAAGATAAAAAGCCGCATACCCAATAATGGTTGCGTAGAGAATACGCACCCGCCAATAGGTGAACGTACCAGGAGGCGAATGGAAGATCTTATCAAAAAGAGGCCGATCATTGTTATTGAAAAGTGTATCAGGGGCCGAGACCGTCAAAATGAGTCCTCCTTTTTTAAAACACAGACCGAGATGTTATCCCTAAGGTACGAGGGGGATAACAAAATAGGCGGGCCTCACAACCCGCCTATACTACCAAATTAAGCTTTTTTCGCTTCTTTTTCTTTCTCATGAAGCTTGGCTTGATAAAGGCCATTCAAACGACCTGCAGCAAAGATCCACGCAAAAATCACGAGAACCATAATACCGCATGTATAAGGCGCAATCGTAATCTGCGTTGCCGTTGTCGACATGGTGAGAAGGAACATTTGGATCCATCCCCCACCTGCTTTTCCAAGACGCCCACCGATCACATCAACAGCCGCCTTACCCTTCACTTTCATTTCTTGATCGAGTGGAATGTAAGCCATCTCCTTTGTCGGATCAAAGAGAGCATACTTCGTTCCCTTACTGAGGATATTCTGAACTGCTCCGAACATCACTGCCAAAACGACAGGTGTGGCCCCCAAGGTCACGGTCATCCAAGACAAGTCATCTTTAAAGAGGATGAAGGCATAGAAAAGCACCCCTGTCACGCCAAGAGCGATCGGCGTAAAGATCGCTCCTGTGAGCCATCCAAAGCGGCGCACGACGCCTTTAAACATGAGGATCAGACCAATGGTTGCAAGGCCCGTAAAGAAGGAGAATTTCCCCATAAAGGCGCCATATTCATTTCCACTGTAAACACCATCATGGGTGCACATGAGTTTAAGTTGCCCTTTCCAGGTCACCTCAACAAGGTTAATCGCCATGCCGTAGCCAACAAGGAGAAGAGCGATATAGCCAAGATACGGCTGAGAAAGGATATACTTGAAACTTTCCATAACCGTCATCTTCGGCTTGTCCTTTTTCACTTTTTTGCTTGCTTCTGCCGCATCATAATAGAGAGGGTCCGTTAAAACATTCCGATTCATCCACCAGTAGATTGCCATCACAGCAAGTCCGGCGATAACAACCGTGCTCATCATATAGTCAAGACTCACACCAACCGCAGCACCCGCATCCACACCAGACGCATGTTCAATTGTACAGAAATAAGTGATGAGGGGTCCAGAGAACATAAGAGCCACGTTACCCAAAAGCGGGAAGAGTCCATAAAAACGCTTCGCTTCGTTTGTCCGCGTAATTTCGTTCGCAAATGTCCAGAACAAAAGGGCAATAACCACTGTCCCCCACAACTCTGACATAATGTAGAAAACAGAGAAAGACCAAGATCCCCAGAGGGCAAAAATAAATCTCAAAGCTGGCATCGCTTGCTTACACGCTTCCACAACTTCTGGATTCGGGTGAATCAAGTCACGGTTTGGGTAAATAACAAACGCAAACGCACCAAAAAAGAGAAGGAAGGGCGTCAAAATTGTGTAGAAAAGCCGTTCAGTTGAGAGAACATTGCTGAGTTTTGCATACAAAACAACAAAAAGAATAGACGCTGACATAACACCAATGCCCTTCAGGAAGCTCACAGCTTCTGCACCGGCAGCACCCACAACAAGCATATCTTTCGTATCACGCAAGATGGTGTAGTTAAACAAAATGAAAAACATCATGAGCCCCATGGGCAGGAATTTTTTCATTTCTGAGCCCATAATGGGCCAAAGAGCAGAGCGCAGTTTAGAAAATTGAGGTTCTTTCGGTTTGGTAGACATGGTTATGTATATCCTTCTTCATTATCCGGGCCATAATCAGCATTAAAAGTCAGCGCATATAGGCACTAAAGCATATAAGCGGCGGGATCTTAGCGTTTTCTCCCTCGTTTGTCAAATCGCGTAAAGCCTCAAAAGAATATAAGCAGAAAAACCCAGCAAAAGCAGGGAAGACATGCGATTAATCCAGAAAAGATGGTTCTCGGAGAGGTGATGCCGCAACACATGCACCCCCGTCGTTAACACAATCCACCATCCCATCGCTCCTAAAAAGACACCCCCGATCAAAGCAGCTCCTTGAGGAAAGGAGTGCTCCGCAAGGGAGATATTTAAGGCTGCAAAAGCTGCTGCAAAGACAAGAAGAAGCACTGGATTCGAGAGGGTCAGGAAAAAAGAAGAGGAGAGCTCACTGAAGAGAGAGCCTTGTTGCAGAGACTGCGGCATCTTCCGGCTCAGAGGGGATCGGAGCATCCGAAACCCAAGCCAGCCCACAAAAAGCCCCCCAAAGAGATGGAGATAAAAATGGTAGTGCTGAATAAACGCGCTAATCCCTGCAAGGCTAAACCCCGCAATGGCCGCATACATCGTATCTGCAGCCGCAGCCCCAACACCAAGCGCCAAGCTGGCCCCCGAGCACCCCCCAAGCGTACGGCGAATGCACAAGACGCTCACAGGCCCCACGGGAATCGAAAAAAGAAACCCAAGAAAGCAACTTTTCAGAAAGAGGAGTAGCAGGGACGAGATCATGTGAAAAAGAATTCCGATAAGGATTTAGAGCAGTAAACCATATGGGGCACAGGGAGGCAAGACGACTGCCCTTCGTTTTTTTAAAAAATTTTTCGGGGCGACAGCGATGCCTGAAGGGGGTATACTCCCTCCTCGAAGAAGTTATTTTGTCTAAAAAGTGGAGTATTCCTGATGGCATCCCTTGAACTTTTAAGCTTTGAAGAAGCCCTCCAAGAACTGGAAACAATTGTGCGCCGTTTGGAAGAAGGAAAAACGTCTCTTGAGGACGCCATCAAAGCCTATGAGCGAGGGGCGGCATTGCGAACTCACTGTGAGAAAAAACTGCAAAATGCCCGTCTTCGCGTCGAACAAATTGTTGTTGGAGAAAATGGCCGCCTTACCACTCAGCCAACCGATCTTGGCCTCTGATTTGACCTCTGACCGCTTTCACGCTCACCTCGCTTCTCTTGTCGAGGCGGTCGAGCAAACATTGCAAGAGGTGATCCCCTCTCAAACACGGCTGCATCACGCCATGGCCCACAGCGTATTGGGCGGCGGCAAACGCCTTCGTGCTTTCCTCGTCTGGGAGTCGGCGCGCCTCTTTGATGTCTCGCCCCCCCTTGCCTTGCAAACAGCAGCTGCGATTGAATGCGTGCACGCCTACTCCTTGGCCCACGATGATCTACCGTGTATGGATAATGCAAATACACGGCGCGGAAAGCCCAGTTGTCATATCGCTTTCGGCGAAAGCACCGCTGTTTTAACAGGCGATGCCCTCGGTCCCCTCGCCTTCGAAATTCTGGCAGATCTTGAGACTTCAGCGGACAATCGCCTCGCCCTCGTCAAGACATTGGCCCAAGCTATTGGGCCTGAGGGACTGGTGGCAGGCCAAATGATTGACCTTGGCAACGAAACCCTGCCCCAAACTTATGAAGATCTCTGTACCCTGCAGCGCCTGAAAACAGGCGTCCTCTTCAGTTTTGCCGCAGAAGCTGGGGCGATTTTAGGGAATCGTTCACCTGCCGAAAGGGAGACACTCCGCGCTTACGGCCTCGCCTTAGGGCAAGTCTTTCAAATGATCGACGATCTCCTGGATGGCTCCGACAATCCAGAGGAACTTGGGAAACCCTGCGGTCAAGATGCATCAAAACTCACCTTCCTCAGCCTCCTCGGTCCTGACAAACTCTATGAAAAAGCAACCTTTATCGGAGAGGACGCCTGCGTTATGCTCAACACACTTCAAGGCGACACCACCCTTCTTAAGGAAGCGGTGCGGTATGCGTTGGAACGGGCGAAGTAAGTGTAGTCCGCCGTCGCGACGACCCGGCTACGCCAAAGGCTTCGCCGTGGCGAGAGTCGCTATGGCGTGATCACGCCAGCGAAGGCGGACAGTGTAGCAGAAAAAAAGGGCCATTTTAGAAATGACTGTCACTAAAAATATAAAAAATGAGGAGAATAAGATGATTGAGAAAAATAGTTTGATATCCGCTCCACCGCTCCACTGCTCTACCGCTACACTGGCCAACGCCATCCGAGCTCTCGCCATGGACGCGGTTGAAGCTGCCAATTCCGGCCATCCGGGCATGCCCATGGGGATGGCGGATATCGCAACCGTCCTCGTCTCAAAATTCCTCAAATTTGATGCGGCTCACCCGAATTGGCCCGATCGGGATCGCTTGATTCTGTCCAACGGCCATGGGTCTATGCTCCTCTATGCCCTTCTCTACCTCACAGGATATGAGGATATGACCCTGGACCAAATCAAAACCTTCCGCCAATGGGGATCAAAAGCCGCCGGCCACCCCGAACACGGGGAAGCTGCAGGCATTGAGGTCACCACAGGCCCCTTAGGCCAGGGATTGGCAAACAGCGTTGGCATGGCCTTAGGCGAGAGAATTCTGAAAGCAACCTTTGGCAATGATCTCGTCAATCACAAGATTTATGTCATGGTGGGCGATGGATGCCTCATGGAGGGGATCTCAGAGGAAGCGATTTCCCTTGCAGGCCACCTCCAACTCAACAATCTCATCGTCCTTTTTGATGACAACCAAATCTCCATTGATGGTCCCACCGATCTGACTGTCTCCGATGATCAATTGGCTCGCTTTCAAGCCTCAAACTGGAACACCGTACGCATTGATGGCCACAATTTTGAAGAGATTGAGAGGGCCCTCACACAAGCCCAAACAGCGACCAAACCCACCCTCATCGCCTGCCGCACCCAAATTGGAAAGGGCGCTCCCCATAAGGCAGGAACGGCAGGCATTCACGGGGCTCCCTTAGGGGCTGCGGAAATTCAAGCCACCCGAGAGACCCTTAGCTGGTCCCATGACCCCTTTGTGATTCCAGACGACATTCTAAAGACTTGGCGGGCAGTCGGAAAACAAGGAAACACCGAACGCCTCGCTTGGGAAACCCGTCTCGCCCAACATCCTGAAAAAGCCGAATTTGAAAGACGCCTCGACGGCAATCTCCCTGCGGGCTGGGAGGTTCCCCTCAAACAACTCCTTGAGAAATTTATCATCGAAAAGCCTTTGGCCGCCACCCGTGTGTCTTCCCAGTGGGTCCTGGATGTGCTGTCCCCCAGCGTACCTGAGCTCATTGGCGGATCCGCCGACCTCACCGGATCAAACAATACCAAAGCCAAAAATATGACCGCGATCACCCCCACAAATTATGAGGGCAATTATATCCACTATGGCGTGCGGGAACACGCCATGGGGGCTGCCATGAATGGACTCGCCTTGCACGGCGGAATCATCCCCTATGGGGGCACCTTTCTTGTGTTTTCCGACTATTGTCGCCCCGCGATCCGCCTCTCGGCTCTCATGGGCCTGCGCGTCATTTACGTCATGACACACGATTCCATTGGTCTCGGGGAGGACGGTCCTACCCATCAACCTATTGAGCACCTTGCCTCCCTCCGCGCTATGCCGAACCTTCTTGTGTTCCGACCCGCAGATGCAGTTGAGGTGGGAGAATGCTGGGCCCTCGCCCTAAAGTCCGAAAAAGCGCCTTCCCTCCTCGCCCTCACACGGCAAAACCTCCCCCTTCTCAGAGAGAACGCCAGCGAAAACCTGTGTGCAAAGGGGGGATATATCCTGAAGGATGCCACAGGGATAAGACAAATCACCCTTCTGGCCACCGGCTCAGAAGTCCACCTGGCCCTCAAAACACGGGAGATTCTGGAGGCCGAAGGACTGGCCACAGCCGTCGTCTCTTTTCCCTGTTGGGAATTGTTTGACAAGCAGCCAAAGTCTTACCAGGATAGCGTCCTTGATCGCACCACCTTTCGGGTTGCGATTGAGGCGGCGTCTCCCTTTGGATGGGAACGGTATGTGGGGGAAATGGGCCTCATCATCGGTATGGATCACTTTGGCGCTTCAGCCCCGGCTGAGGATCTCTACCGCCACTTTGGGTTTGCGCCTGAAGACATGGCGCGTCGCATCAAAGCCAAGATGACCCAAATTGGTTAAAACGCCATACAAACGCTGAGACATCATGATCATCAATTGTTTGTTGTGCTCCATAGTCACAATCAAAAGCCTGAGGGGACCCATCCGGTGAGTTGTTTTGATTAATACATTCAATATTCGTGAATTTCATCGTCGGGTTCATGGCATGAGCTCCCATACCCGTGGCACAGAAAATTCCTAAGGCAAGCATAAAACGGTTCATCTTTTCATCTCTCAACGTGTCTATGAATCTCACACCATAGACGACGACATCTTTCGATTTTATTAAGAAGACACGTTTAAGATTATGCTGAAGGCTGTCGTTTCTTGCGCTCTTGATCCCGCCGCATTTTATCAATCTTCGCTTTAAAGGCTTTGAAGGCTGCCAAACTCTTTCCTCCAAGCGCTGTCTTGGGCAACTGAGTGATCTTTTGAGGATTAATATGCTTACCGTTTTGCAGCAGTTCAAAATGAAGATGAGCCCCTGTGGCACGTCCCGTCCGCCCCACATAACCAATCACTTGACCTTGGCGCACCTTACACTTTGCCTTAACGTTTTTGGCAAAGCGGCTGAGGTGAGCGTAGGCTGTCTTCATATTCCCACTATGGCGGATGCAGATATAGTTGCCATAAGAACTAAAAGGCCCACAGCGCTCCACGACCCCATCTCCTGCCGCCATAATAGGCGTTCCTGTGGGAGCCGCGAAATCAACACCTTTATGCATTTTGGTATACCCAAGAACGGGATGTCGCCTGTTTCCGAATCCTGACGAGAGCCGCGCCCCATCAATTGGGGTACGCATAAGCGCTGTTTTGATGCTGCTTCCCTTGGCCGTATAGTATCCACCCACGCCCCCTGGAGGTTGAAAATAGTAAATCTCATGAGCCTTTTCCCCAATCACAAGTTTCGCATAGAGAAGATGCCCCGCCCTCTCCAAACCGGACTTTTCATCCCGATGGGTATCATAGAAAAGCTCATAGACCGTCCCAGGCTGAATATCCCGTTGAAAATCCACATCATAGCTAAACGCCTTGATCATCTCATATACCATCTTCGGCGATGCCCCCTTCTGCAAGGCATCCGCGTAGAGGCTCATATGGATCGTGCCCCCAATGTCCACATATTCATGCTTCAGCGGAATATCGTGTCGCTCAGCGACAAGCTCTCCCTCAGGCGTACACATCAGCTTGATCTCATAGTCGATATCGGGACGCAAAAGGAGTGAGGTCAAAGAATGCGCCTCCCCCTCTCCTTGAGGATGGCAGACAACGTGAAGGGTTTGATCAACTTTTAAATCCTTCGGATTAAAAACCTTTGACAGTGCGTCCGTTGCCTCTTGCGCCTGCGCCGCAGAAATAGGAAGGGTATTCAACACTGTCCCAAACGTATCCCCCCCTTTAACAACAATCGTTTCTTTCCGAGGCTGTTTTTTGGGAGGTACGGCATGAGGCGTCGGCTTGGGAACAGGAGATTTCCGAAAGTAAGAAGGGGTCTTATACAACACATAAAATAGAAATCCACAGGACAGAAAAAAGCAAACAATCGTTATAATAAATTTAACAGAATATTGCCGCATTGACCCAGTGAGTTTTCTTGAGATTGTCTCATTATTGGAGCGTTTTTAGATCTCAAAGTCAAGTAGAATCGTGTTTATCACTCGCAACACTGTGTCATCCCCGGCCTCGGCTGGCGTAGCCGGGTCAACAAGTCCTAAAGACATTTGCGTATGAAGGATTTGTAAGTTGAGGGCGACACGGAGAGTCGTACAAAAAAGTCAAAACTTGATGCACACACAATTTATCTAAAATTATTCTTAATACCTAAAGGAAGACACAAAAAAAAGGGCCCCCAAAATGCGGGAGCCCCTTCTTTAAAAAACAGTTTCAGAGTCGATAGTTATTTGAGTCTGAGCCTGAATCCACACCTCCACCTGTGCTCTTCTCGGCTTCTGCCTCTATCTCACATGCTTGCTGAGATATTATTCCCAATGACGTTCTCTCTGTTCTCTCATAAAATCGTTCCAAGCTTTTTTATAAGCTTTGTCTGCCTCTACTACTCTCTCCTCTTCTGACTTGCCTTGTGCAATCAGAAGTTGGTCTATTGTGTAACTAGCAGCGCGAGCAGCCTCCATAGCTGCGCTCTTCATAGCGGCTTGTTGCTTCTCTTTTTCTTCTTTCTGAGCTTCTCGCTCTTTCTGAGCTTCTTCTGCCTCTTTCTCTGCTTTTTTCTCAGCCATTTTTGCCAGAGCTCTCTTAGTCTTTTCTTCAGCTACTTTCCATTCACCTGGTTTCCAACCTACTGTCGAGGGCTGGTCTGTCTCACTCACGGAGTTACTGGCCAAGAGAGGAAACGCGGAGCCAACAAGCACACTTAAGGTAAGGGCTGAAAAAAGAGATTTCTGTGTCATTCTATACATCCTTTTAAAAAAGCACCTCTCTCATTGAGAGGGGATCATTACTAACAAGAGCAGCGTAGCATTTAAAGATTAACATTTAAAGATTAACATATAGTGAAACTCTACGGGCCTAGGCCCGTAGTATCTTGTGCTTCTTCGCCGGGTTTCACCCGCCGAAGCGTATCCTCCTCTCGCCACGGCGTAGCCTTTGGCGTAGCCGGGTCGCTGGCGGATACCCGCGAACCCCGAGCCAAGGCTGCGGAGGCGGGTAAAAAGCCCCTCTCACTCCTCCCGTCTCCTCTCTGATTTCTTGTAATATCCATAGAGAACTTGGTAGGAGAGTTGCGGGTCTTGGTCATAAGCCTGCATCACTGCCCGTAAGGTCGTGGGGGGCAACGGTTTATAGCCTGGATGGCCAAGATGACACCCCGTCCCCTTCCAAGTGCGCAAAAAAGCAAGCGCATTAAGGGGAGTTAGCGTGACCCACTCTTCCTCAACAGACCGATCCCCTGTGAGGGGAAACCAATCCTTGAACTGTCCAAAAGAAGGGAAATCCAAAAGCCCACAGGGGGCCTCCGCTAGATGGTGAGCTGTGCGCCATTCATGACAAGAATTATTCCCTAAAGTCGTCAGGTACAACTCCCCCCCTGGTTTTAAAGATCCCACCAAACGCGAAATCGCTCGCTTCGGATCCTGAAACCAAGGCAGGACAAAATTCCCAACAATCAGATCAAAGGAGGCGGAAAAACAAAGTTGCTCCCCATCCACAACAAGCGGCACAACATGAGAGTGATCCACTTTGTGCAACGCAACATCGAGAAGCGTCGGCGAAACATCTGTCAGCACATAAAAATCTGACCGATCAACAAGCTGGGTACTGAGGAGCCCGGTCCCGCATCCGACCTCCAGGACACACCCCAAAGACCCAGAAGGATGCTGAGACAAGATCCGCCCCGCAAGCCGTCGGGCCCCAAAGGCTTGTACCCGGGCATGATCATCATAGGATTTGGCAGCACCTGAGAAGGCATGAATAACTTGGCTGAGACGACTCATGATCGGGGCTCAAGAATCATCATAAAACAAATCCTTTCTTATCTGTTGGACCCTTAACGTACCCCAAAAGAGATAAAAATGTCATGTCAATTCTTCCTCCCCTACCGCGCCCGCCAGGCGCTCACAATATGCTGGGGCCACCGCCAAGGAGCGATAAGGATGACGTCAAAGCGGATGCTGGGTTGATCAGGGCGCCCTGAAAGATAATAGGTGAGAGCCCGTTCAATGCGGCGTTCTTGAGTGAGCGTAAGCGAAAAAGCAGCTTCTGCAAAGGTATCACGCGCTTTGACTTCGATGGCCACAAAGGTATTGCCTTTTTGGGCGAGAATATCGATTTCCCCCAAGGGGGTTTTGAGGCGCCGTTTCAGGATGTGGTAGCCTTTTACCCGGAGATAAAGAGCAGCGAAATCCTCAGCTTTCTGACCCCTCAGGTAGGCTTGTTGTTTTTGCTTTAAGGTTGAGCGCATGGTGATAAACCTCCCTTTTTGGTACACCTAAAGCCTGGGCCACAAGGCTTGCAGCCTCTTTCACTGAATAGGTTTCAAGCGCTTTTTGCAAGTGCTTTGCGATGTCATCTTCAGAAGGGGCGAGGGTTTCGGTGACGCCCTCAATAACCACCACGACTTCTCCTCGCGCAGGGGTCGCCGTGTAGTGTTCTTCCAGAGAGGAGAGCGGTCCTCGTTCCACAGACTCAAAAAGCTTCGTCATTTCCCGGCAGACAGCCCCTTGGCGATCCCCCAGAACCTCGCGCGCATCCTTCAAAAAAGCCGTAAGACGTTTGGGAG
>Ga0207148_1017_pt1 | contig 46070 bp, 45 predicted proteins | sample Alteio_BWMinHeat_34_FD_153558 | JGI IMG/M metagenome (GOLD analysis project Ga0207148, IMG submission 153558) | Enriched cells from forest soil in Barre Woods Harvard Forest LTER site, Petersham, Massachusetts, United States -... | ecosystem: Environmental > Terrestrial > Soil > Temperate forest >... | reverse complement strand
GACGATAAGCGTCATTCCAAAAAAAATACTGATTTCTTGATATAAACGACGATTGGCTGAATGTTTTTCTTGAAATTCGTAAGGCCTCTGGCGATTTCAACCGCAAGAGTTTGAATCTCCATCACGCGATCAACATCACCGATGAATTTATGGAAGCCGTGCGTCATGATACAGAATTTGGGCTCCGGAGTCCAAAAGATGATCGAGTCGTTCGGATGGTCAATGCACGTCAATTGTTCCAAAAAATTGTTGAGACCCGTTTGCAAACCGGGGAGCCCTACCTGATATTTATTGATACGGTCAACAAAGCGATGTCCAAGCATCAACGGGAATTAGGGTTAAAAGTACGCATGTCAAACCTCTGCAGCGAAATCCTTCTGCCTTCTGGTCCTGACCATCACGGAAAGGATCGGACGGCCGTGTGCTGTTTATCCTCCCTCAATGCAGAAACATGGGATGAGTGGTGTACGGATCCTCTGATTGTGGAAGATGTGCTGCGCTTCCTCGATAACGTGCTTCAGGAGTTCATTGATACAGCCCCGAATGGAATGGCACGGGCCAAGTATGCCGCGATGCGTGAACGCTCAATAGGACTGGGACTGATGGGCTTTCATTCGTTCCTTCAGCGGAAAGCCATTCCCTTTGAGAGCGCCCTGGCGAAATCATGGAACCTGAAGTTATTCCGTCATATCCGCCGTGCAGCGGATGCGGCTTCTGTCTCCCTGGCTGAGGAGAGGGGAGCGTGTCCTGACGCGCAGGAGCGGGGCATTAAAGCCCGCTTCAGCCACAAGTTGGCGATCGCCCCCACAGCCAGCATTAGCATTATCTGTGGAGGAACGTCAGCCTGTATCGAGCCTATTCCTGCGAACATCTACAATCATAAAACCCTCTCCGGAAATTATGCGGTTAAGAACCCTTCCTTAGAAAAATTGCTTACATCAAAGGGGTTGAATACGGACCTTATCTGGCAATCAATTGTGGAGCGGGAAGGATCTGTTCAACATTTAGCTGAGCTCTCTCAAGAAGAAAAAGATATCTTCAAAACGGCTTTTGAGATTGATCAACGGTGGGTGATTGAGTTGGCAGCGGACCGGGCTCCCTTCGTCTGCCAGGGACAATCCATCAACATCTTCCTCCCCGCTGATGCCAACAAATGGGATTTGTTGATGCTCCATTGGACGGCCTGGGAGAAGGGCGTAAAAAGCCTTTATTACTGTCGCTCTAAATCGATTCAGCGAGCTGAGTATGCGGGAGGAGAGGGCAAAGAAACAAAGGAACTCAAGATGGAACGAACGGATTATGAGGAGTGCCTTTCATGTCAATAAATTACGCCACTCAAAACCCTTTGGATATCCAAGATAAAGGTCTCATCGGGCTTCTGGATACCACGGGTTCTTACAATGTAGAGCGCTATCCATGGGCCTATTCTGCTTGGAAGCGCCAACAGCAAATCCATTGGATGGGTGAAGAAGTGCCGCTGGGTGAAGATATTAAAGATTGGGGAAGTACACACATTACGGACAGTGAGCGCAATTTGCTCAGTCAGATTTTTCGCTTCTTTACTCAGTCGGATATTGAGGTCACCGAGAATTATTTCAAACGCTATATCCCTATTTTTCAACCGCTCGAAGTCCAGATGATGATGGCAGCCTTTACCAACATGGAAACAGTTCATATTGATGCCTACGCCTTATTACTTACAACTATTGGCATGCCAAAAACTGAATTCCAGGCTTTCCGAGCGTATGGGTCGATGCGGGCCAAGGCTGATTATATGCATAGCTTTGGGACGGGTACCTGTGCAGATGTGGCGCGCACACTTGCGATGTTTGGCGCCTTCACTGAGGGAATGTCCCTCTTTGCCAGCTTTGCCATGCTCATGAACTTCCCCCGCTTTAATAAAATGAAAGGCATGGGGCAAATTGTGACATGGTCTGTGCGGGACGAATCTCTACATTGTGAATCAATTATTCGTTTGTATCACGAATGGGAACATGAAACGGGGTCAGTCACAAAAGCAGTGGCGGATGATATTGTCGATGTGGGCAAGACAATGGTCAATCTTGAAGATAAATTTGTTGAGCTTGCTTTTGAGTTAGGGGGGATAGAAGGCATGATGGCCCAGGATATTCAATCTTATATCCGTTATATTGCAGACTGGCGATTGACACAACTTAAACTCACGCCTTGTTATGGTTATTTTACAGGGACAGCGGGCGACTATAAACAAACGAAAGAGCACCCCCTTCCTTGGCTCACGGCCATGCTCAATGGGGTTGAGCATGCCAATTTTTTTGAGGCCCGCGCAACAGAATATTCCAAAGCTGCCACAAAAGGGGATTGGCATGGCGAGGGTGGCGTATGGGCAGCATTTGACGGCTTAGATAAAGGCGGCAACAGAAAGGCAGCGCAGATGTAAAAAAATCTAGTAATTATACAAATATCTCTTTGTAAATGCTTGCTTTTTTCCTGGTATTTTTTTTCGTTGACAGTCAAAGTAGTTTTTGCCACAGTCAGCCAGGTGATGCTTGGCTGATTTTGTTGATATAACGCAAAACATGTCAGTATAGGTGGACAGTCTAGTAAGACGGAAGAAGGAAGATAAAACTACCTTTGTAACTCCACTTACGTTGTATAGATTCATTTATGCTGCTTTTGAGTGAGCTCTTACAAATGAAAAAATCTAAACAGTGTCCCTTTGAGACGCCATCAGACAATCACAGAAGATTTAAATTAAGCGTTTGTCTTGAAAAAATACTGGGGGGGGAAGTTATAAATCTGTCTAAAGGATGCGACTGCAGCCTCTTTCTTCAGCATCTTCATGAACCAAACGAACTAAAAAAAATTATACGAGAAATGCTTCCAGAAGCGATAGACGTTACTATAAACGGACCGTTTGAAGACAGAATATTTTTGATTCAGTATCCAGAATATCTAAATGTTTTTTCTCTTAATTCTGACCTTTGCGATAACCCTTTCATTATAACATATGCGCAAGAAATCATACTCTCTACGCCGGAAAAAATGCTGTCGAGAGCTCAATTTTCACCTACCCTTCTAGAAAGGCTCAAATTACCAAAGGTAAAGTTAGTAGCGCTTTATCATCCAGAGAATTTTCCTTTGCCTAGATTTTCTTTAGGGATTTCTGATATTGCAAGAGCAGTTCGTGAAGAATACAAGGGACAGGTAACCCTTAGTGATATGCAATTGGATAAGTCTGTTAATGACATCTTTGAGGAAGTTCAAAATGAATTGGCAGATATCATCGGTATTTCAGTCACCTTTGGCCAACAAGATGTTCTCGAACAACTCCTAGATCTCATTGCGACAATAAAGAACTACGCTCCCCTTATCGTTATTGGTGGAAGCTTGGCCGCCTTAAATGCAAAACATCTTGTCTCAACGTATCCCAACCTTATAGTAGGCTTGGGGGATGGAGAATCAATATTTCCAGATATTATTTCATACTGGCATGGAGATAAACCTATCTCAGAAATAAGCAATATTATGTTTCTTTCTGAACACAATGAACCAATTAAAACAGCACGAACAGTGTTGCCCTCAATTACTGCAGGTATACCTGAACTTGACCTGTTAGCTTCTACTCTGAGCAGCAGAGGTGTTATGCAGTTGGAATCGACGCGTGGGTGTAGTTATGCTTGTTCGTTCTGTCCTAGGGCGCATAAAGGAATTTGGAGCCCCCAATCAATAAATTTATTTGAGAAAATTCTTCCTGAAATAGCTTCTATTTTTCAGAATCACCCAGAGATTTCAAAGAAAATTTTTCTAGTAGATGAAGAATTTGTTGGGTACAAGGTGGAGGATGAAACAAATACCCGCATATTAAATGTGTGCAATACATTAAAAAATCACGGATTTACGTTTGAAACCAGCGCGCGAGTAGATCAAGTTTACAGAAGAAACAAAGATAAAGAGTGGCATGTTAAACGAATGAAACTATGGAATTTTCTTGTTGCAAATGGCCTGGATAGAGTGTTGTACGGCGTGGAATCAGGGGTTGATACAATATTAGAGCGTTTTAACAAAAAAACAACTAAACTTCAAAACGAAAATGCGATACGAATTCTCTCTGCTTCCTCTATTCCTGTGCGATTAACGTACATTACCTTTGATCCCCTCATGTCAATGGAAGAGCTTCTTGAATCATTCGAATTTCAAGGAAGAAAAGATCTTATCCTAAATCCACTAAAAGAAATGCCTGAGGATGAGTTGTTTGATGGAGTGCATAGTACAGACTTTATAGAAAAACATTCAGCCAATCGTCGTTTATATCAAGAAATCAGCTATTTACTTGTTTCTATGGAATGTCTCATTGGTTCAAAATATCTATCCAAAGTAGACGAAGCTGGTTTAGCTCGTGAATTTAATTACTCCATGGGGAAAAGGAATGCTGATTACCTTGATAAACGGATAGGATTGATGAGTTATAATTCTCAGCTATGGGTAGATCGGAATTTTTCATTAGATTATACAATTAAAAGCGTCGAAAAAATTGCTCCAAAAGAAAAAAGAAAAGAAATTCGCGAGCTTCGAAATGTTGTTAAGGATTTTGCATATGGTTTACTGTCTCAATTTCTTGCTATCGTAACGAAGAACTATTCTCTTGTTCCACCTGATCTTGTCCCAGATATTTCTCACCTTAGAGACATAGAGAAAAATTTTGACTATTCTATGAACAACATGGAACACAATCAAAAATTATTTGAAAAAATTATGGACGTACAATTTGATAATTTATGCAATTTCTTTACTGATAGATATAATGAGGTGCGCGTGACTTTCAGCGAAAAAGATAAGTTGAAAATGGATTGTATTATTAATGAATGGCAAGGTAAATCTCAATGGCGCCTCATCAATGCAGCTTAAGATATGGCGCGACCATTCTGTTTGTCCGTAGCGAGAAATAGGCACTGATTTAATGGCCCATACAAAATGTATAATAGAAAAGCATGACTCCTCAGAGCATTTCAGTTATGTATAAATGGAAATGTTTTTTGAATTTTTCTTTGTTCACCCTCACTAGCTTGTCTTTCATAGATGCTCAATGCCTTCCTGATGATACTACAGAAACGCGAGTCACTAAGGCTAAGGCAATTTTTAGCACTACATCAGACGAATTAAGCAAAAGGGCTTTCCCCATATCAACGGCTGCTATTGTAGATAGAATTGTCTTTCACCCCATTGAATCAGTAATTACAATACAGCAATCACATGTTCACAAAAATTATAGCAAACTAAATTTTTGTGAAGGTGCTTCTGTATTATACAAAAATGGAGGGTTAAGTGCTTTTTACAAAGGATTTGCATGGCCTATGCTGAATGCCATCCCTAATAGGTTTCTTGTGTTTGGTACGTATTATGCGGCGAGACGCCATTTAGAGAGTTATTCGCTTAATGAAAAACATATTTATAGTGGCGTGCTAGCATCTATCGTAAAAGCAATTTCTTCCTGCCCTTCTGAAGCAGAAAGAACACGTCAAGTGTGCGGGATACATGTTACTAACAGGTTTTCTCCTCAGAGTCTCTTTAAGGGACTTCTCCCGCTTTCAATTAAACATATCAGTGCATTAGCTCCTTCTTTGGCTGGCACTGATATTCTCATCCATAGATATCAATCTATCAAAGAATCAGCATTGGGTCCTTTTGTTATTGCAAGCGCTATCTCCTTTGTTTTTCAAACAATCTCTACCCCTGCAGATATGCTTAAAACGAGAGTTATGGAGGATTATACAGGAAAAACTTTTAGGACACACCTAACGCAATTAAAAAGGGATAAAAATTTAATATTTAGGACTTTTTGGTCTCGAGCATTCCGTTCAAGCGGAGGAGCTGGTCTTACAATTGGAATTATCCATCTTAGTCAATCCTTAATGGGTCATGATGAATAAGCAAAGATGGCAGGAAGCCCCCTATTTTTTTATACAATTCAACGCCCTTAATATGCTTAAGCTTTTTTAATATGGGATCCCCGCGCCGTACTAAGATATGCATGGAATCTAAATTTTTTGGCGTTGATTAATTTCGTGGATTGCAATGTAAAAAGTTGAGAGGACGATAAGCGTCATTCCAAAAAAAATACTGATTTTTGGCGACTCACGGAATATTAGTCCCCCGCAAATTCCTGAAAAAATAAACTCAGTATAGCGAAATGGTTGCAGGGAAGAAATTTCTGCCGATGAAAAGGCGGATAATAGGCAAAATAAAATTAACATACTCCCTCCACTTAAGAGTAAAAGAAAAAAGCACTCCTCAAAAGTAGGTGTAATCCACATTAAGAGGGTCGGAACAACTCCTAATATGGCTGTACCAATAGCAGAATAAAATAACATAGATAACAAATCCTCGTTCTCAATTAACAGCTTTTTGTTTATAATATCGAGAAGAGCAAAAAGAATTGTTGAGCCCAGAAGGGAGACGGTCATAGAGTTAAAATTATCCTTTATTGGATATAGGCTGATTGCAACACCAACAAATCCTAAAAAAGTTGCCGCAGACCGTTGCCAGCTACAATATTCTCCTAAAAAAATGGCAGCTAATGGAAGTATAAAAAGAGGTGTCGTGAAACTTATTACGGTAGACAGCGTTAATGGAAGAAAAATAACCCCATAACTCCATGCAGTCATTGCCAAAATAAGTAAAAAAGATCGTATAATGTGAACGGTAAGGTAATTTGTACCAAATGTCTTTTTGCCTCGAATCATAAAAAAAGGCCACAGCAGTAACGCACCAAAAAAAAACCGAAAAAAAGAAATCTCTATTGCCGGCAAGCGGCCGCCTAGGTATTTAGTGAGAACATCGTTGAGGCTGCTCACAACACACGCTGCAATCATCCAGAAAACCCCTCGATGATAGCCTTTTAAGGTAAACCATGAATCCATATCTGCTCAAGGCTAGCTCTGCTAAAAAACCGTCCTTTCGAGACTAATCCAATTAACACATTCGTCAAGAGATAATATAGTATTTCTAAGATTTTAGCGGAGATGATTTCTGATGTTTTTGTTATAAGCGAAAACATCTCTCCTAGGCAGATGCACTGACCGCTATAAAAAGTGATCGGTGCATCTTATTGTTTAGATAAGTTTTAGGTCTACTTCAATGTTGACTCTGCCTCTCCTAGGAGATGAAGTTCCCATTCAGTTTGAGAGGGCTCACAGGCACTCTACTCTTTTTCAGTCCCCTTTTGAGACTTAAGGCTCAATCGTGCTCTTTCTTCTGCTGCGAACTGCTCCCTATCTTCTTTGAGAGGGTATTTTCCACTTCTATAAACTTTAAAATCCCTCTGTCTCCAGGTAAGGTCCACATATCCGGTTGAGAGTTCCTGAAGACCGATTTCTTCAGGTATATATCCTTTCATTTCTTTGTTGATTGAATCCAAGTTATCTTTTCTAGAAGCTAGAAATTCAATCTCCAAAAAATCCCCTAATCCCCTAACGTCATCCCAGCACAGCGTAAATTTTCCTCCTTTATAAGTTTTTCTGTTCTTTTCAATCACAACTGATTCTATTAAGTTGTTTCTATTCATTAAATCTTTTAGGTCGGCTCTTTCAACCTTGGCTAAGCCCAAAAAAGTTAATAAGTCATTGAGCCTTTCTTGATCTTCCTCTATCAGCGGTATCGCAAAAGTATATTCACTACAATGGGTACGTTTTTCTGTTCGGCTGTTTTGTAGAAAATCCTCTTCATTAAATTTAACGTCAAGCTTTCTATTATTTCTTAGGCGTACATATACACCTTTCTGATAGAGATCTGCTGATGGGGTATCAAGATATATATCCGTCTGTGTTTTTAATGAAACAAACTTTTGTTTTTTTAAAAACTCTTCAAGATTTTGTTTGTCAGAGACACTATATCTATGCTCAACTTCTATCACCTCTCCGGGAGATCCCCCGGCACACTCACTACTATTTGATGCAATACAAGTGGCAATACCCGCACCAGCAATAAGGGGGTAGATGAGTCTATAATTATAAGGGTAAGGAGTTGCGGGTGTCAGTTTGCGCAACAGAAAAGGTGATCCCGCAAATCCTCTTCTAAATGCAGGCGAATATGGTTCATTGCAAATTTTCTGTCTGGAGCTTGAAGCTTTACTTGCTTTGACTCTTTGACTGAAAAGGGAGCTCTCCACTTTAATGGCTCGAGAGATGTGAGGCTTTGCACGTGAAAATAATTCTCGACAGTGACTCAGTCCAGCTGCCTGTGCATCTGAATGCAATAATATAAATGCTCCAAAATATAAAAGAAAGCCACGTAGTTTAAACGTAGAAGGGAAAGATTTTCTCATTTGAACGCACTCCACTGAGCTGTTAGATTTGATAATACGGTAGGGCGAGAGATACCGTCCGAATAAAAATCTTGATTAGCAATATTCATACCTATGTGTTCTGTTTATGGCAACAAAAAAATTGTTTAAATAAGTAAAATTTTTAAACTTTTTCTTGTTGTCACAGCAATTCTGAATTATTATTCCTGCATGCCTTATCCCAGGATTAATTTGATCCATAATGAAAGAGATGGCCTCATGGCCAACCTTTCTACTCACCCTTAAATAAATGACTTACGCACTACAGGCGACAGGCACGGGCGCTAATTGCATTGCTCTGACTAACAATTTATCTCTAAATCTTTCTATGTTTGGATCGGATTGGTTTGAAGAGGGAATATTGTGTATATCAAACCATTGTACCGATCTATATTCTTCTTCACAGAAGGCAATAGGGATTTTGCTATCTCCCTGAAGAAGGTACCATAATGATACGTCCTGATGCAGGATGCCTTTTTCATTGATTGGCGCTACTGTTATAAAAAAAGGCTCTGAGGAAAAAAAATCAGGATCCATCCGTAACTCTTCGCGACACTCTCTCTTTACTGTATCTAGGGGTAGCTCATCTGGCTCAACATGCCCTCCCGAGGGCAGCCAGAGGTTTGCTTTTTTATGTTCTCCGAGTAATATTTTCATATGTATAAAATCAATAAGAACGAAATAACTTACCAAGTGTATGTTTGGGATGTTGGGTTTTTGAATTCTACACAAATCTGCTCCTGATAGGATCCAATCAGTAACAAATTGAATGTGATTTTTTTCTAAATCATCCCACGGTTGAATATTTTGTATTTGTGATAGAATTTCATTCCTCATGACCGATATTCCTCTTTTGTTCTTTCATTGCAGATCATTCGTAGCTCAGGATGCATCCTATAATATTGCTTTCCCTGCTCTCTTTTTTGCGCGCACATGAATGGTAAATTATTGTTTTTAACAGCATGCCTCAGAGCGTCTGTAATTAAACGCGCTTGCAAGTATTTTGTTTTATCTTTCACATCGCCCCAATGTTCATTTTCTATTTTTTCTACTCTGATTATGGGGCCTGTGTCTATCCCTTTGTCAACAAAATGTAGAGAGCATCCCAATATATCATTATGAAATACTGCCCATGCGATGGCGTCCATTCCTCTATATAGAGGGAGTATGCCGTTGTGTGCATTGATAAATTTTGCGTCAACGGATGAAAGCGTTGCTTGCGAGATAACCCCCATGCTTACAAGAACTACTAAATCAGGTTGCAGACGCTGTAACAATTCACGCCCCTCAATAGAATTTATTGAATCTAGCGTGCATATATTGATATTATGTACATTTTTGAAATTAAAATTTTTAGGTTGAGTGCGCAATTTTCTTAATGATAACGACCAACTTGGATACCATGGTTGAGCATAAATATCGGTAGGCGTGGCGTTAGAATCATTTATTAATATTATTGTTTTTGGGTAAATATTAGCTTTCTTCATCTCGTCCCATAATGGAGGGAATGTAGAAGAATGCGCCGATACGAGAAGTATTATATTAGGGGATGTGCGCGATATAGGTAAGTACGCTTCAGCGGTATTCGTAGCGTGGGGCGTAATTCTTTTTCCATAAATCCATTTTTTGGACTTAATGTGCTGTATATGAGCATAAGCGACACATAAGCATAAGATATCTAAAAATAACAACTGCTTATTTTGTGTGTTTAATCTAGCGAAGAATCCCAGGAGCTTCAGAGCTCCATTGAAATATCTAACATCATCTAAAATACATGCGAGCTGGGTCCAAGAGAGAATTAAATAAGGAATAATAAGCTGTTCCTGCAGACTATCTTTCTCCTGAAATATGATAGATGTCTCAGGATGCCGGCGTCCAATATTCACTTCAAAATTATTCAATAATTTTTCATGCATATCTAGAAATTCTTCCGGCATCTTTTTGTTTTTATCTTCTGCGTCACCACACAGCAAAGCATGAAGCAGCTCCATGTATACTGGCTTAGATAAGATTTCTTTTTCTGAACGAGAGGGAGGTATTTTTTGTTTTTTACGCAGGGATGATAAAAAAACGTCTTCGCCGTAAAATTCACGATAGTAGTGGCTATGTTTTATAATAGCGTCTTCATCGTTTTTTTTAATCAGGGTTTTTATGTGAGACTGCAGTGGATTTTTTAACACGTTCAAAACATGTATCAATTTTCTATTTGTTGAATATTTTTTGTTTAAACATGTGGCATATTTAATGAGAAGAATTTTTTTTATATCGTCCTCACTGATGCATACTTCTTCTTCACCTATGAAGTTTTCTAAAAATTCTGCGAATGTTTCCTTGAGTAAAGGTAAGCGAAACAATCCTTGTTTAGATAATTTTTTTAAATATATGGCATTTAAAAAAAGAACACATCTGGAGGCTAATTCAAATGTATCAGTCTCGTTAAGAGATGAGTACAATATCTCCTTTTTTTTACGTATTTCTTTTTTGAAATCAATAAAATTAAAAAAATTTGTTGGATCTGCGCTTAAACTCATTTTATACGTTTGAAGATACCTCGGCTATACAGTGAGCATAAGCGTCGACGATGTCTTCATCTCCCGGGTAACCCCATAGAGGACATTTAATTATTGATTTATCAAATATCTCGGCTCCTGGAAACGTCGTATCTTTCCAAATCGGTACGTCTTTATACTCACTATCAAACTTCAAGAAACCTTCATGGTTGAATAAAGGTTCTTTATGCAGGACGCTGGTAGAACCAGGAACATCTATTTCATATGCACCTGCCTGATGGAATAGGCTCAACACTTCTTCCCTGCTATATGCACTTTTATCGCTATCGAATCTCAAACCCAAGACATATAAACCGTGTTCGCCTTTTATTGGATCAATAAGAATGGGCTGCAAAGCAGAATCCTTTTTAATGCCTTTTGTTAGCGTTATTAGATTCCTCCTGCGGCGACTTTCTATATCTTTGACTGCATTGAGCTGGTTTACACCTAACGCCATAGCAAGAGGATGGGCCCTGTGCTTTAATCCCATGCCGGTTAACGCATACTTATAATAAGGTTTTTGCGGATCTATTTCTCTTTGGCAACGAAAATTATAATGCCCAAAAAGCAAAGCTTTTTCTTTCATAGCGTCATTGTCAGTAATTAAGATCCCCCCTTCTCCAGATGTAATCGCTTTTTGATTTAGGCTAAATGCCCCCATGTCTCCAAACGTCCCAACAGATTTTCCTTCCCATTTTGCAAAGTGAGCATGAGCACAATCTTCAAATAAATATAATGAATGTTTTTCACACAATTTTTTGATAGAGGATATATCGCAAGGAATGCCCCACATATGCGCCACGATCACTGCTTTAGTTTTATGCGATATTTTACTCTCCATATCTTTGATGCTGATATTTCCTGTATATGGGTCGCTATCGCAAAATATAGGTGTTATCCCTTCATATACAAAAGGCGTAATGGTTGCGAAGAAGGTGTATACAGGGCATAAAATCTCATCCCCGGGCTGCAGACCGGCGGCAATGCACATCGCATGAATAGCGCTTGTTCCTGAACTAAATGTCACTGCATGTTTTGCGCCTATAAAATTAGCAAACTTATTTTCAAATTCTCCGATAATACCCGAATTATCCCTGATAGAAAGAGAAGTGTGGAGTTGGTGAATAATATTGTTTTCGAGTTCCTTGTCCACATAAGGCCATGTGTAATGAGGCTTTGGGAAGTCGATCGGCTGTGTAATCTCCTGCATAGACGATGCAGAAAGCTTTGCAGTGAGAGTCATGTCATTAATCTCCTATGATTATCAGATGTTTTTGTCTTAAAAAGTCTATGGTATCTTGCAGTTGGGTATAAGAAAAAGAGGTAGGGAGGTTGGAGTCACCAAAAAAAAATATATTGTTTTTTTCTGTGTCGATATTAAACCATTTCTCTTTCATGTAAGGACCCCTCAGTGATAATGAGACGGTTTCAGGAACAACTTCTGTCACATGAATGGCGTCATGATTAATGCTGTAGAGAGAATTCTCCCTCACATCATGAGAGAGCAAGATCGATAAATCTTCAATTTTTAGAAGTTCATTGATATCTTTTTTTGTAGATAACAAAGTGTGCCTATAAGATCCATTGAGCACCATAGTAGAAAAAGATAATCGATGATCATGGGGTTTATCGATAACCCCTTCTTTAAAAATATGTAGCCTTAACTCCGTCCCTGTTAGGACGTCCTTATATAGGATTAGTTTCTTTAAAAGAGGGTTTTCCCCACTTAGACTTAAGAGGTCTCTGTTTGCTAATAAATTTTTTGTTAGAGAAGATAAAATTTCTTGTCGGCTTGCGAGAGTAACAAGAAAGTTTTCGATGTGCGCGTTAAATTTATGAAATTGAGACCAATCCAGCTGAGCGATGCGGGAAAAATCTTCATAAAACTTTTCTAATAGATGCATATTGACTCTTTCTTATTGAAACCTTCTCTGCGGTTGCATCTTAATAACATTATTATTTATGAGGATATCTCTTAATTTTTTTGCTTGTTCTTCAGGAGAAGAAAATTCTTGTCGAAATTTGATGACTTTAATATGTTTCCTTCTCGCTATGTCCTCCACTGCCTCTTCTATAGCTTTGGCAATTCCGTAGCTTTTTAGAAAACACTCGTCGTTATCTGTTGTTCTGTTGCGCATCTTCAAAAACCTACGCCAGGTTTTGTAGTCAATTTCAAAGAGAACAATTACATCAGCATCAGGAATGGTATCTTTATCTAATTCCTTAATTGCCTTCACTGCAGGAAAATACGGATGTTCAGCAGACATTAGCCAATTGAATTCTTTTTTTCCGATGTACGAGTACATGATTTTATCAAAATATGAATCTAATAAAACTAGCTCGCCTTTTTTTCTTAACTTTTCTGCCTTAATAAAATTAGGCATCCTTAAACATCTAAAAGCCATAAGAATTGTAAATTGATCACAATGCTCGAGTTGCTTTAAAAAATCTGGAAGCTCAGATTCTTCAGGTTCTACAAAAAGATGTCCTCCAGTAAGCTTATGTAAGGCCTTAAAAGTGGAGCTCTTGCCAGCACCAGAAATACCAACCCCAGCAATCATTACGCCCCGTTTTGCCTCATGATTGTGTAGAGCCTCTGCTTCTGCAAATTGACAAATTGAAAACAATACAATTGGCGATAGAAAAATGTATTTTTTTATTATATTCATGTTTTTTCTGCCTCGTAATTAGAAATTTCTTCGTGTAACTCTGACATCACACCTTTTATAAAACCTACCTCTTCTTTTGTAAGCGGTTTGTTATGGGCTGCATGGTTCATTTCTACCTGCGATGGAGTTTTAAAACCGCACAGCGTAATAGAATCTTTATAATGATAGAGAGAGTATTGCACACATATTCTAATGAGCTCCCGAGGATCGCCACCATAGACACTCTGAATTTTCCCCATATATTTATTGAGGATTTTTATATAAGCAGCAGAGAACCATATCTTTCCTTGCCTTATATCTCTTTCGTCAAAAATTGGAGGAGTCATATGGTGATATTTTTGGAGCAATGCTCCTTGTTCAAAGGGCTTATTAAAGACCAGCCCTATCTGTTGTTGCTGGGCCCATTCAAAAAGATCAAATCGAGAAGAAAAATCTAAAGGGGTCAAAAGATTAAAATGCGTCTTAATGATATCTGGCTGAATACGAGCAGCTAAGTCCAAAAAACGATCTGTTTCTCCTTCAGTATCTTTACCCATCTTTTTATGAGGGGAATATTGGTGGCCAAATCTTAACCCTACAAATCTTATTTTTCCTTCCTCTTGGAATCTATGCATTGTTTCAATTGCTGAGTCTCTGTACTCGTTGTTTTCTCCAAAATAAATATTGTGAAAGTCGTAAATGTCAAGATAGTCTGTGTTGAGGTTAGACAGGCTGACTTCTATTTGATTACGCATATTGACGGGATGATAAGGATGGGAAGATGTTCCTCGATAATAGCCCACCTTGGAACCTATAATTAAAGTTTCTCGTGAAACTTGTTGCGTTAATAACCCGATCAGCCGTTCAGATTGACCCAATCCGTAAACATCTGCGGTATCAAAATACGTTACGCCTAAATCATATCCTAGATGCAAAGCTCTTAACGCCAGATCAGCATCTACCCCCTCCCAACCAATTCCCATACCCAAATTGCTTGCAAGGCCTCCTATGGGCCAACATCCCATACCTATGTCTGCTGTTTTTAGCCCAGTTTTTCCCAGAATTCGCGATTGCATAAATCAATCCGTTGTTGCTGTAGCTCCTCAATAATCAAACTGTTGCAAGTGCTAGGGCATGTTGCGCTTTCCTTATCGCTGGAATGGCCATAGCTCGCACAAAAGCTTTCTTAAAATCTCCCCCTAACCCGACGGTTATCATAAAGCAATCTGCAATGCAATGGAGAAGACATGATCAAATTTTCTGATCAGTCATATGTGAGAAATCCCTGTCTAGAAGGTCGTTTTTAGCTCTCTTCTTGTGAGCTTTCTTTGTTTCCTGCCATCCCATTTGATGGGGGGTATTCTTCTATTGCTCACTCCAGTTTAATGTTGATTTTAGTTCCGCACGGTCACATCGACAAATCTTTCTGCTTCACCTTAATGCGTTCTCTCTCCAGATGACGTCTTTTGTCTTCGAGTAACTGGCGAGTCTTGCGATCTTGTTGGAGTTGTTTCCGGGCGTTCCTCTTGTTTGAAGACTTTTTTGGGTTTTTAACAGAGTAGGGGAGTCGCTCCTCTCATTCCCCCTCTGTTCTACCGTTCCACTCTCTAGGGAATGAAACAGTGGAACAGGTTCAGAGTTTGCGGAACATCCAACGGAACATCGTTGGAACATTTTCTCTAAAAGCCTTGGCATGTCAGGTGTTAGAGAGGAACAAAGAGCGGAACACATGTGGAACAGAGGTCTTACAATCTGTTACACCTGCGTCTCAAAGTTCCTCTGCTTGTGGAACAAATTCTGAAGTTGTTTCCGGGGTTGAATCGAGCGCCTTTTGTTACGAGTTTGAGGAACGAGCCGCCATTATGGAATATGATGGAGGCCTCACACGAGAAGAGGCGGAGAGGAAGGCGAGGGAGGTAAGTTCTTAGGTCGCTCCCAAGCTTCATCCTCTGGCGTTCTGTCATCAGTGGTAATCATGGCGCCCCCTGTGGCTGCTTCAGATTACCACCCTGTTTTTATTGGACAAAGATAAACGAGACAGAAGGTAATGAGCAGGTTGACCACCCATTTGTCGACATGATTGAGGATTTCTAAATGTCCAAAAAACTTGTGTTTCTGAAGAGGTGTCTATATACACTGAGTTCAGTGTTCATAATATAATGCAAAATTCTCGTAATGAAAAAATTCATTCCATTTCTTCTTATCGCCACCCTCCCTCTGAGCTTCCCTGTTCTGGCAGCGGATGCGGATGCGAATCTCCCTAAAGTGTCCTCTCGTGCAGAACCTGCTGCCGCAGCCGGAGAAACAAAGGAGAGAAAAACAATTCTACGGTCCGGTGCAACCTTGGACATTCCTAGAGACGTGTAGGTGCGAGACATCATCCCAGGCCAGGCTATCAAGTTTGAAATGCCAGAGAAAGACTTTGATGTTTTTGTCATCGAAACCGAGGGGAAAGATCTGACTCAAGCCATCGCGGCCGCTTGGAAAACAGTGTTACCTTCTTTTAATACGAAAATTAATGACCCAGCAGTGCCATTTATAGATGATAATTTTGATGAGTGCGCTGAGCAAATCTATAAATCAGATGATGCCGCTTTTATTCTGGCATTTGCAAAACGCAAGAATGATAAGATCTGGGTGGTGATACTGTCAGGCTCACAAGATGCCCGTGAGAAAAGGAGTTCGCAGATCTCAAGTTGTATTGGGAGCCTCACCATCCCTGGCATGAAAAAGGAAGATCTTTCTCAAAGGCCCCTAAAATCAATTCGGGCCAACGAGGCTCAGTTGGGTCAGTTTATTACTCATGCCATGAGAGAGCTTCAGGTGCCCGGCTTGTCCATTGCCCTCGTTGAGGATGGAAAGATTGTATTCGAGAGAGGATACGGCGTTAAAAAATGGGGCGAACAAAATCCAGTCAATGAGCATACTCTTCTGAAAATTGGATCCATCTCAAAGTCCATGACGACGCTTCTCATGGCAAAATTGGTTGAAGAAGGAAGATTCGGTTGGCGTTCAAAAGCCCAAACCCTCTATCCTGCCTTTCGTGTGGGTGACGAGGCTTTGTCAAAATCTCTTGAGATGGAACAACTAGCAAGTGCAAGCACGGGGTTGCCACGAAAAGATGCAGCTCACGCTTTTAATTATAGGAACAAAACTATATTCCAACAACTTTCAGCCACAAAACCCACAACAAAGCCCAAGGAAACCTTTCAATACAACAATCAAATCGTAACAGCTGCGGGCTACATCGCAGCTCATACTGTTTATCCAGAAAAATCAATGGATCAAGCCTTCTGTGATGTCATGTCTGAAAAAGTGTTTCGCCCTATGGGGATGGCAAGAACAACTTTTATCCCTCAAGACAATTTTGCCTTTCCCCATTCTGAAACGATTGAGGGAGAGGTCACCTCTTTAACTCTCCAGGATGATGAAGAAACAGATTTTTCAAAGCCTGCGGGAGGTATTTGGTCGAGTGCCCATGATATGGGACTTTATGTCATCACTGAATTAAACGGTGGAGTGAATGCGCGCAGAGAAAGGGTTTTTGATGAACAAACCTTGAAACATAGGCGCACGCCCCAAGTAAACGTCGGCCATAATAGTAGCTATGGCTTAGGGTGGGCTATTGATGTTCAAAAGGGACTGACCCAAATTGGTCATGGCGGTAGAACGTCTGGTTTTGCCTCATTACTAGGTTTTTACCCTGAAAAGAAGTGTGGATTTGTCATGCTCACCAACGGATTAGGGGGGGATTCCTTAAATTGGGCCATTCGTCGAAAACTGCTTGAGCTTTGGTTTGATACGTCAGAAAAATCCTCTGAAACGCTAGCAGCCACCCTGCAGGAGCTTAAAAAAGGGATTGCTGAAAATAGGAAAAAATTATCCGCTCCGTATCCTGACTGGATCAGCCCTTTCTTAGGCAAGCATCACAATGAGGAATTGGGTTTCTTTGACATTACACAAGAGAAGGGAGGCTATTTTCTAGATGCCAACAGCGGTCTTTATAAAGCACGCTTGATGACTCATGAAGGGCACAAGGGGGAAACGACACTTGCTTGTGCGAATCCAGGGGGAATACGCTTGATTCCTATTGAGGTAAACTCGTTTAAGATCATGGAAGCGCAGCACAGTTACGAGTTCAAGAAAGTGGCAGAATGATGATACAGGGGCATTTTGACGCCTTCTGAAACATCATAATCTACGGTGCCTGCACCCAAGCGATCACATCTCCATCGGAGTTTGTGTAAGCGCGCTTGTCGAACATTTAGGATGTTCTCCAAGACAGATTTAAATTTATCATGCTCCCAAACCGTACGTTGTTTTTCTTTTTAGAAAAAAGATCACACGTTACCGGCTATCAGAAGAAATGGTATACTCGGCTAATTGCAACCTACACAGAGTGACGATCGCATGAGAGATACAGTTGACCTTAAGATTACCAAACTTAAGAAACGCAAAGAAAAGCTTCATGTGCAGCAAGCCTTGTCCTTCTTCAAAGAAGCCCAAGAGATTTTCCAGGAAGATTTTACCCCTTCACTCGTTCTTGACATTTTAAAGAAGAGTCGGCCTGAATCTGACCCCTGTCCAAAGGCTTCCTGGCACTTAATGAGATGGCGCGAGCAGAGGAGATATTGTTGCTGTTATGGAGTCACCAGAGAAGGCAGGCATTGGTACAATTGAGATCAACAGACGAAAAAAATTCTTGTAAAAAGGAAAAAATATTATGTCCACAACACCCCCAAACATTACAGAAAGCCTAGCCCGGAAGCTCATTGAAGAGCAATTCCCTGCCTGGGCTCATTTACCTATCAAGGCGGTCAAGTACGGCGGCGTGGACAATCGGACCTTTCATTTAGGGGATGAGATGTCCATAAGGCTGCCAAGTGCTGAAGGATATGTTCGACAGGTTCCCAAAGAGCACCAATGGCTGCCATTGCTTGCACCACGCTTACCCCTTCCGATTTCGCAACCTCTTGCACTGGGCGCGCCTTCCAAAGACTATCCCTGGAATTGGTCTGTCTATAAATGGCAGGAAGGCATAAGTGCTAATTCTATCGATCTGGATGAGGAGAGTCTTGAAATAATCGCACAGCAACTTGCGCATTTTTTGACCGAATTTCATAAATTTGACCCTGCCGGCGCTCCCACCCCTGGGCTTCATAACTGGTGGCGTGCGGCTCATACGTCCGTGTATAATGCTGACACAAGGGCACTCATCACAAAACTCTCCTCTCTCATTGATGCAGAAAGTGCGACCTCTCTCTGGGAGCGCGCCATCAGCACTCGATGGGAGAAAGAGTCCGTATGGGTTCATGGCGACGTGGCGAGTGGCAATATTCTCGTAAAGGATAACAAACTGGGTGCCGTCATCGATTTTGGCTGCATGGGGATTGGCGATCCTGCTTGTGACCTTACTATCGCTTGGACATTCTTTAAGAACAAAAGCAGAGAAGACTTTAAGAGCGGTGTTAACCTCGATCCTGACACATGGGCTCGTGCCCGTGGGTGGGCATTGTGGAAGGCCCTCTATGAACTTTCTGAACAGGACGACAAAACGAGTCTTAAAGCTCTTGAGCAGATGCGCATTCTCGAAGCTGTTTTAGAAGAAACTTGAGAGAAAATTTACCTGTCAATTTCTCTTGTACACTTTCCTTAAAAAAGTTATCATATGCACAAAATAACGAAATTCGTAATTCTGCACGTATGATAACTTTAGAAGACTACATCAAAGATCTGCAGGCTCAAGGCGAGAGTGCCTTTACGGCACAGGAAGCTGCAGCAACGCTAGAAATTTCTCAATCGGCCCTGAATGCCAGGGTTCATAGGCTTATGAAACAGGGGGAGCTGGTTGCGCCTGCGAAACACTTTTACGTACCGGTACCGCCGAAACATCGGTTTGCGGGGTGCATTCCTGCGGCTGATTTGGTTCCTCTTCTTATGAAGTACAAACAACAGCCTTATTATGTGGGGCTCCTCTCAGCTGCTTTGTATCATGGGGCGTCTCACCAAAAACCACAACGCTTTCAGGTTGTTGTTGATCGTCAAATGCGGGATGTGATTATCGGAAAGGTCTTCATTGAGTTTGTCTACAAAAAGACTTTTGTGGACCTTCCGTTACAAGATATCGTGGTAACGACAGGCTACCTAAAAGTCGCTTCACCTGAGTTGACAGCGATGGACCTGTTGCTCTACCCCGCACGTGTGGGGGGGCTCAATCACATTGCAACTGTTCTCAGTGAGCTCATCGAAACGCTTGATCCTGAAAAACTTATGGCGCTTATCCGAAAGGTAGACGGCAAAGCATGGGTCCAAAGGCTAGGGTGGATTTTGGAGAAGATCGAAACGACTGATGACGATCGTCAAAAGAGTGTCGTGAACATTCTTGAGAAATATATAGCGACCCAAAGTCTCTCTTATGTGCCCTTAGCCAGTGAGTTGCCCACGAAAGGGTGTACGCGCAATGGGAAATGGTTGATTATTGAGAACACAACGGTTGAGAGCGATTATGATTCCTGAGAATTTCATCCAACAATGGCGCGCCCAAGCACCGTGGCAAATGCTCAGTATGGTTGAACATGACCTTGTCATCAGCAGAGCCCTTGTTGACTTGTTTCAGAACAAACTGGTAGCGGAGTCTCTGGTTTTTCGGGGAGGAACCGCCCTCAACAAGCTCTATCTCAATCCCCCTGCAAGATATTCAGAGGACATTGACTTGGTACAAATGGAACCGACCCCCATCGGCCCCGTCCTGGATGCGATTCGTGACTCCTTATCGTGGTTGGGAGAACCCAAACGCAAGCTTACCGAACGTTCTGCAAAACTCATCTACAAATATACGACGTTTGAGGGAGAGCCCGCGAAGCTAAAGATTGAGATCAACACCACGGAACACTTCCACGTCCATCCTCTCCAGTCATTTCCCTTTGAGGTTATCTCAGAGTGGTATGAAGGACATGGAGACGTTAAAACTTATACTTTAGAAGAGTTGATGGCGACGAAGCTCAAAGCTCTCTACCAGCGACGCAAAGGGCGCGACCTCTTTGATTGGTGGCATATGCTGACGCAAGAATTGGTGGATATATCAACAACCCTCTCTCTTTTTGAGAAATACTGTCAACATGAAGGGGAGACAGTCACAAGAGCTCTTTTTGAAAAAAATATGACGTTAAAACGCACTCATAAGGATTTTTGCTTGGATATGCATCCTCTTTTGCCCGTTGATTTTCCTTGGGATTTTGAGGAAGCTTATGATCTCGTTTTAAGGGACCTTATTCCCCGCCTCCCTGGTGAGCCTTGGAAGGGGGAGAAAATTTTATGAAAAGGCATGGGTTGTAAGGATGACTAATTCTTGCAACGAATACGATTCTCCGGAAGTTTATGAGGCTGAGTATGGCCAGTGCGACAAGGATATAGCTTTCTTTCTGCAGCATGCCTCTGGGAAAACAGCTTTAGATCTTGCTTGCGGAACTGGGCGGCTAACGATTCCCCTGGCCAAAAAGGGTTTTCTGGTCATAGCATTGGATGCCTCTGACGCTATGCTCGCCTTTGCTCGCAAGAAGACAGAGGTACTCCCCATTCAATGGGTCAAAGGCGACATGCGGGAATTTGTGTTTCCTCAGACTTTTGACCTTATCACCCTTACGGGCAATTCATTCCAGGCGCTTTTGTCTGAAGAGGACCAGCTGCGTATGTTGGTGTGTGTTAACAAGAATCTCACTCCTGGGGGACGGTTTGTTTTCAATGCACGCAACCCCCAAGCGGATGATTTTTACACCACCTCAGAATTTTCCTTTTGGCATACGTTCCAAGATGCAACAGGAGAAACCTTAGAAGTTTATGGGAGACAAGAAGCCGATCAGCCTCTTATCACCTACCATACGAAACGGGTATGGAAGGACAGAGAAATCTTTCCTATCTCTATAATCTAATTAGCTTCTCATCTTACTCAAGCCCCTGAAGAGTCTCTATAGCTTCTGCATCTCCCTGATCCGCTGCCAATTTTAACCATCGCTTCCCTTCTTTAAGATTTTTTTCAGCCCCTTCAGCAGTAACGTAAAAAATCCCAAGAAAGCTTTGTGCGAGGACGTAGCCCTGTCCAGATGCTTTTTTGAACCACTCCATAGCTATAGCCTGATCTTTCTCAACACCTTCGCCATTATAATAATGAGCACCCATAGCATATTGGGCTGCAGCATATTCTTGGGTAGCTGCCTTTAGGTACCATTCCATAGCTGCTTTATAATTTTGCTTCACCCCATACCCATGATTATAGAAGAGACCAGCCTCATATTGCGCTGGGGCGTAACCCTGTTCTGCCGCTTTTAGATACCATTCTAAGGCTGTTTCATAATGCTGCTTCACTCCATATCCATTATAATGGAAGAGACCAATCTCATACTGCGCTGCGGCATCTCCCAAAGCACCTGCTCTTTGGTACCATTCTAAGGCTGTTTTATAATTTTGTTTCACCCCGTAGCCGTTGGCATAGAGAATGCCCATAGCATATTGGGCTGCAACATATTCTTGGGCAGCAGCCTTTTGAAACCACTCCATGGCGGCATTAAAGTTTTGCTCCACACCATCTCCCGAAGCATAACAATAGCCGATATACGTTTGGGCAAGCATATCGTTCTGATCCGCCGCTTTCAGGTACCATTGCATGGCAACATCATGATTTTTCTCTACTCCCTGACCAGTAGCGTATAGAAGGCCTAAAGCCCATTGTGCCTGTGCATGGCCTTGATCCGCTGCTTTTTGAGTCCACTCCCTAGCTGCTTGGTCGTTTTGTTCAACTCCATGGCCATCAGCATAGAGAATGCCTAGGAAGAATTGTGCCTCCATATTTCCCTGTGCAGCAGCCTTTTGAAACCATTCAAAAGCTTTGGCATAATCCTGTTTTACGCTATTTCCATTGTAATAAAGGATGCCGACATTGAATTGCGCAGCCGCATACCCTTTATCTGCTGACTTCTGAAACCACTCTCTAGCTGCTATATAGTCCTGTTTGACACCTTGACCGTACAGATACATGAGTCCTAAATTAAACTGAGCAGTTTCAAAATCCTGGGCTGCTGACTTTTTGTACCATTCCATTGCCGTCTTATAATTTTGCTTGATCCCCAAGCCCTCAGCACAGAGACCTCCGACAGCACATTGTGCTGCCGCATCCCCCCGAGCTGCAGCCTTCTGGTACCATTCCATCGCCGTTTTATAATTCTGCTCAACCCCTTCAGCATTCAGGTAGAGACCAGCGAGTTCATATTGCGCTTCTGAATTTCCTTGATTCGCTGCTTTTTGGAACCATTTAAAAGCCGTGGTGTGATCTTGTTTTATATCAGCATAGTAACGTCCCAGGTTGAGTTGTGCGATCGCATAACCCTGCTCAGCCGATTTTTGCATCCACTCCCTTGCGATGTCGTAATTTTTTTCAACTCCGTGGCCGTTAACGTAAAGAGAGCCGATGAAGCACTGTGCTTGGGCATTGTTTTGATCTGCTGCCTTTTGGAGCCACTCCATTGCTGCAATATAATTTAATTCAATCCCTTGGCCATTGGCGTAGCAGAGTCCAATTTCACATTGCGCTGGTGCATATTCTTGATCTGCGGCTTTCTGGAACCATTCCAGAGCTTTAGTATAGTTCTGTTTAACCCCATGGCCATTCTCATAAAGGCGCCCCAAAATGACTTGGGCCTGGACATCTCCCTGGACCGCAGCCTTTTGAAACCATTTTATTGCTGTTTTATAGTCCTGCTCCACTCCTTCACCATTAAGGTAGAGGCAAGCAATCTCATATTCTGCGTCTGCATCTCCCTGAGTTGCTGCCTTTTGAAACCACTCCATAGCGCTAGCATAGTTTTGCTTCACCCCGTGGCCATGTACATAGAGAAGGCCTATATTATATTGGGCCACTGGCCACCCCTGAATCGCTGATTTTACATACCACACCATCGCTTCTTTATAATCTTGTTTTACTCCATTGCCATTAGCGTAGAAAGCACCAGCGGCACATTGGGCTTCAGCATTTCCCTGCGTTGCAGCTTTTAGATGCCATGCCAGTGCAGTTTCATAATTTTGTTCCACTCCATTGCCATTGAGGTAGAGGCGACCCAGGTTAAATTGCGCGCTTGCATAGCCCTGATCAGCCGATTTTTGATACCAATCCTTCGCAACTGCATAATTTTGTTCAACACCATCGCCATTAAGGTAGAGTGAGCCGATGAAGTACTGAGCTGGGGCATTATTTTGAGCTGCGGCCTTCTGAAACCACTCCATTGCGGTCTTGTAATTTTGCTTCACTCCACGGTCGCTGGCGTAGGCAAGACCAAGCTCACATTGTGCAGGTGCATATCCTTGACCAGCAGCCTTCTGAAACCATTCCATTGCTGTTGTATCACTTTGCTTGACTCCCTGACCTTCATCATAAAGACAAGCGATCTTATATTGCGCTGCCGCATCATTTTGAGCTGCTGCTTTCAGATACCACTCCATCGCAGCTTTGTAATCTTGCTTTATCCCCCGCCCCCTCTCATAGAGGGGGCCAATATGTGTTTGAGAAAACGCATCCCCCTGATCCGCTGCTTTTCTGAACCATTTTAATGCCGTTGTGTAGTTCTGCTGTACACCTTCCCCACTGGCATAACAGAAACCCAGGTTATATTGCGCTTCTGGATCCCCCTGGATCGCGGCCTTTTGTAGTTCCGCTATTGTTTTATGGGCCTGAGGAAAATTATTTGTTCCGAGCTCTTGTGGAGCAGCAAAGGTGTCCTTACGGGCTGTTATTTTTTTCTGTCTCACGAAAAGGCGAAAAGAAAAAAACAAGAAAAAAACGCCGAAAATGAGGCCTAGCACGAGAAGCTGAAAAGAGAATGTACTCATATTGATTCCTACAAGGCGTTGTTGTTAAAATCAGATAAAATCTGAATAGCATGCTTTTTAAGCATACAAAAGAAAAAGTGCTTGAGGAAAATTCAGAGGCTGCTTCAAATAAATATTTGAAGCAGTGAGTCCAAACCCACGTGATCGCGGCTCCTGCCTTTTGCATGGAGAAAGTGCTGAAGCTGCTGTGCTCCGAGAGCTCAAGGAAGAAAGTGGATTTAAGGGACACGTTAAACGATTCCTTAGCTGTTTTGAGAATAGCTTTGAGCCCGGTCATTGCCATGATCATGAATACAATCTGATTTTTGAAGTTGCCCTGGAAGGCCTGTCATTTTCCACACCTATTCCTCAATGTGAGGCGCATATTAAGCTGGTGTGGGTGCCGCTTGCCTCTCTTAACACGTTGGATGTGCGTCCTCAATTTTTGGAAACGTGTTTACTGGGATGGCTCTCCATTTCAAGTGATGATGTTTTCCAAAGCACGATGGTGTAGGAGACAAAACACCCTCACTCCCATGGGACACTCATGGGACAGTTGGGGGCAAAAAAGGGTAACTTATCCCAAAAATCAGTAACATCAAAAATCACGCAATGCCTTGATTTTCCTGTTATAATCTGTTAGCGTTTGTCATTGGTTAAACGTTTTTAGCGTCTTGAAAACCGGCAGGCGTGGAAGCGTCTCGTGGGTTCGAATCCCACCCCCTCCGCCAGCCTTCGCGCTCCGCGCTTCGGCTGATAGGCCAGAATAGATCTTGTGCGAAGGCGGACATTTTTCAGGGATTTCTTACAAGCAATTTCCCCCTCAAAATAGCTCCATCATGGGACACTAGAGAATAACAAAAGGTATGCGCCTTACCAGTTGAATTCTCTTGTCTAAATTCCAAGGTTTGTTGCCTTCAATAAATTCCTGTCAACTGTCCCACCACTGTCCCGTAGCATAAAAAAATCTTCTACAAAGTATAATATGATGTAAATAATGTGATGTAAGACTAAACACGTAGGAGGTGTCAACATTTCTTGTTGCAATAAACAATTTTTATGCCTATCTTAAGTATCAATGGTAACATGTGACCTATAATTAAGATTGATTTAAAATGATGATGACTCAAAAAACGCTTCTCTTAACGGTGGCCTTAAGTCTGCAAATTTGTGCCCCTTCCCAAGGGTGGGCAATGGATAATCAAGATTATACAGGCGGAGCAGGGGGGTCTGGGAGTTGTTCCTCAAGACCCGCTGCTGCTTCAAGCTCTGGTTCTTCAAGATCACATATTCCACACTCATCTTCCCTTTCCGCTCAGGAAGATGAGAGGGTGGATCTGGAGAGAGCGCTTACTGCATCCCTAGAAACAGGGAGCACTGATGAAATCATAAGCATTTCAGGAAGCAGCTCAATCCCTGCAGGCGCTTCTTCTCAACCCTCTGTAGAAGAGGCGGCAACACAGGCACCTACTGGATATCCTCTTGGAATTCCTTATCTTTCGTATATGCCTAATGTCCTGCAAGAGATAATTTGGTCATTTGCTGTGGACCTTCCAGATCAAGAGGGTTTCTTTCTGTCTCGCACATGTAAAAGCATTCAGAGCGCAATTTACAAGAGTATATTCGGTCCCATCAGAACCAAATTAAGGTTGGAAACCCGCAATGAAGATCTTTCACACGTTCTCGGTGACCTCTTTCACTCAGGTGATACCCGCGTGAGGAGGGAAATTTGTAGGTACCATCTCAATAAAAATCTAAGAAACCAAAAATTTACTCATATCCTTGATGGAATGCTCGATATGGAGGGCCCTAGAGAAGATAAGCTAGAATCTATCTTTGTAATGATTGATGCACACTTAAAAGGTGCTCCACCCTTAAATGATTCATTCTTAGAAGGTCATCTTAATTATAGAAAGAGGGTGTTTTGTGATCGTGAATTTGAGATGGCTGAGAAGGATACTGAATTGTCCCTGGAAAAAAAGAATTTAGCCAAACTATACAAGGCTAAATTGAGGTGTCATTCAGGGGCGGCGGTGAGAGGTCTGGAGGATCTGGATAGGGAATGTGTTGATGATCTTGCAAAACTTAGCCAGTCGGCTACACCCCTCACAGCCATTGTTGCAGATTACTATCAAGTTTATATGTACGTACATAAGCGGGGTGACGTTAAGCTTACGAAGGCAGAAGCTCTTCAAAAACTCACTCAGATTAGCACGAGCCCCCTTGCAGAAAAGGAGATGCGCGCTAATGCACTTCTCCTTATACAGAAGATGCAGGACGAAGAGCGCGCACCTGTACAAGAAGAAGAGAAGGGACAGGAAGCCCCTGGGGCTTGAGAATAACGATCTCCGCCGCTTGCGGCGGGGGGTATTCGGCTTACCTTCGCATAGACTCGCTCACGCGAATCTGGGGGCGCCGCAAGCGGCGGAGAATATCACCCTAAGGTCACCCTAAGGTACTTACTCATAATCCATGTTTCTCGATTATGGGGTGAGTATCCTCATGCCGAGTGGTCTCAGGATTTGTTACACAAGCAGAGAAATGTTGGGTGGAACAGGTTTAAGACGCTTGTTTCCCACTCTTTTCTCTTCTCTAAAACTCATACCCCACTCTGACCAGGACCTCGCCGATGTTCAATCCACCACCACATTCCGCGTAGACGTTGGCGGACGTATGGAGGCCATTTTCGAACTGAGCGATGAGGCCTACGCCGGGAGCGATTTGATTATAGGTTTTGTTGACGCCTGTGACCACGAGGGTTGAGGGTTGGTTAACCAGACCGCCATTGACGTTGGCGGTGTTTCCAACAGGGGTACGAACCATCCAGCCGAGCTCCGCTGTGGGTCGGAGCAGGGTCTCTCCCACCATGAAAGTTTGGTAGATCATAGCGCCCAGTTCTCCTTGGAAAAATTGAGAGGTCTTGGGCTTGATCGCCATGTTGAGGCTGTTTGCCCCATTTTCCGTGTAGCCGGATTCACTCATGACTATGTAATCGCCGAGGATGAAGGGCTGGCAGGTGAACCAGTCGTAAACGGGTAGGGCATACCCGAGCTCCAAGTTGCCTGTGAACTGGAAAGCGCTGTGGTTGCCGGAAGCTGTCCGATCAATGGTGGAGAAGTTAATGTTACGGTTTGTCCTGAAAGCGTTTCCCCCGAAGATGGTTTGCGCTTCCACATAGAAGCCACTTCCTTCTTTCCAGGCCCCATAGAGGCCGCCAAAGCCACTGTTCATGTTGCCATTACCGCGATTTGATCCCCAGGTAAAGGGAGTGGTGGAGGTGCCACCCAGCACACCCACAAGCGTGTTGGGCGTGACCTCATAGTCAGCCCCCAAAACGAGTCCGCCTGTTTGGGTCTTGATGCTGGGGTTGCCATTATTGTCCCCCGTTTGGCTGGTGAGCTGCCCGTAAGGTTGCACCCACACATTCGCTTTGCCGATTTGAATGCGTCCGGCTTCCACATGGCGATTGATTTGTTCGGGGCTGTTGGTGAAGTTCATATTGGCGAGCCGTTGCGGGGTGGTCATTGAAGTGTTTGCAAGGGCCATAATCCCTTGAGAATCCGTAAGAGACTTTATGACCAATTGATCAAAGGCCGCCCGGCGTCCTGGCTCAAGGGTGCTGAGTCCTGAAGTGAGCGCCGTTGCCTGGATGGGATGAGCACTGGTTCCGCGATCCGTCAGCCACGCCTGCACCTGGCCGCCGATCGTGTTCAGGAAGGCCGTCGCGTTGTTCACACTTGCGGCGCCTGTGGCATTCACTTGGGAGGGTTGGATTTGAAGAAGGGCACTTTGAGTGCCCGCCACATTGCCCGCGAGCAGCATGTTATCCACCACATCAATGTCAGCTGCCAGAGCTGCTCCCGCTCCGCCTATGATACTCTCCAGATAGATAGCCATGGCATAGCCATTATTGCTTGTGGATGTTCCTGCAGGATAGGCTGTGGTGAGATCGACGAAACCAGAGGTGAATGTCACCGTGACGTTGCCATCATTGCCGTGTTGATAAGCAACGGTATAAGCATTGGAAAGGTTACTATTGAGTTGAGTGGTCCCGTAGCTGCCACTGAGTAAGCCGCCCCCGGTTATGTCTATGATTGTGTAGGTGTTTCCCTGAAGAGAGCGCAGGAGTAGGGCGCTCGTTACATTCAAGGTAGTGATATTGGTCCCAAGAGCGACGTTGCCCGTGTCCAATGTGATGGGTTGGGAGGGGGATCCGATGGGAAGTCCTGTCGGAGGAATCAAAGTCTCTTCCGTCGTCACACCCACTGCTGCGATGTGGATGGGGGTACCTGAAGAGAAGGTAAGGTTCGTGCCATTAAGCGCTACTCCATTCACGCCAGAGGAAAAAGTTCCCGTTCCAGAAATGGTCAAGGTGTCCGTATTTCCTATATAGGAGCTATTATCGATGAACAATTGTCCAGCCGTGACGGCGGTGGGCATGTTCCCTGCTGTCCCAGTGTTTTTAAATGCAATTGCACCGCCTGTCACATTCATGATGCCGCCTGAGAGGGTGGTGTTCACGGTGCCTGCTGCATTGTTGTAGAAGCCGTAACCGACGTTGTTGCTACCGCTGCCTCTGCCCCCATTGCCAGTGACGTTCATGATACCGCTTGAGAGGGTGGTGTTCACGGTGCCTGCTGCATTGTTGTAGAAGCCGTAACCGACGTTGTTGCTGCCGCTGCCCCCATTGCCAGTGACGTTCATGATGCCGCCTGAGAGGGTGGTGGTCACGGTGTCTGCTGTATTGTGGTAGAAGCCGTAACTGGAGTTGTTGGAGCCACCGTTCCCTGTATTACCCGTGATATTCAAGGTGCCGCCTGAGAGGGTGATTGGCAGGGTGCCTGAAGCATTATAGAAGCCGATGCTGCTGATGTTGCTGCTGGTGCCTGTATTGCCAATAACGTTCAAGGTGCCGCTTAAGAGGGTGATAGAGAAAGGCCCTCCGCTGCTATTTTGAAAAGCTCCTGTAGAACTCCCCGTATTGGTAAAGGTGAGAATGCCATCGCCACTGAATATGACGCCACCGCTGCCGCTGGATAAGGTGGCTCCATATAATCCTCCGCCATCCACGGTGAATCCAGTCGTCAATCCTGAGGTATCAATGGTGAAGGTATTGAGACCTAAAGTGATAATGCTTCCCAAATGGGTAGTTTTGGCATCCACCGCCACCCCTAAGAAAGTGACGGTACCTCCTGGACTAGCAGAACTGGCCCCATTGACCTGAACTGAGAAAGAGCCCGGCGAACTAGAATTATTGCTGGTTACCGGAAAGAATGTTGCCCATCCAGGTCTTCCGGTCAGGAGAAAGGCAATGGCTAGGATAGTGGTGCGGTAGATAGTGGTGCGGTAGAGCATCTGTCAAGTCGCTATGGTTTTAGCAAAGGCGGGCAGTTTGGTAGACATGGCGTGTCCTTCTTCTTTTTATTATTTCGTTTCCCGACGTACCAAAGATAAAAAAGACGCCACATGAGGCAGACTGAATTTGTTGAGACACTATTGTCTCCGACAGGAAAAGGAAAGGCGAATTTTACAAACGACGACTCTCTCTCAGGACAGCAGTCTCAACGCAAGAGGGTCAGAGGAAAAAAGAGGTTGATACCCCATGTAGGTGAGAGCAGCTTGACCTATCAACCGATGAAGACGTAAATTCTGCCCTTTTGAGAGCTATTCTAAGTTCTCAATCCCAGAGGGATGTTCTATCAACTGATGAAGACCTAAATTCTGCCATCGTGACAGCTATTATCAAATGTCTCTGGGCAAAGGAATTGGCTCGGCAGTGCTGGGAGCAATCGTCAAAGAATGGGGACCAGAAGTACGGCGTGTGGGTTTAGGCCATGGGCTGGATGGAATGCAACATGCCGCTATTATAAAGGCATTTAAGTGTTTTGGTGGAAAAGAGCTTTGTCGTTTTGATGCGACTGCAAGTCCTTCTAATCGGGGTTCATGGAGGATTCTTGATAATTTTTTTTATCGCAATAATTTGGTGGGACGCATACAGTGAGCGTTGATAGTAACGTACAAATATAGTGCCGTGTAAAGATTTCCAGAGAAAATTTATACAGGCATTACACATGATGTAAGGAAGCGCGTAGGTGTTCACAATGTTGGAGGTTCTCTATATACTGCTCCCTACAAACCATGGGAGCTTGTTGTTTTTACATGCTTTAGGAACGAAAAAAAAGCAAGACAATTTGAAAAATACTTAAAATCTGGATCTGGTAGAGCCTTTGCTAAAAAAAGATGATTGTAACCTATGCCCATGAAGCCCATTCGTATCGGTACACGCGGAAGTCCTTTAGCTCTTGCACAAACGCAAGAAGTTATCACCGCTCTTGATCCCACTCTGAAGAACAGGATTCAAATTGTCCCTGTGAAGACGACGGGGGATACGCTTGTGGATCGGTGTCTCACGGATATGGGGGGGAAATCCCTCTTTACCAAAGAAATTGAAGAAGCCCTTCTTGAGGGTAGAATCGATCTTGCTGTGCATTCGATGAAGGATGTGACAGTTTACAGCCCAGACGGCCTTATTTTTCCGGCCATTCTCAAGCGGGAAGATGCGCGAGATGCGGTGATTACCCGGGGTGGCTTATCGCTGGAGGCGTTGCCGCCTGGATCTCTTTTTGGTACGTCTTCTTTAAGGCGGCAGGCCCATCTCTTGCATCATTATCCCCATCTGCGCGTGATGCCCTTGCGGGGAAATGTGGAGACACGGCTGAAGAAAATTGAAACGGGCGAGATGGCGGGGACGCTTCTTGCGGTTGCTGGGCTCAAGCGGTTGGGGATTCTTGAAAAAGCGACATACATTTTGGAGATTGACGACTGCCTTCCTGCCATTGCCCAAGGAGCGATTGGGATTCAATGTCGAGACGGGGATAAGGAGATGCTTGCACTCCTCTCTCCCCTCAATCACCTGCCCACCTTTCAAGCGGTGACAGCAGAGCGTGCTTTTATGCGCACCCTTCATGGATCTTGCCGGACGCCTATGGCGGCCTACGGGGAGATCCAAGGGGATATGCTTATCTTTAAGGGCATGGTTTGTGATTCGAATGGCACAAACATGCGGTTTGTGGATCATCAAGGGCTTGCCATACAGGCGGCAATGATTGGGGAGGAGGCCGCCAAGCGCTTGCAGGAGAGTGCATGCGGCACGTCCTTTTAATTCGCCAAAGTGAAGAATCTGTATCTCTTGCAGACCGCCTGCTTGCAAAAGATATTTCCTGTTCTCTTTATCCTCTTTTGGCGCCTCGGTTCCTACCGAGTCCGACGCTTCTTCATCCTCAAGCCCTGATGATGACGAGCAAGAATGCTGTACGGGCCTTGGGGGAGCACTCTCCCTATCGGCACCTTCCCCTCTATGTAGTGGGGGATGAAACTGCGGCCTTCGCCAAAAAATACGGGTATGACACTATTCACAATGCCTCAGGAACCGTTGAGGACCTGGTTGACTGTGTTTCAGCGACTGCATCCCGCATTCAGGGAACGTTGTGGCATCTTTCCGGTGATGTGGTGCGGGGCAATTTAGTTCACATCCTTCGAGAAAAGGGATTTGATGCAGAGCGGCGGATTGTCTACAGAATGGAGGAGGCCCAAGCGCTCCCTCCATCGCTCATCCAGGAGCTGCAAGATGGGCGTATGACGGATGTTTTGTTTTTATCTCCTCGAACGGCAACTCTTTTTGGAGCGCTTCTCGCGCAGGCGGGCTTGGAGGGGGCCACCTCTAAGATGACCGCTTTGTGTCTGAGCCAAAATGTGGTACAAAGGATCACACACCTCACATGGGGTTTGGTCTGGGTTAGTCCCAAACCAACCCTTGATGCACTGATGGGATACTTCGATGAAAAAGAATAAATTTCTAGAAACACTCCATACCCTTTATAGCCATCATAAAATGGCGATTATTTTAGGCATAGGCCTTGCCTATTTTGCGGTGGCGGCTTTGATCCAATCCTATTGGAAAGCAGAAGATAATCCGCCTGTCCCGCCTGTTGTTGCGAAAATTCTAGCAAAAAGGGCGCCCGAGCCCCAGGTGGCGGACGCGCTGACGGCCCTTCAAAACCAGATGGCCTTTCTTTCTGAACGTTTACTCCAACAAGAAACTGCAATTTCTTCGCAAGCTTCGGAGGAGTTGCTTACCTTAGCAGTTGTGCGGGGCGTTTTAGAAAATCGTCTTTCTTTTGGCGCGTTAAAGACCTTTCTTCAACGAAACCCTACACCTTGGAAACACTCTCTATTAACGCATCTTGAGTCGATTGAAGACATCAAAACCTGTGCTTATCTTGAGGCGACACTTGTGCTTCCGCCCTCGTCCGTGCCTTCTTCGTTTTTTAAGCGTATGGAACAAAAAATGCGCTCTCTAATTCATATTCAAAAACAAGATGCGTTTGCAGAGGATGCCTTTGGCAAAGTGCAACGCATTAAGAAACTGCTTAAACAAGGGATGCTGCAGCCTGCACTGGCGCTCTTTGAGACGTTGCCTCCTGAGGATAGGAAGTTTCTTTCTGCGTGGTGCCAACACGCGCAGAATCGCTTGTCTCTTGAACGTATTGAAAACGCGCTTCTTCTTTCGATTGCAGAGGGGAAATAGCCCAGATGAAAGCTCTCCTTGTCTCCTGTTTCTTTTCGATTCTCTTTGCTGCTGTTGCACTCTGGTATCTCCAAGATCCAGGTATTGTTGAGATTATTTGGCTTGGGTATGAAGTGCATCTTTCCGTTGCGACAGGAATTTTAACCCTTTTGATTGCTCTCTTTATGTTGTTGCTTCTGCTCGGAGGTAGCTTGTGGCTTTTAGGGATTCCCATCCGCTTCATCTCTTTTCTCCAGGATCATCGGAAGCGGGAAGCCCAGCACCACCTCTTGGAACAATTGACAGCCTTTGAAGCGGAAAAGTTTACAGAGGCGCTTTATCATCAGAAGAAGATCGGAAAAATTTTAGATAAAAATGCGTTGTTTTTATGGATATCAGCGCGTGCCTTTGAAAAAGCAAACTCTTTTGATCGTGCTGAAAAATCCTTCTTAGCGCTTACACGGACGTCCTTCACCTCCTTCCTGGGCTTGCAGGGGCGTATTCGTTTGGCTCTGCAACGGGGGGATCGTGTTTTGGCAGGTACACTCCTTGAGGAAGCGAATAAAGTCGTGCCGTCTTCTCCTTGGGTTTTACGAGAACAGCTTGCTTTGGCTTATGCGGATCATGATGTTGCGAAAGCGCGTTCCCTTGTGAAAGCTCTGGAAGCCTTGCAAATTATCCCCGCCCTTCAGGCAAAAAAACAAATGGCCCAGTTGTGCTATCAGGAAGCGATTCAACCCGAGGTTTCCCTCAAGCAAAAGGAGGCTCTGCTGAAAGAGGCTCATGTCCTTGATCCTTCGCTTGTCGAAGTGACAGCGTGCTTGGCTCAAACATTTGCAGAAACGGGGCATCAGAAAGAGGCCCTTCGGGTCTTAGAAACAACGTGGCCCGTGACTCCTTGCCAAACGTTGGGGGATCTTTATCTGGCGCTTGCGGCTCCGAAAAATCCCCTTGATGCGTATCAGGTTGCGACACGCTTGATCAAAAAAGCGCCGCATTTGGCTGGGAGTTTGCTGTTCCTTGCCCGAACAGCTCTTCAGGCTGGGTTGTGGGGGGAAAGCCGCGCTCATCTTATGTTGCTGCAAATGCAGCAGCCGACCGCTGAAGTTTATGAATTGCTCGCGGGGCTTGAGGTGTCAGAAAAGCAGGATTTGAAAGCGGCTAATGGTTGGCTTGAGAAGGGGATTTCAGTTGACAGGGATCAGGAGTCAGGTGCCAGGATGACTTTCCCGACCCCTGTTCCCTGACTCCTGTTTCCTGGTCTCCACAGTACATCGCCCTCTGCCTGGTGAGCGCGCCAGCACAAACAGCAGGTCTGAGAGTCTGTTCAGATAACAAATGATTTCAGTTGACAGGGATCAGGAGTCAGGTGCCAGGATGACTTTCCCGACCCCTGTTCCCTGACTCCTGTTTCCTGGTCTCCACAGTACATCGCCCTCTGCCTGGTGAGCGCGCCAGCACAAACAGCAGGTCTGAGAGTCTGTTCAGATAACAAATGATTTCAGTTGACAGGGATCAGGAGTCAGGTGCCAGGATGACTTTCCCGACCCCTGTTCCCTGACTCCTGTTTCCTGGTCTCCACAGTACATCGCCCTCTGCCTGGTGATTCGCATAGCGCGCCAGCACAAACAGCAGGTCTGAGAGTCTGTTTAGATAACAAATGATTTCAGGATTAACGGACTCCAAGGCACACACGGACCGTTCGGCGCGTCGGATGACTGTTCGCGCATGATGTAGGGTGGCTGCGAGAGGTGTGCCTGCGGGGAGGACAAAGGAGGTGAGGGGGGGCAAGGCGGCATTAAACCCATCCAGGTCGTTTTCCAGGGCTGTTACGTAAGGGGCTGAGATGCGTAGACTTGCCTCAGATTTTTCCGCGTCTGGAATGCAAAGGTCGGCGCCCACATCAAAGAGGTCGTTTTGGATCCGTGCGAGAATCGTGTCGATTTCTTCCGTGGCATGGAGGCGGGCAAGGCCGATGATGGCATTCCCTTCATCCACATCGCCGATGGCTTGAATGATTTGTGATGACTTCAAGACCCGCGCCTTTGACCCGAGGGATGTTTTTCCTTTGTCGCCTCCCTTAGTGTAAATTCGTGTTAGTAAAACCACTTTTAGTGTCCCTTCATGAACAGCAGGAGGGCGAAAAAGACAAGGGCTGCTCCCTGAAAGAAGACGCGGAGATACATGAGCTTGTTGCGATAGGGACCACCCTGGAGGCCCCCTTTGGCAAAGCTGAAGAGTCCTAGGGTGAGGGTCACCACGGTTCCTAAGAGGGCGCTCCCAAGAAGGACTTTAAGGAGCGTCATGCCTCATATTTATGGAGAAGAGCCGCGAGCTCTTCATGGGAGCATAGGCCTAAATGAGCAGGGTTGAGGGGCTTTATTTCACTGATGTTGCGGTGGGTCCTGAGGCGAATCGCTTGGACTGTGTTTTTGGTGGTCCCGATGATGCGTATGATATCCCCGTCTGTGATGGCGGGAACTTCCTTCAAAAGCCAGGCGATGCCATCGGGTTTGGCTTGACGTAAGGAAACAGGGGTATATTTTGCGCTTTTCTTTTGTTTGCCGACTTGCTGTCTGATGGAGAGCCGCAACTCAGCTGTTGAATCGGCTTGGCATCGTTGAATTTCATCGAGCGTTAATTCTCCGGAAGTCACAGGGTCATGGGGCGTCATGCCGCCAATAACTTCCCCATCAGCGATGGCTTGCACTTCCAAAGGATGCAAATTGCAGAAGGCCCCAATTTGTTCAAAGGTAAGGGTCGTATTGTCAATTAACCAAATCGCAGTGGCTTTTGGCATCAGAGGTGTGGTCATCAATTTTATCTTTCATTCATAAGGTGACAGTGGCCTATTCAACCACAAATGGCGGTTCTCTCAAACTAAAATCTTTATTTATTTGCCATCCCCGAAGCAAATACCGAGTCCGCGGGCTGTTTTCATTAAGGTTCCCTCTAGGTTAACCAGATGGTATCCTTCGAGGGCTTTTTGAATGGGGATATCGGTTACGGCTTGATTTTGCCAGGCTACCATGCGGTCAAATTTTCCTGCTGCCACAAGGTCCACGGCGTGAACCCCAAAGGCGGAGGCAAGGATGCGATCTTGAAAGAGGGGGGAGGCGCCGCGTTGCACATGGCCAAGAACGGTAAATCGTACTTCGGCTTGGGTTAAGGGTGTCAGTTTATCGGCAAGGTAGTGGGCGATGCCTCCATAACGGCCTCTTCCGGATGCGTCGAGAATTGTTAGTTTTTCCCCTGATTCCGTGGGGACTGCTTCTGAGACAATGAGAAGGGCTGCTCCTCGGCCATTCGTGTGCAATTGGGTAATTTTTTTTGCTAAGGATTCTAAAGTGTAAGGGATCTCAGGAATGAGGATAATGTCTGCCCCTCCTGCAATGCCTGCATTTAAAGCAATATGACCCGCATCCCGTCCCATGACTTCCAAAATCATCACCCGATCATGACTTGCGGCCGTTGGGTGGAGACGATCCAAGGCTTCTGTTGCGACGCCGACAGCTGTCATAAAGCCGATCGAATGGTCCGTGCTGCCCACATCATCATCGATGGTTTTTGAAATTGTGACCAGGTTGAGTCCTTCTTCTTGAGCCAGGGCGCGGAGAAACGCTTGCCCCCCGTCGCCTCCAATGCCAATCATGGCATCGAGTTCAAGCTGTTTGTATCCTTCGGCCACTTCCTTAAAAATGTCGGCTGTCTTGGGTCCGCGGCTTGTTGAGCCCAGGAGGGTCCCGCCTTGTCGGAGAAGGCTGTCATTACATGTAGCGGCATCCAGTCTAATGGCATCCACAGGCCGCTTTAAAAAGCCATTGGTTCCTTGGTAAATGCCATAGACTTCCCATCCGTAATGTTGGGTTGCCCTGAGCGTTACTGCGCGAATGGCCGCATTGAGTCCTGCGCAATCGCCTCCACATGTGAGCAAGCCAATTTTTTTCATCTGATGACCTTTATCTTTTGATATCTGGTGGGTAGCTTACACTGAATTGTGTAAAAAATAAATGTTATAATCTTCCCAGGAAAGCGGCCATTCCTTCGAGTTGGGTGAGTCCTTTATCTAGAAAAGCCATTGTTTTTCCAAGGTCAGGGCTGTCATCAGATAGCCATGTTTTGAGGGTTAAAAAATACAAAATTGTGAGGCCTTGGGCGCGTAACATGCCGGGGAGTCCTTGTTGACTGAGGCCTGCAGCCTCCATCATCCATCCCATGGAGGTGACCCCTTGGCAGGCGAGGGGAGCCGCCGAGGGGAGCCATTCCTTCCAGAATTGTTGCAGGACACGTTTGTAAGGCTGGGCCGCATCAAACCGGGCCATGAAAATCTCGAAGAGCTTGTCCTTCGGCGTATCTCCATCCTCGAGCGGAAGTCCTTTGAGAACGTTCTCATCGATGCGGCGAAAGAGATGGGTCATAACATCAATGGGATTTAAGAAGTGTTCGTGAAAAACAGAGAGGGGAATGCCAGAGACTTCGGCTGCTTTCGCAAAGGAAAACCCTTTCCACCCCTCGGTCTCAATGAGGGCCAGACAGACCTCAAAAGCGCGTTGTTTCATAGCGTTTAGGCGTCCCCAAGGGTGTCTAACATGGCGGCCTCAAGGGCTTCTTCGGGGCTCTTGCCTCCCCACAAAAGAAATTGGAGAGCGGGATAGAGGCGGTCACATTCCATAATGGCTGAGGTGACAATGTCCTCAATCTGCTCAGGTGCAGGGCCGACACTTCCCCGGAGGGAGAAATTATACCGGAAGGCGGGGATCTCATCGTCGGGCGCAATTTCAAAGTGGCCGAGCCATACCCTTGGGTTCATGGAAGAGAGGAGAATATTTACGTTCGCTACTTTTTCCGGTGGGATCTGAAGATCGATGAGGGCCCCCACCATGAGGGAATCCATCTCTTGCATCCAGACAGCCATGAAACGGTAGGTGCACCACCGGCCTTCAACTTCTGCGGTGAATTCAACATCACTCGTGCACTCATAGGTCCATTCAAATTGGGAAAAGAGCTCTTCAAGCAGAAGAATGGGAGAGGTGTAGGGGAGACAATCATTACTGGACATTTTTTGTATCTTTTACAGGAAACGGGGGACAGGAAACAGGAACCAGCCTGTTCCCTGGCTCCTGACTTCTGATTTCAGAATAGCGGTACATCTAGAGTATGGCTACCCTTATTTTGGTAACGCTTTTTGTTTTTTTGCTCTTGGGGCGAGGGCTTTTTTTGTCCCCCCCTTTTTCTCATTCAGGGTTTGGTAGACGAGGGAGAAGCCCTTGAGGAGAAGGGCCAAGAAAAGTGTTTCGAGAACGCAGGAGCTTAAGGTGATGAGAAGGGAAAACAGGGGTGTGGCGGTGTTTGAGAGTGCAAGATTTGCATACATAGAGAGGAGGTAGGGTAAGAGGAGGAAACTGCCAAGCAGGATACTCAGACAGAAAAAGCGCCCCATATTTCCTTTTAATAAGCGCCAGCTGGACCGAAAGGGCTGAGGCACATCAATTGAGATAAACAGGGAATATAATCCAAGACGGAGGAGAAGATAGAAGAGACCGGGGATAAATAGGAATTTAACGCCTATCTCAAAAGGTCCAGTAGAAATCCACGGGGCACCCTTGAGCATTGATTGGAGAGTTACCGGCAAGAAGTATCCGAGAACTGACGGAACGAAGTAGATCGCTATAGGAATGGCAGCGCAAAAGGTAATTAATCCATAAGCAAATCGATAGCACAAAAGCTCGATGAGCCGGTCATTAAGGCGAAACTCCCACCATCGATTGCCGCCCTCCTTCAAAAGGGCGTATCGATATATATTGGTTGTGAGAAGAAGGATGGAAACAATGTCTAGAAGGCCCGTAACAAGTGAGAAGAGCGTCGTTATCATACCTTCGCTGAGAAACCAAGGCGTCAGTGCAGATACGCACTCTCCCACGCCTATGAGTAGCATCGGCGCTAAAATGACCTTGAGCCACTGAAGCCTGTGGATCCAAAGATCGCAGAGGGTAAGCTTGACGATTTTTAAGACAGGGAGTTTCATTTTTGTTTTTTAGTCCTCGGCGCTTTTGCCACTGCCTTTTTCTCATTGAGGGTTTCGTACACAAGGGACGCTCCCTTGATAAAGAATGCAGTTGTAATGGGCGTGAGGATAAGGTCTGCGAGGGCTGGGGTGAGGGCAAGCGATAGCACCGTCGTACTTACGCCATAAACGATCATCCACAAGCCAATAAGTCCCGCAAATCGCCACACGTTTTCCTTGAGAAGATCCCAGCTGGCGCTAAAGGGGTGTCCTTGGTCAATGGCAATAAAGAGATCAAAGAGACTGAGACGGATGATCGGATAAAGGAAGGCAGTGAAGACCCCACATACACCTAAAATACCGCCTAGAATGCCTCCTAAAAGCCCCCCCATGAGGCCTCCTAAAAAGGCTCCCCCGATGGGAACGATGAGGAAGAGAAACATGAGGAAGGCAAACAGGATCGTGCAAATCAATAATTTGAAAAAGCGGACGTTAAACGGGAGGACCCACCAACGCTTGCCGCCCTCTTTCAACAGGGTGTACCGAAAGCCATTGATGGTCATCAGGATGCCTGAAATAAGTGAAAATATTTGTAATCTTGCTTCATCTCCGCTGTATTGTAGGTTGTAATTGTTTTGAAGGAGGCCCTCTCCCGTATTGTATGTATATTGAAAGAGGTCTCCTCCTGTTTTGTCTCCAAAAAGAGCCACAACAAGGTAGCCTATCACCAGCACAACCCAAGGAGCAAAGAGGACCCGCGCCCATTCACCCTTGTCTCCCAAGACGCTATTGAGGGCGAGTTCTGCTGTTTTTAGGATTTGGATCTTCGTTTTCATTTTTTACTCCTTGGGGTTTTGGCCACAGTCTTTTTCTCATCTAGGGTTTGATACACAAGGGACGCTCCCTTTGTGAATAAGGCGAGCATCAGAGGGGTCAGGACAAGGGTCATTATAAGTTCTAAGGCCATATTAAAGTGAGCAAGGTGTGAAAACGCTACGATCCTCGGAAGAGCTGATATGGCACTTATCATCACAATAGGAACGAGACACAGGCCAAGAAGTGCCGCAAACCGTCCTACATTTCCCTTGAGCAAATGCCAGCTGGACCTGAAGGGGCGCTTCTGATCAATGGCAATAAATAAGGTGTAGAGGCTGACACGGAGGATGAGATAAAGAGCACTTAAGGCAAGCAGGATCCCACCTGCCCCTGTGAGCATATATGTTTCTGTGCTGGTGCTTGCGATCACGTGAAAGGTAAAGAAGAGGCTACCCGCGATTCCCCCCGCGATTAAACCGACGATGCAGAGGAAAAGAGCGTAGTAGAGCACGAGCTTGCAAAAGCGGCGGTTAAAATGGAGTGTCCACCAGCGATTGCCACCCTCTTTCAGCAACGCATACCGAAAGCCATTGATGAGCATCTGAACTTTTGAAATGAAGGCGGAAAAGAAGAGAATAGCAAATTGAAGCAACAGAGGGTTCGGCGGGTTATCAAGCTCGTAGAGATTTTCTGTGCGTCCGATGAGGAAGACTATCAGGTATCCCATCACCAATACGATCCAGGGGGCATAGAGAACGTGAGCCCATTCAAGCTTGTTTTGCCATACGTTCTTTATAGTGAGCTTTGCTGTTTTCCAGACGGGTATCTTCGTTTTCATTTTTTACCCCTTGGGGTTTTGGCCACAGTCTTTTTCTCATCTAGGGTTTGGTACACAAGGGCAGATCCCTTGCCTGTCACAATGGCCGTTAAGACAGAGAAAATAAGTACCTGGATACCAACAACGAGGAAGATGATCATCATACCCGCTTCCACTATGTTTTCCTGGCCCTGTAGCATGACGACGCCTATGAGGACGAAACTGAGGAGTAGCTGTGGGATGACACTGATGAGGTAACTGATAAAGTATGCGCTGAAGGAAAGGAGCACCTGGAGTCCGAAAAATCGTCCCACATTGCCCTTCAGCAAATGCCAGCTGGACCGAAAAGGCTGGGGCGTTTCAATGGCAATAAAAAGATTGTAAAAACAGAGTCTTAGACTGACATACAAGACGCCGATGAAGAGGGGTGTCATGAGAAGGGGTGTCGCTGTGAGAATGATGAAAGAGGTTGGGTCGAGGAGGGAACCCTCTATAAATACCTTTGTAAAATAAACCAAGAAGAGGCCGCTGGGGACTCCGATCAGGACGCCGCTGATACATGAAAATAACATGAAATACAGGGCGAGCTTAAGGAGGCGTCCCTTGAGGGGGAAGGACCACCACTTGTTGCCGTCCTCACCCAACAGCGCATATCGAAAGCTTTTGATGGTGAGTTGTAGGAAGGCTGCAATAGCGATGAGAACCGCTGTGCCAAGGTAGAGGTAGTGGAGTTCCCCTCTTGTCGGATATCCTCCTCCTTCTGCGGGAGTCCATTGTAGGGCAGTTATGATGCATGCGACCGCGATATAGCTGGCTACGACCAATAACACCATGGGGGCATAGACAACGCGTGTCCATTCCAGCTTGTGGTTCCACACATCGCTCAATGTGCTCTTGAATGTTTGCCAGACGGGTATCTTTGTCATCGGGGTCTCTCTTGTTAAACTTTTTCCTTACGTTAACAGGAGAACCTTTCGATTTCGTGAATGTCTTACACTTACCACCGTTTGTCATCCTCGGACTAGAAAAGGCTTGTTTTTTTTCTTTAAAAAACAATGACTTTTCTTGATCCGAGGATCTGTCTCCGTTCTTTTTGTTGCAGGTCCTCGGCGATAAGAAGTTCTAAGCCCTTAGGGGCAAGAACTTCTAATGCCGAGGATGACAAAGTGGAGTAAGACGTCTTATGCCCAGTTTATTTTACCGCCTTTCCTTCTGCTAAAGTTTGATAGACGAGGGAGCCCGCTTTTGCGATGACTGCCGTCACAAGGGTGGTGGCAAAAAGGTTCTTTATGACCTCCATGAGGAGGGTGACGAAGGGAGAAGTGGTGATGAATTTCACGGCACTCGTTAATGCGAAGAACGGTATATGTATGGCGAGCATGATCAAGAGCGTAAGCCCAAGCAGTCGTCCCATATGTCCCTTTACCAAGCGCCAGCTGGATCGAAAGGCGCATTTTTTGTCAAGAACGATAAAAATATAATAGAGGCCGATCCGTGTTGCGACATAAAACATGCTTATGATAGCTAAGATGAGAGATGTGCTCCCAGCGCCAATATAAATTCCTGTCAGGAGTGAACTCTCTGGTGTGTAGAAACTAGCAGGAAAGGAGATTGCGGCTCCACCTATGCCAATGCTCGCGCCGGCAAAGAAGGTGATTCCCCATGTGGCGGCGATGGTCAAGCCCATGATGAGAAAGGTGAGGGCATCATAACCCATCATTTTGGCAAAATAGTGGTTTAAAGGAAGGGTCCACCAGCGATTGCCACCCTCTTCTAACAGAGCATACCGCACGCTGTTGATTGTCATTTGTGCGCTCGCAATCATGGCAACGAAAAAGGAGAATGCACTTTGAAGCCAAAATACTTTTGTTTGGAAAGTGTTTGCCTCAGGAAGATAGAGACTTTCACCCGTTTTTATGTATAAGCTCACCAGCAAAAGCTCCCCTATGAGCAGGACAACCCAGGGTGCAAAGAGAAGGCGGGTCCACTCTTGCCTGTTTTGCCACACATTGGCGAATGAAAGTTTAAAGAGTTTAAAAACAGGGAGTTTCATGGTGTGTTTCCTTTTTCCTTTGGTGTCATCCCCTGCTGTGGCGGGGACCCAGACTTAAAACCTTTTTTCTTGTTTGATACAGCAACAAACAAAACTATCAAGCCTGGGTCCCCGCCACAGCAGGGGATGACAAGCGTATGTGAGTAAGGCGACCCTACCACATTCTCTCTAATTTTTCAATCCGACGGCAATGGCGGTCTTCTTCTGAAAAGGGGGTTGAAAGGAAGGCATGAAGGCACGCTACGGCTTCTTCTGGGCTGATCAAGCGACTGCCGAGGATGAGGATGTTCGCATCATTGTGAGCGCGGGCGAGGGTCGCCATGGTGGGTGTGAGGCAGAGAGCCGCTCTGATCCCTTTGAAGCGGTTGGCGCCGATGCTCATGCCAATGCCGCTACCACACAGGAGGACACCCGTGGCACCCTCCCGCACTGCTTGGATTACAGGTGGGATGAGGTCGGGATAGTCCACTGTTTCAGTTGTCGCGGGGCCGCAATCGAGAATGGTGTAGCCTTCGGCGCGGCCCGCGGCTTTCAAGGTTTCTTTGAGGTCAAAGGCGGCGTGATCGCTGCCAAAGGCGATGGTTGTCATTATGCTTCTCCTTGGGTTTTTGTAAATCCAGGCTTTTGGTTGAATTCCTTTAACTTTTCAATGTGCATCCATGGGTGATGATGGGCAATGTGTTTGATAAAATCAAGGAGAAGGTCATCGTCCCTCTCGCCTTCTTTAAAGAAAAATCGGGCACGCCAATGGGTAACGGTTGTGGGGTGAAGGTCCTCAATCGTTGGGTACACTTGGACACCGCGATTTGAAATCATTTTCAATTGAAAAGGCGACGTATGACAGAGGGCCTCCAAACTTTCCCCGAGCGCTGTGGGACTCAGCGTGCTCTCCAGAAAAATATCCACGCCAATTGTTTTTTCCACGACGGGGGGAGGAGGGCTCGCCTTTGAGGGGATGTGCAGGGGGGAATAGGGGCGGGATGGCCAAAAGGAGGTTGTGCGTCCTAAGTTTTCAATCACCCTGTCCGTAAAAGCGGTCGTGGTAAGGGAAGAAGTTTTATCCAAATCCCGCGTCTTTTCTGGTGACCTTTCTAAGGTGTAGAGCAGCGCTTGTTCGATGCGGTGCGCGCCTTCAAATTCGCCTAAATGACGGAGCATTGCAATGGACGAGAAAAAGGTGGCTGTTGGATTGACCCAGTTTTTCCCGGCAATATCAGGGGCAGAGCCATGGACAGCCTCAAAAATCGCAACCTCATTGCCGATGTTGGCGGAGGCGGCTACGCCGAGCCCGCCCACAAGGCCGGAGCCAAGATCACTGATAATGTCGCCGTGGAGGTTGGTGGTCACGATCACGTCGAATTGTTCGGGATTTACGACCATCTGATGGGCGCAGTTATCAATGAGGATATGGTGGGCTTCAATATCGGGATAGTCTTTAGCGACTTCTTCGAAGACGCTTTTAAAAAGCCCTTCTGTGAGCTTCAAGATGTTTGCCTTTGTGGCACAGTGGATCTTGCGGCGACTTTCGGCGCGGGCGAATTCAAAGGCCAGGCGAATAATGTCTTCTGATCCTTTGCGGGTGATGAGCTTCAGCGCCTCTGCTGTGGTGGGTGTTTGCATGTACTCAATGCCTGCATACACATCCTCCACATTCTCTCTGATGATGACGAAGTCGATGGCACGATCCTGAAAAGGGGTGGGAATGCCGGGGAGGGTGCGGACGGGTCGGATGTTTGCATAGGTGTCAAAGAGGGTGCGGAGCGTGACATTTGCACTTTTCTCTCCATAGCCGATAGGGGTTTCCAGAGGGCCCTTCAAGGCGACTTTGGTTTTTTTGAGGGAGGCGATTGTTTCGGGAGGGACGCCGGAGCTAAGGCCTTTCTCAAAAACCCGTTTTCCAGCCTCACATTTCTCCCAAGTGAGGGGGATGCCTGTGGCCGCGATGAGGCGCTGGGTGGCCTGGATCACTTCCGGTCCTATGCCGTCGCCTTCAATAAGGGTTACTTGATGCATTGGGGCTCCTTTTAAGGAGGAGTGTAGCAGTGTAGCGGTGTAGCAGTGTAGCAGAAAATTTCCTGACTCCTGTTTCCTGGCCCCTGTTTTCGGGTAGGTGTATCATAAAAGTCGCGCTTTTTGCGCTTTTTAAATTTTTTCTTAACGAAGAGTTTGACATTTGTTAAGCATTTAGTCTTTAAGATGGTCGAGCAAGTTGCTTTATTAAAGTTACGGATCTGATGTCATTTGAAACACTCGGGCTAAACCCCAAAACACTGCAAGCGATTGCCGAGGTTGGTTACACGGCCCCCACACCTATTCAAGCGCAGGCGATTCCTCTTATTTTGGGGAAGCGGGATGTGATCGCCCTTGCCCAAACCGGCTCAGGAAAAACGGCATCTTTCATTCTCCCTTTATTGGATTTATTGACCCGTGGGCGGGCGAAGGCGCGTATGCCGCGCTCTCTCATTATTGAGCCGACGCGGGAATTGGCGGCTCAAGTTGAGCAAGATTTTGAAATTTACGGCAAATATCATGGTTTTACGGTGGCGCTCCTGATCGGAGGGGAATCCTTTGTTGAACAGGAAAAGAAGTTGTCTAAGGGGGTTGATGTCCTCATCGTGACGCCTGGGCGGCTTTTGGATATGTATGATCGGGGGAAAATCCTTCTCAATGATGTCAAAATGCTTGTGATTGATGAAGCAGATCGCATGTTGGATATGGGATTTATTCCGGATATTGAGCGGATTGCCTCGCTTCTCCCCCCTCATCAAACGGCTCTTTTTTCGGCAACCATGGCGGAGCCTATTCGCGTTTTGACTCAAAAATTCTTGCACAACCCTGAGCAGGTGACCATTTCTTCACCCACAAAAGCGGCCACGAATATTACGCAGTACATTGTGCGGGGTCTTGAAAAGGATAAAAAAGATCTCTTGAGCGCCCTTTTGAAAGACCAAAAATTCAAGCAATCGATTGTGTTTTGTAATCGCAAGCGGGAGGTTGATCTTGTCTTTAATGCGATGCGCAAGTGTGGCTTTAAAGCGGGCGCTTTGCATGGGGATCTGACCCAGAGTAGTCGTAACGAGACCCTGAAAGCCTTTAAAGAAGGGACGATCGATTTGCTGATTGCGAGTGATGTGGCGGCCCGCGGCCTTGACGTTGAAGATTTACCAGGTGTGATTAACTATCACGTTCCCATTAATCCTGAAGATTATATACATCGGATTGGTCGTACAGGTCGGGCTGGTAAAGAAGGAAAGGCTTTTACCTTTGTATCACCCCATGAGGAAAAAAACCTTCAGGGAATTTTGAAAATGTTAAATACACCAATTGAGGAATATCAGATGCATCCGAAAGAAACAAAACCTGCTCGACCCGCTCATTCCCCCGCTGTGCAGGCTAAAAAAGTTCCCATGGCGCATCCGATTAAGACCTCTCCTTCAACAAAA